>OFMB01000048.1_pt1 | contig 86926 bp, 72 predicted proteins | sample 1541111 | NCBI WGS metagenome assembly OFMB01 (sample SAMN04209241, study PRJEB22552) | human gut metagenome | biome: gut; material: feces | host: Homo sapiens | place: USA: Oklahoma
ACATGCTGCTATCGATCAGCAGCCTCGTCCTCAAGCATTTCTTGAACGAGCATGCCGGTACGGACGCCCTCAAGATACCACTCGCCACGTTCGGTGAGGCAAATGCCATTTGCAAGCTGACCGCCGTCGTCGCTATAACGCGAGACGACATCAATCATGCCTTCGGAATCCAAGCGATCGATTGCGGCGCGGGCACGATACGGCGAAACCCCCACGCGCTCGGCAAGCGTTTTGCGCGAGAAACCATACGGCCCGCCATTGTCTTCGGTTTGCTGGTCGATCTCCATCAACACCAGCACCTCGACACGCTTCATATCGTTGACACTCGCACGACCCTTGCCCGCCATAGCAGCCTCCTCAAACCGAGCACGAGCATCTAACGCGCCGTGCGCGACCGACACACCTCACGATGGCAGGTAATATCCATCATGCGGCATCCCGCTAAGGATGAAACAGTTACAGTTATTGTATACCGCTCAAATTGTTTCTAGGCAGGTAAACGGCTATTTTTCGCCGAAATAGGCGCTTTATTGATCAAAAAGCCGTACCGGGCGCTAACCCGATACGGCCAAAATGCAATGCAATTACCGCGGTGCTTCAAACTTAGCGATGGAAGAAACCGCGGCGCTCAAACTTGGGCTCGCAGCACACGTTGATACCCAGTTTGCGCAGTACCGTCTCGTCCGTCGGCGAGATGATCACGCTGAAGAAGGCATCGCAACCGCGCAGCTGCTCCAGGCCCGAAAGGACGCGAGCGGCCGTCTCACTCGTGGCCGAGGTGATCGACAGCGCCATAAGCGTCTCGTCGGTGTGGAGGCGCGGGTTTTTGCTGCCCAGGAAATGCGTCTTGAGCTTGCTGATGGGCTCGATCGCCTCATCGCTAATGACCTCGAGCTCAAGGTCGACGCCCGAGACATGCTTGAGGGCGTTCATAATGAGCGAACTTGCGGCGCCCAGGCGCGTGGAGGTCTTACCGGTCACCACGGAGCCATCGGGCATGACCATGGCACCCACGGGACCACCCGTCAGCTGCTCCCTGGTGAGGGCCGCCGAGCGTGCCGGTGAGTAGTTCTTATCGATGCCGGCTTTCTTCATAATAATCTTGAGACGGTCGACTTGCTCATCGCCCACGCCGGTACGGCGCACATTTTCGACCGCGGTAAAGTAGCGGCGGACGATCTCCATTTTGGAAGCGTCGCGGCAGGCATCGTCATCGGTGATGGCAAAGCCGACCATATTGACGCCCATGTCCGTAGGGCTCTGGTAGGGGCTCTTGCCCAGGATCTTTTCCATCAGGGCACGGACTACCGGGAAGGCCTCGACGTCGCGGTTGTAGTTGACCGTGGTCTTGTTGTAGGCCTCAAGGTGGAACGAATCGATGATATTGGCGTCGTCGAGGTCAGCCGTGGCGGCCTCGTAGGCGATGTTGACCGGATGCGTGAGGGGCAGATTCCAGACCGGGAAAGTCTCGAACTTGGCGTAGCCGGCGGCGGTGCCGTGCTTGTGCTCGTGATAGAGCTGAGACAGGCAGGTGGCGAGCTTGCCTGAGCCGGGGCCGGGAGCGGTGACCACGACGAGCGGACGAGTGGTCTCGACAAACTCATTCTTGCCGTAGCCGTCGTCGGACACGATCAGGTCGACGTCGTGCGGATACCCCTCGATGGGATAGTGCAGCTTGGCGGGAATACCGAGCGCGTTCAGGCGGTTGCGGAACACATCGGCAGCAGGCTGGCCGGCGTACTGGGTGATGACCACAGCCGCGACGGCAAAGCCGTTGCCGCGGAACAGGTCAACCAGGCGCAGCACATCCTCGTCATAGGTAATGCCAAGGTCACCACGAGCCTTGTTTTTCTCGATGTGGTTCGCGTTGATCGCGATGATAACCTCGACATCGTCGGCGATGCTCTTGAGCATGCGGAACTTGCTGTCCGGTTCAAAACCCGGCAGCACTCGGCTCGCATGATAGTCATCGAACAGCTTGCCGCCAAACTCCAAATAGAGCTTGCCACCAAACTGTGAGATGCGCTCCTTAATGTGAGCAGCCTGCAGCTCGATATACTTCGCGTTGTCGAAACCCTGGCGCATGTATGGCTCCCGTCCCGTTTCCAATTAATGTTCTAGGCGATTATAACGGAGCAGACCCTCCCCAACGCACTTCCCCTGTACCAACAAGGGGAACGTCGCAGGTTGAGCATAAGTCAGCGAGCGACGTCCAGGACGTACAAGTTGGCATGAAAAAGGCAAGGCATAGACCTTTTGGTCATGCCTTGCCTTTTGAATGACAAATTGTCGTCCTGGACGGCGTGCAGCGTCGACCGGTTCCGGCGTTTGGTAAAACGCCGGAACACAAGAGCGCCCCCTCCCGCGCACGGAACGGAAGGGGGCTAAAGGTAGGAGTCTACCGGTGGGTTGACCCCACCGGACAGACGATGACCAGATGATCCTCTACAGGATCGTCAAGGTTTCCGTGGGGTACCCGTTGGGTACTTAGAGCAACACGCAGGCGACGGTCAGGATGATGGCGCAGACGACGGAGAGCGCGACGATGAGCTTAAGGGCAAACTTGAGCCAGGTCGTCCACTCGATCTTGGCCAGGGCGAGGCCGCCCATGATGGCGCCGGAGGTCGGGGTGAACAGGTTCACGACACCGATGGCGGCGGAGAAGATCATGACCATGACCTCGGGCGAGAAGCCGAGCTTAACAGCCAGCGGTCCCATGATGGGCATGGAGACAGTGGCCATACCGGAGGTCGAGGGGATCAGGAAGGACAGGCCGAAGTAGACCAGGAAGCTCATGGGAGCGAAGATCACGCCGGACAGGCCAGCCAGGGCATTGGCGGCAGCGTCGAGGACGTAGACGTCGAGGCCGGTGTTAGCCATGAGGACGGAGATACCACGGGCGAGAGCGATGACGAGAACAACGGACATCATGTCGGCAGCGCCGGTGATGAAGGTGTTGACGATCTGCTTCTCGGACAGGCCACCGATGATACCGATCAGGATAGCCATGAGGAAGAACCAGGTGGAAGCCTCGTCGAAGTACCACTGGCCAATGGGCAGGCCGGTGATCAGGGCAGACCAGCCCTGGACGACGGCGTTACCGTCGGCATCGTAGACAGCACCAGCGTCAAAGAAGTTGGCGACGCCCTCGTTGAGGTCGGCCAGCGGGATGAAGCCGACGATCATGACGACGAAGGTAAAGGCGAAAGCGATCAGAACACCCTTCTGACGACCGGTGAGCTTGACCTCCTTGTGGACCTCAGAAGCAGCCTTGCCATGTGCCTCTTCGGCGGCCTTGAGCTCCTGCATCGAAAGGATGGTGGAACCCTTGTCAGCTTTGACCTTCTTGGCATAGCTCATCACGAAGACGATGGACATAGCGGTAGTGACAATCCACAGGACGGCACCGAGGCCGATGATGATGGACTGGTTCACGGCAATGTCAACGCCGGTCAGAGCGTCGACGGCAGCGCCGACGGCGAACGGGTTAACCGTGGAGCCCAGGCAGCCGCAGCCAGCGCCGAGCAGGACGGTAGCGGCACCGACCATCGGGTCGAAGCCGGCAGCCATCATGGTAGCGGCAAGCAGGGCGTAGAAGGGAACGGTCTCCTCGCACATACCATAGGTGGTACCACCGAGGGAGAAGACGAGCATCAGCACGGGAATGAGCATGATCTCGTTGCCCTTAAGCTTCTGCACCAGGACGGCGATGCCGTTGTCCAGAGCGCCGGTCTCGGTCATCATGCCGAGGAAGCCGCCCAGGATCATAACGAAGAGGCAGACGGGCAGAGCGTCAGCGAAGCCCTTAATCGGGGCGGTGCAGAAATCGCTCAGACGGGCGGCAGTAACCGCGCCGCCGGACGTGCCGGAGACGATAACGGTAATCACTGCGACAATTGCCAGCAGAGCAAGAAGAATGGTGAACGATGAAGGCATACCGCGCTTTTTCTTAGCGGTCTCAGTCATAGTTCTCATCCCCCCTTCATAAATCATTTACTGATCTCGCCAGAAGCGGCTCTTCCGTGCCGTGCCTGCCGCTTGATGCGAGATTATTACCAGATAAAACCGCTCGGGGTGTGCAGCAATACACCCCGAGCGAGATGCTAGATGCTCTTACTTGAGCGTGGCGTACATGACAGCCTTAATGGTGTGCATGCGGTTCTCGGCCTCGTCGAAGACCTTGGAAGCGGGGCTCTCGAAGACCTCGTCGGTGACCTCCTGCTCGGTGATGCCGAACTGCTCGCACTTCTCGGCGCCAATGGTGGTGTTGGTGTCGTGGAAGCTGGGCAGGCAGTGCAGGAAGATAGCACCCGGGTTGGCCATAGCCATGACCTCGGAGGTGACACGATACGGGGTGAGCTGAGCGATGCGCTCGGCCCAGACCTCGTCGGGCTCGCCCATGGAGACCCACACGTCGGTGTAGATAACGTCGGCACCGGTGACGCCGTCCTTGACGTCGGTGGTCAGCTTGATGGTGCAGCCGTTAGCCTCGGCGATGGGCTTGCAGGCCTCGATGACGTCGTCAGCGGGCATGCACTCCTCGGGGCCGCAGGCCACGAAGTTCATGCCGAGCTTGGAGCAGACGACCATGAGGGAGCGAGCGACATTGTTCTTGCAGTCGCCCATGAAGACGAGGGTCTTGCCCTTGATGTCGTAGTTGAAGTTCTCCTGGACGGTCAGGATGTCGGCGAGCATCTGGGTGGGGTGCCACTCGGTGGTCAGGCCGTTCCACACGGGCACGCCGGACTTAGCAGCGAGCTCCTCGACGTCGTCCTGGGCAAAGCCACGGAACTCGATGCCGTCATACATGCGGCCGAGAACGCGGGCGGTGTCCTCGATGGACTCCTTCTTGCCCATCTGCGACGAACCCGGATCGAGGTAGGTGACGCCCATGCCCAGATCCATGCCGCCGACCTCGAAGGCGCAGCGGGTACGAGTGGAGGTCTTCTGGAAGAGCAGAACGATATTCTTGCCCTCGAGATAGCGGTGCGGAACGCCAGCGCGCTTCATATCCTTGAAGTTCTTGGAGAGCTTGAGCAGGTACTCGATCTCCTCGGTGGTGAGGTCGAGAAGCTTGAGGAAGCTACGGCCGGAGAGGTTAACACCCATGGTTCGATTCCTTTCGAAGAAATGAATTACGTAAGTATTAGTGTTGCCCGTTTAACGGGCGAAGCCGGTGCGGTTGTAGGGGGACCGCACCGGAAACGGAAAGACTTAGAGGTCCTCGCGCCAGAAGGGCATGCTCATGCAGCGCGGGCCGCCGCGGCCGCGGGAGAGCTCGGCGGAGGGCACGACGAGAAGGTCCAGGCCCTCCTTGTACAGCACGTCGTTGGTGACGGTGTTGCGGGCGTAGACGCAGATCTTGCCGGGCTCGACGCACAGGGTGTTGGAGCCGTCGTTCCACTGCTCGCGGGAGGCCGCGATCGGGTCGCCGCCGCCGCAGGGGATCAGCTTGACCTGGTCGACGCCGGTGGCGTCCTCCAGGACGTGCTCGAGGGTGTCCTCGATCAGGCGGATGTTCACGTCGCCCGGGTTCTTGCCGGCGGTCAGCTCGTAGACGCGCAGGGTGCCCATGATGGCGGGGTGGATCGTGAACTTATCGACGTCGATCTGGGTGAAGACCGTGTCGAGGTGCATGAAGGCGCGCGAGACCGGGATGTCGAAGGCCAGGATGCGCTCGACCTTGGAGTCGGAGTTCCAGAAGATGTTCTGGGCCATGACGTCGATCGCGGCGGCCTGGGTGCGCTGGGAGATGCCGACGGCGAGGGTCTTCTCGTTGATGTTCAGCACGTCGCCGCCCTCGGTGTGGAACTGGCAGTCGCGGCGGAAGTACAGCGAGACGTCCTTGTAGTCGGGGTGGTACTTGAAGATGTACTTGCCGTACAGGGTCTCGCGGTTGCGGGTGACCGAGTACATGCGGTTGAGGTTGACGCCCTCGCCGATGACCGCGAACGGGTCGCGGGTGAAGTAGAGGTTGGGCATCGGGTCGATGATCAGGTCGGACTCGGACTCGGAGTTGACCAGGGAGTCGAGGGTCGTGGACGCCGTGAGGGGCATGTCGATCTCGGACTTGGTCATGCCGGCCATGGTCTTCTTGACGAACTCGAGGTTGTCCTCGATGGAGTCCAGCTTCTCGCGGACGATCTGCGGCATGTGCTGGCCGCGGATGCCGGCCTCGGCGATGTACTGGTCGGTGAACTCGGCGCGGGCGCCGGGGACCTGGTCGAACACCTCGGCGACGAGGCTCTCGAGATAGAGGACCTCCACGCCCTGGTCCCTCAGGATCTGGGCGAAGGTGTCGTGCTCCTGCTGCGCGACCTCCAGGAACGGGACGTCGTCGAACAGGAGTCGCTCGAGCTCGTCGGGCGGCAGGTTGAGGAGCTCGTCGCCGGGACGGTGCAGGCAGACCTTCCTGAGCTTGCCGATCTCGGAAGGCACGTGCAGACCTTTCGTCATGGCCTCCTACCTTTCTTTCGGGCCCTTGTCAGGGCCGATTCGTTAGCGCCCCTCCGTGTGAGGCGTTATTGCTGACGACATATTTATATCCAAAATCAGCTCATACTTCCACCTTGCCCCCGAACGGTTTTTTATAGGGGGTGAACGGCATACACATATACTTCACGCATGGCACACTTCATCTTAATAAAGCGTATTTACGTGCTTAAACGCGTTTTAATCCTAAAATCAAATGGAACTAAACTTTGTTAAACCATCCTCAAATTGCATATTTCCAATAAAGCTATGAATAGAATTAGCGGTTCACACCGCGTCTCAACCATTTTCATTTTTATTCAGAAAAAAGTTTGTCCTATTCATTTCTGATAAATAAATTACCGTTTACCAGACGCTTGATACCGTTCACCGGAAACTCAGTATAAGGCCCAGCGGATACCGCCTCGCTTTACGGCCCCATTTGTAACAACTTGACTTCTCGGTATAGAAAAACGGACCCGCTTCCCCTAGGGAAACGGGTCCGTTTTCGATTATCTTCGGCTAATTTGGATAAGGCCCCCGAAGACCATCGGAATCCTAGCGATCGAACTCCGCCAGTGCCTCGCCCAAAAGCCTCAGGCCCTCGCGCAGAACGTCCTCGCTCGCGCAGTAGCCCAGGCGTGCGCCGCAGGGAAGCTCAAAACGGCTACCGGGGACCAGCAGCACTCCCCTCTCGGACAGCAGGCGCCTGCAGAACTCCTCGTCATCCTCGGGAATATCCAGCTGGATAAACGAGGTGGACACGCCCTGCGGGGCCGTCCAGGAAACGCGATGCTGCGTATCGATCCAAGCCTGCGCGATATCGCGGTTGCCAAACACGATCTTGCGATTGCGCTCGAGAATCTTATCCTTGTGCTCAAGCACATAGGTCGCCAGGGCGTCGTTGAACACACCGCCGCAGATCATGGTGTAATCGCGATAGGTGCGGATGCGGCTGGATATCTCTTCGTCTGCCAGGACCCAGCCCACGCGGGCCGCAGGTGTCGAATAGGTCTTCGACAACGAGTTGGTGACAATGGCCCTCTCGTACACGTCGACCATCGACATAAAGGACTCAGTGTTTTCGAGCGGCAGATATACCTCGTCGCACAGCACGTAGGCGCCCACCGAGCGGGCGATCTCGGCAATCTGGCCGAGCATATCGGCATCGAGCACCGTACCGATGGGGTTAGATGCGTTGTTGATGCAGATGAGCTTGGTGTTGGGACGCACCAAGCGCTTGAGTTCCTCGATATCGGGCTTCCAGCCGAGTTCCTCGCGAAGCTCCCAATACTCGACCTCGGCGCCCAGCGTGCGCGGAATCTCGTAGAGCGGCGCGTAGGTGGGCCACTCGGCGATAACATGGTCGCCGGGCTCGACCACAGCCATGATGGCGTTGAGGTTAGCGCCCGTGCAGCCATTGGTCTGCAGAATGTGATCGGGATTGACCTCCCGACGATACAGCTTGGCAACCTCGGCCTTAAACTCCGGCGAGCCCTCGATCCAGCCGTAGTTCATCTTCTCGCGGTCCAGGCGCTCGTAGAACGTGGCGCCGTCCTGTTCATCGAGCGCGCGCAGCTCGCCCATGGTGAGCGACGAGATCGTCGACTGGGCGATGTCCCACGTGGCGCTCTTCTCCCAAACGTTGAGCCATTCCTCAACGCCAATCGTCTTGATGTCCATAGCCAAGCTCCTTACAAAAGCAGTCATCCAATCGTGTTGACGTTCCTCATACAAGATTGGGGCGGTGCGAAAACCCGCACCGCCCCAATGGGAGACATCTAATGGCAGCTAGATGTATGTATTATGACCTGTACGGGTCCTTGAAGACCTTAGAGGTCCTCGCGCCAGAAGGGCATGCTCATGCAGCGCGGGCCGCCGCGGCCGCGGGAGAGCTCGGCGGAGGGCACGACGAGAAGGTCCAGGCCCTCCTTGTACAGCACGTCGTTGGTGACGGTGTTGCGGGCGTAGACGCAGATCTTGCCGGGCTCGACGCACAGGGTGTTGGAGCCGTCGTTCCACTGCTCGCGGGAGGCCGCGATCGGGTCGCCGCCGCCGCAGGGGATCAGCTTGACCTGGTCGACGCCGGTGGCGTCCTCCAGGACGTGCTCGAGGGTGTCCTCGATCAGGCGGATGTTCACGTCGCCCGGGTTCTTGCCGGCGGTCAGCTCGTAGACGCGCAGGGTGCCCATGATGGCGGGGTGGATCGTGAACTTATCGACGTCGATCTGGGTGAAGACCGTGTCGAGGTGCATGAAGGCGCGCGAGACCGGGATGTCGAAGGCCAGGATGCGCTCGACCTTGGAGTCGGAGTTCCAGAAGATGTTCTGGGCCATGACGTCGATCGCGGCGGCCTGGGTGCGCTGGGAGATGCCGACGGCGAGGGTCTTCTCGTTGATGTTCAGCACGTCGCCGCCCTCGGTGTGGAACTGGCAGTCGCGGCGGAAGTACAGCGAGACGTCCTTGTAGTCGGGGTGGTACTTGAAGATGTACTTGCCGTACAGGGTCTCGCGGTTGCGGGTGACCGAGTACATGCGGTTGAGGTTGACGCCCTCGCCGATGACCGCGAACGGGTCGCGGGTGAAGTAGAGGTTGGGCATCGGGTCGATGATCAGGTCGGACTCGGACTCGGAGTTGACCAGGGAGTCGAGGGTCGTGGACGCCGTGAGGGGCATGTCGATCTCGGACTTGGTCATGCCGGCCATGGTCTTCTTGACGAACTCGAGGTTGTCCTCGATGGAGTCCAGCTTCTCGCGGACGATCTGCGGCATGTGCTGGCCGCGGATGCCGGCCTCGGCGATGTACTGGTCGGTGAACTCGGCGCGGGCGCCGGGGACCTGGTCGAACACCTCGGCGACGAGGCTCTCGAGATAGAGGACCTCCACGCCCTGGTCCCTCAGGATCTGGGCGAAGGTGTCGTGCTCCTGCTGCGCGACCTCCAGGAACGGGACGTCGTCGAACAGGAGTCGCTCGAGCTCGTCGGGCGGCAGGTTGAGGAGCTCGTCGCCGGGACGGTGCAGGCAGACCTTCCTGAGCTTGCCGATCTCGGAAGGCACGTGCAGACCTTTCGTCATGGCCTCCTACCTTTCTTTCGGGCCTTACTGGCCGAATGTATCAGCGCCCCTCTGTATGGGACGCTGCTTGCTGACAGCTCTAGTTATATCCAAAAACCATCTGCAATTCCACCTCGCCCCCGAACGGTCAGCAAAGTGCGATGAACGGTATATCGCATATGATTCTCCCATGATGCACTTCGGTTCTCTAAAGCAGGTTTTCAAAGGTAAATGTTCTTTTTTCTAAGGAATTAAGCTAGATTGCACAAATATTTTCATGTTTAGGAATTGCATAGCTAAAACGGTTTTCTGCATATATATGTCGTTTGTCCATGATTCAATTTGGATTCGATTATATTCAGCTCGCAATCATTCTTATTCATACATCCTCACCAGTTGAGTATGGATATAGATTGTTTCCAAACGAGTTGGACAGTTAGTTGCATGCCTTGTCAGCGTAAGAAGTAGGTAAAGATACCGTTCGCACAATACGTCCGTGCCACAAGTCGACTAAATTGAGACAATAGTGAATAGGGTTAGGCTACCGTCCCCTGCGGGGACTGAACGGACAGATGCATATGCCGAGCAAAATCGAAAAAAAGCAAGCCGCCGCAAAGCTGCGCAAACCGCCGCGCGACTTCTCGTACACGCAAAACCGAGAGCTTAGCTGGCTGCGCTTTGACAACCGCGTGCTTGACGAAGCCTTCGATGAGACCGTTCCGCTGTTCGAGCGTCTAAAGTTCGTGTCGATTTTCGAGTCCAACCTCGACGAGTTTCTCATGGTGCGCGTGGGCGGCCTGTCCGACCTGGCCGAGCTCAAAAAGCAACCCGTGGACAACAAGAGCAATATGACCGCCTCGGAGCAGGTCGAAGCCGTCGTGGCGGAGCTGCCCGGGCTCCTCGACCGCTGGGAGTCCATTTTCAAGAGCATCGAGGGCAAGCTCGACGCCCTGGGCGTCCACCGCGCGCGCGTCGATTCGCTTACGCCCGAGGAGCGCACCTTTGTCACCCGCTACTTCCAAGCCTACGTGTCGCCGGTCATCTCGCCGTTGGTGATCGATCCGCGCCACCCCTTCCCCAACCTGCGCAACGGTGCACTCTATCTGGCTTGCGGCCTGGACGGCGTCACCGACGAGGAGAGTCTGCTGGGCCTCATCGAGATTCCCGCCTCGATGAACCGCGTGGTCGAGATCCCCTCGCCCACCGGCACCTACTCCTATATTTTGCTCGAAGACGTCATCCTCGCCTGCCTGGACAGCTGCTTTGGCTCCTACAAGCCGCTCGACCGCGCGCTCATCCGCGTCACCCGTAACGCCGACATCGATCCGGACGGCGAGGGCGTCGAGGAGGAAGAGGACTACCGCCAGCATATGAAGCGCATCCTCAAGAAGCGTTTGCGCCTGCAGCCGGTAGTGCTCGCCGTCTCGGGTTCGCTCGAGAAGCAAACGCTCAAGACCATCCGCAAAGCGCTCGAGCTTTCGCGCCGCTCGGTCTTTACCTGCGATATCCCGCTCGACCTAGGCTACGTCTTTGGCATTGAGGGCAAGATTCCCGAGCACCTGCGCAACGAGCTGCTCTTTACGCCGTTTAAGCCGCAGCCCAACCCCACCATCGACATGACCCGCTCCATCCGCGAGCAGGTGCTGCAGCACGACAAACTGCTCTTTTACCCCTACGAGGCCATGAACCCGTTCTTGGACCTGGTGCACGAGGCGGCCTACGACCCCGAGTGCATCTCGCTACGCATCACGCTCTACCGCGTGGCCAAGCAGAGCCGCCTGTGCGAGTCGCTGATTGACGCCGCCGAGAACGGCAAAGAGGTCACGGTGCTCATGGAGCTCCGCGCCCGCTTCGACGAGCAGAACAACATCGAATGGGCCGAGCGTCTGGAAGAGGCCGGCTGCACCGTCATCTACGGCTCCGAGGGCTTTAAGTGCCACTCCAAGATCTGCCAGCTCACCTATCGCGAGGGCATGGCGCTTACGCGCCTAACGCTTTTGGGCACAGGCAACTTTAACGAGAAGACGGCCAAGCTCTACAGCGACTTTATGCTCATGACCGCCCATCCCGGCATCGGCGAGGACGCCAACCTGTTCTTCCGCAACCTGTCGCTGGGCAACCTGCGCGGCGATTACCGCTTCCTAGGCGTGGCGCCCGTAGGCCTCAAGCCGCTCATCATGCGCGGCCTGGATCGCGAAATTCAGCGCGCCCTCGCTGGCGAGCCCGCCCGCGTGTTCTTTAAGCTCAACTCGCTCACCGACCGCGAGGTCATCGACAAGATTGCCGAGGCATCGTGCGCTGGAGTCCGCGTGGACATGATTATCCGCGGCATCTCGTGCCTCAAACCGGGTGTTCCGGGCAAGACCGAGAACGTGCATGTCCGCTCTATCGTCGGGCGCTTTTTGGAGCATGCCCGCGTTTACGCCTTTGGCGTTGACTCGGACATGATCTACCTGAGCTCTGCCGACATGATGACGCGCAACACCGAGCACCGCGTGGAGATCGCCTTCCCCGTGCTCGACCCCACCTGCCGCGCCCTGGTGCACGAGTACATGGGCATGCAGCTGCGAGATAACGTGAAGGCCCGCAGCCTGACGAGCGACGGCACCTGGGTTCCCGTGGAGCGCAAAGAAGGCGAGAGGCCCTTCAACTCGCAGGAGGCCCTGCTGGAGCGCGCCTATCGCAACGCCGAGGCCGCCGCGCAGCAGCGTGCACAGGAGAAGGAACGTGTGGCCGAGGAGGCTATTCAGAGCGAGCTTGAGCACGAAGAAGCAGTCGAGTCTGTTGCCGAGCCGGAGGCTGTCGTCGCTCCCCCGGTGGCAGAACCCGAGCCTGCCGAGGAGCCAGAGGCCGCACCCGAGCCCGCTCCCGAGCCCGAGACGCAGCCGGCGGCGCCCGTGGTCCAGAAGGTCCAGGCGACCGTCATTGATCCCGAGCCTGCACCTAAGCCTCAGCCCGAGCCGCAGGTCACCAAGCCCTCGTCCGAGACGAACGCCCGTCGCGAGAAGCCAGCTGGCAAGACCAAGGCCATCGAGCGCCATCGCCCCGGTCGCGTGCGCATGGGGCTGGGCCTGATCGGCCTAGGCCTTAAGACGCTCATTACCGGCAAGGTCAAATAGACGTTTGTAGAAGCGCCCCGCATTTGAGGAAAGCCTCGGATGCGGGGCGCTTTTCCCTGCTACCATGGTGCGGACAACAACGCGAATGACAGGCAGGGATATGAAGCTCACCATAGAATCGATGACGTACGGCGCCGACGGGCTGGCGCACGCCGACAACGGCAAGGCCGTTTTTGTGCAGGGCGCCGTGGCGGGCGACACCGTCGAGGCCGAGATCGTGCAGGACGGCAAGTCGTTTATGCGCGCCCGCACCACCGAGATTCTGGAGCCGAGCCCCGACCGCATCCAGCCTCCCTGCCCCTTCGTGGGTATTTGCGGCGGCTGCTCGTGGGGCAATCTCTCGCGCACCGCGCAGCTTGCCGCCAAGGAGCAAAACCTGCGCTCCACGCTCGAGCGCATCGGCAAGTTCAGCCCCGATCAGGTCGATGAGCTGGTGCAGCCTATCCGTCATACCAAGGACGACTGGGGCTACCGCAATAAAATCGAGCTCGAGCCGACCGTTGTCAACGGTCGTGTGCGTCTTGGCATGCACGGCGTCGATCCCAGCAAGATCGTGACCGTCGATTCGTGCCCGTTGTTCGACAAACGCTTCCCCAAGGCACTCAAATCGGTCGTCGGCGCGCTCAATTATCTGAGCGGCAGCCACGACTTGGGCCTTGAGCGCGTGGGCATTCGCGCCTCGCGCCGCACCAAGGCGCTCGAGGTCGCACTCTGGACGCCCACGGGCTCTTTCCCGCGCTCGCAGGTCTCCCGCGTGCTGGCAGACGCCGCTCATCCCACGAGCATCGTGCGAGTGATGAGCAAAGGCGAGAAGAAGGCCCGCCGCGTCTCCAAGGTCGAGATGCTCGCCGGCGAGGGCTCGTGGACCGAGAATATCGCTGACGGCCAAATGCGCCTTTCGGCCCCGTCGTTCTTCCAGGTCAACACCAAGGGCGCCGAGATTCTGATCGAACTTGTCATGGAAGCGCTCGACCCTCAGGAAGACGAGCTGGCTGTGGACCTGTACTGCGGCGCCGGCACCTTTACCCTGCCACTCGCCCGCCGCTGCGATTTTGTCGCCGCCGTTGAGGCCTATGGACCGGCCGTGCGCGACCTGCGCCGTAACCTGGAGATTAACAAACTCGATAATGTCGACGTCATTGGCGGAGACGCGGTGCGCGAGTTCCCCGATCAGGATGCCGACGTTTTGGTGGTCGACCCGCCGCGCGCGGGCCTGGCACCCGAGGCCATCGACCTCATCGCCAGCACGAGCGCCCGCGATGTCGCCTACGTGAGCTGCGACCCGGCCACCCTGGCGCGCGATCTCAAACGCTTTGTCGAAGAAGGCACCTTCTCCCCCGTAAAGATCACGCCAGTCGATCTGTTCCCACAAACCTTCCACTGCGAGACGGTTGCCCACCTTAGGCGCAACTAGCTGATGATTTTTCTGGGACGGGGATTAAATGATCAATTTGTACCGAATGATTATTTAATCCCCGTCCCTTTTAAACATTGGGAAATCGAGCGTGGCAAGCGGGGGTCTTCGGGGTATAAGACGGCTAATTGTATGCCGCCCTATGAAAGGAACCCTTATGCCCAGCGTTGCCGTTCTTGCCGCCGATGGCTTTGAAACGATTGAATGCCTGACCATGGTCGATGTCATGCGTCGCGGCGGCGTGCGCGCCACGCTCGTCTCGATTATGCCCACGCGCGAGGTCGTAAGCTCGCTGCAGATCCCCGTGACCTGCGATGCGCTCTTTGATGAGATCAACTTTGACGAGTACGACTGCGTCGTGCTGCCCGGCGGCCTGCCCGGTGCCACCAACCTGCGCGCCGATCAGCGCGTCTGCGACGTGGTCTGCGAGTTCGCCGCGACCAAGCACGTCGCCGCCATCTGCGCCGCCCCGTTTATCCTGGGCGAGCTCGACCTGCTCGAGGGGCGCCACGCCACGTGCTTCCCTGGCTTTGAGAAAAGCTTCCCCGAGGGCGCCTATACCGGCGAGAAGGTTACGCAAGACGGCAACATCATCACCGCCAGCGGCATGGCCCAGTCGCTCCCCTTTGCGCTTGAGCTGCTGCGCACGATCGCCGGCGACAAGGCTGTCGAGAAGGTCGCCGAGGGCATCCAACTATGATTTTGGCTTCGCAATCACCGCGCCGCATAGAGCTGATGCGCGAGGCAGGCTACAACATTCGCGTGATTCCCGCGGATATCGACGAAACGCCCTTTGATGGCGAGGCCCCGCTCACGCTTGTCGAGCGCTTGGCACGCGCCAAGGCGGCTGCCGTTGCTGCCGAGTATGCCGAGCCCAATGAGCTGACGGTCGCGGCCGATACCATCGTCACCTTCGACGGCAAGATTTTGGGCAAGCCGGCAACCGAGGGCGAGGCGCGCACCATGCTCCGTGAGCTTTCGGGCCGCACGCACCAGGTCGCAACCGGCGTCTGCATCGTTAAGGCAGGCGATACGGCCGCCCCGCATGCCGCCGAGAGCCTATCCTTTGTCGATGTGACCGACGTGACGTTCTATGAGCTCACTGACGAGCAGATCGAACACTACGTCGCCTCGGGCGAGCCCATGGATAAGGCCGGCGCCTACGGTATTCAGGGTGTCGGCGGACGCATGCTCGTGCACGATATTTCGGGCGACTTCTACAACGTGGTGGGCCTGCCCATCGCACGCGTCGCACGCGCGATTCAAAAACTCTCGTAATTGCATCTGGCGCTGGGTATCCCCCAGCGCCTACAATTTTGCCGTACCGTACGGATCCCGACCGGGCACAAGGCGCGGCGGAAAACCGATAGGAGTTAAACATGGATACACTGCTCGAGGCCATTGACGTCTGCGATGTCGATGGCTTTTGCTATGGCAACTATACGGACGAGGAGGCCGGCACCGGTTGCACCGTAATCGTGGCACCCGAGGGCGCCACCGGCGGCGTTGACGTACGCGGTGGCGCTCCCGCTTCGCGCGAGACTGACCTGCTACGACCCGAGAACACCGTCGACAAGGTCCACGCCGTCTGCCTTTCGGGCGGATCGGCCTTTGGCCTCGAAGCTGCAAGCGGCGTCGCTCGCGAGCTTGAGAGCCGCGGCATCGGCCTTCCCGTCGGCCCCACGCAGGTGCCTATCGTGTGCTCCAGCTGTATCTTCGACCTTGCCTTTGGTAACCCCACCGTGCGCCCCGACATTGAGGCCGGCATCGCCGCCGTGCGCGAAGCACTCGACCACACCCCCACCAAGCTCGAACAGGGCAACGTAGGCGCCGGCACGGGCGCTACCGTGGGTAAGCTCATGGGGCCTGCCACCTGCATGAAGGCCGGCCTTGGAGCTGCCGCCGTGGCACTCGGCCCCATCAAGGTGGGCGCCGTGGTCTCGGTCAACGCCTGCGGCAACGTTGTCGACCCCTTCACCGGCGAGTGGGTCTCCGGCATGCGCGCCGCAGCCGATAGCGACCAGATCGTCGACATGGAACTCGCAGCCTTTGCCGCCGCCGGATCCATGCAGATGCCGCTCGACCGCACCAACACCACCATCAGCTGCATCGTCACCAACGTGGAACTCACTAAGGCACAAGCCACCAAGGTCTCCCAGATGGCCGCAGACGCCTACGCACACGCCATCCGTCCCACGCACACCACCAACGACGGCGACACCATCTACACCCTCGCCAGCGGCAAACTGGGCGCCCAGGCAAGCGCCGCCGTTCCCCTAGACCTGCTGGGCATGCTCGCCGTAAGGGCCTTGGAAACCGCCATCGTAAACGGAGCCAAAACCGCCAAAACCTCCCACGGCATCCCCGGCGCCGCGAAGTAGCCTAACCTGACCGGTTGCCCGGTGGGGCTTGGTTATGTTTGCTGCTCTACAGTCCTGGCTCGCACGAAGAGCACATTAAGTGCTCTTCGGCTCGTGCGGAACTCGCGACAAACATAACCAAGCCCCACCGGGCAACCTACCAACCAGATTCTTTTCAGCCCAGGCCCCTGTGTACCGCGCGTCGAAGATCTTCAAATTCAAATAACCTGACAATCGATTCTTATAGCAGAGGCCCCTTGGCCTTTAGTTTGATACAAGTTCCGCACGAGCCGGAAAGCACTTAATGTGCTTTCCGTGCGAGCAGGACTGTTCGCAGTAGCAAACTAAAGGCCAAGGGGCCCAGTCAACCTATCAGCAGCGATTACTCGGCAGCTAGTTGAATTTGAAGATCTTTGAGGCAAGACGGTATAGGCCGAGTGTGGTTTTGTCTCCGGCCCGTCCGCGCAGATTGGTGAAGAACCCGACCACGCCGTAGCGGGCACGACGATACATGCGCTCGTCGTAGGCCTTCAAATCATTCCACAGCGTCTTTAGGCGCTCGTCGGCGCAATCTTCCTCGGAAAGCTTGGTGAGCACCGAGCAGATCGCCATCATCATGGTGAAGTAGCCCATCATGTACGAACGTAGGCGTGACGACTCGACATCGCTGTACAGGTGGTACGACTCCATCATGATACGCGTAACACGGAACTGCTGGTCCAGACGCTTGACCATCGTGGCCTCGTTGACACTCTGGCCCTCGCGACCGATAAAGTAGCGGTAGAGGTCGATGTCGGCGTAGTACATGGTCTTGCAACGCGGCAGCGGCACGTAGGCGTAGATGTTGTCCACATAGAACGTGTGCGGCGGCATGGGAAGGTTGGACTCGCGCAGCACATCCGTGCGATAGCACAGGCTGTGCATGAGTAGGTTCTGGTCCAGGCGGAAATGACCGATCTGATCCCAAGAAAAGATCTTTTTGCGCGGCAGGGCAAATTTGTAGCCAATAGCGGTATGCGTGCCCTCGTAAACCTTCTCGTACACGTAGTTCGAGATAAACAGGTCAACGCGCTGGTCGCGCTCTTCAAAGCCACGCAGAATCGACAGCATGGTCGAAAGGGCAGCACCGTCAAGCCAGTCGTCCGAATCAACAACCTTGTAGTAGGTGCCCTGCGCCTCGCGCAGACCCGAAAGGACGGCAATACCGTGACCGCCGTTCTCCTGGTGCACCGCGCGGATGATTCCAGGGTAACGGGCCTCCCACTCGTCGGCCTTGGCGGCCGTCTCGTCCTTGGAGCCGTCGTCCACCACGATAATCTCGATATCGGTGGCGTAATTGCTCCCCTCCAAGATAGAGGTGATGCAATGGTCCATGTCCTTGGCGGCGTTATACGAGGGAATACCGAATGTTATGACTTTATGCATGGCAGGCGATAATCTCATCCGAAAGATCGAGGGCGGAATTGGTCACAGCGTCCATATCGTAGTAACGATACTCGGCCAGACGACCCACCGGGTGGAAGTTCGTCAGGTTCTGGACGCGCTCAAGATAGCGCTCATAGAGCTCACGGTTCTCGGGCTCAAGAATGGCGTAGTACGGCGTCTCACCCGAGCCGGGCGTATAGGCCTTGGAGTATTCCTTCATGATGGTGGTCTTGCCGGGCAGGACCTGGCCAGTCATATTCTTGAACTCAGTGATGCGCGTGTAATCCTCGCTCGTGGTGTAGTTGACGGTGCCCACGGGCTGGAACTGATCCATATCGAGCGTCTCGAACTTCATGTCGAGCGTACGGTACGGCAGGGCGCCCAGGTCGAGATTGAACAGCTCGTCGAGCGGACCGGTGTAGACGATCTCGCCGCCATAGACCTTACCGTCGATCTTGACGGTGGTCTCGTCGATCTCGAAGAGGTCGCGGGCGTCCACGTCGCAGAACACATCAATCAGATCGTGGTCGAGCATATGCTCAAACAGCGCGGTATAGCCGTCCTGCGGCATGCCCTGGAAGGGAGCCTGCGGGAAGTAGCGGTCATCATCGCCCACAAAGACGGGAACACGGCCGGTGATCGAGGGATCAATCTGGTCGGGCGTCTGGCCCCACTGCTTCATGGTGTAATGCAAAAAGACGTTCTCGTAGACGTAATCAGCGACCTCGGCAAGATCCGGGTCGTTCTTCTTGCGCAGCTCCATGATGGGCACCTTGACGTCCTTGCCAAAGGTCTCCACGAGCTTCTGATACAGCTCCTCGCCGCGCTCATCACCAAAGGCGAGCTTGAGGCTCGCGTGGTTAAAAGGCACGGGCATAAGGGTGCCGTTGATGTTGGCAAGCACCTTGTGCTGGTAGTCCGTCCACTTGGTAAAGCGCGACAGGAAATTGTGGACGCGCTCATTAAAGGTATGGTAGATGTGCGGACCATACTCGTGGACCAGGATCCCGGCCTCATCAGCGCAGTCGTAGGCGTTACCCGCAATGTGGCTACGGCGCTCCAGAACGGCAACGCGATAGCCGATAGTCTCGGCGAGACGGCGGGCACAAACGGCACCGGCATATCCGGCACCGACGACAATCATGTCGTACGCGCCGGCGTTAAAGCCTTCAGGCAGGCCTGAGGTAATCTGCATCGATACTCCTTGTCAAAAGCCACGGGCTCGTTAGCTGGGCTTTTCTCGAACATTCTTCGAGACATATTTATCAGAGCGATTATAGCGCTAATGCGTCCTATAATGAGCTTGCCACACAAGGAAAGCTCAAGCACCACGGCGAACATAATTGAAAGGTAGACCCGCTAGCAGCGGGTTTATTCGTGAACAGCCGGGCGCCTGGAGCTTAGTGAAACGCTTGTAAGGAGTAACATGAGCGATTTCCTAAACCGTATGAAGTCTGCCGCCAAGGCCGACCTTAAGACGATCGTCCTGCCCGAGGGCGAGGATCCGCGCACCATCGTCGCAGCCACCAAGATCATCGAGGAGGGCCTGGCAAAGATCGTCATCCTGGGCAACCCCGACGAGATCGACGTTCCCGGCGCTACCGTCATCGATCCGCGCAATGCCGAGAAGCACGAGGAGTACGCGCAGAAGTTTGCCGAGCTCCGCGCCAAGAAGGGCGTCACCATCGAGCAAGCTCGCGCCCAGGTGATGGACGCCACCTACTTTGGCACCATGATGGTCAAGATGGGTGACGCCGACGGCCTGGTCTCCGGCGCCTGCCACTCCACCGCCGACACCCTGCGCCCCGCGCTGCAGATCCTTAAGACCGCCCCGGGTACCAAGCTGGTCTCGGCCTTCTTCGTGATGTGCACCGACACCCCGCAGTTCGGCACCGACGGTACGCTGATCTTCGCCGACTGCGGCCTCAACATCAACCCGTCCTCCGACGAGCTCTCCGAGATCGCCATCGCCTCCGCTCACTCCTGGTCCACCTTTATGGGCAGCGTCGAGCCGCACGTGGCCATGCTCTCCTACTCCACCATGGGCTCCGCCGGCGGCGAGGTCGCCAAGAAGGTCCAGGAGGCCGTTAAGTTCTGCAAGGAGAAGGCTCCCGAGCTCGCCATCGATGGCGACCTGCAGCTCGACGCCGCCATCGTTCCCACCGTCGCCCAGCTCAAGGCCCCCGGCTCCTCCGTTGCCGGCAAGGCCAACGTGCTTGTGTTCCCCGATCTCGAGGCCGGCAACATCGGCTACAAGCTGGTCCAGCGCTTCGCCGGCGCCGACGCCTACGGCCCCATCCTGCAGGGCATCGCCAAGCCGGTCAACGATCTGTCGCGCGGCTGCTCTGCTGACGACATCGTGGGTGTCGTGGCCATCACCGCCGTCCAGGCTCAGATGGCTGAGTAGCGTACGCACTCGCCCGAAGGCCGTACGGGCTAACCCCTGAAAACGTCCTCGACCAATGAAACGCCCCCGTTCTGCTCCTCCGGAGCTACGAACGGGGGCGTTTCTGGTCTGCGGGATGTTTTCAGGGGTTAGCCCGTACGGCCTTCTACCGCTACGTAGCAATTAGGGCATCTGGAGTGGACGGCGGCTTGGCTACGAGCTGAGGCTGAAGATCTGGATGGTCTGGTGCCGTTGCTGGGAGCGCAGGCGTTACTGGCGATGGTCACTTTGGGACTGGTATTTCCGCCTGCTAGCAAAAAGGCCTCCGGAGCTGTTGCTCTGGAGGCCTTTCGTTTACTTGCAAATGCGCGTGTTAGTTGTTCTTGGTCAGACGCTCGACGTCGTGGGCGATCATGTATTCCTCGTCGGTGGGGATGACCATGACCGTGACGGCGGAACCGGCGGCGCTGATGACCTGCGGGCCGTTGCCCACGGCCTCGCGGTTCTTGTTGTTGTCGATGCGTACGCCCAGCCACTCAAAGCAGTCGCAGAAGGCCTTGCGGATCGACCAGTCGTTCTCGCCGATGCCGGCGGTAAAGGTGATGGTGTCCACGCCCGCCATGGAAGCGATCATGGAGCCGGCCTGCTGCATGGCCTTGTAGGCGAACATATCGAAGGCGAGCAGGCAGCGCTCGTCGCCCTCGGAGGCGCGTGTACGGATGTCGCGGGCGTCGTTGGAGATGCCCGAGATGGCAAGCAGACCAGACTGCTTGTTCATCATGTCATCAACTTCCTGATAGCTGTAGCCTCCCTCGCGCTGGAGGTAGCACACGGTGGCCGGGTCAATGGAACCACAGCGAGTGCCCATCATCAGGCCGTCGAGCGGCGTGAGGCCCATCGTGGTGTCGCGGCACACGCCGTCCTCGATAGCAGCGAGCGAAGCACCGTTACCCAAATGGCACGAAAGCAGACGGTGGCAGCGCGAGCCCAGGATCTCCTTGGCCATCATCCACTCGTAACGATGACTCGTTCCGTGGGCGCCATATTTGCGCACATGATACTTGTCGCACACGTCCTTGGGCAGGGCGTAAGTGTAGGCAACCTCGGGCATGGTCATGTGGAACGAGGTGTCGAAGACCGCCACGTTGGGCAGCTCCGGATACTTCTCACGGCAATACTCAATCGCTGCGGCCTCGCCGTAGTTGTGCAGCGGAGCAAGCGGTGCCACCTCAAGAATCTTGGCCATAACCTCGTCGTCGACAACTGCGGAATCATCGAAGTGCCAGCCGCCCTGAACGATACGATGCCCAATGCCATCGATCGTAAAGTCGGTCTTCTCGAGCTCCTCGAGCACGCAAGCGATAGCAGAGCGATGATCGGGGAAGGGAACCTCCTCGGTCTGCTTGGCGCCACCGTTCTCGGAATGACCAAAGATACCCATGTCCGAGCCGATACGCTCGCAGTTGCCCTTGGCGAAAACCTCGCGGGTATCGGTATCCAGAAGCTGATATTTAAGGCTTGAGCTGCCGGCGTTGACAACAAGTACGTTCATGAGACTCCTTTGCAGTGCAATACGGTCGACGCAGACCTCTTAAGGCGACCGCATTTTAATAAGAAGTTATCACGTCTTAATAAATAGCTATCAGGCATATCGCCCAACGAGCGCAAAGAGGGGCTGAACGGCACTTGGTCGTCCAGCCCCTCCCCTCTTGCAATTACTTGCCGTTGACGATGCGCTCGACGTCGGAAGCGATCATGAACTCCTCGTCCGTGGGGATGACGAAAATCTTGACCTTGGAATCCTTGGCAGACAGGCACCAAACGCCATCGCCACGCAGGGCGTTACGGGCATGGTCCATCTTGACGCCCATAAAGGCCAGACGGTCGGCCACGCCAGCGCGGACAGCCGGAGCGTGCTCGCCGATGCCGGCGGTGAAGACGAGCGTGTCCATACCGCACATAGAAGTAGCCATCTCGGCAGCCTTGGCGGCAATCTTGTAGACGAACATATCGAAGGCGAGCTGAGCCTCGGGGTCACCAGCAGCGGCGAGCTCCTCGACGTTACGGCAGTCGTTGGTCTTGCCGCCGGTCACGGCCAAAAGGCCGGACTTCTTGTTCATCATCTCATCGACCTCATCGAAGGTGTAGCCGCCCTCGCGCTGCAGGTAGCACACGGTAGCCGGGTCGATGGAGCCACAGCGGGTGCCCATCATGACGCCGTCGAGCGGGGTGAGACCCATGGTGGTGTCCATGCACTTGCCATCCTCGATAGCGCACAGGGAAGCGCCGGAGCCGATATGGCACACGACGACCTTGCGGGCCTCGCCGTTGGTCATCTCGGCGACCTTCTTGGAGATGTAGCGGTAGCTGGTGCCGTGGGCGCCGTACTTACGGATGTGCAGCTTGTCGCAAACATCCTTGGGAAGGGCGTAGGTCTTGGCGACCTCGGGCATGTTGAAGTGGAAAGCGGTGTCGTAGACCGTAACGTTGGGCAGATCGGGATACTGCTCCAGGCAGTACTCGATAACGTTGGCCTCGGGGTTGTTGTGCAGCGGCGCGAGCGGGGCGACCTCTCGGATCTTGGCGAGAACGTCCTCGTCGACGAGGGAGGAGTCGCCAAAGTACCAACCGCCCTGAACGATACGGTGGCCAATGCCCTCGATCTTGACGCCGTTGGCCTCGAGGTCCTTCAGAACGACCTCGATGGCGACCTTGTGGTCGGGGAACTCGATGTTCTCGGTCACCTTCTTGGAACCGTTGGCAGCGTGGGTGAAGGTACCGCCGGTAAAGCAGACGCGCTCGCAGGAGCCCTTTGCGGACACCTTGTGGGACTTGGTATCGATGACCTGATACTTAAGGGTCGAAGATCCTGCGTTGACGACCAGAACGTTCATGTGTCTCCCTACTAACAGGCGGTGTGGCGCCGCCAGGTTACATACGCTTCAATAATAAACCCAAACGCCCTCGCGCTCGGGTTTATTGCGTTGATATATAAGTTATCGATGCATGAGTGCTCATGGTCTTTGACTTGTAAGACGAAATAGCGCGGGAATATACGCCAGAGAAGAAATCCCGAGCGCAACAAGCAGCACAACCCGAATACCCACAACGCTACTCAACACAGCATTGAACAGATAGAAAAGAACAGCGCCCACCGCCACCATTTGGCTTTGAACCGAAATGAGCGAGCACCGCATCGAAGAATCGGCATTATTTTGGAAAACCGAGTATTTGATCGGAGCAAATAACGAGTAAGCAACCGTCTGCAGCACATAAAACACGGGCAGCAAAAAAGTCGGAGTAAAGGGAATCAAAAACAAAGCAGTTAAGAAAAGGCGAACTATGCCGCAAATGCGCGCAAAACGACCCTTATCGACACGGGCAATCACGCTGGGTACGATAAACCCTATGGAGGCGGAAACAAGGAGCTGAGCCGCAATGGTCACGCCCGAAGCAACGGCGTTCATTCCGCGATCTGCAAGCAGCAGCGAGAAAAAGTCTTCCAAAGCGACGAAAGCAAAAGCCTGAGAGCAGTCCATAACGAACGCTGAGCGAATAATACTGTTGCTCGAAATAGCCGCCCCAATCATCCTTGGGCTAATTCCACGCTCGAACGTCGTCGCAGCGTCTTCTCTTCGCTCCTCAGGGATACAGGCAACGACAGCCAGTGTGAGCACCATGGCGCAGATATCTGCCGAAAGACCGACGTAATACGCACCAACGGACGAGATGAAACCGCCCACACAAGCAGAAAGGGCATAAGACGCATAGAAGACGAATCGCTCAACCACATTAAGTCTCACAAGCTGTTCCTGGGAGACGCTGTCAATAAAAATCGCTTCGATGGATCCGCTCACGCATGCGACGGCAAAACCTTTGAGAGCAAATGCGCCGATTAAAAGCACAGGAGACCGGATGAGAAGCAGGGCGGCATAGTATCCGAGCATTCCCGCGACGCCAACGAGGCCGCTTGCCTTTCGTCCAAACCTGTCAGCAATATAACCAGTAGGAACCTCAAGAATGAACTTGCTCACTTGGTATGCAATCATCATGCCAGAAATCGCCACCATCGAGAAACCAACAAACTCAAGGTAAACCGTCAGAAAATACAAGATGGTGCTGAAGTTCGACAGGAAAACGAACGTCATATAAAGCAAAACAATACGTTTTTTCATGCTTCGCCCTCCAAGAGTCGATAATCCAAACCGAAATCTTGAAAAAGTATGAGGGCAAAGCCGTCAACCATGCGTTACGAAGCGTCACTATTCACTTGACGACGCGATGCCAAATGGTCTCACGAAGCGAGATGGCGCAATAGGTGAAGGAAAACCGTCTGGTGTCGATCAGTCCAGGAATTTTGCCGATAGCAAAAGTAGATAGGCAAGGTTACATCACGCGAACCTTCAATGGAGCACTCACTCACTTCTGATCCATCCGATGCGAGAGAGGACCCAGACAAACTCAATATCAATCCCCCGGCCTGAAGAAACTCAGTCTGCGCCCTGCTTCCGTATTCGACATCACGGAAGCGGAAATTAACGAGCTGGGCTTCGGGGCATTGATTGATTGCATTGAGACAGGGTGACAAATTAATGGGAACAGCGAGCCTGCCGCCCAGTAACTCACGAATGGTCATAGCGTCAACAGATTGATGACCAGCTGGGCATGAAAGAACCTTGAGGTCCTTTTCACCCAAGTATTTCGAAGAAAGGACACTATCCCTTGGTTCCTCAAATGAGATGGCCGCATCCGAAATGCCAAGCACAAGTGATTCAAAGCATGTGGCCGTTGGCTGATGCCAAACATCAAGGTGAATCTGAGGGTGCGAGCTTTCAAACGAGTCGTACCAGTTTTCGGAAAAAAGACGCCCCCGCCCGTGAAGACAGGGGGCGTAAAGACGGAAATGGCCGTCGGGCGAAACGCCGCCGTTCCCCGATTGAGCGTACTTTTTGAGATCGTCGACTTGCGCCAGGATCACGCGTGCACGATGCGCAAATTCTCTGCCCGCCGGAGACAAAACAGCCTCCCCCGCCGATCGGTCGAGCAAAACAATCTGATACTCAGATTCCAACTTTTTTATTGCCGACGAAACGGCCTGCGGACTCACGTGAACGGCGCGAGCCGCTTTGCGCACGCCGCCATAGTTCGCTACAGCTTGAAGGTATTCGAGTTGAGAAAGCTGCATAGATTACTCCAAAGGCAGCCAAGTCGACGGGCCGTGCGTCCTCAGATGAGGTTCTCGCCCAGGTTCTTGCCGCCGAGAACGTGCATGTGGAAGTGCATGACGGTCTGGCCGGCGTTGACGCCCTTGTTGGAGATGACGCGGAAACCGTCCTCCAAGCCCTTGGCCTTAGCGACCTCCTGGATGGCGTGGGCCATGGCGCCCATGGTCTCGGCAGGCACGTTGTCGGCGATGTCGCTGTAGTGCTTCTTGGGGATCACGAGCGTATGGACCGGAGCCTGGGGATTGAGGTCGTCGAACGCGATGACCTGGTCGTCCTCATAGACAACGGTCGAGGGGATCTCGTGGTTGGCAATTTTGCAGAAGATGCAATCGCACATGGTTGGTTCCTTTCTCACAGACCAAGGTAATTATATTTGGTCGGGATGGTTAGAACGAGAGGTTGTCGTCGGTGTTGGCGGCTTCGCCGTCGGCGAGCACGTCGTTGCCGTCGACGTCCTTAAGAAGCACCGAGACCTTCTGCTCGGCATCGGACAGGCGGGTGCGCAGGCTCTTGAGGAGCTCGACGCCGCGGGTATAGCTCTCGAGCGACTCCTCGAGCTCCATATCGCCCGACTCCAAGCTGCGGATGATGAGCTCCAACTCCTGCGAAGCCTGCTTGTACGTAAGCTGCTCGACCGGGGTTTTCTCTGCCATATCTGTTTCCTTTCCTAAAGGTTTATCGCTATGAAACGCGGCCTACTCGACCGTATCGACCGTTGCCGTCACGTTGCCGTCTGCCATGCGCACGCGGATGGCGTCACCGGCCTTAAAGGTCTTGGCGCTCGTGGCCACCCCATCATCGCTGTACGCGATGGAATAACCACGGGCAAGCACCTTGAGCGGCGACAGGGCATCTAGCGAGGCTGCCGCACGGCCCAGGTCGGACGCGGGCTTGTTGAGCATCGTGCGCCCCTGATGCTCCAGACGGGAACTCGCAAGCGCGAGCGCATGGCGCTTGCCATCGAGCCCCGAGGTGCTTGCAACCAGACGCTCGGGCAGGCGCTCAAAGTTGGAGCGGAATGTCCCGACCGAGCGTACTATGGCGCCCGACAGGCGATCGGCCGTCAGGGCAAGCTCAGACTCGCGACGCTCGACCATAAACGTTGGGTCGTTGAGGCACGGGCGGCACGCAGCCGCATCGAGCGCATCGCCCAAGCGGGCCGTATAGGTATCCCAGGCGCGGCGACCGCGCTGGTCGAGCATCTCCAGATCAACCTGATTCGACCCAATCATCGATGCCATCGCGGCACCCAGACGCTGATGGCGCGCCTCGAGCACATCGGCCAACTCCGTCATAGCCGGCGCCACCGATTCTGCCGCCGCCGTGGGCGTGGAGGCGCGGCGGTCGCTCACCATGTCGCAAATCGAGGTATCAGGCTCATGGCCAATGCCGGTCACCACGGGCACAGGACAAGCCGCCACCGCGCGAGCAAGCTCCTCGTCGTTAAAGGTCATGAGGTCCTCAAAGGAGCCGCCGCCGCGCACCAGCAAAATACAGTCGGGCGCCGGCGTGATGGCGGCGGCGCGGCGCAAGCCCTCAATGAGCTCAGCCGGCGCACCCTCACCTTGAACCTTGGCGCCCACGCAGACGAGCTCGACGAGCGGGTTGCGACGACGCAATGTGCGCTTGACGTCGTCGATTACGGCACCCGAAAGCGAGGTGACGACCGCCACGCGCGAGCAAAACACCGGAATACGACGCTTGCGGGACTCATCCATCAAGCCCTCGCGACGTAGCTTTTCGGCCAGCTGTGCCACCTGCTGACGCAGCAGGCCCTCCCCCGCCAGCGAGAACGAACGGGCGACAAAGCTCATGCGACCCGTGGGCTTATAGAGATTGAAGCTGCCCTTAAAGCTCACCTGCATACCGTCGCGCAAGTCGAAGGTGCGCTTAAGATAGGTACCCTTCCAGATGATGCAATCGACGGCAGCCGAGTCGTCCTTGATCTGGAAGTAGCAGTGGCCGCTTCGGGCATTGGGGCCACGAAAGCCGGTGACCTCGCCCAGGACGCTCAGCTGCGGAATCGCATCGAGCGCGCCAGCGGCGATCTCCACCGCCTGGCTCACGCTGAGCTCTTTGCGTTCCTGCTCGTCCGACCCGTCAAACTCGGCGGAAACGGCATTGCCGGTCAGATTCCAGCCTGCCACGCAGCCTCCTTTCGTTATCGTGCACAAGGGCTCCGGCCCTGCGCAAATTCAAGTCCAACACATAGTACAGCGCCGCGGGGACACAAATCTCCGCGGCGCCTGTCAAGCCAATTTGTTATCGGTTGGAGTTTCTGTTGTAGCGAGCCATCAGGTAGAGCAGCTGAATGATCGAAGTGAGCGCTGCAGCAACATAGGTAAGCGCGGCTGCCGTCAGGACCTTCTTGGCACCATTGACCTGCTTGGAGCTCATGCCCGACTGCTCGATGTACGCCACGGCGCGGCGGCTGGCATCAATCTCGACCGGCAGCGTAACCAGTTGGAACAGCACGCTAAACGAGAAGAAGATCAGTGCGAGGGTCGTGAGTCCCGCGATGTTCATAAACAGGCCCAAGAGCAACACGATGGTCCAGGTGTTCTGGGTAAAGTTGACGACCGGCACGAGGGCGGTGCGAACCTTCATCATGGCGTAACCGCTTTGACGCTGGGCGGCATGGCCCGCCTCGTGGCAGGCGACGGCAACGCTTGCGACCGACCCGCCCGAACGGTTGGCATCCGAGAGATACAGGTTATTGTCCTGTGGGTTGTAATGGTCGGTGAGCTCGCCGGCGACACCCTTGATACCCACGGCGTTGCAGCCGTTGGCGTCGAGCATGCGGCGAGCGACCGTGGCGCCCGTGTCGCCGTCCGAGCGAACCTTGGACCAGGTTTTGTACGTCGAGTTGATATAGTTCTGTGCGGCAAGGCCAATCACCGTGCAGACAAGAACAACCAGCAGGTACAGCGGGTCGATGCCAAAGCCGTATCCATAGTAATAAGGCATGCGAATTCCTCCGAATCGAGTTACACGTTGGAGGCATTCTACCCACTCAAGCGGCTAGGCTTCCTTACAGCAATTCAATTTTGCCATCTTTGACCGTCAACCCCATGTTGCCCGAGAGCAGATCGTCCAGGCGCGAGCCCACAAGCTCAAAGCGCCAGCCTTCGCGCAAGGGGCTCTGCTCGGGATGCTCAATGTAGTCGGCCAGGTCATCGCGCGAGGCAATGACCGAGGTCGCCACTCCCGAGCGTTCGGCAACCAGGCGGATGAGCGCGTACATGAGATCCGTCACGCTCTCCAACTCCGGAGAGATCTGGCGATGCCCGCGCACCATGAGCGGCAGGCGATCGTGCGGGCAGCTTGCGCCGCGCTTGATGGCCATGAGCGCACCGTCCACGTCGCGCTCCCCCAACTGATCGGTACCGCGAATGCTGCGGAACTCCTCAACGCGCACGGGATTGCGTTTAACGAGCGCAAGCAGCGTGTCGTCGGACATGATCCATTTGCGCGGGATGTTGCGGCGCTCGGCGCGGTCCTCACGCCAGGCGGCGAGCTCGCGCGCGATACCCAGCTGGTGACGACTGCACGAGTTGATGCGTTTGACCTTGCGGAACGCCTCGTGGCGATCGGCGCGATAGTGCGACTCGTCAGCCAGCGGGCGCAGCTCGTCGAGCACCCAGTCCACGCGGCCCAGCTCGCGCAGGCGGCTCATCATCTCGGTATAGGCGACGATCAGATACTTGACGTCATCGATCGCGTACTCAATCTGCTTATCGGTCAGCGGGCGACGCGACCAGTCGGTCAGTGACTCGGTCTTGGGCAATGAGACGCCGCAAAACGTCTGCACGAGCGCGCCGTAGGAAATCTGCTGACGCTCGCCCAAAAAGGCGGCGGCCACCTGCGTGTCAAAAATCGGACGCGGCAGCACGCCTACGGTATGGAGCATGACCTCCATATCCTGCGAGCAGGCGTGGAAGACCTTGGTCACGCTCTCGTCGGCCATAAGCTCGGCCAGCGGCGATAGGTCGTCGATTACCAGGGGATCGACCGCTACACTCTCGGCAGGGGTGGCAATCTGAACCAAACACAGACGCGGATGGAACGTGCGCTCGCGCAAAAACTCGGTATCGACGGCAATCGCGTCGAACTCACGGGCGCGCTGGCAAAAGTCGAGTAGAGCCTGATGTGTGGAAATGTACATATCAACCCATCGAATAAGGTTAGGCCCGAAAAACACGGGTAGGATATCGGCATTGCCTTACAACTATACTCGGTTAGTCACAGAACGGGAACGTAAGTATGCGCTGCCTTATCATCCACAACCCGGCATCGGGCCCCAGCTCAGATGAAATCTACGCATTCACGCACGCCCTTGCACAGGGCGGCGACGAAGTCGTGATGCGCTTTATCGGCGATGGCATGGAGCCCGAGGACGCCGTGGCAGACGTTCGCGAGTTCGACCGCGTGGTCGTCTCGGGCGGCGACGGCACCGTCTCCAACGTGCTCGACCAGATGCGCGGCTGCGGCGTCCCCACGCTCGTTTTCCCCTCCGGCACGGCCTGCCTGTTCTTTAACAACATCGGCAATGCCCCCGAGGCAGCGGCGCTTGCCAAGGCATGTCGCGCCGGCCGCACGGTCAAAGTAGACATGGGCGAGCTCTTTTGGCTCGACGAGAACGGCAACGAAAAGCGCCATGGCTTTATCATCATCGCCGGTTCGGGCTTTGACGCCGAGATCATGATGAAGGCCGCCCCCACCAAAAACGACATCGGCGAGATCGCCTACTTCCTCTCCGCTCTCGCCACGCCCAACCCCACGGTGGCGCACTTTACCATTGAGCATGATGGCATTGTTGAGGAGCTCGACGGCATCTGCTGCATGGCGGGCAACACGTCTGTCATCCAAAACGACATCAACCTGTTCCCCAACTGCCGTATGAACGACGGCATGGTCGACATCGTCGTTATTGAGCCCGTGCGCACGGTGCAGTTGCTCCCCACGGTAATCACCGCCGCGCTCGACCCCGCCGGCAAGGTACTCGGCCGCCCGCAGTTTAAGATCATCCAGACCAAAGAAGCCAAGATTACCTGCACGCCATCGCTCGGCATGCAGTTTGATGGCGAGATCATCTCCAGCAACTCCGGCGTCTTTGGCGCCCGCGCGCTACCGCAATGCCTTGATATCATCGTCGACGAATTCTCGCCGCTCGGAAAATAGGAGGACCCCCGTGAACGACAACCCCATCCTTGGCTTTATCGTCATCGTTTTGGCCATGCTCGTCGGCTATGCCATTAACGTGATTCACCGTCGAAAGAAGTAGCCATTACTCTTAGACGGCCCGTGCAGCCCGGACCCCTCGCCGGCATGAAACCACATGCCGGCGAGGGGTCCGCTTTTTTCTTGACGCTTTATTTAGCTACATTTTTCGCTGGCGTTATACAAATTGATTTCCCACTAAATGAGTTCAATTTACCGTTAATCGCATATTTCGCTACGCTTATCGAGTAAATAACTTTCATGAATGTATATTGTTTCGAATTCGTTACGCTAAGGGGGTGTAATTATTGGGTGAAGCCCTCTGGAGACAGAGGGCTTTCGCACGCTGGGAGGGAATATGAGTAAAACTCATCCCGTCAACGCGCTCAAGAAGCTTGGCATAGGCCTTGCATTTGGAGCTGCAACCATCATGTCCATGCCGACATCTGCGCTCGCCTGCACGCAGATGTACATGGGCAACAAGCTGACGGCCGACGGTGACACGTACTATGGCCGCGCCGAGGACTTCGATAAGCGCTACCTCAAGCACTTTGGCATTGAGCCTTCTCACGGCCCGGGGCATACGTACGGCTCGGACGAGTCCGCATTCATGTATACCTCGACCAAGACCACGTATCGCTACACCTATGTACGCGACCATCCCTCCCAGTGGCACGGGCGCTATGATGCCTACTCTGAGGCAGGCATCAATGAGAAGGGCGTGTCCTGCTCCGCAACGCTGACCACCGGCATGAATGCTGATGCTGAGGCAGCAGACCCCCTGACCAAAACCGGTATTGGCGAGTACAGCTACGGCAGCGTTATCTTAGGTGAAAGCGCCAATGCACGTGAGGGCGTCGAGCTCCTCGGCAAGATCATCGACGAGCAGGGCGCCTGCGGCAACGATCAGATTATCATCGCCGACAGCAACGAGACTTGGCTGTTTGCCGCACTTTCCGGCCACCAGTGGATCGCCATGAGGCTCACTGACGATATCGCCTCGCTCAACCCCAACATCGGCAACCTCAACTACAAGGTTGACCTCACCGACACCGCGAACTGTCTCCACTCTGCGACCATCGAGTCCATGCCTAAGGAGAATGGCTTCGCCAAGTACTTCGATGACGGTCAATTTGACGTTGCCCAGACCTACGGCGAGGCAATTAGCGAAAAGGCCATGCATTCTTGGGCCCGTTATGTCCAGGGTCGCGCCTACTTCGGTGTGCCGCTCACCGAGGGCACCGACTACGAGATCGTCAAGGACGAGCGCGAAGATGCTCGTGCCACGACCGGCGCCCTGGTTAGCATGGCGCAGCCGCTGTTCTTCCAGCCCGGCAAGTCCGACTGGAACACCTTTGAGATGATCCGCGCGTTTGGCAACCGCGGCGAGAAGGTCCCGGGCCTCAACGCCAACACCGACGGCGCCTACGCCATTGGTACCGAGACCAACACCGAGGTCAATCTCTTCCAGATCCGTCAGGGCATGGACCCCGAGATCGCGACCATCCAGTGGGAGATGCTCTCCCGCGCCGCCTACTCCGTCGCCATCCCCTACTACTCCGCACTGCTCACCGAGGTTAGCCCGTACTACAGCGACCAGACCGTCTCCTTCGATCACTGCGAAGAGGAGGACATCGTGAACAACGAGGAGCCCGAGAACTCCATCAACTATGTCCTCATGGACATCAGCTCCCTGTGCTTCGAGCACCGTGAGCAGCTCGGCACCGGCGTTCGCACCTACCTCGACGCCCTCCAGAACGAGCTCGTCGAGCAGAACTTGGAAGTCGACGAGGTCATGCAGGCCACCGAGGGCACCGAGGCCCGTACCGCCCTGGCAAACAAGGCCGGCAATGCTGCCACCGAGAACACCTACGTCAAGTGCAAGGCCTTGCTCCAGGAGATGCGCGCCTATCTGAAGGCTGAGAACTTCGACCAGCCCTTCACCCCGAGCGACCTGAACACCGAGACCAACGGCCTCAAGGTGTCCATCACCTACGCCAAGGACGCTCTTGCCACCGACCCGGTAACCCCGGATCAGCCTGGCACTCCCGAGCAGCCTGGTACTCCTGAGCAGCCCGGTACCCCCGAGCAGCCCGCTAAGCCCGAGCAGCCCACCACCAAGCCCGAGAAGCCTGGCAAGTCGGACACCACGACCACGGTAACCACCAACAAGGCGAACACCAAGGGCGGCCTGCCCACCACCGGTGATCGTTTTGATGGCCGCGTGGTGGCTGCATTCGCCATCGCTGGCGTTGCCGTCATCTCCGCGGGCGGTTACTTCCTCTACCGTCGCAATAAGGAGTAACGTCCTAGCTGAGCGGGCAAGGCAGCAATGGCAGCCTCGCCCGCTCAGCCCGCTCTTTTGACCGGCGGGAAACCCGCCTGAAATCTTTTTAAAAAGATTTCCCCGCACACACTTCGCTGTGCTATAGTGCAGCGCAACAGCAACTAGGTGCGACCGCGCCACGGCATCACGAAAGGAGCCACCGACATGAAGAACACGATGAAGTCTCTCAACAACTGGTGGTGGCGTGATGCGAATACGATCGGTCGACAGTGAGTCCCTCACGCCTGTTTTTGCGCTCTAGGTGATTGGAAGGCCTCCGGTTTCGACCGGGGGCCTTTTTCTATCTCGAGCCCGATCGCATTCGCATCACGCGCCTCCGCTTTTCTCTTGCACCCCCATTCCGAAAGGATTTTCACCATGTCTCAGAACACCACCGCCGCCCAGCCCCGCACCGTCCAGACCGCCGACCGCGGCAAACTCGACGTCCGCGCTCTCGTCCTGCTCGCCATCCTGCTCGCTGCAGGCTTCATCCTCAACTTCACCGTCGGCAAGGCCATCTCGGGCATCTCGGGCGGCATGATCAGCCCCGAGTTCATCATCTCGGCCTTCTGCCTCACCATCCTGGTCGTTCGCCCTAACATCGGCCAAGCGCTCGTCATCGGCCTCATCTCGGCTGCCGTGATCCAGATCACCACCACTTCGCCGTTCGTCGATTTTGCCGCCGAGGGCATCGCCGCCATGCTCATGGCCGGCATCGTCAACGCCGCCGGCAAGAACGGTCAGGTCAAGCCTGCCGTCGCCATTGTTGCAACCTTCCTGACCACCTTTGTCTCCGGCGTCATCTTCATGGTCATCAAGATGGCCATGCTCGGCGTGGTAGGCGAGCTCGCCGCCGCCATGTTGCCCGTCGTCGCCATGACCGCCGTCTTTAACGCCATTCTGGTCGGCGCCCTCTACCTGCCCATCCAGAAGGCCCTTAGGCTCAACTAACCCGCTCGGCTTTACGAGCCACCCCATCTTGGCGTTCATTCGTCGCTCGCGTACCCAAGTACGCTTCGCTCCTCTTTCGCGCCAACCTGGGCCCCCTCGTAAAGCCGTCTCCGTGCTTCACCACCAAAGACCGTCCCAAACAACGAACTTTTTTGGGACGGTCTTAAACAACTGGTCATTTAAGACTGTCCCCAATGACTATGAAAGGTATCCATGGAAACGATCATCAACGTCGACGATGTCTCGTTCTCCTATGGCACGCAGACCGAGCAGGCGCTCAGCCACATCTCGCTCAGCGTGAACAAGGGAGATTTCATCGGCATCATCGGGCCCTCGGGCGCCGGCAAGTCCACGCTTGCCGCCTGCCTGTCGGGTGCCGTGCCCCACCACTACACCGGCACGTTCTTTGGGTCCGTCATGGTCGACGGCCACGACACCTGCGAAGTCTCGCTCACCGACGTCTCGCAAATCGTCGGCAGTGTGCTGCAGGATATCGACACGCAGATGGTCGCTTCGGTCGTCGAGGACGAGATGCTCTTTGGCCTCGAGAACTTTGGCGCTCCCCACGACCAGATCGAGCAGCGCGTGAGCGAAACGCTCGAGACCGTCGGCATCAGCGACCTGCGCGACCGCGAGATCGCCACCCTCTCGGGCGGACAGAAGCAAAAAGTGGCCATCGCCGCCATCCTCGCCATGCGTCCGCGCGTCTTGGTTCTCGACGAGCCCACCGCGGCACTCGACCCCGCCAGCTCCACGCTGGTTTTCGAGACCCTGCGTGAGGCCAACCGTGCACTCGGCATCACCATCGTCGTCGTTGAGCAAAAGGTCGCCCTGCTTTCGGAGTACTGCAACCGCGTGCTCGTGCTCAATCATGGCGAAATCGCGCTGCAGGGCGAGCCACACGAGGTCTTCGCGCATACCGACGAGCTCCGTGCCATCGGCGTCGACTGCCCTCGCGTCACGCGTATCTTCAATAGCCTCGAAACCGATGGCCTGGTAAGCGGCACCCCCTGCTTGGATGTCGATGAGGCCGAGCGCCTGATTTCGGGCATCGTCGACCCCGCACACGCGGCTATCGAAGCCCAGGCGCCCGCCGGTTCCCCGCATGCACCGTCGTTGCGTCCTCATGCCAAGGACGCCGAACCCGTACTCACCTTCGACCATGTTGAGTTTGCCTATCCCAATGGCGGAGCCGCCGTACACGACCTTAGCCTGACGCTCTATCCTGGCGAGCTCGTGGGCATCGTCGGCCAAAACGGCGCCGGCAAGACCACGCTCACCAAACTGCTCACAGGCCTGCTTAAGCCCGCCTCGGGCAGCGTGCGCGTCACGGGACTGGATACCGCAGCCGTTCCCACGAGCCGCATCGCTCGCGAGGTCGCGACCCTCTTCCAAAACCCCGACCGCCAGATCTGCAAGGACACCGTGCTCGACGAGGTCGCCTTTGGCTTGGAGCTTGGCGGCATGGACCGTGCCGAGGCTCTGCGTCGTGCCCAACTCGTCATCGACCGCTTTGGCTTGCCGGCCGACGAGGCGCCCTTCTCGCTCTCGCGCGGTCAGCGACAAATGGTGGCGCTTGCCTCCGTCGTAGTGGTTGAGCCCAAGATCGTCGTGCTCGACGAGCCCACGAGCGGCCTTGATTACCGCGAGTGCATGACCGTCATGGAAACGGTGCGCACCATGGCCGAGCGCGGTTGCGCCGTTATCATGGTTTGCCACGATATGGAAGTCGTCTCGGATTTTGCCGAGCGCATTGTGGTAATGGCCGACGGTCGCATCCTCGACCGCGGCCGCACGCACGAGCTATTCTCGAACATCGATCTCATGCGGCGTGCCTACGTGGAGCCTCCCCAGGTTATTGAACTCTCGCGCCGTCTGGCATCTTCCGTCTCGCCCGCTTTTGCGCAGGTGAGCGAGGTCACCGATGTCGTTCGAATTACCAAGGAGATGGTCCACCGTGGTTAACGTCATCGACTACATGCCGGGCGATACGCTACTGCATCGCCTGAACCCCGTCGTCAAACTGGGCCTCGCCGCCGCCATCATCGTCGGCATCTTCTTGTCCGACACCTACGTGGCGCTGTTGGGCTTTTTGGCACTCACCCTTGCGCTGGGTGCCTATGCCGGTGTCATCGACCGTCTGCTCTCGCTGCTCAAGTTGCTGATTCCGCTCGCGCTTATCATGCTGGTGCTCCAGCTGGCCTTTATGCGCGATGGCAACGTGGTGTGGAACTTTATCACCGACACGGGTCTCATCACAGGATCGAAGGCCTGCCTGCGCCTGCTGGGCGTGGCGTTACCACTCATCCTCATGCTCATGGTGACCAAGCTCAACGACCTTGCCAACGCCTGCGTCGAGGTGCTGCACGTGCCGTATCGCTATGCCTTCACCTTTACCACGGCGCTGCGCTTTGTGCCGGTGTTTGGTCAGGAGATGAACGCCATCATGGAGGCGCAGACCGCACGCGGCGTCGAGTACGACACCAAGAACCCCATCAAGAAGCTTAAGCTCATGCTGCCACTGTGCGTGCCACTGCTCATCTCGAGCGTGGGCAAGACCGATGCCACAGCCTTGGCGGCAGAACAGCGCGGCTTCTATCTGCGTACGCGCGCCAGCTCGTACAAGCGCTACCCCATCAAGGGCCTGGACATCGCCGTACTCATCGTCAGCATCGCCCTCATCGCCATCGGCTTCCTGTTCTAGTTCACCACCGACAGCAACCGCCCAACGCAAAAGGCCTCGGCTCGCACCAAACGAGCCGAGGCCTTTACTGTTTCTCCAGATAAAACCCACCATAATTAACCTGTCCCTTTTTGGCAGGTCGGAAGCTAGAGGCGGTAGGGAGCGCCGCTGCGGATGATGGATTCGCGCACCAGGACGTCCATGGCGTCGAGGGTGATCTCGGGCATCTCACGGTATTTCTGCAGCACCGAGAGCTCCGTGCAGGCCAGGATGACGCGGTCGCAGCCGCTACGGGCGAACTCCCACATCACGCGGTCGAACTTATCCATATCGGGCTCACGTCCGGCCTTCACATCATCGTAGATAAGCGACATCACATCGTTCTGACGTTTCTCGCTGGGATAGACAACCTCAACACCCGCAGCCTTACATTCGCGGCCGTAGACGCCCGCGCCCACGGTTCCGTCGGTGCCCATGATGCCAATCTTGTGCACCGGCTCGGCCGGCATACTCAGGTTGGGGTCGAACTCGCACTCCCCCATCACCGCACCGGCCAGAGCATAGCGCACCGACTCACGCGGCATGTGGATAATCGGCACTGTGGTAAACGACTGGATCTGGTCGTAGAAGTAGTGTGACGTGTTGCAGGGAATGGCAATGTGCGCACAGCCCAGCGACTCGAGTGCCTGGGCACACTCTTTCATGGTCGCCAGCAGCTTGGCATGCTCGCCGGTCTTGATGGCCAGCGTGCGGTCGGGCATGGTCGACTTGGAAAGCACCACCATGTCGATATGCTCTTGGTCGCAGGCAGCAGCCGTATGGCGCACCACCTGGTCGTAGTAATACGACGTGGCCTCGGCGCCCATGCCGCCGATAACTCCCAGCTTTTCCATCGCCGCCTCCTTGGTGACGCCCACGCAATTGCGCGTATCATACCCGCGCCCGCCCGATGCAAACCGGACGGGCGCCGCACTCATCTACTTGTAATACGTCTTGAACAGTTTAAAGTGGCGCAGCTTGGTGTGCCACATGCGCAGCCAGCGGTTAAAGACAAAGTCGCCCTTCATAAACGAGGGGTCGGCGCCCTTGCCTTCCTTATCCAGGCGATGCACCTTAGCGCGCAACTCGGGATCCTTAACGTACTTGTCGACGACGCCCATGGGGACGACCATCCACAGCGCCTCGTCCTGCGCCGTCACAAACTCCGGCTCAAACGGGCGGTTGAACACATACTCATCCACCACATACTTGGCAACGTTAAAACCGCTGTTGGTAACATAGTAGTTGCTGCGGCCCTGGCGGGTATTGAAGTCGAAGAACTTAAACGAGCCATCGCGTTCGTCATACTTAACGTCAAAGTTGGAATAGCCCACAAAGTGAAGGTCCTCGAGCAGCTTGCGCACGCCGCCCATGAGCTCGTCGTTGGGTTCGGTGATGATACAGGCATGGTTGCCAACGCCATGGGGCTGATGCTCCTCGAGCAGTACGTGGCCCAGGCACATCATGCGTACCTTACCGTTGCGATCGGAATAGCTGGTGAGCACGCGCATGTACTCGTCGTTGCCGGGTACGCGGTCCTGCAAGATCAGGTCATCGGTGTAGCCGCTGGCATAGGAGTCACGGATAACCTGCTCTAGCTCGGCGCGATCGGCAATCTCATAAGCCTTCTTCTGTCCCTCAAACTCATGCTGCCACCACATGATGCCGTCGGACGGCTTCAGGATCATCGGGAACGGGAAGTCGATCTGGTCGAGCACTTCGGCCGGCGCCTCGCCTTGCGCGTTGAGCATCTGCGCAGTAAAGGTAAAGGTATGCGGATACGGCACGCCGTGCTTCTCGCACAGCTCGTAGAAGATCTCCTTCTTCTGGCACTGCTCGAGCATGCTGTAGGGTGCATAGGGCGCAACGATGTTATCCGCCAGCTCATCGGCATCCTTTGCCTGGGCCACCAGGGCAACATAGTTATCGCCGCAGCCCATCAGGACGATCGTCTTATCGGCATGCGCCTGGGCAATGCCGTTGACGGTCTCGAGCATCACGGGCATGGTATCGATGTCGACATTGGGCGTGTAGTCGATAATCTGGCTTCGATACGCAGGGCCCGTCTGATACTTGCCAAAGACCAGACTCTTGACCTGATACTCTTCGTAGAAGGCGCGCGCCACCGAATAGGCGTTGATGTCGCCACCGAGCAGCACGGGAATGAACTCGCGCTCTGTAAATTGCAATGCCATGGAAACTTCCTATCATGAACTGCCCGCACAACGGGCGGTCTTAGTGCAACCGATTCATTCTAGCGTGCCAAACCGCCAGCACCCAAAGTTCCACCGTATCTATGGCAATCGGAGGATCAGACTCGAGCAAAGACGGCGCTCACCGCTGTACGACAACGGGCAATGAACCTACCGTTGTTGTAGGATTCAACATATTGTCAATCTCATAAGCGAAAGGCGCACACGTGCCCCAAGAACATCTGACCGACAACCCCATCCTTGACGCCGCAAAACGCGAGCTAGCGGAACGTTCTCAAACGACCGCTCCCCTACGCACCGCCAGCAACGTCTACGAAGGACCCGCCCGCATCGTTTCGATTAACACGTCGGCGCACAAAGGCACACGCAAGTCGCCCGTCGCCGATGGGCACGATACCGTCATTGAGCAGTTTGGCCTCGCTTCCGATGCACACGCCGGGCATTGGCACCGCCAAGTCTCGTTTTTGGCCGCAGAATCAATCCAGACGGCGCAGCATCGCGGGCTCGATGTGCACGAAGGCGACTTTGGGGAGAACTTCACCACACAAGGTATCAACCTGCTTTCGCTCCCCCTGGGCACACAGCTCAAGATCGGCAACGACGTTCTGGTCGAGATCAGCCAGATCGGCAAGGTCTGCCACACCCGCTGTGCTATCTACTATCTCGCCGGTGATTGCATCTTTCCCCACGAGGGCATTTTCGGTGTGGTGCTTCGAGGCGGAGAGGTGCATGTCGGAGACGATATCCAAACAGTCAAGCTCGGCGACGGCACGTGTTCCTTCACCCCAGCCGAGGCGCTCGAAGAAATTGAGCAGGCTCGCCGCGAGGGAACCCTATAGGTGCAAAACCCCATGTTGGAGTAGCCCTTAAGGCGTGAATCTGCGATCAGACCGAGTTCCGTAACGTTAAAGTTGAACTCTATGGTTTCTCAACAATTCACTATAACTGCAGGTCAAAGCCAAAGCCTCAAGTTCAACTTGACCCTTTGGAACCTTTAAGGTTCAAGTTGAGGTCGAAAGCAGTAGTAGAATACCGTTCGAACCATAACCTACGATTGATTGCAGAGGGATTGGATGCAGCATTCGAATCATCGCGTCGCAGCGCTCATCGCGTCGAAGCCGGCTCGTATCATCACGAGCGCCGCACTCGCTGTCGCACTGACTGCCACGCCGATGCTCTCCCCCGTTGCGGCATATGCCGCCTCGCAGGCAACGCAGGATCAGCTTTCCGCCGCGCAGCAAAAAATCGAAGCCGCCACGAGCGCCTACAACGATGCCCGCACCAAACTCGACGACCTGCAAAAGCAGATCGACTCCAATGAGGCGAGCATCGAGGAAATCGAGGCCAAGCTTCCCGAGCAGCAGGCCAAGGCAAGCTCCGCCATGCGCGATCTGTACAAGTACCAGAAGGGCACCAATCCCATTGTGAGCTTCCTGGTCAACGCGCAGAGCCTGGGTGAGTTCATCACCACCTGCAAATACACCAACCAGATCACGAGCTCGAGCGTCGATGAGATCGAAGAGCTCAACAACATGCAAACCGAACTCGAGCAGAACAAAGCTGAGCTCCAGCAGGCCAAATCCCAGCTTGAAGCAGAGCAGAAAAACGCCGAGGATGCGCTGGCGCAGGCCCAGCAGCTCCGCAGCGAGGCACAGGCAAAAGCCGAGCAGGAAAATGCCGCCGAGCTCGCCAAGCTTGAGGCCGATAAGGCCGCTGCCGCCGAGAAGCTCTCGGGCGAGGGCGTAAGCGGCAGCAATTCCAGCAGCCAGGCCACCAACACCAACACCACCATCGACACCACGGTGAACAACGCCAATACCGGTAACTCCGATTACGATTCGTTCATTAATGAGTGGACGAGCCGCATCGACAATTATCTTGCCGGCTCCCCCATGGCAGGCCAGGGCTACAACTTTGCCGTCGCCGCTTGGAATACCGGTGTCGACCCCCGTTGGTCCCCCGCCATCGCCTGCATCGAGAGCACCAAGGGCGCTTATTGCGCCAATTCCTACAACGCCTGGGGCTGGAGTGCCCGTGGCGGCGGTTGGCGCAGCTTTGGCAGCTGGAGCGAGGGCATCTCCGCTCATGTTGCCTACCTGGGCGCCAACTACGGCTCCACCCTTACTCCGGCAGCGGCCAAAAAGTACTGCCCACCCACGTGGCAGGACTGGTACAACAAGGTTGCTTCCCAGATGAACCGCATCTAAATGCAACTCAAAGGGCCCCACGGGGCCCTTTCTTGTTTAGGAGACGACGCCGGTCGCATTGCCGACGACAATAACCACGATCGTGATGGCGACCATAATTCCCAACGCTTTGAGCCACAGTGTGACAAACTCACGACCTCGATAACGATCGAGCACGGGAAAGCGACGCCTAAGCCTGCGGCGGTCGAGCATGCCAAACGTAACGAGCAGCACCATGCCGTCAACCATAAGAAAATACTCAAGGGCCAAAAACCACACTGGATAGCTGCGGTTGGCTCCCGTGGGTTGGAATACGGCAAAATGGCTTCCAACCAGCAGCAGCAAGGTCGCCGCATAGATAAAGCCGTTCCATATACGCCCGATGGGCTCCGGAATCCGGGAAAGTAGGCTCATGCGACAAGGAACCACCGGCGAGGCGCCCTTGGACTGCCGCTCGAAAGATGACGCCGTTTGCGGAGCAACCTGCGTCACTGAAGGCCCCGTCGCGCCAATCGAGCCAGACTCAGGCAGGCACAGCCCGTACGCCGCGCGCACGGCATACCCGAGCGCCTTCGCACTTGCAAAACGCTTGGCCGGATCGAGCGCCATCGCCATGCAGATAACATCGGCGAGCAGGGCGGGGACGTCACACGCCTCGCACTGCTCGCGCATATCCCGCCCCGGTTTGGGGTCGGTCCCAGTCAGGCAAAAGAACAACAGCGCGCCAAGCGCGTAGACATCGCTACGAACACTCGTCTGGCCAAAACCGTACTGCTCGGGCGGCGCATAGGGGCGTGTGCCAAACTTAACGGTATCGGAATCGGCCCCCTCGCGCCACACGCGCGCGATTCCCAAATCGATAATCACCAGGGACGAAAACGTCATGCCGGCATCGGGCGCATATCGTGCCCCCGAAACAATAATGTTCGACGGTTTCAGATCGCGATGAATCACCGGTACCGGCGTCTCCCCCGCTAACTCAAATCCGGCGTGAAGCTCTTCTGCCGCATCGCAGAGGGCGACAAACAACTCGCGCGCGTAATCGGGCGTGGCGCCCAGCCGGCCTACGAGTGCCTCGAGCGTCTCACCTTCGACATACTCCATGACCACATTCAGCTCATCGCCCACACGGCGGCAATCAACGAGTCTTGGCAGGTGCTCAAATCTGCGACCCGCCCGTTGGGCCAAAAACAGGCGCTCGTAGGCCCCACCGATGTGCGCTGAGGCGTCGATGCGCTTTCGGACGAAGGGGCCAAGCGAGCCGCCGCCCGAGCCCTCAAAGTAAACGAGTTCGGTCGTCTCGACCGGCGAGCACTTAAGTACACGGTCCACACGGTAGCTGTCATCGCGGGCAAGCGAAGACAGGTGCTCTGCGAGCGCTACCGCCAATTCGTCGTCGGCATATGTGAGGTCCTGAGTATCCATAGCGTCCATAATAACGCAGGGCGCGGACACCGTATGGCATCCGCGCCCCGCACATTTACGGGTTTAATTAACCCCACGCAGCCCGGTATCGGCTGCTAGCTCACCGTCTCCTCGCCAAAGCGGTACAGCTCCTCGTTAACCTTTTGCAAGCTGCAGCCTCGATCAATGCAAAAGATGATGATGGCGTCGCGACGATCCTTACAGTTGAGCACATTGGCACCGGCGGCCGACAGGACTCGGTTGGTCTCCTTGAGCGTCAGCGCCATGGCAAAGGCAATCTGCAGTACCTTGTCGCGACCCGGATGGCGCGCGCCGGTAAAGATCTGGTAGCCAAAGGTCTCGTTGAGGTCGGCCATGCGCACGACGTGCGAACGCTCCAACCCCTTTTCTTGCAATAGCTGCTTCAGATACTCCGAAAGCGACGGGGCGGAAAAGTCATGCTCCTTGATATAGCCATCGATGCTTGGCGCGTCGAGCAGCTCGTTGAGCAACTCCTCGGTCAACTTTTTATCGGGCATATGGCCTCACCTCCCTGCAAATTGCCGGCATCATAACGCTAGGCAAGAACCCAGCTTGCGGTGGCAGACTTATCAAACACGTTGGCGAAGTACAGAGCCTTTTTGATGTCGCCGTCAAAATAAATGTTACCCGAAACGGAACCGCCCGCAGCAAGAGTGCCCGACTGCAGCTCATCGGAACCCTCGCTATAGTAGCCCTGGTTCTGCTGGGCACCGTTTGCGTCTTCGCCCTTCCAGTCGTAGATGTTGTAGTCCGCGCCCTCATCACCGTTGTTGACGTACGTGACGTGAATGCCCGTCATGGTCGAGCCATCATAATTGGTCAAACCCGTCTGAACGGCATCGACGACGACAGCGAGACCAGTGCTCGTGGTCACGGTCGTGCCGACAGCCAGATCGGTCGTTGCCTGCTCTTCCTTCTTGGGCTCTTCCTTCTTGTCGCTATCGCCGGCGTCCTCGGTAACAGTTGCCTTATCGCTCCCACAACCGGCAAGCAGGCCGACAGTTCCCAGGGCGACAGTTGCAAACGCGCCAAGCGCAGCGCGACGGCTCAACAGCATTTCGGTCTCGGGCTTTTTCATAATGCATCCTTCCTACGATCCGGCTACCGCGCCGGCACACAGCACATCGTAGGAAGGATTGAACGGGAATTCATTAGCTCGCAGCTAATTTGAACCCTTAGTTTTCAGTTTTAAGCTACCGCTGACAGCTCGACCTTCCGGCAGAAGGCGGACTCGTGGATCCCCAGTGCGCACACGATGTCGCCGTTGGAAAGGCCGTCCGCCTTGAAGCGGACCGCCTCGCCCACCATCTCCTGCGTCAGCTTCGGATGCCTTGCCATGCGAATCACCCCCGTGAGCCTCGATAGGTTTCCTCACGGTGGATTCCGCAGGCGCATCACAAAGGCACGGGAAAGGCGGAGCTGTGTCCCGTCGTTTCCGTCGGAGCGCGCTCTACCTTCCCGCTCAGTCTACCATCAGGTGTCGCCTTGGAGCCCCTATAGCCTCACGTTCGCCGGTACGGGGCGCGCGCAAACGTAACGCTCCACGGGCGTCTTCCCGCCTTCCCCGTACAGCCTCTCCGCCGCCTCCGGGCATAGGTCGCGCGTCAGCCGGATGATGTCGGCGTCCACGGCGGTAGGCAGGAACGCGTCGCGCGCGGGGTCGAACAGACGCTCATTGTGGGCGACGCGGTTCCTTACCTTGTTGATCGCGTAAATCGTGCGGTTCAACTCCGCGCGGTTGATACCGCGCGGCCACGCGGCGTGGAGGTAGGGAATCCACAAGTCGCGTTCGCGGCTACGGTCGGTGAGGTGGGACCAGAAACCCATCATGAGGTTCGAGATGACCTGATCCGGGTCGCTCGGGTCGTGGGAGCGCCCCTGTGCCTGGGAGATCGCCTTGCGGTTCGCCACGTTGACGTCGAGGAGCCGCTTCGACCTGCTCGTGCGCATGATCGGCGCGCGCACCGGCGAGGCGTCGTCGAGGAGCCAGTGGCCCTCGCCGCCCCAGCCCTCTCGCAGCGCCCTGTCGTAGGCGTTGCGCAGCGCGACCTCGAAGTGGGAGATGTCAGCGACGAGGACCTTGCAGAGCCCGACGTTCCAGAGGTACAGGTCGAACGCATCCTCTATATCACCGTCGCACGCCGCGAGGTACGGAGAGAGCCGCGCGGGAGAGAGCCATCGCTCAGCCCATTCCCTTGTGTTGCAGCTCGGAAGAGATTGCTCGGGCGCCCCGGCCATCGAACACCTCCTATAGACATGATTCAGGCCCGGTGACATGCAAGCAGCGGTCATCCCGGGCCCATCGATACGTATCTTACCCACTTCCGCGGATTTCAACAAGTCGTTTCCGGATGAGGTACAGAATACCGTCATCACAGAAGGGACATCACTTGTTCTGTTCGCGTCGGCACTTCGGATACTCAGGCCGGTCAGCTGGCTATGAGGACGAACCCGACGACTGAGAAGAAGACGACGGCAAGCGCAACCACACCGGTCGCGATCAGGATCAGGGCATTGGCGGCGCGAAGGAGGGAGACAGTCCGGTCGTCGTAAGCCTTCCTCGATGCGTAGTAGGCCTCCAGGGAGTCACATGTCGTCCTCGCGGCGTCGAGCTCGCTGGCGAAGACCCCCTCGAGGGCGTCGGATATGGATTTCGGAGAGTCGAGGACGCAATACTTCCTCCTGCGTATGGCAAGGAGGCAGAGCACGAAGCCCGCGGCATAGCAGAGCATCGACAGGAGATAGGCGGCGAGGAGAATCTCCCTCTGCCAGACGGACGAGAAGCAGGAGAATAGCGGCTCCGCGACCGTGACGAGTGCGACGACGATTATCGATAGCGCCGTCATCAGGTGCCCCGCGTAGCCGGTGAGTCCCTCGCCGCGGGAGTCCTCCATCCGCACGCTCTCGAGCGCGAGACGGGCGAGGTACTCGGCGGTTATGCGGTCGGAGTCGTCATGAAGGGCCTCCTCTTCGGCAGCCCTCTTCTTCTTGCTCACCTCTTGTTCCCGCCCTTCCTCTCGGGCAAAATCGTCGTGTGGGAGCCTCGGGTGTCCCCGCGCACCTCGTGGGAGCCCGCGGGCTCGGGCCTCGGAGCTGGCTTGCTGGGTTTCTTGTCTGACATGTTGACCTCCTGGGAAAGCGATGACGGTGTGGCAGGCCCTACGCCGGCCACCAGATGCGTACGAGCGGCAGCAGCGCGCGGGTGTCCTCGTCCGCCCTCTCGTAGGACTCCACGTAGAGGCGCACGAAGCCGTCAAGGTCGAGCAGCCTCACCGGCACGTTCGAGCGGTCGGCCTCGTAGCGGGCCTCGCGGGTGAAGCCGCCCGTGCTAACGTAGAGCCCGCGGTCGGCGGCACGCAACCCGCCGATGAACGACCGGATGGCAGGTGTCCCCATGGCGCCCTTGCGGTGCTTCACCTCCGCGACGATGCGCGGGCTCTCCAGACCGAGCGCATCCGGCGAGGCGACCACGTCGCGCCCGCCGTCCGGGCCTGTCGGCATCACGCGAGCGTGGTAGCCCATGGAGCGAAGCAGGCCCGCCGTGAGCTCCTCCATCTCATCCCAGCCGAGGGCGAGCACCCGGTCCTTGATGCGCTCGATGCCGTCGTCGAAGGTCGCGTAGCGCGCCTCATCGGCCTCGCCGGCGTCCTCCTCGGGGGTGCCGTCGGCAGCACCCGTCATTGCCACACCCGGAGCCCAGGCGCGGGCCAAATCCGCCATCACGTCCGGCCCCACCTGGAAGATCGTCATGATCGAGCCCAGCGAGTTGCGGGAGGCCGCTGAGAGCCGATCACGCGGGGCCTCGCGCTGCCAGCGCACGGCCCGCTCGTAGGTGACGCCCTCACCTGCCGCGGCGATGCAGGGGCCGGCCACCTCGCCCGCGTGGTAGAGGCGCGTCGAGGGGTCGTACATCACCACGGTGGAGCCCTCAGCCATGTCGTGCGCGAAGCGGTAGGCCTGCCCGGCGGCCGAGCCCACCTTGCTGCCGCTCGTCTCACCATTTGCCTCGGCGTAGGCGGCCTTCATCTCGTCGCGCGACATCGAGGCGATGTCCACCCCTCCGAAGTCCCAGTCGATGCCGACCTTCCCGGCCTCGAGCCACTCGGCGGCACGGGCGCCGCCGCGACCCGCGCGTATCATCCAAGCTGTCATGTGATCATCAACCCGCCTTCTCGTCTAGTGTTGCTGCCGGAACCGCTCGAGCAGGTCTTCCAGCTCTCCTCGGGGTCCATCTTAAAAATCCCCTCGATGATGAGCCCGCAATTCGAGCTGAAGACGCATTGCGCCGCGCCGAGCAGAGCAAGGTGCTCGTCGTCGGGGAAGGAGAACCTGAACTCATGCCTGTCGAACATCCGGACGCCTATTCCATCTCCGCCAGGATCTCCCTGAACTCCGCGAGCGTGTACGACCCGTCGGCGTCTATCGCGTCGTGGTCGAAGACCATGAAGTAGCGGTACCGGGAGCCGGCCATCATCGCCCAGCGGGAGCCCAGGCTGAGCTTGTCGCGGCTGTCATCGTTCTTCAGCTGCTCGCCCTTGGTCTCGATGGCGAGGACGCGGCCGCCCGCGGTCATGGCCAGGAAATCCGGGTAGTGGTTGATGAACCCGTTGATGCAGAACTCGACGCCCTTCTTGGCCTCGTCCACGCGGTGCCACCAGCGGATGCTCGCGCTGTTGGCGAGCGTCTCGGCCATCTCGCGCTCCAGCCCGTTCATGTCGCCGTCCTCGGCCGCGTAGAGGGTGCGGTCGTAGATGGTAAGCGGGTTCATCTGCACGAGCGAGGAGGGAAGCCGGTAGCACGGCTCGAGCTCGATCGACCCCGAGGCGAGGCGTTTGTCGAACTGCGCGCGGCAATGCTGGCCGGCGAGCTTCTGCACGGCATTCACGATGGCCCGCGCGTAGGCGGAGGCGTTGTCGAAGTAGGCGTCCACCTGCTCGGAATCCATCTGTGAGACGGCGCGCTCGGTGAAGACCCTGAGGCCGTGGTCGCCGTAGGTGTTACGGAACACCGAGGACATGCAGTTGATGAGGCCGTCGCGCATGGCGTTGCGCTTGGACTCCGGGGAGTAGCGCGAGAAGAGGCCTCTCATGTCGGCGGCCTGCTGGTCTCCGAGCTGCTTCACCTTGAGCTCGTCGGAGTCCTCGCTCACGTCAACCTGCCGCGCCCCGACATAGCCGCTCGAGTCGAACGTCACGGCAGCGGTGCCGCAGGCGGCGAGGTCGAAGTTCTCGAGCAGCATGCGCCGGTCGAAGGGCAGGCTCTCCTCATCCGAGAAGAGGCCGGCCCTCTGGAGGCAGCGGAACTGCGGGATGGCGAGGTCTGCCAGCCCCTCGGAGACCTGCGGCCTCATCTTGTACTCGTTCGTAGCCTCTCCTATCCCCGTGGAGGAGCTGGGGGCGTGGCCGTCGCCCGCCGCGCTGCGCTCCTCGAACTCGCTCTCCATGCGCTCCGCGTCTTTGATGATCCTCCCGATGCCGTCGCTCGCAGTGGGTTCGATTTCCGCGCTTTCGGAAGGAGTGCCGGCCGCGTCGCCGGTCGGATACTCGAGCGAGAACGAGAAGTCGTCAAACGAGTCGGCCTCGCCGGCCCCGTCCGGCGCCGGCCCGTCACCGGTGAAGAGCGGCTCGGCGGCAGGGGGCGCCGGCGGTGCGGGCGGAACGAGCGCGCTCTGCGCGACATCGTGCTTGGAGAAGCCCACGCCGTTGAGGCCCGCGACCACCTGATCGATCGTGTCGTTGAAGTCGGCGGAGGACGTGAGCACGTAGGAGATGTTGAGCGCCCGGACGGCGCTCCTGCGCGCGTACGGCTGTCGCAGGATGCGCCCCACCAGCTGCTCCACGCTCACTTTGCTGCTCTTGTTGGCCACCGTGGCGAGCACGTAGGCAAACGGGCAGTCCCATCCCTCCGCGAGCGCCTCCACGGTGATGATGTAGCGGATGGGGCACGCGCGGCTCATGAGGTCGGCGTCGCCCAGCTCGTCCACGTCGCCGGTGCGGACGGCGATCTGCTCGGCTGGGATGCCCGCCTCCACGAGCTTCGCCTTGAGTCTGCCGTACGTCTCCGCATCGTCGGAGCCGCGCCGCTCGGCCTGTAGCAGGACGATGGGCCGGATGTAGCCGCCGCCGGCCTCCTCAGCCGCGCGGGCCTCCTGCTCTAGGCGGCGCTGGAGCAAAAACGCGTCCTGGATGACGTCGAACTTGTCGTGGCGACGGTAGACGATGACGGGGAGCTTGACCATCTGCTCGGCCTTGAGCTCCGAAGCTTTCACGCGGCTGATGACGTTCGAGCCGGGGCGCGGGGTCGCCGTGAGCTCCAGGACGAATCGGGGGTTAAGGTTCCTGAGCATGCCTAGTGACAAGTCGCTCTTGGCATGGTGGCTCTCGTCCACGATGACGATTGGGTTCGTGCCGGCGAGCGCGGTGATGAGGGCCGTGTCGTCCGCGCCGTCGACCTCAACCGCCTGCCCGGAGGTCTTCTGGTAGGCAGCGAGCGGGGCGAGAGCTGAATTCTCGAGGTACGCCCTTCGATCCGTTCTCGTCTTCTTGAACGAGTCGTAGGAGAGCACGAACACGGTCAACTGGTCCTCGACGGTGAGGCGCGAGAAGCCCCGGCCGCGCAGGCCGTCCTCCTTGTCCAGCACCTCCACGCGGTGCGCGAAGTCGCGGTCGATTGCCATCCTCAGCGGGTTCGCCGGGTCGAAGAGCTGGCGGTAGGTCTGCCTCAGAATCTCCTTGCGCGGCACGAGCCAGACGACGACGTCCGCGGGGCGCTCGGGCAGGCCGTCGCAGATGGCGCCGAGTGCATTCGCGGCGATGAACGTCTTGCCGCCGCCTGTCGGCACCTTGATGCAGACCTTGGGGACCCCGCCGAGCTCGTCGGCGTAGGCGGGGACGCCGTTCTTGCCGGCGGTCACGCCGCCGGCGGCGAGCAGGCCGTCGTAGGCACGGCGGGCATCGCGGTAGTGCGCGTAGCGCCCGATGTAGCTCCTCAGGTTCCCGAGGACGCGCTCCTGGTATCTCTTAAGTTCCATGTCCTACATCCTCGCAATCTGGTCCGGGACGCGCCTGAAGCGGATGCTCAGGCGCTCGAGCTCCTCGGCGGGCAGCACGCACCGGCTGGCGTAGATGACCGTGGGGTTGCCGCGCACGGGCAGCTCGGCCAGGAGGTCGTACCCGAGCGTCACCTCGCCGTCGGGGCGGTACGCGAGGTAGTAGGCGGTCCCATCGACCTCGCCCATGAGGTAGGGGTGCTCGGTGGTGCGGTCGGAGTACGGCGACTTCGTCTCCGAGTACCACACGTATCGCATGAGGTCGCAGACGGCGACGCCCTCGGCGACGCCACCGTCATCATCGAACAGTGCCGGGCCGAGCTCGTAGTAGGAGAAGCCGCCGCCCATACCGTCAAAGTGACGTGGGGCATTCTTGGAAAGCTTGGGTGTCAGGTTGTCGTAGCCATGGATGGCGCGGCGCACGCGTTCGGCAGTAGTGGTGTCGGCGTAGTCCATCATCTCGACCAGGATGAATCGCCTGCCACCTCCGTCTTCGCTGTTCAGGGAGAGCGTCGCGTGCGCCGTCGTGCCCGATCCTGCGAAGGAGTCGAGGATGAGGGCGCCGTCGTCATACGCGAGCGAGACAATCCATCTTACGAGGTCAACTGGTTTTGGGGTGTCGAACACCTTGGACCCGAAGATAGCTTTCAGCTCTGCTGTGGCATCGGAATTCGTGCCGTAGCCGTCGAGCCAGGTGTTCCAGCCGAACGACTTCTTCTCATCGCGGATTTTCTCGTAGGGCTTCCAGCGCTCCGCCTTTCCATCAACAACCACGCCTTCATCGTACGGAGCCAGTTCCCAGTAGGCATTTTCAGGATCTTTAAGGACGGCCTTTATGAGGGGATTGTCGGCCCCCATACGCCATCGCCCCTCCAAGCCGTCGTTTCTAATGGGGTAAACCTCTGAGCCGTCTGGGGCGATCAGGGGGAACCACATCGTTTCACGGTCGCTTCGAAGGGAGCCGGCGCCCCACTTGTTCAACTCTCGGCCCTTGCGAAACTTCCCAAACTTATCCTTTTGGTCAAGTTTGCCAGTGGACTTCTCTTCTAGGCTGATTTTGCAGCGATCGCTCTTCCTGTAAAAATAAATATATTCATGTCCCGTTCTGAGCGCCGTCTTCTCTTTGCCGCCGCTCTTCTCGGAGCGCCAGGGAGCGCAGGCGAGCCTGTTGCCAGTGCCAAAAATCTCGTCAAGCAAAAGGCCAAGGTTCGACGTCTCGACGTCGTTAATGGACACAGCGATGAATCCCTCGTCGGACAGGAGCTCACGGAGAAGGCGGAGGCGCGGGTACATCATGCAAAGCCACTTGTCATGACGGGTAAAGTCTTGACCCTCGGGACCGACGACCTCTCCAATCCAGCGTTGAATCCGTGGATCGTTAACGTTGTCGTTGTAAACCCACTTCTCCTCACCGGTGTTGTACGGCGGATCAATGTAGATACAGTCGACGCGACCCTCGTATTCCGGCAGTAGCGCCTTCAGCGCCTCGAGGTTGTCCCCGTGGATGACCATGTTCCCGCAGTCGGAGCCGTCTGCGTCAAGCACACCCTTGTCCGCCACGCGCTCAAGCACGCGGAAGGGCACGTCGCGATGGTGGTTGACCACCTTATCCTTGCCCATCCAGTCCAATGTCGGCATAAAGCGACCGCCTCTCGAGAAGAAATGCCGCGGCACAAAAGCGCAGCGTAATCAGCATGGCTAAATGGTAGCAGAGAGTGCGGACATAAACGTTGCGTACCGTCCCGTACTGTTCCGTCGCAGTCACGTAAACGGCGCCGGAGACCAACCGTGAAAACTATTTGCCGCCCAGCGTGGGCAAAAGCCGCCGCGCGTTCGCGTCAACCGAGGTAGTACGCGCCATGGCCGCTGCCGGCTCGATTCGCTTGCCCATGGCGTCCTCCATCCCGTCGGGGGTCGCGTCGTTGCGACCCTTGTGCCAGCATTCTGCAACTACCTAACGTCCGCGGGTCAAAAATCTTCTGCGATTGCCTAACTATTCCGCTGTCGCGTACCATGGGGCCGTAAGCGGACTCGAAAAGATCCACCCATGTACGCCAACGACGCCCTCAAGCAGGCGGCCGCGACCGCCGGCGTTCCCATAACCCACATCGGCCCCGCCCTCGGCAAGGCCCCCAACTACGTCAACAACTCCACGTCGAGGGGCTCTACGCCCCGCTGCGACACCATGGCCGCCATGCTCAACGTCTGCAGCTACGCTCTCGTGGCCGTCCCACGTGAGGACGTCCCCGCGACCGCGATCGAACTGGATTGAGGGAGGTTCGACAGTGAGCCAGGAAGAGACATACTCCGCGCAATATGCGGCGATATCTCCCAAGTACATGATGGGCCTGATCGCTCGAGTGGAAAAGAAGCTCTTCGACGACTTCGGCGATAACTCGGACATCGACTACTACCTGCAGAAGTGGGTCGAGCAGTGGGATTACTGGAACAACAACTTCGATATCGCAAGGAACATCGATGGGGACGTAGATGTTCGCAGGACCCTTCACGGCATGCCTCCTGATGTGCTCATCAAGATCGCTATAGACCTCGGAATCGAAACCCCAGGGATGCTGCCCTCGATTCCCATGTTTCAGAACACACTTAAGGACCAGAACCCTAACGCCCAGGAGAACTTCGAACGCGCGATAAAGAACGTAAGCTCCCATCCAGACGATGCCGTGGCGCTGGCGAATTCGACCTTCGAGAGCGTCTTGAAGACAATCGTGGCAGACGGGGGTCTCGATCTGACCAGCGAGGCCATATCGAGAGATGTCGGCAAGGCACTCTCAAACAAAGTGATCCCCGCTCTGGGGTTTGCGAGCGGTAAGGAAGCACCCAAAGAGGTGAACAGGCTTGCGTCGAGCCTTCTCGGCATGGCCTCAGCGGTATCGGACCTCCGCAACGACAAATCGTCTGCCCACGGAAGCGCGCCGGACGACTATGTCATCGACGACCCTCTCTGGGCCGAGCTGGTGGTAAACGCGACCGCAGCTGTCGGTCTGTTTCTTTGGGAGTTCTACTCGAAGACGAAGCTTATTGCAGAGCCCACTCAGGAAGCACTCGATTTCGGTGACATCCCGTTCTAGAATCTGCTGAGGGGCCGAGTTATTTGACCAGCCCGCACGCGTGCGCGCCAGCGCCACGGCGGTGGGCGGACCACCAGGGGTGCCGTCCGAGGCCCCTTACGGGAGCAGCTGGTTCACCCGGCGCTGCACCTCGGCATACCGGCTCCCGAGCGCCTTCCTGCGGGCCTCGCCGACCCCGTAGCGTCCCGCGATCACCGCTCGTGCGAGCTCGTCCACGCTTGGCTGCGAGGGCTTGCCGTCGTCCCCGCGCCGGTCGGCCTTGCCGTACTCGTCCGGGCACTTACGCTCCTGCAGCCACGCCGCCGCCGACTTGAGCTTGCGTACGTCACCGCCGTGCTCGCCGAAGCACCGCCTTCGCCGCGGTGACGTTCTTCGCCCCCGCGAACCTCAGCTCGTAGGCCACCTTCTCCTCGGAGGCCTCGGCGCGCACCCGCTCGATTTCGGCCGCGAGCTTGTCGGCGGCATCCTGGCTCTTGGCGGCCTCTGCCGTCTGTGCTTGTGCTTCCAGCTCCGCGATGCGGGCATCCTGCCGGTCGAGCAGTTCCCGGTAATCCGGTGCCTGCTCTACCTGCTGCGCTTCCCGCTCCTGCAGCTCTTCCGGCTGCCCTTGCTCTGTCTGGGCCTCCTCGACCGCGCCATCCTGATCACCCTCCACGACACCCCCCGTGACAGGCGGGCAAGAAAAATGCCTTCAACGTTACCGTTGCAGGCATTCTCCAAGCCGGCCACAGGTCGGTTGTCTTGGTACATTTGACGTCATCTAGTAAGTGTCATACAGTAAGACATGACAGTAGAACACCTTTAAGGAGGTATACAGATGGCAACCATTTCGATCCGGGTCAGCGATGATCTCAAGACCAAGCTTGAAGGGTTGGCGCAGGAATCCGGCAACACCATCTCGGGGGTGGTCACCGAGGCACTCGGGTCAATAGTGGGTAACCCCCGCCCTGATTACCCCGAGGAGATGGCCCCCCTGACAATCGGGCCGGTCAACCGCCTCATCCTCCGCAACCAGGAGCTCATCCTCGCTGCCCTTGCTGAGAACAAGAACGATACCGAGTACTATGAGCGCAACGCGGAGATCTTCGAGAAGGGCTACGTGCGCGAGTACCCTGAGGTCTTCGCAGCCCTTCTGCCGGAGATTCCCAACGCTCGTTGCGAGGAGCTGTACGACATCCTCGATATGTTCCGCGTTCTCAGAGCGTCCTACGAGGACCTACCGGAAGAGGAGAGGACCGAGGTGAACGAGCGTGACATATCTCCTCAGGGCTTCGATTACAACGACATGGAGGAGGGCCGACTCGCCGGATACATGAAATACCTCTTTGCGGATGGGCGCTACGAGGAGCTCGCGGAACCTTTGAGGAAGTATTCGGATGGCGGCAACTCACACGGCCCCCGACTCGAGGCGTACCGCCGAATGCTGCGATGCTTCAAACCTTTCTGGCGAAAGCACATGCTCGGAGACATGTTCCTCAGCCTCGAGGAGATTAAGAAGGTCGTTGCCGCCCAGCGTTACGACTCGGGCTACTAGGAGGCAACCGACGCCAGAAGACATCGAGTGCATCCTAGAGGTATGTGGTCGAATGCTCCGGGAGCTACGACAATCACATGAAATGGAACGAGGAGGCAAAGCTCAAAGCCGACATGATGAAGCACGTAGATCGGTGGAGGCCCGTAAGCACATTGCTGCCGACGGGATGCGCTGCGTGTTCCGCGCCATGCTCACCGACAACGGCGCGGAATTCGCCGGCGAGGGCCGCGGCGAGACAGGCGCAGACGTTTCTGGATACCGTCCAAACGTGCGCACCGCCCATTGCCGTCGGTGTCGGGCTGTGCATCGCCTCCCCCTCCCCACGATGGTTATGGGCAGCATGGCCGAAGCGGCAAGCCTCTCCGTACGCAACGGCCTGCCCTGCTTGAAGTCTCAGAGGACACCGCCGGCGGTGCAGGCGCCGCCATCTTGCTGGTTATGGTTGCCGTAGCCGTCGCACTGTTCATCGCCAACGGCATGAAGCTCAACGCGTTCGACTATCTGGAAAAGGACGACTTCGACCTGGCGTACGGCGTCGAGGCCATCATCCTTCGCAAGCAGGAAGCCGAACAGCCAAGCATCTCTCGCACTATCACAACTATGGCCAGGCAGTACACACTACCTGGCCATAGTTCGTTTCACTCAATAAGCCGTATACCATCCTCATACATCAGGAGGGCAGCTGTGTACCAGCGCAAACACGCGCAAACCAGGTACCCAGTATTCGGCGCAGGAGGTCTCTTACGCGAAACTCGTAGACCAGCTCCAAGGAACAGGGAACACGACAACCGTCGCCCACTATCTCGACATCCTTGGAAAAGCTGGCGTTTTATGCGGCCTGTCTAAGTACAGCCCCAACGTGCTCCAGCAACGCCGCTCGTCGCCGCGCTTCATGGCCTACGACATCTCGCTGATTACAGCAACGGCAAACCGTCCTAATGATCTCCTCCTTCAGGATAGTGCGCTGCGAGGCCATCTCATCGAGAGCGCCATCGGCGCATACCTGCTGACCCGAGCCCCCGAAGAGGGCTTTTCGGTTCAATGGTGGAGAGACGGGCAGGACGGAGTCGATTTCGTCTGTAGCGATCAATCTAAGACGGTCGCCATTGAGGTGAAAAGCGGCACTACCAAGTCGCAAGGTGGCATGTCCACATTCCTTAAGCGATACCCCAACGCAATCAGGCTCGTAGCCCTTCCGCACCGGAGAGCCGCCAGCCGCCCGCAACCGAGCCCCGAGGCCGCAGACAGCGCCAACGAGCTCGACCCGCCGTCGGCCTCCTAGTTGCTCTCGACGAGCTCGCACACGAGCGAGCGGAGCAGGCTCAGCGGGTGGTCGGGAAACGCCGGGTCGTACTCCGGAAGCTCGGAGCGATTCATCAGGTACCCATCGGTGATGGCGCGGTCGTAGGGGTCGCGCCGCCAATCGTCGGGAGACGCGCCCGTCATAGAGAAGACGGCGGCATCGCGCATGCCCGTCGCCCCGGCCTCATCGAAGAAGCCCTGGATGCAGAGGTCGTGCACCGGGCACTCGAGGTTGAGCGTGAGCGCGTACTGGGTGCCCGCGGGCTGCACGGCGGTCTTGACCACGCTGTAAATGACCCGTTTTCCCTTGGCGGTCGCGGGGGTGTTGACCTCGACGAGCCCCTGGTCTTGCGCGAGGGAGCAGTGGATGCCCTCGATCACCTCGTCGGGATCGTCATAGGGCATGGCTTGCTCGTGCGGGATGGGGAAGACCATGAGGAAGCACATGGCGGACGGCCCCTCCATGCCCAAAGGCAGGGATCCGGGAGGGTCGTCGGGCATGGGCTGCATGGGCAGGTATCCCTCCGGGATCGAAAGCTTGGTTCCTGCGACGTCGATGATTCGGCTCATGGCGCTCCTTACTGCCGGGGCTCGTCAGCCTGATGCGCGAGGGCGATCTCGGCTGTTGACAACAGTCTAATGCCAAGCCACTCGCGGGTGTCGGTCGCCGCCTATTCTGCCATGGAGACTGCAAATGGGTAAAAATTGAGCCCCGGTGACTTGAATCAGAGGTCATCCCGGGGCCATCGATCGACAGCGTACCCGCCCGACTCAGGCAAAACCTATCCCACCGTGACGGGCTCTCCGGTAAAGGTGCCAATCATCAGCAAAACAAAGAACACCAGATAGTTGATGCTCAATAGGTAGGCAATGACGAGAAAGATAATCCATCCGACATTAGACTTGCCGTCGGCACGACGCTGCTCGCGGCAGCGATAGAGCCAGATTGTCACGCCAATGGCCACAATTAGCAGCACGAGCGCCGCCGCGGCCACCCCAGCAAGCGCAAACATCACGCCAATGCTCACAACAACAACCGGAAGCAGCAACAAGCCACATCCGCACCCACCCGGACTATACACGGCAGTTGGCCGGCGTTGTTTGTTCATTGCCCTATTCCCCGTGCCCTCGTGATCTACATTGCGATAGCCCGCTGGACAGGAACGATCCTGTCGAGCCCCGGCTCGATTCTTCTTTTCTCGGCTTCAAGGTCAAATGCCATCTGAGCGCGAAGCCAATAGCCATCCGTCAGACCAAAGTAGCGGCAAAGACAAAGATCGGTGTCAGCCGTCACACGGCGCTTGCCCAAAACAATCTGCCCGATGCGCTGAGCCGGAATCCCGGTCTCCTTTGCAAGACGATATTGGGAAATGCCCATGGGGACAAGAAACTCCTCCTTAAGAAGCTCCCCTGGAGTTACCAGCGACAGCAGGCCGCCCGCAGCCTCCTCATTTGTGGTAATCGACGATTTCAACATTCCAAGCCATCCCCTGTCTCTACTCAAAGCAAACCCGATAGCGCTCATATTATAGCGTACATTTGTTCGTATATTCTGAGTAACTGACACAGGGACCTAATCGAGCGTAAGTAATTGTTTGTAGACGTCGAGGCCTTTGAGCAGGATTTCCTCGTCAAAGAGCATGGTATCGGTGTGCAGGGCGTTTGTCGCGTAAGCGGGACAGCCCTCGGCGTCACTTGGGTTGTCTTGCCCGGCTGGTACGCCCGTCCCCAGCAAGAAAAACACCCCCGGCAGATGACGCTGATAGAAGGCGAAATCCTCGGCAATCAGCAACGGCTCGTCAACGAGCTGCAACTCGGGCAGGACGGGCGCAATGCGGGCAAACAGGTCAGGATCGTTGTCGACCGGCGGGTACCCTTCGGCAAAGTCCAGGTCATACGTGCAGCCCGTCGCGGCACAGGCCTCGTCCAGCACGCGGCGTACGCCTTCGCGCGCACGGTCGAACATATCGTCCGTAAATACACGCAGGCTGCCGGCGACGTGCGCCTCCCCCGCCACCGCATTGCAGACCGTACCGGCCTGCAGCAAGCCGAACTTACCGATGCAGGGCTCATCGTCGCCCAGCCCGTCCATCAGCTCGCGCTCGGCAACCAAAAACTTCGCTGCCGCCAGGGCCGCATCGTGCGACTCCTCGACCGGCACGCCGTAGGTCTTGGCGATATGGATGCTCGCTCCGTGGATGTGGATATGCGTCTCGCTCGAGCGCGCCAACAGTGGGCCAGAACAGCTCGCCAGCGTACCGGCGGGCAGGTCGGGCCAAACATGAAACCCAAAGATGCGGTCGACACCATAGCGCTCGAACACGCCGCTTTCGCACACCGTCTTTGCGCCACCGGTCGTTTCCTCGGCAGGCTGAAACACAAAGAGCACGTTGCGCTTAAGCGCACCCGGCTGCTCGCGAATCGTACGGTCCACATTGGTTGCAGCGGCAAGTGCCATAGCCATATGCCCATCGTGGCCACAGGCATGCATCTTGCCGGGATGCATCGAGACGAAAGCCGCGCCCGTCGCCTCCTCGATGGGCAGCGCGTCCATATCGGCACGAATCGCCATAGCATGCGAGGCGCCCACGCCAGCATCGAAAAACGCACAGACACAACTCGGACACGGATGAACTACCTCGCAGGCGAGCGGCGCCAGCACGTCCTCGATATAGGCAATGGTTTGCGGAAGATCGAAATCGAGCTCCGGAATGCGATGGAGATCGCGTCGATAGCGACGGAGTTCTTGGAGCTCGGTCATAGAGGGTCCTTTCGTGGAGCGCATCAGTTGTCATCTATTGTGACGCAGGATTGTTGTGTGCATGTTTCTAGCATACCGCTGCATTTTTTAAACGTTATATACAAATACTCTTGTTTGATAAAGTGCTTCGTGGTAGGGTCTGTACCACTTTGATAGAGGCGCGGGCACGATGATCCGCGGGCGAGTCGGCAGACTTTGACCCCGTGGGGAGGCGAAACCCGCCGAACTGGGTTTTTCGGGCACGAACAGCCTGGTGGGCCTGCGGGAAACACCCGCAGGACTGTCTGCAGCAATGCGGGAGCGCTATCCGGACATTGGGTCCACGCTATGCGGATTCGATGCGCAGATGGCGCCGTCTGGATAGCGAGGTTTACGGGACATGGCATTGACCCCCAACGAGGCATACGCGGCCAAGCAGCCGTTTGTGGACAAGGAGACGCTCGAGCACATCGTTGAGCAGTTCCCCACGCCGTTTCATCTATACGACGAGGCGGGCATCCGTCGCAATATGCAAGAGGTACGCGATGCCTTTGCGTGGAACCCGGGCTTTAAGGAGTACTTCGCCGTCAAGGCCAATCCCAACCCGGCACTCATTTCCATCCTTAACGAATACGGCTGCGGCTGTGATTGCTCAAGCTACACCGAGCTCATGATTGCCCGCTCGCTGGGCATTACGGGCCACGACATTATGTTCTCGTCCAACGACACGCCGGCGGCCGACTTTGCGCTTGCCGACAAGCTGGGCGCCATCGTCAACTTTGACGACATCAGCCACATTGAGTTCTATGAGCGCGTCGCCGGCCCGATTCCCAAAACGGTCAGCTGCCGTTTTAACCCGGGTGGCCTGTTCCAGCTTTCCAACGGCATCATGGACAACCCGGGCGATTCCAAGTACGGCATGACCACCGAGCAGCTCTTTGAGGCCTTCCGCATGCTCAAGGCCAAAGGCGCCGAACATTTTGGCATCCACGCTTTCCTCGCCAGCAACACCGTCACCAACGACTACTACCCCAAGCTCGCGCGCATCCTCTTTGAGCTTGCCGTGCGTCTGGAGCGCGAGACGGGCGCGCATGTCGCCTTTATCAACCTGTCCGGCGGTGTGGGCATCCCCTACCTGCCCGAACAGCAGGCTAACGACATCCACGCCATCGGCGAGGGCGTACACGCGGCCTACGACGAGATTCTGGTACCCGCCGGCATGGGCGATGTGGCGATCTGCACCGAGATGGGCCGCTTTATGATGGGCCCCTACGGATGCCTGGTCACCAAGGCCATCCACGAAAAGCAGATTTACAAGGACTATATCGGCGTGGACGCAAGTGCCGTCGACCTGATTCGCCCTGCCATGTATGGCGCCTACCACCACGTTACGGTGATGGGCCGGCCGGGTGGCCCCGACAAATCCACAGCCCCTGTCACGAACACCTATGACATCACGGGCAACCTATGCGAGAACAACGACAAGTTCGCTATCGATCGCGAGCTGCCGCATATCGACATGGGTGACCTGCTTGTAATCCACGATACCGGTGCGCATGGCTACTCCATGGGCTACAACTACAACGGACGGCTGCGCTCGGCCGAGGTCCTGCTGCGCCCCGATGGCGCGGCCGACCTCATCCGCCGCGCCGAGCGCCCGGGCGATTACTTTGCCACGCTCGACGTGCTGCCGTGCGGCCGAGAGCTGCTGGCCAAGTCGCGCGCCGAAAGTGCACGCCGTCGCGCCAAAGACGAGCGCTTGGCAGTCGCAGCTCAATGGAACAAACGCATCCAGATCGCAGAGGCGAAGGGGAAGAACATGGACATCCGCAATCTCGAGGGCTCAACCGTCGCCCTAGTTACGCCGTTTAAAAAGGACGGCAGTGTCGACTTTGACGCGCTTGGGCGCCTTATCGATTTCCACCTGCAAAACGGCACCGACGCCATCCTCACCCTAGGCACCACCGGCGAGAGCGCCACGATGACCGACGACGAGGACAACTCCGTTGTCGCCGCGGTGGTCAAGCAAGTTGCAGGACGCGTCCCCGTCATCGCCGGCTCGGGCTCCAACTCCACGCAGACCATGCTCACCAAGTCGCTTACTTACCAGGGCTTGGGAGCCGACGGCCTGCTGCTCATTACCCCCTACTACAACAAGTCTAACGAAGAGGGTATCTATCAGCACTTTAAGACCGTAGCCGATGCCGTGGACATTCCCTGCATCCTGTACAACATCCCCGGTCGTTGCGGCTGCGGCATCAGCGAGCACAACGTAGAGCGCCTGGCCGCACATCCCAACATCATGGGTATCAAGGAAGCCTCGGGCAACGTCGCCTACGCGGCCAAGATCGCTCACCTGCTGTCAGACGACTTCCGCATGTACTCGGGCGAGGACGCGCTTACCGTGCCGCTCATGAGCCTGGGCGCCTCGGGCACCATCAGCGTGTGGGCCGATGTTCAGCCGCAGCTCGTGCACGACATGTGCCACGCCTATTTGGACGGCGACGTGGAGCGCGCCCGCGATATCCAGATTGCCGGTCAGCCGCTCATCAATGCCCTCTTTAGCGAGGTCAACCCCATCCCCGTTAAGGAAGCGCTCGCCCAGATGGGCATGATCGAGGCAAACTACCGTATGCCGCTGTGCCCCATGGCAGACGACACGCGATCCGCACTTACCGATGCTCTGAAGGGAGCTGGTCTGCTTGATTAAGACCGTCATTATGGGAACGGGCCGCATGGGCTCGCTCATCCGCACCACCGCCGAAAGCATTGTCGATGCCGCCGGGCAGCCCGTTTTTGATATCGTGGCCCAGATTGGCTTCGATTTGAGCGAGCTCGAGAACGCACCGGCTGCCGATGTGATTATCGACTTCTCGAACGTCGCGACCTTCGACGCTGTCGTCGCCTATGTCGAGCGCACGGGCGCGGCGTTGGTCTCAGGCACCACAGGCTACACCCCCGAGCAGATGGACCGCCTGCGTGAGCTGGGCCAGAACACCCGCGTTATGCACTCGGGCAATTACTCCATCGGTATCGCAGCCCTGCGCCATCTGGTAGCGCAGGCTACACGCGAGCTGCCCGGCTTTGACTGCGAAATCGTCGAGACGCACCATAACCAAAAGGTCGACGCCCCCAGCGGCACTGCCAAGTTGTTGCTCGACGCCGTCGTCGAAGCCGAGCCCGAGGCAGGCTACCACCCCGTCTATGGCCGCGAGGGCATGTGCGGAGCACGCGATCCCAAGGAGATCGGCATGCACTCGCTGCGCGGTGGCACTGTCGCCGGCGTCCACGAAGTGAGTTTCTTTGGCCAGGACGAGGAGGTCACGCTCACCCACCGCGCCACGAGCCGTCAGATCTTTGTCAACGGCGCCCTGGCAGCCGCGCAGAAGCTCGTCGCCCGCGAACCCGGCTTCTATACGTTCGACCAGGTCATGTTTGCCTAACCAGGTATCAACCGAATCCACCCAAAGGAGAGATAGCGAATGAGCAACGCAGCCGAGATGGATGCCCAGGAGATTATCAATTACATCGCCACCGCGCCTAAAAAGACGCCTGTCAAGCTGTATGTGCGCGAGAAACCCGGCATGAAGGTTGCTTGGGGCGACGCACATGTCTACGGCGGCCGTCGCGGCAAGACCGTCTTTGGCGACTGGGACGAGCTCAAAGCCATCCTGGACGCCAACGCCGATTCCATCGATTACTACGACGTCGAGAATGACTGCCGCAACTCCGCCGTCCCCATGCTCGACCTTAAGGGCATCAACGCCCGCATCGAGCCGGGCGCGATCATCCGCGACCGCGTCGAGATTGGCGACCGTGCCGTCATCATGATGGGCGCCATCATCAACATCGGCTCCGTTATCGGCGAGGGTTCCATGATCGATATGGGCGCCGTGCTGGGCGGTCGCGCCACCGTGGGCAAGAACTGCCACATCGGCGCCGGCACCGTGCTGGCAGGCGTTGTGGAGCCCGCCAGCGCCACGCCCGTCATCATCGAGGACGATGTCATGATCGGCGCAAACGCCGTGGTCCTGGAAGGCGTGCACGTGGGCAAGGGTGCTGTAGTTGCCGCCGGCGCCGTGTGCGTCGAGGACGTCCCCGCCGGCGCCGTCGTGGCCGGTGTCCCCGCCCGCGCCATCAAGATGCGCGACGAGAAGACCGACAGCAAGACCGGCCTGGAAGAGGGCCTGCGCCAGCTTTAATAGTTACGGCGTTTTACCAAACGCCGTAACGGCCCGACGCTGCAAACGCCCCTAAGCGGCAATCTGACGTTCAATCGTCGGTCGCGTACCGAAGTACGCTTCCCTCCTCTTTCACGTCACCTTGCTCGCTTAGGGGCGTTTTCGCTGACGTGAGCTCAACCTGCGGCGCAATGTCAGCAACCAAGCCGAAAACAAAAAAGGCCGAAGTCCCAAAAGGCTTCGGCCTTTGTTTTTTGCAACGTCCAAGAGCAGTTTATCGATTCTCAATACTTCCGATGTTCTTGAGCTCGATGGAGATGAGGCCGTTGGGCTCGTTGACAAACTCGATGTACTCAGAGTTCGAACCCATCTCGGCCGGGAAGCTGATCTCGATGCCCGTGTCGGTACGGATCTTGTGGTTGCGCACCGCCGCGCGTTCGACCTGCTTGCGCTCCACGGGCACACGCTCAGGCACCTTCTCCTCAGTCAGTGCCGCGCGCACGCTCTCCTTGATAACCGGCTCGTCCTCAAAGACCTCATCGACGATATCCCAAGGGGGCAGTTCCTCGTCATCCTCAACTTTCTCGGCAACAGCAGCCTTAACCTTGGCGAGTGCTACAGCCGTGTTGGCACCGTGCTCCTCGGCGACTTCCTCGACCACACGCGTCACGGTGTCGATGACCTCCTTGCCCGATACCCCCGTGTCGCACTGCAGCAGGCCATCGGGAATGAGCATGCGATCCTCGCCGGCAATCTTGCGCTTCTTATCCACATAGCCGATCTCCATGGTGCTTGCACGCACGATTGCATAGCTCGGCACCTTTTGCGAGGGATTCGGCAGAATGGCGTAGTGGCGCGCAATGTCGTTGCGCACCTCGCCCTCTTCGCGACCCACCTCGTGCATAAAAGCCTGCTTGGAGCCCAGCAGCATCACGGCAAACCAGCGGGCATCCTCATCGTCATCAAAGTCCGCCACAAGCACGTCAGTGGACTCGGCTTTCTCGGCCTTGGTAAGTTCGGAAGAGATGAACTCCGCAATCTGCTGAGACAGATCCACGAACTCACGCTCACCAAAGAAATAGCCCTTGAGCTCGCCGCCGAATGCGGAGTTCTCGGCAAACGTGGCACGCTTGTTATCAGCCGAGGTACGAGCGCGCCGCAGGTGCGTGGTTACGAAATTACGCACGGTGCGGCTCTCGATATCGAGCTCGCGCTGGCTCATAACGTTGACGGCAGAGTCAAAGTCCAGGATATGCAGAATCGCGTGATTGATTTTCATATACGGCATTCCGTTCTAGATCGATTTCGGCACGAACCAGTATAGCGGTCGATCCCGCCCCAGGCGCATCGAAGATTGGTGCATCGGGGACAGGTTGCTTTGCACCAATGGTTAGCGCAGGAGCTCGGACTGCCAAGCCTCGAGCTGTTCTGCCAAACTCTTGCCGGCAGCGGGCATGTCGATCTGAGGGCGTTTGGGCAGCAGTGCGCATTTAAGGATTGCCACGATGGTCTGCGAGACAAAGCGTCGTGTATCCTTGTCAAAGCCTTGCGCAGCCTGGAGCATCACGGGCAGGCTCTCGCGCAGATTCCCAGCGATATCCGCAAACCGCTCAGCACCCGTTGCCTCAAACACGGAGAACAACGCATCTACAAAACGCTCGCGCTCGCCAGGCGACACTGCAAGCAGCATCTCGCGAATGGAGCCATCAACATATCGAGCACCGGCGGACAGGCGCTCACAGTACACGAAGTCGCGACCATCAACCACCCAGCTAAAGGGATTGTGCTGCAGCAGGCTGAACTCGGTGCTCTCAACGATGGCATAGTCCTCCTGTGTCTCGAACATCATGCCAAAGATCGACGACCGAGGTAGCGTCTTGTCGATTCGACCGGAAAGATCGGCAAAGGCGTCGCCGTTCAGAAACTCCTCGACGAAGCCCGGGCCATCATGGGAATACGCCCGTTCGATTCGCTCACGGGCGACATCGGAGCACATCGCCGCACCGTACACCGCAAGGTTTCCACCCTTGGAATGACCTCCGCACAAAAGCGGCCCGTCAATCGCATCCGCCGCCTCGTCCACATAACGTGCCGCGGATTCCTGGGCCGGCACAGGACACCGGAACGCCATGTTAAAGTCCTCTTTCCAGCCCACAATCGTGCTGTCGGTCCCCCGGAAGGAAAGATAGCTAAACCCTGCCGGAAACCGAAACGCCATGGCTGCAAACTGCTCTGTCGCCACCACATCGCTCACGGCACGATAGCCGCAAACGTGCACGCCACGGTAGCGAGGACTTGCTGCCACGGCCTCCAACAAGGCCCTGCTCCCCTCCGGGTCCCACAAGTCGTCAATCATGTCCCGGTAGCACTCGGCACGCAGCAGCTCGCGTACGTCTAGGCCCTGCCAGTTCGTCAGCTCCGCCATATCACCTGGCAAACGCAAATAGGACAACCACGCAAAGACCAGGCTATCCACCGCGCAGAACGGCCGCTCCTCAAACGGATCAAACGCCGTCTGGGCATAGGTCAAAAAATTAGGCGAATCCGACATGGCCCTCCCATCAACTATGGTGCATTGGGATGGTGCATTGGGGTCAGGTTACTTTGCACCAAAAAGGCGCCCGGGCCGTGTGGACCCGGACGCCTTCATTGTAGCTTTTCGCTCTAGCGAGCTTGATTTAGCAGGAAAAATCGACGCTGTCGATGATGTCCTTGAGGGCCTTGGCGGAGACGGTGAGCTCATGCTGCTCGTCTTCGTTCAGCGGCACGGGGACGCGGCAGACAACGCCGTCGCGGCCAACGACGGTCGGCATGGAGATGGCAAGATCGGACAGGCCATACTCGCCCACCATGAGCGAGGAGACAGGCAGAACGGTCTGCTCATCGCGCATAACGGCGGTGCAGATGCGCTTGACGGCCATGGCGACGCCATAGTAGGTGGCGTGCTTCTTCTCGATGATGGTGTAGGCGGAGTTCTTGACGTCCTCAGCGATGCGCTTCTCGGCAGCCTCATGCTCCAGATGGCCGTGAAGCTCACAGAAGGTGTTCAGCGGAACGCCGGCAACCTGAGCGCTGGACCAAGCGACAAACTCGGAGTCGCCGTGCTCGCCCATGACATAGGCCTGGACATCGCGCGGGTCAACCTCGACGTGGGCACCAAGCATCTGCTGCAGGCGGCCGGTGTCGAGCACGGTGCCGGAACCGATGACGTGGCCCTCGGGCAGGCCGGACATCTTGATGGCGGCGTAGGTCAGAACATCGACCGGGTTGGAGACGATGAGCAGAATGCCATCGAAGCCGGACTTCTTAATCTCGGGGATAATGGACTTAAAGATGCTGACGTTCTTGTTGACCAGGTCCAGGCGGGTCTCACCGGGCTTCTGGGCAGCGCCAGCGGTGACGACGATCATGGCGGCGTCGGCGACATCGGAATAATCGCCGGCGTAGATCTTCATCGGCTCGGCAAACGTCATGCCGTGCGCGATATCCAGGGCCTCACCCTCGGCGCGGTTCTTGTCCACGTCGATGAGGACCATCTCGGAGAACAGACCGCTCTGCATCAGCGCGAACGCCGAAGACGAACCGACGAAACCGCAGCCGACAATAGCGACCTTCTTCTCGTTAACCATTAGAAACTCCCATCTCACTCCACAAACAAGCCGCCCGGGAACGACCTAAGCGGCTTGTCGTAATCCCAATACATCCAATCGGGACTTTGATTATGCTCCTATTCGCAGCCAAAAATCGACCGTTTACCGAAATTGTTTGCAGGATTCGTAAAATAACTGCACGAAATCGGTTTCGATATATTGACGAGACGAAATAGCTTTCTAATACAGGCCCGCCTCGCGAATGGCCTCGACAGCCAAAGCGATCTGGTCGGGCGGCAAGACCAGCGCCATGCGCACGTGCCCCTCGCCCGAAGGACCAAAGCTCGCGCCCGGCGTCACCACAACGCCGGCCTTCTCCATGAGCTCCTCGCAAAACGCCATCGAATCGGTGCGGCCACCGGGGAGCTTGGCCCACACAAACATAGAGCCATGCGCGTTGGGACGCTCCCAGCCCAGGCCCTCAAGACCGTCGCACAGGACATCGCGGCGCTCCTGGTACTTCAGACGCTGTGCCTCGACCTCATCGCGCGGGCCATTAAGGCACGCGATAGCAGCCTTCTGGATCGGGAGGAACATACCGAAGTCAATCTGGCTGCGCAGCTTGGCAAAGGCCGAGACCACGTCCTCGCGACCGACCAAAAAGCCAATGCGGGCACCGGTGACGTTAAACGACTTGGAAAGCGAGAAGAACTCCACGCCCACCTCAAGCGCACCGGGATACTGCAAGAAGCTGCCGCCGGGCTCGCCGTCAAACACGATGTCGGAGTACGCGTTGTCGTGAACGATGAGCAGATCATGCTCGCGGGCGAAAGCGATAATCTCCTCGTAGACCTCGGGTGTGCCCACCGAGCCCACCGGGTTCGCAGGCAGCGACACGATCATATACTTGGCACGATCGGCAACCTCGGGATCGATACCCGCCACATAGGGCAGGTAATTGTGCTCGGCAATCAGCGGATAGTACTCGAGCTTGGCATCGGCGATCTTGGCACCCGCCTCAAAGACCGGGTAGCACGGATCGGGCACCAGGATGGTGTCACCCGGGTCGAGCAGGGCCAGACCCAAATGACCCACGCCTTCCTGCGTGCCGTTGCACGACTGCACCATGGACGGCGTAATGCCCGAAACGCCAAAGCGGCGCTCATAGTAATCGCACACAGCCTGCTTGAGCTCGGGCAGGTCGCGCAGGGCATACTTCCACATCTCGGGATCTTGGGCTGCTTGCGTGAGTGCCTCGACCACGTGATTGTACGGCTTAAAGTCGGGCGTGCCCACGCTCATGTTGTAAATGGTCTTGCCCTGAGCCTTCAGCGCGAGAAGCTTGTTGTTGAGCGAGGCGAAGACCTCCGCGCCAAAGCGGTCGAGACGCTGCGATGCCTGCATGGTGCCACCTTTCGATATAAAAAACGCGGCGCTCCGACAAGAGCGCCGCGCGATACGGGCCATCAGATTGCAAAAGTGTAACGCTTGCAACCCCCGCATTGGTTCAATTTGGCCAACCTTAGTCAATTGGATTGAGCGCGTCGATCTGCGCAAGCCACAAACGCGAGCTGGCGTCACTCGGCATACGCCAATCGCCGCGCGGGCTGAGCGTCACCGAGCCCACCTTGGGACCATCGGGCAGGCAGCTGCGCTTAAACTGCTGGGCAAAGAAGCGACGATAGAACGTACGCAGCCACGTGTGGACGGTCTTGGCGTCGTAGACGCCCTCGAAACTCTTGAGCGCCATGCGGTAGATCTTGCCCGGCTCAAAGCCAAAACGCAGCAGGTAGTAGAGGAAGTAGTCGTGCAGCTCGTACGGGCCCACCAAATCCTCGGTCTTCTGTGCGATCTCGCCATCGCCCGTGGGCGGCAGAAGCTCGGGGGACACCGGCGTATCGAGGATATCGAGCAAGACCTCGGCAATACGCCCGCCAAAGACATCAGCCGCATAGCGCACCAGATGGCGCACAAGCGTCTTGGGCACGCTCGCGTTGACGGCGTACATGCTCATGTGGTCGCCGTTATAGGTAGCCCAGCCGAGCGCCAGCTCCGACAGGTCGCCGGTACCGATGACAAAGCCGCCAGACTGGTTGGCCAGGTCCATCAGAATCTGCGTACGCTCGCGGGCCTGGCTGTTCTCGTAGGTCACGTCCTGCACGGCCGAATCGTGCTCAATGTCCTTAAAGTGCTGCTCCACAGCCGCGTGGATCGAAACCTCGCGGAAGCTTACACCCAGGTCGCGAGCGAGCGACTCGGCATTCGACTTGGTGCGATGCGTCGTGCCAAAACCTGGCATGGAGACCGCCGTGATACCCGTACGCGGCAGCCCCAGCGCATCGAAGGCACGCACGGTCACAAGCAGTGCCAGCGTGGAGTCCAGGCCGCCCGAAAGACCGATGACTGCAGCCTTGGTACCCGTATGGGCAAGGCGGGTCTTGAGGCCGGCGGTTTGTAGATCGAGGATGGTCTCGCAACGCTCGGCCAGGTCGCCGTGGTCGGCCGGCACAAAAGGCGCGCGGGGGAAGACACGGTCGATATCGCAGGCATCGCTCAGGACAGGCTCTTTGGCCAGCACGCCCTCAAACGAAAACTCAACGGTCGTGGCCTCCGGCGCATCGTCCGCGCGCGTCCACGTCGTCGAGCGACGGCGCTCGGCAACCAGACGGTCAAGATCGACATTGGCGACGGCCATATCGCAGGTGAGGAGCTTCGTGGCGGCGAGCTTAGATCCGTTTTCATAGACGAGGTTCTCGCCCGCAAAGACCATGTCGGTCGTGGACTCGCCCTCGCTCGCGTCCGCGTAGGCATAGGCGCAGTACAGGCGTGCGCTCTGGTTAGAGATGAGGCTGCGGCGGTAATCCGCCTTACCGATAATCTCGTCCGAAGCCGACGGATTGAGGATCACCGTCGCACCGGCAAGCGCCATCTCGGTCGAAGGGGGCGCCGGCACCCACAGGTCCTCGCAGACTTCAACGCCCAGCACCATATCCTCGGCACCCTCATCACAGCAGCGGTAGACAAGCCCCGAACCCAGCGGAACCGGACCCTGACCGGCAAATTCAACCCACACGGGATCCGCAGGCGACGGAGCAAACCAGCGACGCTCATAGAACTCGCCATAGTTGGGCAGATACTTCTTGGCCGTAAGACCCAAAAGCTCACCCGCACAGCACACGGCGGCGCAGTTGTAGATGTTTTCAGCCACCGCAACGGGCAAGCCAACGGTAAAGACGATCGGCAGCTCACGGGTTTCATCGAGGATGTGCACCAGCGCTGCTTCGCAGGCATGCAGCAGCGTGCGGTTATGGAACAGATCGGCCGCGGTATAGCCGGTCAGGTTAAGCTCGGGCAGTACCAGCGCGCGAACGCCACGCCCGGCAGCATCGCGAACAGCCGCCAGCGCAACCTCGGCATTGCCCTCGACATCGGCCACGCGAATCCGCGGCGAGGCCGCCGCCACACGCAAAAAGCCATCAGACTGAGAAAGGTGAAGATTCATAAGAATGCTCCCGTGCGTAAACGCTATTCAACACAATTAGCAAGCCCTATTGTAGTTCAACCGCCGGGTGGAACCGCATCCCACCAACTTGGTGAGCAATTGATGAGTTGATGGTATCTGTTAAATGTCACGTACGATTCACATCTGGTGGGTACCCTGAGGGCTACACGAAACGAAGCAGATTTACACCGGGAGGACCCCGTATGACAACCAAGTACACCGACGCGCCGCGCACGCGCGTCATGACGCCGGCATCGCTCAACAACGGCGTGCACGAGAACCATTCCATCGGACAGACCATGGCCATCGCGCCCAAAAAGGGCCTGTTCGACGACATTTCCATTCCCCAGATCATCGCCGGCGCCGCAGCTGCCGCCACGAGCGTCGCGCTTGCCTCCAAGATTGGTATCGCTGGTTCAGTAATTGGTGCCGCCGTGAGCTCGGTTATCACCGTTGTGTCCTCGCAGGTCTACCGCCACTTTATCTCTGCCAGCGCCGAAGCCCTCAAAGGTACGCACGCCGCCGTCGACTACCCCGCCGGCGCCTATGAGCCCGTTGAGTTTAATGCCGAGGAGCACCTGGGCGGCGCCGCGACTACGCAGGAGATGCGCCAGATTGCGGGGCGCGCGACCACGGCCCGCGTCGCGCCTAACAGCCTGCGCGCCAAGGCGGCGGCAGAGCGCAGCCAGACGCAAAAGAAGGTCATCGTCTTCTCGATCGCCATCGCCATTGTCGCGGTCATCGCCTGCGCCGGCGCCATCCTTATCACCACCGCCGGTGAGGGTCTGGGCGAGCGCCCCGAGCCGATTCTGTCGTCGCGCACGACCGAGAGCGACGCGGATAGCTCCAGTCAATCGCAAAGCCAGCAGGACGACTCGCAGGGCACCCCCGCATCCGCCGACTCGTCCTCGAACACCCCCGATCAATCGCAGGGCGTCGATTCCTCTGCGAACAACAGCGGCACGCAATCCGGCACGACCGACTCAAGCCAAACGACTGACGGCTCTCAACCGAGCACGGGCGACCAGACGAGCGGCAATACGTCGGGCACGGGATCTACCGACAACAGCAGCACTAACAGCTCGAGCGGAACCGCGTCTGGTACGGCATCTGACAGCTCGAGCCAAGGCACGACGTCGGGCAACTAAGCACGTTTGCCTCTCATAGATAACCGACCTGCATAACGGGCGCGAACCGGCAACGGTCGCGCCCGTTTGCCTTGGGCGACGAGATGGCAAGCCCCGCGCGATGGTAAGATGCATTGGTGTGTAAAGAGGAGATTTGCCATGAGCAAGACAATAGTTAAGCCCACGCTATCGCTGGGCAACCGCATCTATCTGTATCGCCTGCTGCGCGATGCGATCGGATGCGGCAAGCAAACGTTTATGACGCAGGTCGAGGAGGCACTCGCCGCTGGCGACATGGCCGCTTATGACCTGGGCTTCGAGTCCACGCGCGAGCTGCTCGAGGAGCTCGACGACTGCATTAAGCTGACCGTCTTTAAGGGCGGTCGCCTGTATGCCACCGTCATCGCCAACGAGGCCTGGGATACCGCCCTTACCAAGGGCGAGGACAAGCCCAAGGCTGCCAAGGGCGCCAAGCAGTCCTACAAAAAGAAAAAGCGCGGTGAGAAGGACCTCAAGGCCGTGCGCCCCAAGCACGTTAAGCGTCCCGAGCCCGAGCCCGTGGCCGAAGTCGCTCCGGAACCCGAGCCCGAGACAGAGATCGAAGTCGCTATTGAGGTAACGGCAGAAGCCGAAACCGAAATCGCCGCCACGACCGATCCCGAAGTCACATCCGAGCAGGAAGCCACTGTGGAGCTCAACGAAGCGCCCAAGTCGACAACCGAAGAAGCCGCTAACCAACCCGAGACGTCTGCGTTCCAAAACAGCGATGTCTTTGGCGACGAGGCCGAGGACGATCAGCCCGAAGAGCCCGCAGAACAGGACGCTACCGAGGCGGCATCGGAGCCCGAGACGCCGCAGCCCGCCATCTCGCTCACGGTCGTCTATGACCCCGAGAACGCCAACGCCGGCATCACCACCATGGCCTCCACGCCCATCGAGGCAAAGCCGAGCGTCGAGAACGAGAACGCGACGCAGGTTGAGGTTGAAACTGCTGCTGCAGACGCGCCCGCCACCGTGAAGTCCGCAGATTCCACAACCAAGCCGAAGACGACGCTGGAGCCCGCAGATTCCACGATCAAGCCGGAAGCGACGCCGGAGCCCGCACCCGTCATCGAATCCGTGCCCGCCGCTGTTTGCGACCAAATTCCCGCACCGGCACCGTCTCCGGCCCCCGCTGCAGCACCGGCCCCCGCACCCGCAGCACCGACCATCCCCAAGGACTTCCCCATCGATTTCGCAACCGAGGTCTTCTGCCCCGGCCCGCTTCTGCACCAGCTGTCGACCTATCTCCCCTACGGCGCCGACACGCTCGGCATCGTCGGCGAGTACTACTGGATCGCCCGCGAGCGCGGTACCATCGAGGCCGCGCGAAACCGCGCAAGCTTCCCCCTGCACTACACGCAGGCCGGCGAGCGCCACGAAGTCACCGTGCGCATCCGCCGCAACACCACCGGCGGCCTCGGAGCCGCCTGGACCATCGATAAAGTCGAGCCTTCCACCAAGTAACAAAAAGGGACGATAACCCTCAAGGTTATCGTCCCTTTCTCATTAGGTCACCTGAGCTCGACTAATCGCGCGTCAGCTTGCGGTGGATACGATGCGGTTGGGCTGCGTCCTCGCCCAGGCGCTCGATACGGTTGGCCTGATAGGCCTCGAAGTTGCCCTCAAACCAATACCAGTTGCCCGGATTCTCGTCGGTGCCCTCCCACGCCAGGATGTGCGTGGCAACGCGGTCCAGGAACATACGATCGTGGCTAATGACCACCGAGCAGCCCGGGAACTCGAGCAGCGCCGCTTCGAGCGAGGACAGCGTCTCGACGTCGAGGTCGTTCGTGGGCTCGTCGAGGAGCAGCAGGTTGCCGCCCTGTTTGAGCGTGAGCGCCAGGTTCAGACGGTTGCGCTCGCCACCGGAGAGTACGCCAGCGCGCTTCTGCTGGTCCTGGCCCTTAAAGCCAAAGCTCGCCACGTACGCGCGGCTCGGAACCTCGGTCTCGCCGACCATCATGTGGTCCAGGCCATCCGAGACGACCTCCCACAGGTTCTTGTCGGGGTCGATGCCGGAACGGTTCTGGTCGACATAGGAGATCTTGACGGTCTCGCCCACCTCAAGCTCGCCCGAAGTCAGCGGCTCCAGACCCACAATCGTCTTGAACAGCGTGGTCTTACCGACACCGTTGGGGCCGATGACGCCCACGATGCCGTTGCGCGGCAGGGTGAACGAAAGGTCATCGATGAGCACGCGGCCATCGAACTCCTTGTGCAGATGATGGGCCTCGAGCACCTTGTTGCCCAAACGCGGGCCCACAGGGATGCGGATGTCGGTCCAGTCGAGCTTCTGGCTTGCGCGGGCCTCGGCCTCCATCTCCTCGTAGCGAGCCAGACGGGCCTTGTTCTTTGCCTGGCGAGCCTTGGGCGAGCTGCGCACCCACTCGAGCTCGGCCTCCATGCGCTTGGCGAGCTTGGCGTCACGATTGCCCTGTGCCTCGATACGCGCGGCCTTGGTCTCCAGATACGTGGAGTAGTTGCCCTTGTAGGGATAAAGGTGACCGCGGTCGACCTCGCAGATCCACTCGGCAACGTTATCCAGGAAGTAGCGATCGTGCGTGACGGCAAGCACCGCGCCCTGGTAGTTGTGCAGGAAGTGCTCGAGCCACAGGATCGACTCGGCGTCCAGGTGGTTCGTGGGCTCGTCGAGCAGTAGCAGGTCGGGAGCCTCGAGCAGAAGCTTGCACAGGGCCACGCGGCGGCGCTCGCCGCCGGAAAGCACGTTGACCGGCATGTCAGAATCGGGCAGCTGCAAGGCGTCCATGGCCTGGCCGAGCTTGGAATCGATATCCCAGCCGTCGGCGGCGTCGATCTCGTCCTGGAGCTTGCCCATCTCGGCCATGAGTGCGTCCATGTCGCAATCCGGGTCGCACATCTCCTCGCCGATCTTGTTGAAGCGATCGACCTTGGCGATCATATCGCCAAACGCCATGCGCACGTTCTCGATGACGGTCTTGTCGTCATCGAGCGGCGGCTCCTGCTGCAGGATGCCCACGGTGTAGCCGGGGGTGAGCCTGGCATCGCCGTTGGAGACCTCCTCAATACCGGCCATGATCTTAAGCAAGGTCGACTTACCCATGCCGTTGGGGCCCACGACGCCGATCTTGGCACCGGGGTAGAAGCTCAGGGTCACGTCGTCAAGAATTACCTTGTCGCCATGGGCCTTGCGAGCCTGATACATCTGGTAGATAAACTCCGCCATATGCCTGTTCTATCCTTTCTACCTGCTGTTTCCCTATTCTTGTTTCGCTTTAGTGGAAACGAAATGAAAAAACCAGCTCTGAAACTTAACGAAAAAGGGGCATGGTTGCCCATACCCCCTAATACTACCTGGGAAAAGTCCCCCGGAACATACTATGAACTGCGTACGCTAGTTTTCCGCAACCTTAGCGAGCGGCTCGCTGCGATTTGCGCCACAGCAGATACGAGTAGACGTAGACGGCTCCGGCCGAACCAAACGCCAGCACCGCAATCACCGCGGCGACGACTTCACTCGAAAGCACCGCACCTGCCACGCCCATTACGATGAGGCCAGCACCCAGCACCATAAAGCAGGCACCGCCAAAGCGCTGCGTACGGCGCCAGTTCTCGGGATCGGCAAGCGCCCAGGGCGTCTTGATACCGAGCGTATAGTTCTGCTTCACACGCGGCAAGTAGTTGCCTACGCCGATGAACAGCAAACCGACAACACCGGAAATCAGCACGTTGACCGAACCGACCGCCGGCACCACGCCCCACACCGTGAGCTCTCCCAGCCAGCTTATGGCGCACATGAACAAGGTGAAGGCGATTACGTAGCCCTGATAGAACTTGCCCGAGGTTCGATACGCCTCGCCCTTGGGGTCGACGCGCGGCACCACGTAGAACATCGCGAGAAACACCAGCGGCAACGCGCCGAGCGCGGAGGCCATCCAACTGGGACCCCAACCGTCGACGGCGCCGCTCGCTCCCCAGTGCGTGGGAATCTGCGCCGGCAAGCTCGGCATCACCATGAGGTGCGCTACGACATTGGCGACGCACAGAGCGACCAGCGCGATCCACACGCGCGGCGATACCCCTGTGGCGTGAATGCTCTTGTTTTCGTTATTCATCCTTATCACCTTCCGTGTTTGTAAAGCCCATAAACCAACCGATCAAGTCCTGCATGACGGTGGTGTTTAAGCTGTAAACGATGTTTTGGCCATGACGTTCGTCGGTCACCAACCCGGCGTTTTTGAGCGTCGCCAAGTGATGGCTCAGCGACGGCTTACTGATATCGAAATGCTCGGCAAGCTCCCCCGCCGTGCAATTACCCTCGCGCAGCAACTCCAAAATGCGCCGTCGCGTTGGATCGGCAAGCGCCTTAAAACCCTCTCCCGGCATAAGACCTCCTTTCATCATCTCTCATGACGCGCACACTATACTCGATATTTAGATGTTTGTCTAACTATCTAATCGCAATGCTTCAAACCACATCAAAGCAAACGCCATCGCAACCTATGGGCGATTACCTATAATGGCGATAGCTAAAACACGACCGACTCCCCATCGGAGGATATCCATGACCGAAACCACAGCCGCAGCCGCCATCGAGACACGCGACACCAAGCTCGAGATCATCATGGGCCGCGAGGCACTCGATAAGCTCGCCGATGCTACGGTGCTGGTGCTCGGCTGCGGAGGTGTGGGCTCCAATTGCTGCGAGGCACTCGCCCGCGGCGGCATTGGTCATTTCGTCATTCTGGACAAGGACATCGTCGCGCCCAGCAATATCAATCGCCAGGCTATCGCCTTTCACAGCACCATCGGCAAGCGCAAGGTCGATGTTATGGAAGCCATGATCCACGACATCAATCCCACCGCCACCGTTATCAAACGCACCGAATACCTGCTGAGCGACAACATCGACGAGTTCTTCGCGAGCGTTTTGGAGCAGACGGACGGCAAGCTCGATTACGTCGTCGACGCCATCGACACCATCTCGGCCAAGCTCACCATTGCCAAATATGCTCAGGACCACGACATTCGTTTGGTTAGCTCCATGGGCGGGGCCAACAAGCTCCATCCCGAGTGCCTCCGCTTTGCCGACATTTTCGATACGGTACGTGACCCCATGAGCCGCATCATGCGCAAAGAATGTAAGAAGCGCGGAATCAAGAGTCTGCACGTGCTGTTTAGCTGCGAGGAATCGGTTAAGACCCAACCCCGCGACCCGTCCAACATCCACGAGCGTACCGAGTTGGGTACCGCTAGTTTTATGCCGCCCATCATGGGTCAGATGATTGCCGGCGAGGTTATCCGCCAGATCAGTGGACGCGGCACCGAGCGTGTGCGCGCCGACGGCCAACGCCTGGACTAGCGGAGTGCGCCGAGATGGAGCCCCGGTTATTTGATGCACACTGCCATCTTGATTTGATGGCTCACCCGGACGCCGTTGCCGATGAGGCGACGGCACTGGGCTTGGGCCTATTTGATTGCGGCGTCGATCCACGTGACTTTTCGGCCGCAAACGAGCGCGCCCATCGCCAACCAAGCATCATCGCCGGCATTGGGCTTCACCCCTGGTGGCTTGCCGACGGTCGCTGCGGTCCTGCCGAAATCAATCTGCTTTGCGAAGTTGCAGCCCAAGAGCGCTACATCGGCGAGGTGGGACTCGACTTTTCTGCGCGCTTTGCCGGAAGCGAGCCGCTGCAAACACAGGCACTTGACCGGCTCTGCGAGGCTCTCGCGCAACATCCTCTTACCGGGCGTGTGATATCAATTCACGACGTTCGTTCGGCAGGAGCCGTACTGGACGTCCTCGAATCGCATGGACTACTCATCCCAAACCCCGACTCCCCCGCTATCATCTTCCACTGGTTTAGCGGTACTTCGGACGAACTCGTCCGCGCGCGTAATGCGGGCTGTTATTTTTCCGTGAACGAGCGGATGCTCGCCACCAAGCGCGGTCGCGAATACGCCCGACAGATCCCACTCGATCGTTTACTGCTCGAGACCGATGCGCCGGCGGAGGCAAACACCGAAACAAGCGCACAGTCGCTTATCAGATCGCTCACATGGACCTCAGAACGCATCGTCTCACTCAAAAACCGCGACGCAGAGTGCATCGAGTCGGCAGTTTTAGCAAATGCGCACTCTGTTTTTGACCTTCGCTAGCCCCGGTGGGCAAAAAATGCCAAATATGAGTACTGTTGCAAATCCAGTCACATTATTTTACGGCAAAATAGTGCCTTGATAATGTACAGCTATCCATTATCAAGGCACTTTAAGGTGGTTAAAGTCATTTTTAGCAGGTTTTAATCACTCGCAGACACCCAACTAGGCCCTCAATAGCTTAATTTCGCTGTTACTAAATTAGTGACAGCACTCATATTTAGCATTTTTTGTCCATGGAGTCCCGGGGGGCGACAATTCGACTCCCCGGGACTGCTCACCTATTCGGAAATCGGCACTCCATGGCCCCAGGAGCCTTCCATGCCGCATACGGTCGAAGCAAACCCCGCCGCAAAGTCGAGTGCACGCTCGATGGCCTCGGCACCATCCTCGCCACGCTTGACGGAATCGAGATAACACATCAGGAACGAAGTCAGGAATGAGTCGCCCGCACCCATGGTGTCCTTCATATCCGTTACCGGCTTAGCCAGTTGGCGGTAATAACGATCGCCATCATAGGCAATGCAGCCCTCGGCGCCCGCCGTAGCCGACACAAAACGCGGACCCAGGCCCTTCACCCATGCCAGACGCTCGCGAATCTCGTCCTCACTCGCGGCATCCGCTGCACTAAAGAAAGCAAAATCGACGTAGGGCGCAATCTGCTCGTAGTACTCGTCGGTGGAGTCGTCCGAAAAGTCAAAAGAGACCGTGACGCCCGCGGCCTTCAACTTGGGCAGCTCGCGCTCGGTAAAGCAATAGTTGCCCGAATGAACCACATCGAACTGCTTCATGTACGCAAGGTCAAAGCGATCGAGGACATAGCGCGCATCGCCACGGATACCGCCCTCGTTGGAACCAAGGAAGACACGGTCACCGTCAACGACGGTCACGCGAGCCGCTCCGTTCTCGCCAATCATCTGCTCGCACTTATCAAGCTCGATACCCTCATCCTCGAGGCTTGCAATGACATGCTCGGCAGCGGCGTCATTGCCAAAAATGCCCATGTATGCGGAGCGTGCGGCACCGCATTTCTTGGCATACACGGCGAAGTTCACCGCGTTGCCGCCAGGATACATGGTGTGAATATGCTCGTAGCGATCGACGACGTTGTCGCCAAATCCGAGCGCGTTAACGTTAAATGCCATGGCCTTTGTCCCTTCTAGTACTCGACAACACCCATATAGCGGCGGAAATCGGGATCGTGATCAAACACCTTGCCGCGTGCAGCACGCAGCTCGCAGTTCATGGCGTAGAACAGCACCGGGTCCAGATAGGCACGGACGCTCGCCGGCACGGCTTCCATACCGTACTCCTTGGCATCGAGCACCATCAGCGTATCGGTATGCGTCTTAAGGAACGCCAGGGCGCGCTCGTCCATAGCACGGCACTCGCTGGAGCCCATCTGCAGGAAGTAAAAAACGCCATCCTGAGTAGCCTCGAAGGGGCCATGGAAGTACTCGGCAGAGTGGATGTAGCTGCAGTGCTGCCACTGCATCTCCATAAGAGAGCAGATAGCGAAACCGTAGGTCTGGCTAAAGTTGGGACCGCTGCCCAGAATATAGAAGAACTCGTGCTCCTGGCAAAGCTTGGCAAAGCGATCGCCCAGCTCGGCATTTACCTTCTCACGTGCCGGGGGAAGAATCTTATCCATCTCGGCGATACCGGCATACATATCGGCAAGATCGGCGTAGCCCTCCTGCTGATCGAGCAGCTCGGCCGCAAGCGACAGCGAAATGCCAGCGGGGACCTCGGCCTGCGGCACACCCTCGCCCCACGGGTAGACCCACGTGGTCCACTTGCCGGAGTCGATCTTGGATCCAGCGTTGTCGGTCTGGGCGATCACCGTAGCGCCGGCGGCAAGGGCAATCTCGCAGCCCTCGACGACCTCCGGGGTGTTGCCACTGTGGCTACAAGCGATGACCAGAGACTTCTCGCCCAGACGACGCGGACGCATAATGTCAAATTCACGCGCGGTATAGATATACGAAGTGAAGGTGGTTGCCTCGCGCTGCAGAAGCTCATGAGCCGGGATCAAATCGATCATGGAGCCACCGCAAGCAATCCAGTAGACGCTGTCGAACTTGCCCTTCTCGGCAATTGCTTCTTTGATCAGATCGCGTGCGTTCATATCCAGTTCCTTTCTTGTTTGGCCCGCAATCAATGACGTTGGTTGCGTAGCCGATGGTTGTTTTAGTCAATCAGATATTTCTCGAATGCGGCCATGTTCTTGGCATCTGCCGCTGCCGGGTCATCGTAGTAACGACCATCCGTGATTTCCTGGCCCAGCATGCCGTCGAAACCATGGGCGTTGAGTGTGGCGACAAAGGCGTCCATATCGTGCTTGCCATCGCCCCATACCAGATGGCCATACGGGTCACCGTCGATAAAGTGCATCTCGTGAATTGCCCCATCACCAAAGGCGGCAAACCAGTCCTCGAGCGTCTCGCCTGCAACGCCCATCGCGGTTGTATCAACCATGGGCCGTAAGTACGGGCTCGCGACCTCGTCAATCATGCGCTTCGCATCGGAAACCGTCGTCACAAGGTTGCTCTCCTCGGGACGCAGGCTTTCCATCGTAAGCACCAGACCGTGCTCGCCGGCATACTCCGCCAGAATGGACAAGTGCTCGCGGCTGCGCTTCCAGGCTTCCTCGCGGTCCTCGTCCCAGTCGCCCCAGCCCGAGTTGACGGACATACGGTCGCACCCAAGTACCTCGGCAAGCTCAATGCCGTGCTTAAAGTACGCCAGGCTGCGCTGTTCATGCAGCGGTTTGCGTGCGCAGTACTGCCAAGGATAGACAACATTCTCGGGGCACAGAGTACGATACCTAAGCCCACGGTCTGCAGCCTTTTTCGCCAGGACCTCAGCCTCAAAGTAGCCCGTGTGGTCGAGCGTCACATGCGGCTCCGCACACCACAGCTCAATGGACTCAAAGCCCAAACGCTGCTGCACATCAAGGAAGTAATCGAGCGACCACATGATGTAGTGGATATTCATGCCCGCAATCTGTTCGCGGTGCAGCGTCGGTTTGGATTCAGACATCTTATGCCTCCTTATTTCGATCGAACACGATTTGTCCGTCCGACATCGTCATGTCAACCGCAAGATCACGTGCGTCGCGATAATCGAGGTCGAACACATCCCGATCGAGCACGCAGATATCGGCAAGCTTGCCAACCTCGAGCGTACCCAGCTCGTCTTCGCGCATCAGGTCGTACGCGCCCCCGGCAGTCCAAGCGCACAAGAGCTCGACAAGCGTCAGCGTGTTGACCTCATTCACGGGCAGTCCGTCGGCGAAGAATCCGCCGCACGCGCTGTAGATTGACTCGCCCAGGCTCGGAATCAGCAGCGGTAAATCAGTGCCACAGCACACTGTGCATCCGGAATCTTCCATGCCGCGGCGATTCCAGCTGTGCAAAAGTCGCGTCTCGCCAATTTGTCGACGCATCATCGACAGGCAATCCTCGCGCCGGTCCAGCGTCAGAATCTGCGGATAGACCTCGCAAATTCCACCCAACTTGCCAAACTCGACAAGATCGGTCGGGTCAGAGTTCTCGAGATCGGTAATCGCATGGCGGCGAAGCATCCGTCCACGCTCGTCTCGAGGCAGCGAGGCATAGAGCGCCACGGTGCGACGAACGGCGCCATCGCCCTGGCAATGCAAGGAATATCGGAAGCCGTCAGCATCAATTGCACGTAGCTCGTTCTCAATCAGATCCCACTCTGGCTCCTCGACGACCGTCTTGCCGGCAGCGCCCGCATCGGCCGTGTCCTCATAGGGGTCAATCATCTCGGCAAGCCCCGCCCATACGCCGCGATCGGTCATACGGTTGAAGCCAGAAAAACGAACGAACGATCCCCGGAAGCGCTTTCGTGCCTCGCGGGCATATGACAGATTTGCACCGGCACCCACCGGCTGCGACATCATAGAGACGCGAACCGTCAGCTCACCAGATTCCTCACGGCGAGCCATTTCGTCGGCAAAGCCGTAGTAGTCATCAAACGCCATTTCCTTGATGGCGGTAACGCCGCGCTCGTTAAGCATGCTCATGTAGTCCGAATACCCGGCACGCACCTCGGGCAGCGCGAGGAAATCGCTCATCATGCGCCAGATCTTCTCGGCATAGCACGCCTGGGGCGTAAAACCGTATCGCGCACTGGCGGCAGCATTGAGAACGCAGGCCTCCGCACCCGGTGTAAAGCAGACGACAGGGATATCGCCAAAACAATCGTCAAACACAGCTGCCGTATTTGCGTTCTCGGCATCCGATGCCAACGTTTCGGGCAGGTTGTGGCCAAAAGCCGCCGCGCAATCCGGATGATCTTCTTTCCATGCACGCAAGAGCGACACGGCCTCTTTGGCATCAGCGACGCCGGACAGATCAGACCCCAACGTCCGCAGCGCCCAACCTGTATAGAAGGTATGCACATCGATCAGGCCAGGCATGACAGTGCGGTCGCCCAGGTCAACTACCTCGTCCGCCTGGGTCAAATACGAAGCTACCCCACACTTGGTGCCAACAGCCTCAATTCGATTGCCACGGACCGCTACGAAACCTTCAAACGGCAGGTCCCCCGTACCGGTAAAGACGCTCTTAGACGTCAGGACCGTCAAACGATCAGACATCACAACCACCTACACCGGAAGCATGCCAGAGATTGCCGTTACGATCAGGCCAAAGACGACCATGAAAATGAAGAACTTCCAAATGGTCTTCCACCATTGGCCAAACGAAATCCTAGCCACGGCAAGGCCGGCGACCGTCATGCCCGCCACGGGGCTGATGGTGTTGATGGTCTGGTTGGCAAACTGGAGCGCGGTGACGGCCGCCTCGGGATTGAGGCCCATGAGCTCGGTCAGGGAGCCCATAACGGGCATGGTGAGCGCCGCCAGGCCAGAACTCGAGGGAACCAGCAAAGAGAGCAGGCCAAGGACGATATACATAAACGTGGTGTAGACGGCGGCTGGTGCACCGGCGAGCGCAGTAGCGAGCGCCTGGAGGATGGTGTCGATGATCATGCCACCCTCGGCGATGACCAGAATACCACGAGCGATACCGATAACGATGGCAGCGTACGCAAAGTCGGCGAGACCCTTAACGAACTCCTCAGCGATCGTCTGCTGGTCAAGACCGCCCAGGATACCGGCAAGCAAGCCCATGCCAAGGAACACGGCGGAAATCTCATTCATGTACCAGCCCTGGGTAACAAGACCCCAGACGATAATGCCCATACCGCAGGCAAAATCGATAAGCACGAGCTTCTGACGGATAGTGAACTCTTCCTCGATGGAGGCATCGGTCACGGAAAACTCAATACGCTTGAGCTTATCGTCCTCGTACGTAATGGACGACTCGGGGTTTTTCTTGACGCGCATGGCGTAGCGCATGGCCCATGCGATACCGGCGGCAGTGAAGATGACCCAAGAAACGGCGCGCAGCCACAGTTGCGGATTGCCCTCGATGCCAATGATGCCTTGGGCGATCAAAACATTAAACGGGTCGATGGTCGAAGCACAATATCCCAGGTTGGGACCAAGGAAGCAGATGATGAATGCCGTCATCGAGTCATAGCCGATACCCATCATGATGGGAATGAAGATGGCATAGAACGGCAGGGCTTCCTCAGACATACCAAACGTAGTGCCGCAAATGGACAGCAACGTCATCGTGATGGGAATGATGAGGATGTCCTTGTTCTTGAGCTTTTTAACCACACGGCTCATGCCGGCATTCAAAGCGTTGGTCTTGGTGATGATTGCGAACGATCCGCCAATCAATAAGACGAACGCAACGACGTCGGCAGCCTCCTGGATACCCTTGGTGGGCGCTTGCAGGACCGCGAAGATATCCTGGCCCAGATTGATGGTCTCGCCGGTCTCGGAATCGGTGTAGTTCTTATCGACCTGTTCATAGGTTCCAGCAACGGCGACTTCACGCTCGCCCGCCGCTGTCGAAATCGTCTTGCGCTGATACTGGCCAGAGGGAACGATCCAAGTCAGGACCGCAAAGACAACGATCAGCAAGAACATGATCGTATAGACATGCGGTAATTTGAACTTAAAACGTCTGTTTGTCTTCTTCGCCTTCGTATCTGACATAGATACCTCCAAAGAACTCGAGGGTGCATCGCATCTCGCATCAACATTTGCACAATGCAAACGTTCTATGACGTCCCATAGATTACCAGCAGCTTTTTCCTTCATCAAGATAATTTCAAACTGATTGCCGCAACGCGGTTGAACGGTTGCGTTCGCGCCGTGAACGGTATGGAAGCGCCCGGTGAGATGATCCACCGGGCGCTTCCATTCGCAATGTCCTAGATGTCAAAAACGTAGCGAGACCCAACGATCCGCTGACGACCGATGATAAACGGCCGCCGCTGCTCATCGAAAAAGAAGGCTTCCATATAAAACAAGGGTTCGCCAACGGGAACCGCCAACAGTCGAGCAACCTCGGGCGACGCGCACGCGATCTCGAGCGTGCACGGGTCGGTAAACGCGGGCGTGCGGCCCGTCCGGTTGCGCACGAACTCAAAAATGGATTGGTTAGATAGAGGCGCCGTTGATAGATAGGCGTTGTCCTCGTAAACATATATGTTGTTCTCGAGCATGACAGGGACGCCATCGGCAGTGCGCACGCGCTCGACGCAAATCAAGTCAGTTCCAACGGGAACACCAAAGAACTGCGCTTCGGTGGAATCCGCCGGCAGTATCTTTCTCGAAATGACGCACGCCCCCGGCTCCATTCCGTTAACGCGGCATGCGTCCGAAAAACTCTGGACGTCATCCTTCTGGCGAATCTTGCGCTTAAGCTTGGGGGCATTGACAAACGTGCCTTTCCCCTGCCGCTTCGTTAGATAGCCCTGCTGGACGAGCTCCTCAATAGCGCGTCGCACGGTAACGCGGCCAACTTTATAGCTCTCAGCCAATTCGAATTCGTTGGGTATCCGCGCGCCTGACTTGTAGGCACCGGAGTTGATTTCGTTTTTGATGATATCAATAACCTGTTGGTACAGCGGTATCGCTGCTTTACCGTCAGTTAGCCCTTCAGTCGGTGGCATATACCCTCTCCCAGCACAATTAAGTCAAAAGCGGGCTCAAGGGCATTCAACAAGTCCTTAAGCCCGCATTAGCATAAAGTATGCTTGCTGCCGCACCAAAATGTCGGGTATTTACTCATCTGACCCGAAAAACGCGCAACTACCGCGCTCCTAAGAAAGCGTGAGCAGCTCCGGCAGCTGGTCGATAATCTTGTCCGCGGCATCCTGGCTAAAGCCAAAGCGCTCCTCGCGCTTGGCAATGACTGTCAGGCCGGCTCGCTTGCCAGCGGTGATGCCAGGCACCGAATCCTCAACGCAGCAGCAGCGATTCGCGGGCAGCCCCAGCAGGTCCAGCGCATGCAGGTAGATGTCGGGCTCGGGCTTGCTCTCCTTAAACTGCTCGCCGCTCACCACATACTCAAAGGCATCCGACAGCCCGCATGCGTTGAGCACTTCTTCGATGCTATCCATGGGAGACGAGCTGGCAAGCGCCACGCGAACGCCGCGGCGCGGCAGCTCTCGAATCGTATCCACGGCGCCTGGGTTAATCAAAGCCTGATAGTCGCGCGGACGCTTATGGGCCCATTCGTCCCAACGGGCCAACGCTTCCTCCCCAGTGAAATGCCCCTTACCGGCGCGCTCAAACCAATCGACCAGCATATGCAGGAAGAACTGATGCGAGGTACCGACCTGCCCATTCAACTCCTCTTGAGTCAGATTAAGCCCAAGCTCCTTGGCAAACGCGGCAGTCTCGCCCAGGTAGTAATACTCGGTATCGACAATGACACCGTCCATGTCAAAGATAACGGCGTCGAACGGAAATGCGGACACGGCACCCTCCCTAACAAAAGGACGCCCGCGAGCAGGCGCCCGAACCATGCATTAATCGGCGATTCTAGCCCAGCAGCTTATCCAGCGCCACCGCAATACCGTCTTCGTTGTTATTGGCGGTCACCATCTGGGCTACCGCCTTAACCTCATCGACGGCGTTACCCATGGCAACACCGGTACCCGCCCACTCAATCATGGACTTGTCGTTCTGGCCGTCGCCAAACGATACGACCTCGCTGGCATCGATGCCGAGCTTGGGCAGGGCGCCCTCGAGCGCACGGGCTTTGTCGATACCGGGCGCCGTGTACTCAAAGTACCAGTCGGCCGTAAACATGCCCGAAAGCGTCTGCTTAAAGGGCGCATACATCTCCTCGTAATGCGCCTGCAGGTAGGCCGGATCGCCCGCCGTCAGCAGCTTGTCCACGGGATAAGCATCAGCGACCTCATGCAGGCTCTCCACCTCGCGGATCTTAAGATCGCACGCATCGCGCTCGTATTTGACGATGTTTTTCTGCGAGCCGTCAGGCAGCGTGATCATGCAGCGGTACGAATCCTCGACGTGCAGATCGCGACCAAGCGAAATCATAGGGATCACGTCAAAATTACGCAGGTGATCAATCAGACGGTGCAGCTCGTCAGCCGGCATGGCCTGGTCAAAAAGAACCTCATCGGTCTGAGCGTCGACCACATGCGCGCCATTGAAAGCGACTAGCAGACCGTCATGGTTTTGAAGGTCGAGCTCTTGCGCCAAGGCGTGCAGCCCCCATGTGGGACGGCCCGAAGCCAAAATGAGCTTAATGCCCGACTCCTGCGCCGCGAGCAGCTTCTCGCGCGTACGCGGGCTAATCACTTTCTGATCGTTGGTGAGCGTACCGTCGATATCCATCGCGATGGCTTTGATTGCCATATATGCCTCCCTGTCATTGAACAACCTTGTCTGAGCCATCATACAGAACACCCATCGCGACTCCGTTTACAACGGGAAAAATGTCATATTGTCCCGAACATGAACGGCGTGTGGTCGTGAAGCTTTATCGCTCAGGTCAAATACGTCTGCTAGCGACGCTCATCCGTCGGTGTGCCCTCGACGATCGCGATGCCCGCCGATGCACCTAACGCGCTGGCGCCGGCCTCGATGAATGCGCAAGCCTCTTCGTAATTATGGATACCGCCCGCCGCCTTGATTGCCACGGCATCGCCGAGCACCTCGTGCATCAGCCGCACGTCCTCGAGCTTAGCACCGCCAAAGCTTCTGCCAGTCGATGTCTTAAGGAATCCCGGCTTGGCCTCCAGCGCGATCTCGCATACACGGCGCTTGGCGGCGTCGTCGCCGTCCAGTTTGCACATCTCGACGATCACCTTGTCAGTGATGCCATGCGCGCGACAAAAATCAGCAATGGTAGTCATCTCGCGCTCGATGGCATCAAAATCGCGGTTCTCAACCGACTCCTGATTCAAAACGTAGTCAATCTCGGTAAAGCCACACGCAGCGTATTCCTCAAACCTCGCAAGCTTCTCCTCAAGCGTCATAGTGCCCTGGGGAAAGTCGATAGCGCCGGCAAGGATGATGTCAGAGCCCTCGAGCATGGCGCGGCCCGTCTCGTACTCCTGCAGGTTCGCAAATACGCAGCGAAAGTTGTACTTTAACGCCTTCTCGACATACTGCTCAAACGTGTCCTCGGGGGCATCGATATAGTCGATGTATTTATTGATGGGTTTGGCAAGCGTCATGCTGGGCCTCCTTGTTCGGGGCTGACAACCGATTCGTGGTTTCACGCGAAAAACCACGTTCAATGTACGCCCGGCATGCAAGGACAGCGTCCGCATTCCGACAAGTGGTATGAAATTAGCCGTAAACGTATATTTACGGACAGCGAATGGCACCGCATGCGGATGCCGACAGCAAGGCATCCCCCCTCAATACACCCTCATGCCCATTTAAATAGCAAGGGGCCCGTATCTGTTGGGATGCGGGCCCCTTTCGGCCATGACCTATCTCAGCAACAAAGACTACTTGCGGCGAGCGCGGTAGAACTCGATCGCACTATCTTATCCGAGCCGGGGCACGTTCGCACAGCGCGCGTATGACGGTTGCAAAACCACCCCATTTGAAACGGTTGATTTCCGATCTCAGCCGAACACGTTGAGCGGATAGGCCGTTCCCGCAGTTAACCGAACGCCCCCGCGGCCCCATCCGGGCCGCGGGGGCGGCATTTTCCCAGTTGAAGGAACGGTGGAGATGTGTTT
>OFMB01000049.1_pt1 | contig 84901 bp, 97 predicted proteins | sample 1541111 | NCBI WGS metagenome assembly OFMB01 (sample SAMN04209241, study PRJEB22552) | human gut metagenome | biome: gut; material: feces | host: Homo sapiens | place: USA: Oklahoma
TCAAAACAACGGAAACGGTTATCAAAACAACGGAAACGGTTATCAAAACAACGGAAACGGTTATCAAAACAACGGATATCAAAATAATGGCGGATATCAGCAACAGAATACGTCAAACTCGCCCAATAATGGCGATTTTAGCCAGAATAATGCGCAAAATACGCAATATGGGTTTGACGAGAACGATTTACCGTTCTAACTAGTAAGCAGGGCGGGAGGGTAGGAAAATGATAGGAAATCCAAGAACTATTATCAAGTGGTTATTTGAACAAGATGAAAACAAAAAGTTTGAAATCAAGGAATTGAAACCTAAGCGATCATTGACCGCAAACGCTTATTATTGGGCGCTGCTTAATCAGTTAGCGAACGTTCTCAGGTTTGATAACCAGAAGCTGCACTTCATGATGTTACAAAGATATGGGCAGTACGAAGTTGTCAGCGTACTGTCAAGCATTGATGTAAAAGGGTATTTCAGATATTACGAACCTATAGGACACGGGTTCATAAACAATAAAGAATTTACTCACTACAAAGTGTATAAAGGCAGCTCCGAGATGAACTCTAAAGAGTTTTCCATCTTGCTTGATGGATTGGTCAGCGAATGCAACGAACAGAGTATAGCGACCTTAACGAAGAGCGAAAGGGAGCAGCTACATTTTATTGAAGGGTGTGATTAAATGGAATTTTGCATTATGAATGACAATTACCCGTTTTGGCGGAATTGTCGAGAACCTGGACTTTGTCGGCATGAAATCTTTTTCGGAACTGGAAACAGAAGGCTATCGATTGAAGATGGTCTAGTGGTTTTCCTCACACCAGAGATGCACAACATGACGAATTACGGAGTGCATTTTAATCGTGACTTTGACTTGAAGCTAAAAAAAGCAGGCGAACGGGCATGGATTGATTATTACGGTAAGAGCAAAGAAGACTTCATCAAGCGGTACGGAAGGAATTACCTTTAGGAGGGACGCCATGAAAAACAGCAAAATACGTGATAATAACTTCGTTACAATTCAAGGTTGGATGATTACTAAACTCGGCTTAAAAGGCAATGCGCTGATCGTATATGCTATCATTTATGGCTTTTCTCAAGATGGTCGAACCCATTTCACGGGAAGCTTACAGTATTTAGCTGATTGGACGAGCGCTACAAAACCAGGTGTTCATAAAATCCTGAGGTCGCTTGTGAACAAAGGGTTCATCAGAAAAAAAGACAAATTAATCAACAACGTGAAGTTTTGCGAGTATTACGTTACGCCACTTTCAGAGCTGAAAGGTGTTAACTCCAGTGAACGGGGTATTAAACCAGGGTTAACGGGGGTATTAACTCCAGTTAACGAGGGTGTTAACTCCAGTGAACGGGGTATTAAACCAGGGTTAACTAATAATATAGATAATAATATAGATAATAATATAGGTGATACTACAGACGTAGTAGTAGAACCTAATTTGGTTAACATAGCAGAACAAACGACGGACGGCGGCGACTTCGCCAAGGTAACTCAATTCTATCAAGATAATTTTGGGATGCTTAGCAGCTATCTTTACGATGACATCAGGCAGACGTATGACGATTGGAAACAAAGGTCAAAAGAGCCTGCCGAAATAATGATCAGAGCCATGCAGATAGCTCTTGAAAAGAATGTCAGAAACTGGAGATTTGTCTCTAAGGTCCTGCTGAACTGGGAAGACAAAAAGCCACAGACGTTAGCTGATGTAGAAGCGCTAGAAAAAGAACATGGAAGACAAGGACAACAAAGGAAGACGTTGGCAGAACAGACTGAAGAAGACCGCAAGTTTAACGAAACATACGGATATTTCGCCGATGACTAGGAGGGAAAAGAAATGAAAAGCGTAAGTGATGTTTTAGGTGCTATAAAGGCGCCTCCGAAAGAATGCAAAGCCGCTTATCAAGCGTGGTTGTACAATCAGCAAATGACGGATGAAGAACGGAAAGCGTTCCTCGACAAGAAAAATGAAGAAGTAATTCAAGCGGCATTAAAGGAGGTCATGACTCCGAAGACGTGGGGCAAGAGCCTGTGGTCAGGCGGCAAAGAGGTTAAATTCTCTTTTTCTGATTGGAATTATTCTAAGCAAGAAAGCCAAGGACTCGCAAAACAAGTGGCAATTCAAGCCAAAACGTTAAGCGACCAGCTCAAAACCGATAACTTCAATGTTGTGCTACTTGGCGGTGCCGGAGTCGGAAAAACATCACTTGCGATTGCGATGATTACTGCTTTAAGAAGAACCGGCAAAAGTGCAATGGTGATTTCGACAACGGAGCTTGTATCAAAACTAAACCGTTCATACGATTTCAAGGATGCTCAAAGAGAAATCGCCAAAGTGGAGCAAGGGGCATATGACTGTGACGTGCTTCTGCTTGATGATCTGGGCACGGAAAGCGGCGGTCGAGTGAAGGAAATCAGAACCGACATGTACGACTTGATGTATCGGATTTCTAATGCGAGAACAGACAAGACAACGATTATCACCACAAACAACACTCCTGTGGAGCTTGGCAAAATTTACAGTGAGAAAATCGTAAGCCGATTGCTGCCGAAACGGAAAGAAAGATGCATCGATATGCACGGGCTGAAAGACGTAAGGGGGCTATAGCATGATAATCAGACAAGTTTATAATCACGAATACGCTAGCATAGTCGAAACGGACAGTAGCTATCTGTTCTTTGGCGGTCGAAACATCGGGGCTTTTAAAGTTGGCGAAGAACTGACCGCCCCTTGCGAACCGTACAAAATCCTGATGAAATGGAACATCAGCAAAGCGGTTGAGAACATGATCAAGGGGGTGTCTGATTGAAATTTAGAAAAGTCAACGGCGGTTGCCTGGTGTTAATCGCATTGAGCATTTGGTTCGGTGCCATCTGGCTCTTGTGCCGATGGTTGGTAGGGGGGTGACGGCATGGCTAAAAAAGAAGTCGATTTGAGAGAAAGGCTTGCCAACGATGTTCTCAAAATTGTTGAAACACACGAAGCACTTATTGAAACGATTGACGAAGAAGATGTTGAAATAAAAAAGCTAAAGCGTAAGCGGGACCGCCTGCTATATGACGTAGACAGACTGCTGTATGACGTTGTGAAAGTTGAAGACAAGTACGGTATAGGGCAAGGCTACCTTGAAGGAAGGACGCATTTCGCTGAAGGAAGCCTTGATAATCTTTCAAAGGCCGACCTGATGGGGTGGCTTAAAGCACTAGTTCAAGATTACAACGTGCTGTATGAGGAACGCAACAAATACAGAAAAATTGTCGAAGGGAAAAAGAAGAGAAAGAAAGCCAAAAACAGCGATGAAATTTCGCTGTTTTAAAGAGGAGGAACAAGAAAATGAAAATTGAAATTGAAAAAGAAGACTTTGTAAGATTGGCAGTGTATGCATCATGCGCTGACTTGCCTAAAGAAGAAAACAAGTGCGGAATGACCCTCAGAAAGGTCATGGATAGTCTTGATAAAGACGTTGCCAATGATGTCGCCGGCGATATGCTTGCCTTGAGAGCTAGAATTGAAATGCTTAACGGGGCAAATGTCGAAGACCTGGTGAAGACGATACTGGAAACCATGACGGGAGACGACGAATGAAAAAATACTTAGTTACCGTTGAAGTCGATGGCATCATCACTAATCGATTGGTCAAAGCAGAAACCGCTGAAGAAGCCGAGCGAAAGGCTAAGGAGGAAGAGGAATGAAATACAAAATCGCGTGCAGAACATATAGGGACTGGAACGAATGTCCTACACTTTGTGAGTCTTATCTAGAAATTGAAGCACGGTTTTTTAAAATCGAAAACGGTTTTGTTGCCGCCTGGTTTGAAGACAACGAAAGCCGAATCCCCGATATTTACATTAACGCCAACGACGTGCTTACAATTGAACGGGCTTAAAACGTCCCTAAAAGAACCGCTAAGCGATTTTAGGAAATTAGGCTCAACGTTGTTTAGAATGGAGTGGTGACCACATGAGCATTACTGAAGCGGTAAATATGATTCTTAAACGTTATCCCGATTATGGTTATGACATGTTCTTAGACTTGAGCAAAATCAAGGATGATGATCTGCAGGAAGCGGTACGGCTTATCGCAAGTATGAGAAAGTCATACCGTGTGAACCCCAAGCGTTCTCGAAAAATTAATCGGGAAACGCTTAAGGATATGATTAAAAAAGGATACACTTATAAAGGCATTGCCAGAGAAACGGGGTTGGCAGAATCGACTGTCGAAAAAAAGGTTTCGGATTATGGCTTGAAAAGGCTTTATCATCAAATGTGCCCTCATGGTATAAGAGCTGGTGTGCAAGTGATTTGCTTGAACATCGAAACGGGCGAACGGAAAACGTTCGGTACTATCAGCAAAGCAGAAAGGGCTTTTGGGTTTGAGAAGGATCATCTGGGCTATAGAACAAGAGGCGGCAAGTGTTATATAGAGAACGGATGGGAATTTAGACGAGGAGTGAAGAAATGAAAATTGAAAAGATTGAGAGTTATCCGTCACTGACGATAGATGAGCAGGAAACTGTCCTTACTTGGGATGCAAAGGAACGTGCATGGCATATATGCACTGACTACCCAGCACACGCACGCAAGTATGAAGCGGCACTTGATGAGTCCAAGACTGTCAAGAAAGGCTATCGAGACGGAGCGTTAGTTATGATCGACGGGTATCTGGACGAAAGCGCATATACGGCTCGAATCAGCAAGAAACGCCATTACTCTGATGAGCAAAAAGCCAAGATGGCAGAACGTCTTAAGAATGCGAGGGAGAAAAAATGAAGATTAAGGAATTCAGAAAGAAATACCAAGAAGAAACATGGCGTAAAGCAACGCCACAGGAAAAGGCGATGTACGAATTTTGCATAAGCATGAAAATCATGAAGAAGACTCTTGAGCTTATCATTACAAAGCATGAACAGGGGGAAGTGACCGTTGAAGATGCACACAAGTTGGTTGACGACAGCGTTTGCGCGTTATTCGACGCAAACCAACTCCTTGACTGTACGATTAAGGATGCAAGGGAGAAGTATGGCAGAGAGATGGCGAGGCGATGAGTGATGGCGTTTTTTAGGATATTTTACAAGCAAGTGAGTGCTACTCCACATGGAGCAGTTGAAGGCGATTTGAAATGCGTAGACGTGCAGGACTATAAAATCGAAGACGGGTTCGTACTAATTTGGTATGACACGATGGATAGGGTGAATCTCCCTGATCTAGTTATCAATACTGACCGTGTTCAAGAAATCGACCTTCTTTGGAAAAAAGAAAAGAGTGATGAACAATGACTGAAACAAGGTTTGCCGTAAGGGTACCACATACAATGAGAGCGTGGTACGTTCTTATGGATTTTCCAGACGGCACAACGGAGCTTATGGTGATTTTCGGTGGCGGCGCCCCACACACGCGCGACACAACATTAACGCTTGAAGACATCAGAACATGGGGATTGCAGGACTATGACCGCATAAAGGTGCAGACAACTGAACGCAAGGAGGAATGACGAATGATAGGAGAAATGGTAGAAGAAACGGTCACGATAAGTACGCAAATGTTTGTCAGGATTTTAGCGATGGTTAGCATGGCTGAAGAATCTAACGTCTTACCGGAGGGTTGCGAATGGCTTCAAAGAAGGGTATGTGACACATTGCTTCTCCAAAACGGCTGGAGAAACAGTCAGTGTGACGACTTAATGAATATGGTTAAAGCAGAGCTTGAATTTTTAAAAGAACACAAATTTGTGGAAGATGGCATAAAAGAACGTGAAACAAAGCCTGAAACCGACACAAGCGATTATGACCATCCGCAACGTTATACGGGTGAAGATGGTAAAGACTTGATCGACCGCATGGAAGAAGGACTGATTCCTGAAGAACAAGTGAGGGGATTCCTGAAAGGAAACGTCTTAAAGTACCTTGTAAGGTACGAAGACAAAGGCGGCATGGACGATTTACTGAAGGCAAACGAGTATTTAAGACGGTTGGTTGCATTTGAAGACGGAGGAGATAGCGATGATTAAAACGATGTTTGGAGAAACGTGCGGAACGTGCACAATAGACAAAGGCGAAGAATGTTTCAAAAGTTACTTGATCGAGGGCGACTGTGGCAGGTTCTGGGTATCAGAAAGGGAATTTAAACTGATAAAACTGCCGTTTCTTGCAACAAAGGAACGAAAAATATATGACGAAAACGTGAACGTGCCGCTGAAGATGGAAATGTTTCGTTGTGATGACGGCAAACGGCATCTTTTGGACACTAAGTACGACTACAAAATTATCGAAGCAATCGTTAAAGGGGGCTATAACGAATGAAAATAAAAACATCAATCGGTGAATTAGTGGGTTATTTCAATGGATACTATCTTGTTGGCGAAGGAGAAGAGGAAACTTGGCTAACCAAAGAAGAATTTGAAGCAGTTAGATTGCCAAACCTAGACCCGCTTGAGGCAAGGCAGTATGAGATACTGATGCACAAAAGAGATAAGGTTGAGGCACTGACCACACTGATGCATGACGTTGTCGGCCTTGACGAAGACCCTGAAGTGCTTCCTTGCGAAACAATTAAAGAACACCACTATCGCTTGGCTGAGGCGATTATCAAAGGGGGTTATAACCATTGAGGGTGCAGGCACAATCGCATTTTGCGAAGAAAGTGGAGCTTGACGGGTACCGATTTGATTCACAGAAGGAAGCGGCATTCTATGAACGATACATTAAGCCGAGCGGCTACAAGTTTGAGTGCCAAAAGAACTTTGTTTTGATGGATAAGTATGAAGGGTTAGGCGTGGTCAACCTCAAGAGGACAGCGTACAGAGCCGACTTCGTAATCTATAACGAAGACGGGACCCCGAAGCATGTGTATGACGTCAAGAACGGATTTTCAGATTACGCTATCGATAAAAAAGCAAAGCTTAAATTCAATATGTTTGCCCGTTTGTATGGCTTGCCGGTTGAGGTGGTGGTTATCAGAGCGCATGATTTCAAAGTCACGATCACGGGAGCAACTAAGAAATTGGAACCCGTTGTCAAAACTGACGTGAGTTACGATTGGCAAGACGTTGTTAAAATACCATAACAGGCTCTCTGAGCGGTTTTAGACTTGAAAGGAAATACGATGGATTGAAAAGGGGGTGGCAAAATGAAATTTGTAGAAGCCGTAAACTGGGTTGAGAAAAAATACGGTGCGCAAGCGTTCGACCATTTGGAAGATTACGCTGAAGACGAAGCAGCGCAAATGATTTTGAGAGAACAGAAAAAGGGGCACACAAAGCAGAAGAAGAAATATGCAAGAGGCAAGGATCCAGGGCCGAAAGTATTTCGTAAAATGGTAGAAGACGGGTACAGCTATGTGGATATAGTGGCGGCAACGGGTTTGGGCATAACCACGGTCCAAGTCAAAGTTAAAAAGTATGGTTTAAGAGAGTTTTACCACAAAATGCATCCCGAAGTCAGAAGGTCCGACGTCAAGGTATTATGCATCAATCACACGACAGGTGAGCAAAGAGAATATGAAACTATGGCAAGCGCCGAACGTGCCTTAGGCTTGTACCGTTGCACTTTGTCGCAAAATATGAAAAATGGAAAAACTTTTGTGCATGGCGACTGGGAAATCAGGAGAAAACAGTGAGTGAAAGACTTATAGACATTGAAGATGGCTTGATAAAGCCTTTACTGGCTCTTCTCTTAAGAGACAAGACGACAGGCGAAAATATAATTTGGGCTACTGACACGCATCCTGTTTTTATGGATGAAAAAGACATCTTGCTGCATAGCGAAGCGATAAGGCCAAGGGTTGAAAAATCTTTAGATGAGCAAAAGACGAGGACGAAGAAGAAGGCAGAAGTCTTTACACCTACCTGGGTATGCAATCAAATGATTGACAATATCGACAAAACAGCAAAGCGAAAGACGTGGAAAGAATATGTTGATTCGAGAGTGCTGGAAATCACTTGCGGCGAAGCACCTTTTCTCGTACAGAGATACGATACCGTTACAGGGGAACCAATACCTTTAAAAGACAGGGCAGGGCTTCTTGACCGCAAACTGAAAGCCATCGGCAAAAACACATGCACAAGAAAAGAATGGGTTGAATGGGCGATCAGGGCGTTTGAATCGTCATACGGTTACGAGTATCAAGGCGACAATCTTCTTATAGCAAGGATCAACTTGCTGCTAACGTTTGTTGACTACTATAAAGATCGTTGGGGAGAAGACCCAGACAAAATACTTTTGCGGCTCATCACAAATAGAATCGTATGGAACGTGTGGCAGATGGACGGGTTAAAGAACACAATCCCATTTAGAGAAGACAGATGCAGAATACGTGATTGGCGCAAACGCAAAACGGTTATTTTTATGGAGGAACAGTGAGTGATCTTGTTTGGGAGACATGGTAAAATATAGGTATAGAAAAATTACCTTTTATTTTTTATAAATTATTTATTGGTGTAACCCCGTAAAACTGATCTTTGAGTGAGTGAGTGGTTAATCGGGCGATTGATTGACGAAAACATGGCTTAAAACAAGCCATGTTTTTTATTAAGGAACGGTGATATATACGGAAGAAAGATATTTGCTGAAGTACAGCAACACAAAATACTATAAGCGGAATGGCCAAGGAAACATTCAAGGCACAACAAGCAACATCGATATTGCTGGGGAATGGTTCTTTCATGAATTGCAAGAAAAGGGATATTTAGACATTATTAGAATCAACAAAAGGAGCGTGTTAAAATGAATTATATGTTGGATGAAGGAGCATTCAAACCGGAATATGCACATGCTGAAGACGCAGGGATGGACTTGAGGACGCCAATTCCGTTCAATGTTTTACCACATTCAAGCTATACGGTCGATACAGGGGTTCATGTGCAGCTCCCGCAAGGAACTGCAGGAGTATTAGTTTCAAAAAGCGGATTGAACGTTAAGCACGGCATCACGTCAACGGGACTTATTGACGAAGGCTACACAGGCTCAATCAGAGTGAAACTGTATAACCATTCTGAACGCCCATACCAATTTCAAACAGGGGACAAGGTTTCTCAACTGGTGATCATTCCAGTTTCTCACGAAACGTTGAAAAAAGTGCAGAAATTCCGTAAGACCTCACGCGGAGACAAAGGTTTCGGCAGTACGGGCAAATAAGTTTTAAGGAAGGGGTAATCGTTTTGAATTTGAGAAAAGTCAACGCAACAAAAACTGCAAGACAAGTAAAAGTGTTTCTGAGGGAAGATTACCCCGTTTTGCTGGCGAGAGCCGGAGTTTCGCATGAATTTTTGGAATCGGAAGAAGAGGGCACTGAATTTCTCAATCAAGTAAAAGAAGCGTATTTCAAATGTTTGCCGCTACATAAGCAGATTATCTCGTTGCGGCTCAAACGAACGACCGATTACAACATCGCAAAAGAAATCGGCTATGAGATTACGCAGACGAGGCAATTTAAAATTGCGGCATACGTAGAATTTGCAGAACGTTTAGCAGCATTGAGTGATCTTGATTTGAGAGTGTGGTAAAATATAACTAAATTAAATAAAATTTAAAACACAAAAATTCTTTTTATTGTTATTAGTGGAACCCTGTCAAATTGGTCTTTGAGTGAGTGAGCGGTTGATTGGGGCGATTGATTGATAAAAAAACACGGCCTGTTTTAAGGACCGTGTTTTTTATTTTCCTCGTTTTTTGTTTTCTTTCAGGATTTCTGATTTTGAATTGTGGGATTTCAGATTTCCTAATTTTGAATTTTGGATTTTCTGATTTTAAAAAATGGTTCCTCCTGGGCGCCGATTACCGGAATCAGAAGCGGCGATTATTGACTGGAAGAATAGATTTTGTGTGCGATGCACAATGGCCATATAGAACCAACAAGCACGCTAAAAAAGCCTGTAACGTGCTTAAAAATACACGGGGGGCAAACTATCAGATGATCTTAAAACGTCTTAAAACGTATTACAGAGCTTTTAACTTTTCATCGATTGCATCCCTCAACGCTTGCAGGTCTTCACGGTAGCGGTCAACACCGACTGCAGCTACTGCCTCAACAGCTTTAGCCGTGGTCATACGGGCGAAGGCACGGGCGGCCGATTTCTGTTTCCTGTAATACAATTGTTCGGGGTTGCTGGCATCATATTTCTGTACTGCTTTAAGTTGTGCGTCACTTGTTTTTTTCATAATTATCTCTCCTTTTATTTCACTTTATGAATCGTTGTCGGCAGATCGTCAGGGGAACTTGCGTTAATGTAAACAGGCTCAATCCACTTCAAAACCCGTTCACGGTCTGCACTGTCTCGTTTCCCCGTCCAGAAATGCGACCAGTGGCCACGCCGCAAATGCGGGCGGGGCCGTGCGTGTTGTTTATGGTCGCCTGATCTATGTTGCTGCGTTTGTGCAGTATATGAGCGGTTGCGCTTGATCGTGGCGCCTACGCGTACCCCAACATCCCAGTGCCTAACCGGGCGCTTGTCGGTTGTTTTGCTTGTTTTCTTTGCCGTCGTTGTTGATGGTCTGCGTTCTTGTACGTCAGCGTTAGCAGCACATAGGTATAACAACAACTGCACTATCAGTTTAGATGCTCTTGTCGTATTGCTATTTGGCGAGCGGACAAACTCAGCGCCATAATGTCGGGCTTCTTCAATACTTAGTTTTTCGTTTTCTTCAAACGTTCTAGCATCCAAGTGAATATCCAACTGCCCGAACGCCAGAGTGTCTACGGACACAAACAGGCACTTGATCACGTCTTCTTTTTTGAGAGCAAAGAAGCCATCCATGGGTGTGTCTTGCGGGCCTGTCAATTTAACAGGCATACAGATATATGCGCATCTGAACGGCAGACGTTTGAGCGTGTCACTGGCAACCGCTAAATCGGTTTGATCACTCAGCGTCTCAAACAACGTTTTGTCAAATTCATATATCGTTTTGGCGTCCTTTAACCACGCTCCCTCAAAAGTGTTGGTAAGTGCATATCCCAACGCATTAAAGCCTTCAGCATTGGTACACTCTTTTATGATATCCAGTGATTGCTGAACGTCTTGTACTGTCGCCAGCTCCGGCACAACGTCTAAAAGTTTATCGTACCGCTTTTGCAACTCAAGTGGTATGAGTTTCCGTTTCCTTTTCATTTAAATCACCTCTTACGCTTTTATTACGCTTGTTTTTCCGGAACCGTCAGTTCCTTCGAATGCGATAAGCATTTTTTAAAACCTCGTTTCTTTAATGAAAAAGGCTAGCCGCACATGACCAGCCTTTTTTTCTTAGCCTTCAATGTATTTAGAATGGTAATAGTCGTTTCCATCTTCATCAACCATGTAGAATTGATCTTCTTCAGCGATCAACTCATCAATCGTTAATCCATATTCTTTGCTTTCACGCTTTAACATCTCCACATATTCTTTTTCAGGTATGATAACGCCCGTGTTGCGGTCTTTATAAAAAACAGTTGAGTCGATTTCGATGTTTGTTCCTTCATAGTATTTTTGTTCTTGTTCTTTTTTCATGATTCCTTACCTCTTGTCTTTCTTTTTTATTATCTTCCTTACAAGTATATAATAACACGGTATATAAGGGGCTATTTTTAATCTTCGTCTTTAAAAAACGGCAACAACACACATAGCACGATTGCCGCCATTAGGTAGCCTGATAGCTTAATCATCATCTTCGCCACTCTCTTCAATATCATAATCTTCGATGAATCCGGCCTTCAGGGCGTTCTCAAGAAAATCCTTGATATTATCGCCGTCGCAATCTTCCCAGTCGGCCCGGTTTTCTTCGGTAACCGCCAACCCAAGACGCTCTCCTTCTTCGCCGATTGCTTGCCACAAGCGCTCAGTTTCATCCCATCCAAACGCCCAAGCATTTACATTTTTTCTATTAACTTTTATATCATACTTCATCTTAAAAACCTCCTAAATTCAAGGCCTGTCTCATCGGTGCAGGGTGGCCATGCCCTGTAGACGGGGTATTGAAACCCCGTTTCGACATTAATATTCAATGAATTTGGTTTCGAGACTGATTTCAGCGTCAATTCTTTTTTCATCCCAAAGCTCATTTACTTTGGAATTCGCTTCATCGTAGCGATCAAAGCGCCCGACCTCGTCGCAATTTTCATCTTCGACAACGAAGACGGGGCGAGCTTCGATGATCGGATCGCCTACATATCCATCTTCGCCGATTTCGTACAGGGTATCATATGAGATCGTGTGCGTGTTTAACACACACATAGCATGTCGCTTGAACCAAGTTTTCACTTGGTCAAGTGTGCCGGTCGGCGTTGCCCAGTCCGAATCGCATTCATTAACTGGGTCATCAATATGGCCTGCATCGAATTCTTCAAAAGAAACTGTAGCCGTCTCCATCATCAAATCTTCTTCACCGTAAATCTTTTTCACCATTTTAATTTTCCTCCTAAGGCTATCTCATCAGTGCACGGCGCCTGTTCCGTACAGACGGGAATTTCTTCCCGTTTCGAATTCATTATAAGTCTTGACTTAGACAAATGTCAAGCGCTTTTTTTAATTTGTTTTAGGAAAGTTCCTGTACCCTTGAATGTACCAAGTGGCGTCATTGTCTTTTTTATAGGCTGACCAGTTCCAGCCATAGATACCGGCATTATAGCCGACTTCGTGATATCCTTCGGCGAAGGTGTCTACTGTGAGGGGCAGGGCTACAACCTTGCCGATGATGTCTTTTCTTGTTAACTTTGCTTTCTTCATTTTGATTACTTCCTTTCTTTATGACTTAAGTATAAGTCGCGACTTAGATAATGTCAACAGTTTTTTGAAAAAATCTTCTGTCTTTTTTTCGTTATAAAAATGATAAGCGTTAACTTATATATCTTTTATAGTTGTGTATATAGGAAGTGATTTGTTTGAAGCAGGTAAACCCTTTTTATAAAACGCCTGAATGGCGAGCGCTGCGACGCTTAGCGCTGAAGCGTGATCACTTTGAATGCGTTGAGTGCAAACGTCATGGGCTAGTCAGTGACAGTCATATGCTGCAGGTTGATCATATACAGCCATTAGACGAGCGCCCAGATCTGGCATTGAAGTTAAGTAACCTACAGTGTTTGTGCCCGCATCACCACAACTTAAAGCACGGGCGATTTGACAAGATGCAGCAGCAGCCGAAGCGGTGGACTGATGAGCGCTGGGACTAACCCCCCGCCTCAAAAAAGTAGACGTTTAGATGAAAAACGGGGACCGGTGGAGGGGGGTCATCTTCCTAAAAAAAGCCCTAAAAAATACGTGACCTATTAGGTCGAGGGAGAAAGGAGCAACTAATAATGGCTATTAGTTTTCAATTATCGAAAATTCGAAAGCAGTTAGAACAGGAAGTCGATGCAGATAACCCTATTATTGCTGAAAAGATTGAACGGTATATCTCGTTAACGCAACGCTATTACGAAATGAACGAAGCAGTCGGGGACACGTTGTTAGTCCCAACGCAAACTGGCGGAGTTCGTTCAAACCCTGGTCTGGGCGAAATGGTAAAAATTAACGGGCAACTAATCAATCTGTCGAAAGATATGGGATTGTCTGCTCCTCCTCCTGGGGCAAAAGCGTTAGAAAACGCTAAGCGATGCAAGGTAAGTGATCTTGTATGATCCATAACCAATACGTTGATGAATATATCAACGATTACAAAAGCGGAAAAATACTGTTCAATGATGAACGCAAAAAATTGATTAAGCTGCTTGAAGAAGATGTCTTGCAAAGGGATGTCTACTTTGATGAAAGACGTATCACGAATTGCGTTAAGTTCATCGAGAAGTGGTATTTTCCGGTGCAGCCTTTTCAAAAGTTCATCATCGCATTCATGTTCTTGCGCTGCAAAGACTCTGATGAATTGTTCTATTCGGACTATTTAATCCTCATGGGAAGAGGAGCTGGCAAGAACGGGCTCATATCAGGGATAACGAATTTTCTGCTATCTGACTTGAACGGAATACCGAATTACAACGTTTCCGTGGTCGCCAACAGTGAAGATCAGGCCAAAACTTCGGTGAAAGAGGTTTATGACGCAATCGAACGCTCTGACGTATTGAAAAAGGTGTTCAAAAACAACATCGCTGAAATATCAAGTAAAACGAACGGTTCGGCGTTTGCATACAGAACTTCCAACGGAAACACAAAAGACGGCTTGCGAGACGGAATGGTCATTTTTGATGAAATACATCAGTATGCATCAAACGAGAACGTCAAAGTCCACGAGTCGGGTTTGGGCAAAACCCCCGACTCACGAGAAATAAAGATCGGCTCTGACGGTTACGTGCGAGACGGCTACCTTGACAAGCAAAAAGAGATAGCTAACCACGTTCTTAATGGCGAAGTCCCGGCTGATACGATGTTTCCTTTTATCTGCAAATTGAACAAGCGTGAAGATGTCAACGACTCGAAAAACTGGCAGATGGCCAACCCGATGCTGTGCGAGCCCATGTCAAGTTACGGACATCGGCTTTTCAACAGAATTCAAAAAGATTTCAGAAATTTAGTCTTTGAGCCTTCCAAAACTGATGAGTTCATGACCAAGCGAATGAATATGCCGGCTGAAAATCTCGAACGTTCGGTAGCACCTTATGACGAAATCAAAGCAACCAACGCCCCGTTACCTGACTTGGAAGGCAGAGAGTGCATAGGAGCGGTCGATTTTGCCTCAATACGAGATTTTACCGCTTGCGGGCTATCTTTTCTGAAAGATGGCAAATACTGTTACATTCACCACAGTTTCGCAAGAAAGAAATTTGTGGAAAAGATTTACGGATACGGCAGAAAGGCTGACTTGCAGATGAAGAAAGTCGTTGCTCCGATTGCTGATTGGGAAGAACAAGGGCTTGTAACGGTGGTGAACGCTAGTACCATTCAGCCGCAAATCGTAGTCGAGTGGTTCGTGAAGATGAGAAAGAAATACATGATCAAGAAAGTAATCATGGATAATTTCAGAGCCGAGCTGTTGAGAAAGTGCTTTGAAGACGCCGGCTTTGAAGTTGAAGTCATCAGAAACCCTAGAGCCATTTCAGCCTTGCTTGCGCCACGTATCGAAGACGGATTCGCAAATCATCGTTTTGTTTGGGGCGATGACCCGATGATGAGGTGGTACACAAACAACGTTGAAGTGAAGATCGACAAAACCGGCAACAAGTCTTACGAGAAAAAAGAACAATTCAGACGCAAAACTGATGGGTTTATGGCTTTTCTGTACACGATGTACCGTGCTGACGAATTACAAGACATCGATGTGGAGAAAGAACTGAATGACATCATAGCGCTTGATTTTTAAGAAGGTGGTGAACAGATGAATGTTTAGTTTCAAAAAGGCGAAAGGTGGCTATCCCGACTTCGATTTTATTGCTGATGACGATGCAGGGCAAAGATCGTATTTGAAGAGAGTGGCTCTTGATGCCGGAGTCAACTTCATCGCAAGACGCCTTGCACAAGCGACCTTTAAGCACAAGAAGAACGGAAAGTTTCTTCAAGACGAAGTGTGGTACAAGTTGAACGCCTGTCCGAATCAAAATCAGACAAAGACGCAGTTTTGGGAAAAAGCAATGCACGAACTTCTTTACGAAGGTGAGTGCCTGATCATTTCAACTGACACGGGTGACTTGCTTGTTGCAGATAGCTTCGTTCACAACGACCGGTACGCAGTATATGAAGACAGATTCAAGGGAGTATCGGTAAACGGGTACACATTCCAAAGGGATTTTGCCATGTCTGACGTAATCTATCTGAACTATCAGAACCCTCGCTTGTCTGCTTACACTGACAGCCTTTTTCAAGATTATGGTGCAATGCTAGGGCGAATGATTTCAGCGAACATGAGAAACCACCAAATCAGAAGCACTCTGTCAATGGATGCAATGGACAACATGAAAGATGGCCAAAGAAATGCATTGCAGAAGTATATCGATAAGATTTTCCAAGCCTTTTCAAAAAAGGATGTGGCAATCGTCCCCGTCCTTAGAGGTATGGAATACAACGAACTGACAAACTCTAGTAATACAACAAAAAGCCAGTCTTTCACTGATATTTCCGACTTGCGGAAAGATGCAATCAAGACGGTTGCTGACATTTTAGGTATTCCAGAAGTGTTGCTTACAGAAACTACTTCTGATGTTTCCAACACGGAATCGTTCTTCGACAACGGGACGCTGTCATATTTTTACGGACTTATAAGCGATGAATTAAACGCAAAATTAGTTTCTTCTTATGCTTACCGTAAGGGAGAACGGATAGAAATAGTCGGGAGAAATGCTCCTGATATGTTCAGACTTGCCGACACAATCGACAAGTTGGTTTCCTCTGGAACAGTGACACGCAATGAAATCAGAGAACGCTTAGGACTCGAAAAAGGCGGCTCTGAGCTTGATGAATTCTACATTACTAAGAATTACGAAAGGGGGTGATTATATGACAGTTTTGAATCTTAATGGTTCGGTTGTGACTGATGAAGACAAATGGTTTTACGACTTCCTGGAAATTCCGTCAATCTCGCCAAGCGACTTGACGCAAGCACTTGAATCAGATGAAGAGATTGTTCTTAACGTCAATTCTCCAGGCGGAGCTGTGTCGGCAGGGCAAGAAATTTACACCAAGCTTCTGCAAGCACCGCAAAACATTGTTGTGAATATTGTTGGCCAAGCGTGTTCAGCGGCTTCTCTTTTTATCATGGCGGCTGACCAAATCAACATTTCACCAGTCGGTCAAATTATGATCCACAACGTTTCCACAACTCAATCGGGGAATAAGGGGGACATGTCGAAAATGGCTGACACGTTGAGCCTATTTGACAGCTCTCTTGCCAACGCTTACGTGAAGCGTACTGGAATGGCAAAAGAAGAAGTTTTGGACTTGATGAACAAAGAAACGTGGCTTGACGCTGACAAAGCTCTTGAACTGGGCTTTGCCGATGGCGTCATCGGTTCAGAGGATGTCGAACTCGTGGCAAGCGTGGTGCCTGTTTTTTCACACTCCAAGATTGAAAAGTTGAAAGGCCTTTTGAACGGTTCTAAGACTTCTGATGGTAAAAACAATGAAAATTATTTCAAAAAATACGGAGGATTGTAATATGTTCAATGTTAATAAATTAACGAATTTCGTTGCAAAACGCAGTGAATTTGCAAATGTAGTCAAAAACGGCAAGGCGACAGAAGAAGAATCCGCAAAAGCATACGAAGAAATGATGGATGCATTGGGTTCCGACCTTACCGACTACATCGACAGCAAGATGAAATTGGTCGAAGCAGCACCAATCAACGATGGTATGACCAATGAAGAGCGTGAATTCTTCAACGCAATTGCTAACGGCGATTTGTCGCACGGCACAAAGCAAGAGGTTGTTCTTCCCGAAACAACAGTAGATGAAATTTTTGAAGATATGGTTAAGGAACACCCGTTCTTGCAAATTATCGGTTTGAAGAACGCTGGCTTGCGTTTGAAGTTTCTCAAGTCTGACGCTCAAGGTACTGCTGTATGGGGCAAGGTATACGGCGATATTAAAGGACAACTTACGGCAACGTTCGATGAAACGGATGCAACTCAATCCAAGCTCACTGCTTTTGTAGCTATCCCAAATGATTTGCTTGAATATGGTGCTAACTGGATTAAGACATACGTTTCAACACAAATCCAAGAGGCTTTTGCGAACGCTTTGGAATCAGCCTTTATCACAGGTGATGGCAACGATAAGCCGATTGGTCTTACTCGTGATGTTCATACTGGCGTTTCTGTTACGGCCGGAGCATACCCCGACAAAACAGCAACTGGCAAGCTGACATTTGCTGACGCCGCAACATCGGCCAAAGAACTTGCAGGAGTTATCAAGGCTCTTTCCAAAAAAGAAAACGGCAAATCTTTTGTTGCGAAAGGCAAAACGGTTCTTTTGGTAGAACCCGGCACGTCACTTGACATCGAAGCCGCTATGACCGTTCAAAACGTCAATGGCCAATGGGTCTATGCTTTGCCATACGGCATTAAAATTGTTGAATCAGAATACGTTCCTACTGGCAAGCTGATTGCCTTTATTCCTGAACGATATGACGCTTACGTTGCTGGCAACGTCACAATCAAAGAGTATGATCAAGCGCTCGCAATTGAAGACGGTCGTTTGTACACTGCAAAGCGTTTCGCATACGGCAAGGCAAAAGACAATACTGCCGCGCTCGTTTATACGGTTGATACTTCCAAAGCAAGCGCTTCGGTATCACAAAAGTAGTGACCGCTTATGACAGTGAAATTGGAAGACGTCAAGGAGCACTTGCACATTTTCCACTCTGTTGAAGATAATTATTTGACTCGATTACTCACGCAGTCTCAACAGGCTATCACGCAACAAACAGGGGTTGATACAGGCGAATTGTACGATGAGCTTGTAGTGAACCGTGTCAGGTACGCTTACGAAGGCGAACTTGATAAGTTTGTGAGCCGATTCCAAACGGACTTGCTGACACTCGCTGTATCGAACTTGAAAGATGAAGGTGATGACGATGGGCAAGAACAAACATAAAGTTGGCGACTACAGAACGCCAGTGATTTTTTACAGCCTTGCCGATGATGGCTTTTCGCCTGAACCTAATTCTGAAAGCAAAACGGAAAGTTTCAAATGCTTAGCACTATGTTATTCTCCGTCTGCCAAAGATTACGTAATCATGAATGCTCATTCCGTAACGGAGGGCATGACGATTGTTATTCCCGATACAAGAGGCGAGTTTGTCCCCGACGTGTCAATGACCGTTAAAATCGAGGATTATCGGTTTAGAAACACTGAATGGAACGTGTTGGAAGTAGTTCCTGATCTAGAAGAAAATAAATATATCAAAGTGGTATTGGGGGCGGTTGGATGAGTAAAGATATCTATTCCGGCCAGTGCGTGTCCGTTTCGATCCAGGGAATTGACGAAGTAATCAAAGCCCTTGAATCGCAGTATTCACAGAAGAAAGTAACCAGGGCTGAACGCAAGGCAATGGAAGTTTCTGGTCGATATGTGAAAGACCATATCAAGCACAACATCGTCGGATATAAGCGAACCGGCGCTACTGTTCGTGAACTTATCGCTGAAAAACCTCGACGCAGAGCGGGGCAAATGACCGCAAAAATCGGTTGGGACGGCAAAGGCACTTATCAACGCTGGCGCCTGGTTCACTTGAACGAATGGGGATATATGCGAAACGGGAAACACATTAACCCTCGTGGCGTGGGAGCCATTCGCAAGGCGGTTGAAGGTTCGCTTAAGGAAGCTGCAGAAATGCAGTTTAGGATTTTGAAAGAAACGTTGGGGGGATTACATGCGTGACTTGATTGGGGAAATCGGCACGAAACTTCATGCAAGACTTCCTCCGACGATAAAAATTTGCTATTACCGTACTCCTGACGGTATTTACGATACGCTGGTTTTGATCAGACCTTATGAGGTGGAACGGTCCGCCTTGTCGGCGAGCAACAAGTCTTTGCAGACTGCCGTTACTTTCCAGATTGATGTGCAATCAACTAACAGAATGGTTTGCAGAGAAACACAAGCGACCGTTGAAGAAACCCTAAAAGAACTTGGGTATTATAGATTGAACGGTCAAGAACTCGATGATTACTTGGATAACAAGCATTACGTTCTTGCTTACCGTTACAAAATGAAAACAAAACTATATGAGGTGATATAAATGGCTATTAACATCGGTTTTAAACGTTTGACCATTCAGCCTTTTAAGAAAGGCAAGTTTCCGCTTGAAAAAGACGGGGAAGCAATCGTCATTGAAGGCAAAGCTGATAACGGTGGTATGGTTTCTGCAGAACTTTCAGGTATCGCCAAGGAAGCTAAGACTGTTTCCGCATCTAACACAGGCTACTATATTTCCCGTAAGGGCGTGGGCGAGCCTAAGGTAGAATTTGAAGTGCTCGACCTTCCAGTAGCGGCAGAAACAAAAATTCTCGGCCGCACGCAATCGGAAAAAGGCGTTCAGTACACTGGCGAATCAACAGAAGCTCCGTATTGCGCAATCTTGATGGAATCAAACAACGCTAGCGGCGACGTTGCGTTTGTCGGTATGTTCTATGGTGTGTTCTCACTCGATGCACTTTCCCTCAAAACAGAAGAAGTCGGTGCAGACTTTGAACCTGAAAATGAAAAGCTGACGTTCACGGCGGCGGCAAATCCAACAACTGGTGATTACCAAGGCATGTACATGGCTAAATATGCTGGCAAGGACACGGAAGCAATCAAAGAGATTAAGGATAATGTTCTGCTTGCGTCTGTAGTAGCATCGTCACAAGACCCTGGTCACACAGGAGAACAACATTAAGATAAAAAACAGGAGGTGGAGTGGATTATTCCGCTCTGCTTTTTTTGAGGAGACAAAAATATGATTAAAATTAAACTTTATGACAAAGATAAGAAAAAAATTGTCACGCATACTGCTCGTTGGGTATCTACAAGAAAACTGCTCGAAGGTTTAGACGTTGACGGGGCAGATTACGATACCGCTTCAGAACGTATCAACGCTGAAATTGCTTTTGTAGCAAGTGTTTTTGATGATGTAACCGCTGATGACATTTTAGACGGGGTAACCGCTGATAAGCTTCAGAAGTTTTTGCAAGACTTTTATTCGCAACTTTTTGGTGGAGAAGATGAAGGCGCAAAAAAAGCGCAAAACCGCTCACGAACGAAGAACTAAAAGAGAAAATTTGGGATTACGTGAGATCGATAGTTCTCAATCTCAACATTTCCTTGAACGATGTATTAGACAGTGATTTTGAAGGTATGCTGAAAATCACGTCGGGTGAGCGGAAAAAACCTAAAAAGCAAATCAGTTTATTTGAATTTATAGAGAAAGGAGAATGAGTATGGCGGAAAGAGTTTTAGGACAAGTTGCCGTTGAAATGGATTTAAAAAATCAGAAATTCATGACGAGTATTCGGAACACCACAGCGGCTTTAAGACAAGTCAAGTCTGAAATGCGAGCGAACGCATCGCAAATAGCTTTCTATGGCAGTGCTTTTAGCAATGCTGCTATGAAGGAAGAAGCTTTCAGGGCCAAGCAACAGGGACTCATAAGAGAACTCCAAGCGCAAGAAAACCAAATGAGAGTGCTGCAAAGGCAATTCAACAACTCCATAACCAAGCAGGGCGAATGGTCGTTGGCCACAGGCAAGTACGCAACGCAAATCAACAACCTTACTTCAAGAATGTATGATTTGAAAACGGCATACGTCGAAAACGCAAAAGGAATGGCCAAAATGCGAGCCGAAACCATGGGAGTATCTGGTGCGATAAACAAGGTCGGCAAAGCAAGCATTTCAGTCGGTTCTTCTCTTCGCAGTGTCGGTAGCACGATGACACAAGGTGTTACTGTACCGATTGCGGCCGGATTTGCTTACGCTGCCAAAAAGGTCATAGCTTTCGACAACACGATGAACGAAAACAAGAACCTTATCAGAGCCGCCGGTGAAGGCGCACGGGAGACGTCAGAAAACGTCAAGAAGATGGCAGAAAACGCTGAAGTGTACTCGAACAAGTATGGTATCAGCCAACAAAAGATCGCCAACGGATATCAAGACTTAATCAAACGAGGGTACACAAGCAAGCAAGCCTTGGGATCCATGAACAATGAGCTTAAAGCGTCGATTGCCACGGGTGATTCATTCTCCGACGTCGTAAAAGTGGCCAGCCAGACAATTGAATCTTTCGGCATGAGAACCAGTTCCACCAAAGGAATGGTTAGCGCCACAAACAAGGTGCTTAACCAATTAGCTTACGCTTCTGACCTTACGTCTACCACGTTCCAAGATACCGGTGTAGCCATGAGTTACGTTGGTGCTTCTGCTCATCAAGCAGGTTTCAAACTATCTGAAACCGCAGCGGCAATCGGTATTCTTTCCAACAACGGTTTGGAAGCTGACAAAGCTGGTACCGGGTTGCGTAAAACAATCATCAGCCTTAATCAAGCCGCTTCTAAAATTGATTCTAAAAATTCAGTTCTTGCCAAACTGGGCGTTAAAAAAGAAGAAATTGTCGGTTCTAACGGCAAGCTGAAAGATTTGGCAAGCATTCTTGATGTAGTTAATAAACACACTAAAAATATGTCAACACTTGAGAGAGGGCAAGTGTTCCAATCGTTATTCGGCACCACGGGTAGGCAAGCCGGTACGATCTTAGCTGAAAATACTTCCCAACTAAGGAAACTGTCAGCGGAAGTTCAAAGCTCTACTTCACAAGATTATATTGGTAAATTGAGCAGAAACAACTTGAAATCTGCACAGAACCAAATCAAAATCTTCAGACAACAGATAACGAACGCCGGTATGGATGCGGCAAGAATTTTGTTGCCTTACGTGACGAAATTCATCAAAGGTGCTGAAGATGTTCTCAAAGCATTCAATAAACTTTCTGACGGGCAAAAACAAGCTGCTGTCAACATTGCACTTACCGCCGCAGCACTTGGACCACTCTCAATCGCATTAGGCTCTGTACTTGGTGTCATGGGTAAAGTCGCAACGGGCTCGGTCAACCTGTTTTCCAAAGTATCTCAATGGCACGCCGCACGGAAGGCATTCCAGGAAATCAGCGTAGCCGGTGAAGGAGCAAGCGGTATTCTAGCCAAGGTAGGCGCAAAGGCGCTTGGAACAGGAGCGAACATCGGTAAAATGGGCGCAACAGTAGGCGCAACAGAAGGCGCCTTGACAACCGCAACTGGTGGTGTATCAGGCTTGACCGCAGCGACATCACTTCTCAACCCGGCAGTATTAGCCGCAGTCGTGGCTGTTGGGGGTGGAACACTGGCTTACGAACTTTGGGGCAAAAAAGCGATTGAATCAGCAGACCGCACAAAAAGATGGGGGACAAGTGTTGATAAATCAACTGACAAATCGGCTACCTCTTTTAAGAAGTGGAACACAACCGCGACACTAGCACTCAATGACACCGCATCAAGTGCCGGTAAGAACGCCAAGGACATTCAAAGCGCCTTTAACGGCATGACGAAAACGGTTGAACAATCTGCTAAAAAACATCAAAAAGCCGTCGAAGAATGGGCAAAGAGTTTTGGAAATTCAAAGGTTTCGGAAGCGGTCTTAGAAGAGACTGATAAAGAAAGCAAAGCAATGAACAAGCACGTTGCCAAAGTGCAATCGTACAACAAACAGATCCAGGAAATTGTTCAAAGAGCAAAAGAAAAGCATGTCAAAATTACTGATGACGAGCGTGTTCAAATCGCCGCTCTTCAACAAAAAATGACTGAAGAACAAGTTAAACTGCTCAATGTTTCAAAAAGTAAAAAAGCGCTGATTTTAAAGGCTGAATTATCGCAAGCAAATGAATTAACTTCAAAAGAATTATCCAGAGTAGTACAGACTACTGCAGATTCACTCGAAAAAGAAAGACAAGTTTATGCAAAGCAACAGGCGGAAATCAAGCAAGGCTTGAAGAACAAAAAGCTTACTCAAGCTGAAGCCAATGCTGCTCTTGAAGCACTTCAAAAGGACCACAACAGCAAAATGAACGCTTACGGCATCGCTTTTATCAACGCCGAAAAACAAAAGGGATATAGCAAAAAACAAATCATGCAGGACATGCTTGCTAACACTAAGATGAGTTGGGGACAAATCGAAAAAGTGTATAACAATTATGAATCCAAAAGCAAAAAACTGAACGCTGTATCGATCGATACCACCCAAAGCATGAGCAAGCAAACAAAGAAGTTTGCAAGCGAATGGAACAGTCTTGTAATCAATCCCAAAACGCTGAAACTAAAGAGTAACGCCGTTGAGGAAGTGACAAAAGCCATAAAATCAAAAGAAACGTGGAATAAAATCAAATTCCTTGAAAAGAAAGGCAAATTGTCAACGAATGCAAAAGGTGTAGTGGCAGAAGCGCTTGTTCAGAGTGGAAAATGGGATGCAATGACCTGGAAACAAAAAGAAGCGTGGATAACGTACAAGGGAGCGGAAGATGTAGCGAAAGCCTTGACCGACAACGGCAAGTGGAACAGTCTTCCAATGAAAGCGAAGCAAGCTCTTGTTTCTTGCAAAGGCTCCACGGATCTTGCGAAGGTTGTTGCTGACTACAAGCTCTGGAACTACCTCCCGACCAAAGAAAAAGACATCTTGGTAAGAGACAAAGATGCAAGCAAAATCCTTAAAAAGGCCGGTGTGAATGTTGACAATTACAACAAAAAGAATATCAACAGGAAGAACCTCACTGGTAACGCAGCAAGCATTGAACAAGCGGTGAAACAAGGGAAACAAGCAATTGAGTCTCATAACCGAAAAGGTGTCAGCACAAAATTTTTCAACGGCAATCCTTCAAACATTTTAAACGCAAGCGGTCAATCCAGGAGAGCGGTTGACGCTCACAATTGGAAAGGTGTTAATACTAAGTATTTCAATGGTAATTCCTCAAGCGCCACGAACGCAAGCAGTCGGGCTAGAGGAGGCATTGACGCATGGAACAGGAAGGGTGCTTACGGTAAAACCCTTCACGCAAAAGATAATGTTTCTGCCAATGCGCACAGTGCAATCAGGAGCGTTAATTCTTGGAATGCTCAGCGAAATCCCAAAAAAGTGACATTCACTTCGATTTTTGAAAAAATTTTCATAACTAAAAAAAGAAGACACAAGCGTTTTGGTACAAGAAACTTTGAAGGCGGACCTATGATGGTTAACGATCAGCAAGGTCCCGTGTTCCGTGAATTAGTCCAATTCCCAGGCGGGTTCTCATTCATTCCGCAAGGGCGGAACGTTTCGTTTGAAGCGCCGAAGGGGACAAAAGTTCTCAAAGCGAGCGAAACCGCAAGGAAATTCCCTGGTCTTCCGCAATTTGCGGAAGGTACCGTCAAAAAGCCTACATTCGATACTTCACTCAACTACTTGCGAGCAATTGACAATGTGTCGGGGCAAACAAGCGTATCGGTTGATAATAGCGAAACAAACAATCGCCTTGATGCAATCGTGACAATCCTGAGCGCAATCATGAACGGAACGTTGAATGTGCAATTGCCACAAAGCCAAGTAGCAGCATTGCGTTCGACAAACGGCAAAGTTGACTTGAGAAGAGCCATGCAAGACATGAATACGCTAACAACAAGACAAACGAGGGGGTGTTTGAATGTATAACGGTTTTACGTTCAACGGCAAAAATTCAACTGATTTAGGAATTTTTATCGATAGCTCATATACGGTTGCAACCGCAGTTCCCAATGTGTCAACGGCCACCATTCCAGGGCGAGCGGGAACGGTTCTCTTGAACGACTCCAAACCTTCGAGCATTTTGCAGACGATTCCTTTTTACGTGAACAAGCCGCCTGCTGAACAAACGAAGGCTATTACCCAAATTACTAACTGGCTCAGGCAGAGCGTTAACGTGTACCACAATTTCAAACTAGCAAACGATCCTGACTTTACCTATTTAGTGGCAATGACTGGCGAACTTTCTTTCAAGCGTGAAGCAAGTGATTTAAGTGGGGAACTGAACGCACTGTTTTATCCGTATAAGTTTTATGACGAAGGTTTAAAAGAAATTAATGTAACCAACGGGCAAACGCTGAACAATCCGGGAACGGTTACGGCTTTGCCACGTATTGCTTTAAGCGGAAGCGGCACCGTAACGCTTAACACGTTCAAAATGACAGGAATAGGCAACGGAGCGGTTTTGGATAGTGCAAGACAATCTTGCACAAACCTTGCCCATACAGAGCCTCTTTTCAATCGAATGAGCGGAGATTTTCTGGCGTTGCCGCCTGGAAACACGAAAATAACATGGGATAATTCGGAGTTTACCGTGAAAATTATTCCTAGATGGGGGGTTATGATATGACACCAATACTTTACGAAAGCGATGAAAAAGAATTTTGGAGCAAAGGTCTTGGGCCTTTATCCGATGCTGAAAAATGTACAGTGACAGAAGAACGGAACGGAGCATACACGCTTTCGATGACCTATCCGATCGACGGAGCGCAAGCTGACAAGATAGCTAACAATAGAATAATCAAAGCTGATAACGCTTATGATTTGAAGAACCAATTGTTCGTTATCAAAACCGTCACTCCAATCATGACAGAGACTGGCGAAATCAGCCTTTCAGTTTACGCTGAACATATCAGCTACATCACGAATGATCTGTCTATTCCGCCTGAACTTAGTTTGACGGGGACAGCGCAACAAGCACTTGACCAATGGAAAGATTCCCTCATCGGCGGAGACGCAAGCGGAATCACGGTTGACTCCGACGTGACAAACACATCAAGCACGTTATTAAGCATTCAAAATGTTGCCAACGCAAGGCAAGCACTAGGCGGCGTGGAAGGCTCAATTCTCTATAACTGGAAAGGCGAGTACAGGTTTGACAACTTGCACATCTCTTTGAAAAAGCAGCGTGGCACAACCGCAAATACTCTTTTGAGTTATGGAAGAAATCTTTTGACGTTTGAACAGGAACAAAACATTGCTGAGACGTATACAACACTCTATCCGTATGCTTTGGTCACTGCCGCAGGGGGCATGATTCAAAAGTTGGTGACGATTGACGGATATTTGGTTGATAGCAAGTATGTCAGCCACTATCCTAACCGCAAAATCAAAACGCATGACTTCACTTCTGATTTCCAAAATTATCGCATTGGGGCAAAGCCGAGTGAAAACGCAGAAGAGGGAGTGACATACGCTGACTTAGCCACAATCAAAAAATACCTTAAAGGCAAAGCTTTGCACTTCATGACAACTAATGACATCGGAGTCCCGAAAATTTCAACGACTATCACGTTCGCTGACTTGTCAAAAAACGATGACGAACTCGCAAAATTCGAGAAGCTGAGCCTTTGCGACAAAGTCCCCGTTCGTTTTGAAAAGCTTGGAATAAACAGTGCGATCAAGGTTACTCGAACGGTATGGAACGTTTTGACGGACAGTTACGATTCGATTGAACTTGGTGATTTGAATATGACCATCGGCGAAACGGTCGCAAGCGTGAGCGCTGAAACATCGGCAATCAAAACAAAAGTCAATCAAGCGAGCATGACTGCACAAATCGCCGCTGACGGAACGCACAACATCTTCCGAACGGACGATGAAACCGAAATGATAGCCAAAAAGGTAGGCGATTTGTGGTACAAAACCGATGGCAAGTACACGTCAATGTATCAATGGGACGGCAAAGCATGGGCGCTTATCGTCAACACTAGAGATACGGCAGACGTCAGAGCTGAACTTGACCAAGCCAAATCTGATATGGCGCAAGCCAAAACGGATGCTCAAAACGCATATGACGAGGCAATCAAAGCTACCAACACGGCAAACGGGGCTAAAGCACAGACTGACGAAGCACTCAAACAGGCTAAGCAGGCAAACGACAGCTATATAACGCTTGCTAAAGAGGTAGCCGATAACAAGTCAAGTGCGGATGCAGACTATCAAAAAGCTCAAGCTGACATGATGCAAGCGCAAAAAGATTTGGCAAGCGTGACGGACACGGTAACCGAAGTCAAAAAAGGTCAAGGTGAACTGTCAACGAAGATAGCCGGCAAGGTAGATAACACGGTATATCAGACATACGTCAAGCAGACAAATCAAGCCTTGTCCGAGAAACTGGTATCAAGTGACCTCAACGGCTATGCAAAAACCGTAGATGTCACCAAAAGCATTAATGGCGTCAAAACCACGGTAGCGGACAACGCCGGCAAAATAGCCACCATGCAAACGGACGTTAACGGCATTAAAATCAATGTCAAAAATGCACAGGGCGATATATCGAGTTTGCAGACTGACGCAAAAAGCATTAAAGCAACTGTAAGCGACCATACAGGCAAGATAACGCAACTGACTACCGATGTTAACGGGGTCAAGTCAAGCGTATCAAGCAAGGTTGATAAAACAACGTACCAGTCATATGTCGCTCAAACAGACAAAGCACTGTCTGCTAAACTGACGGCAAGCGACCTAAGGGGATATGCTAAGACAGCAGACGTCAAGCAGACAACAGACGGGTTGTCCGCAAGCATAACCAAGGTACAAGGTGACTTACGCGGCCTACAAATCGGTGGGGCAAACTTACTGGACGACAGCGAAAGAGAGCGGACGAAGTCTCAGCTAGCTAACGCTGAGACAGATGTTTTTCAGCAAAAACTCGTCAAAGCGCCTACCGCTAGCACTTACTTTACAGTTAGTTTTTTTGCAAAAGCGAGCGTGGACAAAACATCAATCTACAATTTTTTGTATGACGTAACCGGTAAGTATACTGACGGCAAATGTATACAACGGTGGGACACACAGCACAATCCATCCGGCTGTGGTAAGGATGGGGCGACTCCGCTTACGCTTGGGACAAGCTATAAAAAATACTATATCACTTGGGAGCTATCGCAAGCTTTTACGCTAGATAACACGCACGCGCTCATTGTTGGCAGAATATACAAGGGTACAACAGGAGCAACCGTTTCTATCCGCCACGTCAAACTCGAAAAAGGCAACAAAGCTACCGACTGGTGCATGTCAGACAACGATTTTCAGTCGCAACTCGACACGCTTTCAGGCAAGATAACGGCGACTAGTGACCGTTTATCTTCCGTCTACACCAAGTCGGAAACCGATGCAAAGCTAAAAACGAAAGTAGAACAATCGGTACTCACGCAGACAAGCAACAACTTATCTGCAAGCATAACCAAAAACTCGAAGATACTGGCAAGTGCCGGTTTGGTCAACGATAATGCATATATCAACGCAAACCGGATCGCCTTGAACGGTAAAACGTTAATGACCAATGCAACAATCAACGACGCTTTCATCGGCAACGTAAGTGCTAACAAAATCACGACGGGCACGCTCAATGCGGCTAAGGTTAACTTAATCAACGTCAACGCAAGCAATATTTCGACAGGAACGCTCAACGGCGTTAAAATCACGTCAACCGGTAAAGACCCGTCCGGCACGTCTAGCACGACGACTATCCAAAGCGGTTATATCGATACCAACGTTATCAACTGCTCTGACTATATCATGGTCGGCAAGGCGGACGCTGACCCACGAAAGAGGTGGCAAACAAAACAAGACAAGTGGGGTATGTGGTTCCAAACGCCAGCTAAGCTGAATGGTCATACTGGTAATGCGCCTAGTGATTGGCAGAGCGAATGGCAAGGCTTTATCCGTGGGGACGGTTGGAATTATCAAACGGCAACCGTTACTGGCAACGGGGCGAGCGGGATTGCCGTTGCAATAACACCGCAACAGATATGGGGCAGACCGTATGGCGGAGATTACTTCCAAATCGGCGTGTGGGAGCCTAGCTATGGTGCAGATTCAGTAAACGGAAAGAAATTTGAGAACGGCTGGTGCTCACCGAGATTTGTCATCGATGTAACAGGTCAGCTCACGGGCCACCCTCATTCCATTACTTTAGGCGATACGGAAGACTATACAGGAACGTACAACCACGGCAACTTAAACATTCTTGACGGTAACTTACACGTCAAGCCGGTTTACGCTAATCACGGCATACGTACCGCATGGGTGTCATGGAGCGACTGGGGGAGTAATCAAAAGATTCCGTGCATAGTCAACGACACCAACAACTGGGGCGGTATCGCCTTCCCGTCCAATGGGCGAGTAGTTTTGTTCACGCATGGCTACCGCATCAATACGGACGGTTTGCCAAAAGACAAGGGAGGTACTTACAACGGTTGGGGAAGTTAACAGAAAGGATTGATATAAATGGAAATTAAAAAAACTGTAAATTTAACATACATGGCAGATGACAAATCATTTGCCATGTCAACGGTTCTACAAGGTGACGGAGCAACACCGGTTGTGCAGACGATTGGCTTTGACACGCCGTCTGAATACAAAGATGACGGAACGCCTGTCTACACTAAACCCGATGACGTGATTAAGGAAGCTCAAAAAGAATTTATGGCGGCGGCAATCGCAGAGCAAAAATCGCTATGCAAAGAAAACGGAGTTGACCCAAGCTTGGTAAACAAGGTAGGCGCAGAAAAAGAACAAACGGAGGAAAAACAACATGAATGAGATGCAAAGGTTGGCTATCGAAATCGCAAACAAAACAATCAAAATCGCAGAGCTGGAAACCGAAAACGAAAGGCTTAATGCGGAAATTTCTGCATTAAAGTCTGAAAATGAAGGCAAAAACGCTAAAAAATAACAGTTAATGCAAAATTTTCTGCATTAACGGGCGGGTGGGTAGGACAAATAGGACAAAAAATAGGACAAATAGGACAAAAAGGAGCTGACTATATGCCTTTTCATGAACAATACTTAAATCATATCGGCGGACTGATTGATAATCCGATTTTCTTCGCATTCTTTTTAATCGTTTTAGCTGACATCATAACCGGCTTTTTAAAAAGCCTTATCGTCAAAACCACGGAGTCACGCAAGGGTATCAGCGGACTAATCAAGCACTCAACGCTGTTGCTTATCATGGCCATTTTGTATCCGTATCTTGACATTTACGGACTATCCGGCATGGCTGACACTCTTTTGATTTTTTATATCCTTTTTTATGCTATCAGCATCGTCGAAAACCTCGGAGAAATGGGTATACCAATTCCAGAGTGGCTTAGGAAGTATATCTACAAGTTGTCGGATGAGTACAAGAAAGGGGATGTAAAAGATGAAAAATCGCAAAAATAATGTTCTAAAATGTGCTTTAGGTGCAGTTTTCTGCATTACAGCACTTTCGCTTTCAACTATACCAGTCAGTGCCGCCAAGGGTGACCAGGGGGTAGACTGGGCAAGATATCAAGGCATTAACGGCAAATGGGGATATGCACACGACAAGTTCGCCATCTGCCAAATTGGCGGAACTGTTGACGGTTGGAACACGTATGATCAAAATACGTACCGTACACAGGTAGCGGCAACGATTGCCATGGGAAGAAGAGCGCATACTTACATTTGGTGGCAAAACGTCACTACTCATCAGCAAGCTGACAAGGTACTTGACTATTTCTTGCCAAGGGTGCAAACGCCTAAGCGGTCGATTGTGGCGCTTGACGTGGAAAGCGGACAACAGAACACAAACACGGTTGACTATGCGCTAACCCGTATCAAACAAGCTGGTTATACGCCTGTTTTGTACGGATACAAGAGCTATCTGCAAAGTCACGTTGACTTGGCAAGTCTTGCTAAAAAATATCCGTTGTGGCTGGCAGCATATCCTGACTACAGCGTAACAACAAAACCTAACTACTCTTTTTTCCCGTCATACGGCAACGTGGGTATCTACCAGTTTACCTCAACCTATGTAGCCGGCGGGCTGGATGGAGACGTAGACTTGACCGGCATTACCGACAACGGATATCGCAACGGGGACGCAAACAAACCCGTAAGCAAGCCGACGGCCGTCAAGCAGGGCATTGTAGCCGACCGCACGCCAAAACGAGACATTTCTACAGGTTACACGGTCAAGGTCAACTTCAGCGCCCGCAAGTGGGCAAGCGGACAGTACATCCCGTCATGGGTCAAAGGCCGCATGTACCCGGTTGTGCAAACAGGCGGTGACAAGGTGCTGTTAGGTGGCATCATGAGCTGGATTAAACGCTCTGACGTGGAGATTCTGCAGACTGCAAAGCAAGCAACGCAAACAAGCGGTACCTACACGGTGCAGAGCGGCGATAGTTGGTGGTCAATCGCAAATCGATACGGTATGTCTATGTATACGTTGGCACAACGCAACGGCAAGACGATCTACACCGTTATTCATCCGGGTGACAAGCTGACCATCAGCGGACAGACAACACGTGTCTACACGGTCAAATCAGGCGATACGCTGAGCAGCATTGCCGGCAGACTGGGCGTGTCAGTCGGCCACTTGACGCAGACTAACCACATCATCAACCCGAATTTGATTTTTGTCGGTCAGCGGTTAAACTATTGATGTTATAATTAAAGTATGCTCGGCAGAGTAAATATATATAGGAATTTTATTTTGTCGGTATAAAACAAGTATTTCGTTCAAGCCCCGTATGATGACGATACGGGGCTATTTTTTATGTAAAAAAGACCCTTGGCGAAAACCAAGAGTCTTTTTCTATACCACATCATAGGAGGTCTTTTTTTAGTTACAACTCACGACAACCACACGTTTTTGTGTTATCCTAAAAAGAGAGCAAATAAAATTATTTGCAACTCTATTATAACACATTGTTGTCCGTTTGTTGTCTTCAAACGCTGAAAACATTGATTAATAAGGCATCGTATAATTGATTTCATATCGTATTATAATGATAGATGCTATGAGGAGAGTCGCTATGGAAAATAAATTCAACCACAAAATCGAAAAAATTGCCGTTTCTTCAATTCGTCAATTTGACGCTGAAGCAAGCGCAATTCCTGGAATTATCAAATTGACGCTGGGGGAACCAGACTTCAATACGCCGGAGCATATCAAAGAAGCTGCTAAAAAGGCGATCGATGACAATCTTTCGCATTATACGCCAAATGCGGGGATTCCCGAACTACGCGAAGCAACGGCAGCATATTTTAATGAAAAATACAATCTTCACTACAAGCCAAGTCAAGTGATTACGACGATCGGCGCAACGGAAGGGATCGCCACGGCCTTGCAGACAATTATGAATCCGGGCGATACGCTCATTATGCCGACGCCCGTCTTTCCGATTTATGCTCCAATCAGTGAAATTAACGATGGCAACGTCGTAACGGTCGATACGAGTGCCGACGGATTCGTTTTGACGCCGGAACGTCTGCGTCGAGTATTTGACGAAAACAAAGACAAGCATTTCAAGGTACTGGTGCTTGTTTTCCCAAGCAATCCTACAGGCGTCACGTATTCAAAAGAGCAGCTGCAGGCTATTGCTGATGTCTGTGTCGAAAAGGACATCTGGGTTCTTTGCGATGAGATTTATGCAGAACTGACCTATTCCGGCACGCATACTTCAATGGCAGAAATCATCCCTGAAAGGACGCTTCTTTTAAGCGGACTTTCCAAGTCACATGCAATGACCGGCTGGAGAATCGGTTATCTCTTCGGACCGCAGGATTTTGTCGATCAAGCAGTCAAATCTCATCAGTACATGGTTACCGCACCGGTGACGAATGCTCAATATGCTGCTTTGGAAGCCATGAAGAACGGAAAGCATGACAGCGATGTGATGAAAGCCGAATACCTTAGACGTCGCGATTTTGTCAAAAAAGAACTGGAAGAAGCAGGTTTTGAGATGGCAAGTCCTGACGGCGCATTCTACTTGTTTGCCAAAATTCCTGCAAAGTGCGGCACTGATTCATGGAAATTTGTCAGAGATCTCGCCAAGGGAGCTCGCGTTGCCTTGATTCCGGGAGCATCTTTTGGACCTGGCGGCGAAGGCTACGTTCGTTTGAGCTATGCTGCTTCGATGGAAAGCCTTCAAGAAGCAACCAAACGTATCAAAGAATACGTCAACAGTTTGTAAGATCACAGCAATATTGTCAGCCGGCGGTGCCGGTTGGCTTTTTTTGTTTGTGCTCCTTGTGACAATAGAATATAATTAATAAAGTGGTTTAAGAGGTGAGTAAATGAAAAACGAAAAAAAACATCCTGTCGCTCTTTTGATAACGGGACTGCTGCTGGTTCTTTCGACAATGATGCTTTTGCTCAGTCTGACCGTCAAGCAAGTGATTTCGGAATCGGTCAAGGAAACTGAAATCGTTTCGGAAATGTCTGACAGGATGTATTCATTGATGTTTGAAAATACAGTGCTTAAAAACTCAGCAGGAAACAATGACTTGAAAGCATCCTTCCAAGCCGATGAACACGCAAACAATGCTGTTTCGATGATTGTTGCTCAGACTTTGACCAATCTTGAGGAAGGAAAATCTTATGCCTCCTGCGATATTTCCGGAGAGCTTGATCAAGCGGTCAGCGATGTCATCAATCAGCTGAAGGAAAACGGGACCTTGAGCAATCAGGAAGCATCTATGGCTGAACAAGGTTTAAAATCCCAAACTGATACGATTTCTGAAGAATTGAATCGTTATGCCAAAAACGTCTATGAAGGACTGACGGCTGAAAATACGCCGGTTGCCAAGATTCTTTCTTATTATCGAATCTTTGTCTCGATTGGCTTCAGAATCGTGATGCTGCTTTTGATCTTGGTTTTGATGCTTCTGACAGCCAAGCTGACTAAAAAGAACGTCAACGCACTGTATTTGATCGGAGCAGAACAGATCGTCGCCGGATCAATCGTCAGCTTTGTAATTTCAAATGCCCTGTCTTCAATCGTGATGGAACTGTCAAACAGCTATTTGAAAACGTCCGTCTTGATTGAACGGGCTCCGTTTGAAAAAGCCGGCTCGTATTCGATCGTTTTAGGCATTTTGCTGATCGCTTCGGCAATGTTTGCAGCATTTAAAAAAATTGCGACAAAGAGGCAAAAAAATAAACATTTTGACAATTAGGGGAGAAACGAATGAAAAAGAAACATTTTATCGAAGCTATTGCTGCAATTGCGATTGTTTTTGTTCTTGGAGGATGCAGCATGCTTCAGTCAGCCATTAACGACATCAAAGGTTCGCTCGTCGGCAACGACTATAACATCTTCACTTATGATAATTATGGTTCAAAAGTGTTGGAAACCAGCGGACGCAAAATCAGCATTACCGGCAATCCCGTCAAGACGTCTGATTATGACAGCGACGGAGACGTCAAAGAACGCTATGAGCTTTCTTCGGTAATTACGATTACGGTTGACGGCAAGGAAATCGAATCATGCGGCGACACGTGCGTTTTCGTTCAAAAAGGCCTGAAGCCTGATGTCAATTTTACGAAAAAGTCGATTAAAGGCAGCGAAAGCGGTGCGCTTTCAAGCTATGCATCCGTTGCGCGTTTTTTGAACAAATATAAGAACATGTTTGGCAAATCCAGAATCGTCGTCATCAAGTCTCAGCTCGGACAGCCGATTGCCGCTTATTCCGGAGATGAGGTTTACTGGAAAATACCGAAAAATTTGCCCAAAATGACCAAGTTGATGATTGACGGCAAAGCGCTTTACATTCATCGTGCCAATTTTCAAATCATCGATAAGGATCTGCTTGAAAAATAATTTGCAAAAGGAAGTTTGACATGGATTCAGAAGAAACAAAACGCCCGATTGGAATTTTTGATTCCGGAATGGGAGGCCTGACGGTTTTGCGCGAATGCGTAAAAATCATGGGAAACGAAGACTACATTTTTTATGGTGATTCATTCAATGCTCCGTACGGTGTCAAAAGCACGGAGCAGGTGTATCGGCTGAGCAAAAAAATAGTTCAGCGTTTCTTGAAACAAAACGTCAAAGCAATCGTAATTGCTTGCAATACGGCAACGAGCGCTTCAGCCTCAAGACTCAGAAAAGAGTATCCGGAACTTCCAATCATCGGACTTGAACCGGCATTAAAACCAGCTGTTTTGCATAAAAAGAACTCGACGGTTCTCGTCATGGCAACTCCGCTGACGTTAAAAGAAAAGAAATTTGAAAATCTGATGAATCGCTTTGAAGACCAGGCCAAAATCATCAAGCTCCCTGCGCCTGATTTGGTCGAGTTTGTCGAACGCGGCGAAATCGACACGCCGGAACTCAAAAAATATCTTCGCTCGATTTTGAATCCGTATCTCGGAAACATCGATGCGGTCGTTTTGGGGTGCACGCATTTCCCGTTTGCCAAAAGAGCGATCCAGCAAATCGTCGGAAACGACGTTTATGTCGTTGACGGCGGTGCCGGTGCGGCAAGGGAATTGAGACGTCTGCTTGAGGCCAAAAACGAGCGTCGGAAAGAGAATCGAATCGGGAAAATCGAATTTTTAAACAGCAATCCCGATCCGCAAGAAATTGAACTTTCAAAGAAACTTTTTGAATTGGATTAGAGGTTGAAAGTTATGAAATACGTCAGACAGGCAACTCTTGGTGATTTATCTGAAATCAGCGCAATTTTTGAAGATGCAAAAAAAGTTTTGTCAAACGACGGTTCTTCGCAATGGCAAAACGGTTCGCCGTCGATTGAAAATTTCAAAAAGGATATTGAAGACGGATGCTGCTATGTTTTGATCGTCGATGAAGAAGTCGCAGGGATGGCATCATTGATTGAAGGACCTGACAAAAATTATCAGCGAATCGATTCCGGAGAATGGAAAAACAAGTCTGATGATTATATTGCGATTCATCGTGTGGCCATCTCGAGCAAGTATCAAGGGATGCATCTGAACGATACGCTTTTTGCCTGTTTGCTGACGGTCATCGAAACCAAAGGCTTCAAGCACGTCAGAATCGATACTCATCCTAAAAATCAGCGTTTGCAGCATATCGCTGATAAATTCGGGTTCGAATATCGCGGCATAATTTATATTGAAGATGAGACGGTTGAGCCTGAAAGAAAGGCATACGAATTGGAACTTGGTTAATTGATAAAAGAGGGATAAAATGAAGAAAAAATACGATACGCTGCTGTTTGACGTTGACGACACTCTGCTTGATTTCGGTGCGGCTGAAACGCAGGCATTGGGAAAATTGTTCAATGATCTTGGCATTGAGCTTGATGCTGAAATCGAGGCAAGCTATAAATCGTACAACCAGAGCCTTTGGAAAAAACTCGAAGTCGGCTCGATTACGCGCAAACAGCTGCTTGCTACGCGTTTCCCGACTTTTTTCAAGAAGTACTTCTCACTTGACGTTGATGCGGACGTACTGACTCCGAAGTATATGAACTACCTTTCCATGGGACATGAAGAGGTTTGCGGTGCAAGACAGCTGTTGACGTCATTGAAGAATTCCGAGCACAAGCTGTACGTCGTATCAAACGGCAACCTCGATGTTCAGAATCGACGCTTGAGAGACTCTGGATTCGGAGACTACTTCGAACAGATATTCATCTCAGAGAAGATGGGCGTCAAAAAACCGGATAAGGAATTTTTTGACGTCGTCGAACGAAGCATTGAAGGATTCGTTCCGGAAAGAGCAGTCGTCATCGGTGATTCTTTAACGTCGGACATCAAAGGGGCAAACAACGCCGGCCTTGACAGCGTCTGGTTCAACCCGAACGGAAGCAGAAACGAAACGGAAAATAAGCCAACGTATGAAGTCAAAAATTTGAACGAAATCAACAAGCTCGTTTAAGAAATCAAGCCGGATCACGGCAACGGAAAAACGCATTGCGATAAAAAGCGGTGCGTTTTTTGCATTCATTCTATGTTCAATTATCTTGGCAAGCGCTTTATTTTATGCTAAAATTTCGTTGGTATCAATATAAAAGGAGAGTACGAATCATGATTAAAGCACTTGCCGTAGATATGGACGGAACGTTTTTGAATTCAAAAAAAGACTATAATCGACCGCTTTTTAAGAAGCTCTACGATGAAATGAAAGATTGCGGCATCAAGTTCATTGTTGCAAGCGGCAATCAATACGTGCAGCTTAAACGATCATTTCCTGAAATCTGCAATGAGATTTCATACGTTGCCGAAAACGGGAGCTGCGTCATGGAAGGCGAAAAAATTCTCTTTAAGAAGACTGTTTCTCGTGACGACGTGTTGTTCACTGCTTCCGTTTTAGATGAATATGACGATGTCAATTATGCCGCCTGCGGATTCAAATCGACTTATTATCTGAATCGGGCTGATGATCATTTTGAAAAGATTATGGATTTTTATTGTCCGGTCAACCAAAGACTCGATACTTTTGAAGAGATGCCAGAAGACGACATCTTTAAAATGACGCTTGAATGTCCGGCCGAAAAAACGGCTGAATATCTTGAAATCATGCAGAACAGTCTTGCGGGAAAACTTGAAGCAACCTCCAGCGGACACGGTTCGATCGATCTGATCATCCCTGGATGCCATAAAGCATATGGCTTAAAGAAACTGCTCAATTACTATAAGATCGATGCAAAAGATCTGATGGCTTGCGGTGACGGCGGAAACGATATTGAAATGCTTGCGCTTGCAGGTCACAGCTATGCGATGGCAAACGGTTCGGACGAAGTCAAAAGAGTTGCCAAATATCAAGCCGCAACAAATGACGAAGACGGTGTTTTGCATGCTTTGGCAAAAGAACTGAACATAGAAGAATAATTTAACAGAAACGAGGTTTTTTTATGAATCAGCATCCTGATTACGTTTTGAACAAGATAAACGGTCCCAAGGATTTGAAGAAGCTTTCCTTTGAAGAATTAAGCAAGCTTCCAGACGAGATGCGCCAGCTGGTTCTGGAAAAAGATGCCGCAATCGGCGGTCACGTCGGACCGAATCTTGGAATCATGGAAGTGACGACGGCCTTTCACTATGTGTTTGATGCCCCAAAAGACAAGATCGTGTTTGACGTTTCGCATCAATCATACGGACATAAGATGCTCACCGGAAGGAAAAACGCTTTTCTTGACCCGGACTGCTATAATGACGTTACTGGCTACACAAATCCTGATGAAAGCGAATATGATTGCTTTACCGTCGGACATACGTTAACTTCCGTCAGCTTGGCAACCGGACTTGCGCAAGGACGCGATCTGCTTTCGGGAAAAGAAAACATCGTTGCTATTATCGGTGACGGATCGCTCAGCGGCGGATTGGCGTTTGAAGGTTTCAACAATGCTTCCGTTTTAGACAGCAATCTGATTATCGTAATCAATGACAACCAGATGTCTATCGATGAAAACAAAGGCGGTTTTTATCGCACGCTAAAGGAACTTCGAGAGACGAATGGACAAAGTTCAAACAATATTTTTAAGGCAATGGGGTTTGAATATCGATATTTAGACGAAGGCAATGATTTAAAATCAGTAATCGAACTTTTCGAATCGGTCAAAGACGTCGATCATCCTGTCGTATTGCACGTCAATACGTTAAAGGGCAAGGGATACGAACCGGCCGAAAAGCACAAGATGGAATTTCACTGGCATACGCCTTGGAATCTTGCCACCGGAGAATCGGCAACTGTCGATGCGCCCAAAGGGATATGCCGACGTTGTTTTGGACGTTCTCGAAGAAGAACTGGCTGACAACGTGCCGCTGATGGCAATTAATGCGGCCATCCCCGGCGTATTTGGGTTGAAGAGCTTTGAAGCAAAGCATCCTGTAAACTATCTGGACGTCGGCATTGCCGAGCAGCATTCTTTGACCGTTGCTGCCGGAATGGCCAAAGCAGGAGCACGCCCCGTCGTGTTCCAAAACAGCACTTTTTTGCAGCGAGCCTATGATCAGCTGTCGCATGACGTTGCTTTAAACGATTTGCCGGTGGTGATGCTTGTTTTTGGCGGAACGGCCAAAATGAATTCCAATACCCATTTAGGCATGTTTGACATTCCTTTTGTTTCAAGCGTCCCAAACGTTAAATATCTGATGCCTGCCAGTGAAGAAGAGCTACGGGGGATGCTTAAGTTTGCCATTAAACAAACGGAACATCCGATTGCGATCAGAATTCCAACTGGAGCTCTGAAACACGCTGAAGAACCGGATTTAAGCAGATTTAAATATCAGATCGTCAAGCAGGGGACCGATGTTGCAGTGCTTGCTTTGGGGCAATTTATCGATCTGGCAAAGCAAGCTTCAGAAAAGATGATTGAACTCGGAATCGATCCTACGATCATCAACCCGCTTTCAGTCACTGAATTTGACAGCGAAATGCTTGATGCGATTGCTGAAAAATACAGGGTTGTCATCACTTTGGAAGACGGAAGCCTCGACGGCGGATTCGGCCAAAAGATTGCGGCTTATTTCGGCGCAAAAAACATCAAAGTCATTGTCCTCGGAGCCAAAAAAGGTTTCCCAGACATGATTCCGACTGAAAAATTGCATGAAACGTACGGCCTTTTGCCTGAACAGATTGCTCATTCGGCACTGCAAGCTCTAAAAAATTAAATAATTTGTAAACCCCGGTGCTTTTAATAGTCATGGTTGATAAAACATGCTATGATTAAAAGGTATTCAAGCACAATGGGGGTGTAGTCTGATTTGCTAAAAAGAATGAGGATAAGGCACAAACTTGATAAAAGAGCAGAGCTTGGGGACGTCGTCAGAGATGGCGAAAAGACATACGTCGTAATCAACATCATAAAAGCTCATGTCTTTGTGGATGCCAACGGTGAAATTTCAGCAATTTATGATTGCTTATGTCAACGATATCGTTCGGAGAATCTGTCAGAGGAATTTGTGACGACGCAAACCGAGCTTCCATATGGGAGAGGGGAATGGGATGAAATTGCTGACGTCGGTAATATCATCTATGATACGGAAACCGGCATCTATGTTTCGATCGAACGGATTGCCGGGATAAGATTTGAAGGCGAGACGATGTACGTCACATACGAATTCTCCCCCGTTCCTGAGTGGAGCGACTATGAGATGGACGAAGCAGTTTTGAAATACAGACATCGGTTCATGCACCTTGTGCGTCATGACGAAAAAAGAACTCAGGAACAAAAGCCGTCATAAGAAATGAGAAAGGAAGCGCCTAAGGTCGACTTCCTTTTTTGATATCAAGTATTCAGAAATAATATCTGATTGCTTTAACTTTAGTGAAAATTCAAAAAATATCATGAGGATCCATGCTTTCCGCCGTTCTTAATAACCATTCTATCGACTATGTTGAGTTTCGTCATTCTCCCGTTCGGACGGTTGCCGAAACGCAACAGATCAAAAAGCTGATCAGCTAAACGGGATGGAAGAACCTTTTTTAACAGATTCCAAAAAAACAGACTTTCATTTTGGCTGTTCTTTCCGAAAACAAGCGTGTTCATTAATATGTTCTTTTAAGGTTTCAAGCAGTTTCTGCTGTAAAATGTTTGCAGCTGCGGCTCACGCGCTTGCAGACATCGTTGATTACAAACAAGAAGGAGCCGCCGTTTTGCCGATTCTTGCCAAAGAAGCACACGAAGACGTTGAATATGCGACCAATGTCGTTGTTTTGAGCACTTTGTCGTTTGTTGCAGTCGTTCCGATTCTGATGACTGTTTTACAATTCATTAGATCGTCAGACAGCGCTCTGTTTTTTGTTGAAAAAAACATTGTGATAGTTATATAATTGTATATACAAAAGAAAGAAGGGTGGCTGGGTTATTTGCGAACATATGAATTTGGAGATCGACACAAGCCGGTTGTTTTGCTTCTTCCGGGAACATGCTGCCATTGGAAAAACAACTTTTTCAATGTGATACCTTATCTTGAAAGATATTTTTACGTTGTCTGCATCTCATATGACGGGTTTGATGAAAATTAAGAAGCGACTTTCCCGACGATGCTTGAAGAGACGGAAAAAATCGAGTCGTATGTCAAAAAAAGATTTCAAGGTCACGTCTGCTGCATCTACGGATGTTCTTTAGGAGGTTCGCTTGTCGGATTGCTCGCGCAAAGGTATCAAATCAGCTTTGAGCACGGCATTTTAGGCAGCTCCGATCTTGATCAGGAAAAACCTTTGCATGCAAAAATTTCGTGCAGCATCGCAACGTTATTTTTGCATGCAGCCTTGCAAGGAAAATTCGATATGACTGCACGTCTGCTAAAAAAAGCGACCAAAAGCGACTACTTGGAAAAAATGCTTTCTTTTTTTGGAATCGACGGTGACAAAAAAGATTTCATCAGCAAAAAAAGCATCTACAACCAAGCATATTCAGATTTGATAACTTCATTGGAAGACCAAATTGAACAAAACGGACTGACGGTTCATTGTTTTTATGCGCAGAAAATGGGAAAAAAATACCTTGAACGATACAAGAAACATTTCAAAAGTCCGGACATCAGAAAACATTGCCTGAAGCATGAAGAGCTGCTTGCTTGTTATCCGAAACTATGGTCGGAAGAAGTAGCAAGATGCTGCGGATTTTAATCGGTGCAAGAATTTTTGGTCAGAAGTGCTTTTGACTTTTGTCAAAATCGTCTATACTGGAATTAAACACACTGATCAAGGAGGGCCATTTTTATGGCAAGTCAAGCATGTATCGAAAAATAGCATTAATCTCTGATATTCACGGAAACATGACCGCGTTTCAGGCAGTTTGTGACGATCTCAAAAAGCAGAAAATTAATGAAGTCTGGTTTTTAGGCGATATGTTCTCACCAGGACCAGGGGCGCTTGAGCAATGGAAACTCTTCAAATCGTTGGAACCTTCCGTCTGCGTTCGCGGAAACTGGGACGATCTGTTGGTCAACGGCTATAAAGGGAGGCTTTCGCTTGAAAAACCGAGTCGCGTTTTCTTTTCTCGGTTGGCCGAATTTATCGGGATGCAGCTTGGTTCGGCAATCATTGATGAAATCGAACATTGGCCTTTGCATCAGCTCATTGACGTCAATAATCTCAGGTTCAGCTGCGCCCATAATCTGCCGTTCCATAACTTTGGTCAAAAGCTTTATCCGACGTCTTCCCAGACAACGTTTGATGAAGTGCTTAAAGATACCAGAGCAGACGTTGCTCTTTATGCACACGTTCATCATCCGCTCATGCGTTATACGACTTCAGAACAACTTGTCATCAACCCGGGATCGGTCGGAGAACCTTTTTGTGACTGGCCTGGACTTCATGATGACCTGAGAGCTGAATACTGCATTTTAGAGTGCGATGAGCAGGGGATGCCGCAGGTTTCATTCAGAAAGGTTTCTTACGATCGTCAGCAAGAGATCAAGCGCGCTGAAAAAGCAGGACTTCCATACCTTGATTTGTACTCCGATCAGCTTTATTCAGGCATCGTTCATACTCACGATCATGATCTGTTGGAAAAAATCAACGAAGAACGAGGCTATTTGAAGGATGTTCTTAAATATATTGAAAAATTGAAGTGAAGTTTTGATATTTTCAAAAAAAATTAGGCCTTTTGGTGAATTTTTCAAAAAGGCCTTTTTTTAGTGTTATGATTTAGACATGAAGAAGGAAGGGAGATTAAAAATGACTGTCGAAAACACTCAAGCCGTTGATCAATCTGCATACTTGCAAGTTTTGAATCAGGCAAACGCAGGCACTCAAGCAACGCAGGCGCAGCAGTTTTCAAATACTCTGAAGAAGATTCAGGTTAAATATGGCGACACCGTTTCGGAACTTGCTGAACAGTATGGGACGACGACTGACGCGATCGTTCAGGCCAATAATCTTCGCGATCCGAACTTCATTTTGGCCGGGCAGAATCTCGTTATTCCTGCCAAGGGCCAATCGGTTCAGGCTGTTTCCCAGGCTCAGACCGTCGAATCAACGGGTAGTTCATCGACATCTGAGTCTGAGGTTTCTGCAGTCGGAACTGGTGAGAGTTCTGCTGAAGCTTCCGCACGTGCATGGATCGTTCAAAGAGAATCCGGCGGTGATTATAATGCACGCAACGGTAAATACATAGGCAAGTATCAATTGGACAAAAGTTACCTTAACGGTGACTATTCGCCGGCAAATCAGGAAAAAACCGCTGAAAGATACGTCAAGCAGCGGTATGGTTCCTGGGTAAATGCTCAAAAGCACTGGCAAACGCATAATTGGTATTAATGCGGCAAATTCTTAAACATTTCTCTGCTCATACGGGACCGTTGACGTTATCGATCGTCAGCGGTCCTTTTGTGCTAGAATAATATTTGTTCAATAACAAGAGAAAAGGGTGGCTGCAATGGAAGACAGAAGCGAAAGCGTTGAATTGACAAATATGTGCATGATTCAGAACGGCACAAAAATTTTGGTTGAAGATCGCAAAAATAAGACGTGGGCGGGCGTGACGTTTCCAGGAGGGCATATCGAACCTGGCGAATCGTTTAATCATGCGATGATTCGAGAAATTTTTGAAGAAACGGGACTCAAGATAAAGCATCCATTGTTGTGCGGAATCAAACAATTTCCAAGAAAAGACAATAAGCGCTATATTGTTTTGCTGTACAAGGCAAATGACTTTGAAGGACAAATCAAAAGCTCAAAAGAAGGGGAGATCTTTTGGATCGAACGAACAGATTTAAGAAATTATTCATTGCCGGAAAACTTTGCTGAGATGCTGCAGATTTTTGAGAATAATCAGTTATCCGAAATCGATTATCATCCCGTTGGTTCCGATTATTCAGGCGAATGGATTACTGAAACATATTAATTCATGAAAACGTCAGTTCGTAAAAAAGAAAATAAAAAAGATGATTACAGAAATCATCTTTTTTTGATAATTAAAAAAAGCATTGAAACAAAGTATATGCTCCCGCGACAAGACACGCCAAACCGCCAACGATGGTAACGGCTTTGACTTCACCGGGAGTATCTTCCCAAGAATCACGCCGGTCTTTTCCGGATAAAATTTCAGTATGCTTGAGGACAAGCATCAAAAATCCGGCAATCAGCAAAGCGATTGCCAAAATGCAGTATCCGGCCTTTGTAATTATAGCAATATGAAACGATGATCCGATTGAAGCAGCCAAAACGCTGCAGATGACTGTTAAAGCAAATATGATTCGTTGATTCATCTAAAAACCTCCAATATGACCGCAATACTAATATTACAGTGTTTTAAGCCAAGATTCAAGAAAGTTCGCTGAAAACCATGATGAACGCCAACGTATTCTCGAATCGTTTCAGCAGCTGATGCTAATTTTTGAAACGTTGAATCAATCATTTTTTGTTTAAAGATTCAGATTGTCGCCATAACATATTGTATTATTAAATGCTTAATTGCACATACTATTCAAAAAACTTGAATCAAGCTTCCAAAAATACGTTTTGCCTGAGGGGGAGACCTCTAATGATTCATTTTTATCTTCTAGTTTACATAATATACATTATATAAAGTAGTGCTTAAAAGCGCGCCCTAGAGCCATTTTGGATTTTGCGCTGAATTTTTTAAAATAAAAACCGCATGCTCTTTTGCATGCGGTTATTTCTTAGTCAGCTCTTTGATACGAATTGATCAAATCGTGTTTGCCGTTCCAAAAAGGAACTTTGACGACGCCGAGAATTTTCTTTCTTGGAACGAATCCGTAATAGCGACTATCGTTTGAAACGCTTCGATTATCTCCCAAAACGAAATATTTTCCCTTGGGAACTTTGAATGTGCTTCCGGTTCCTAAAACAACGCCCTTTGCTTTGGGTAAATTAGCAGCAACCTTTAAAGTTCCGTCAGCTTGCTGCTGTGACGTGATGTAGCCTTGCGATCTGAATTTTCCGTTAACAAAAAGTTGACCGTTATCACGATATTCAACGGTGTCTCCGGGCAAAGCAATCACCCTTTTGACGTATTTGGTGTCTTTTGTCAAGCCAGTGTTGTTTTGATCGACTCCGTACGCATCAAAGACAACTACCGAATCACGCTTTATCTTTGCCTTATGCAGCATCAAAACGCGTTCATTATTCTGAAGGTTCGGATACATTGATGTACCGTCAACTTTTACGACTGAAACAAAGAACGTTTTAATGACGGCCGCAATCAAAAAACCGACAAGAATCGGAATAACCCAACTTAAAATATTTTTAACAGCTTTCAAGTAATATTTCCTCACAAATCTTTAAATTTCTGATTCACATACAAGTGATTCAGATACAGTGCAAAAATTGCGGCAAATAAGAGCTCATATAAAAGGAATACAGAACTTTCGCCATATACGAACGGCATGAATATTACGATCAAATCCAGTCCGATTCGCACGAAGAATCGCGGATAATCAAAGTGAATCATATTGCTGAACAAGCTGATGATTCCAACGAAAGCTATCAGCAACGCAATTAAAATTAAAAACGTGAACAGAATTTTAGCATCATCCGCATATCGTTCGGCAGCTTCAAAAGACCTTCCGGGACGCCTGAGAATTGCTACTATCAATCTGAAATACCATGTGCTGAGAATATAGACAACACCTAATATGCCGATGATGATATTCATCCATATGTTAAAAGCCTCGCGCTTCATGTTCCGGCCCCCTAAAATTAGTTAATTCCACAAATTGATTATAGTATATAATCGGCTTTATTAAATCATCTAGCAGCAATAATTTGCTATTTTTAAGCGTTTCTTAACTTATCTGCGAGGCCTAATAGATATTCATGACTTGCTACTTGTTCTGACGCATCCCTTTGATCCTTCAAAATAATCTCATAGATGCTCGTTGCATCGTCGTTCATCAACGGCAAAGCCTTTTCCCAATCAATCTTTCCTTTTCCAAGAGGCAGACTGTCATGCGTTTCTCCCATTGAATCAACCAAGTGGTAATGAACGACATGTTCTTTTAAACGTTTCATCGAGGCCAGCAGCTTTTCGTTGCTGCCTTGATTTTTGATAAAGCAATGCGAGGTGTCGAAGGCCAAGCGATATCCCTTTTCAAAAATATAAAGGTCTTCTTTTTCATCACCGTAATAAAAAATCGGTGAAATCGAATTCTCAAACATAATGTGATTTTTGCCAAGATCTGCAAACGAGTCAATACGTCGATAAGCTTGTTCTCTTGCTTGATTGACTCCTCCCCACATATTGATATAACTTTGGGTCTGGCGTGAATAAGATCCGTGAACGAGCAGCTGAGCATCATAATCAAATGCGAGCTGCAGCAAATCGTTCGTGCTTTTATCGATAAAATTATAAAGGTCGCGGCATTTATCGAAAGGTGCGATCAATTCCGTAAACTGGCCATGGAATCGCATCGGGTGATGCATCACGATCTTTTGTACGCCCTTGCTTTTGATCCATTCAAAATCATATCTGAAACGTTTAAGTCCGTCCTCCGTAAAATCATTTTCAGAAGTATAAAATTCGAAAACATCCGGTTTGTAACGAAGTCTGTCTTCAATTTGTTCTGAATCAGTGCTTGCTTTTAACCCTAGTTGAATTTTCAAAATGTCACCAGCTTTCACAAAATTAAAGAGCTGAGATTGATCCCAGCTCCTTTTCGTATTGCGTTATTTGTAAATATCTTCCATCCATCCGAGTGCGAGAGCTTTTTCTCCGAGATGCGTTCCGATAACAGGACCGAAGTAGCTGATATCGATTGGACAATCGGGATGATTCTTGGCTAATTTGTCTCTCCATGCAAGAGCAGCAGCTTCATCATTTCCATGGAAGATGATTAAACGCAAAGGATAATCCATCCCTTTGATACGTTCGTCAAACAAATCTTCTGCACGTTTTAAAGCTCTCTTAGAGGAACGAACTTTTTCAAAAGCCACAATTTTATCCGATTTATCGTCAAAAGTTAAAAGCGGTTTAATTCTCAAAACGCTTCCGATAAATGCAGAGGCATTTGAAAGACGCCCTCCTCGAACGAGATTTTGCAGATCATCAACGATAAAGATTTCGTCAATCGTATCGCGCACATGATCGAGACGTTTGAGGATATCGTCCAAATCTGCTCCGTTTTGAGCCATGCGAGACGCTTCGATGGCTAAATACCCCATCAAAAGAACCGTAATTTTTGAATCATAGGGAATAAGATTGATTCGATCGGAAACGGCATCCTTGACCGTTGTTTCAAGCGTTCTGATGAATCCGGAAATAGTTCCGGCAAGATGGATGCTGATAACGGTATCGTATCCTTCGTCCGCTAATGACTCATACAGCTCAACCAATTCTCCGACCGGAGGCTGCGAAGTTGTCGGGAACTTCTCGCAAGTACGCAATTTTTCATAAAATTCTTCAGTTGTGATGTCGATGCCCTCGTTATAAACTTTGTCATCGATAATAAAAGGAATCGGAACAACGCGAATATTATATTTTTCCACCTGTTCTTTGTTAAGATAGGCTGTACTGTCGGTTACAACAGCGATTTTCATTTAACTACACCTACTTTAATTTATTATTGCAAACTTAATGATACCACATAAACGAGCCGATGACTAGAAAGCCGGAATATGTTTCGCAATGGCATAAAAAAAGAGCAACCTTTTATATTTTGATCGGTTGCAACAACCTCATCTGCTTTAACGCTTGTGCTTGCCCCTGTCAATGCTAAGCCGCGACAACTTTTTTCATCTGATGTCTCCTTTTCTTTTTGACTTTGACGTTTTTTTTGCCATATCTCGCAAAAAAAGTTAGAATATTAAGGAATGCTTTTAAGGAGGAATGTGAAATGGCTTTTGACGGTCTTTTTACTCGAGCAATGGTCAAAGAACTTGCTGATTGCCTGGTTGGCGGTCGAGTTGCAAAAATTTCTGCTCCGTATCAAAACGAAGTTATTTTGACGATTCGCAATCAAAGAAAAAACTATCCTTTGCTGCTTTCAGCGCATCCCACGTATGCACGAACTCAAATTACCGAAATTCCGTATTCCAATCCGCAGACACCGACGAATTTCACGATGGTTCTCAGAAAATATCTGGAAAGCGCCAAACTTTCATTTGTCGAACAATTTGAAAATGACCGAGTAATCAACTTCGGATTCGTTACGAGAAACGAACTCGGAGACAAACTGCCGCTTCTTTTAAGTCTTGAGATTATGGGACGCTATAGCAATTTGATCTTGGTCGATCAGGAAACGGGAAAAATCATCGATACAGTCAAGCACGTATCAATGGATCAAAACAGGTATCGAACGCTTTTGCCGCAAGCAACGTATCGTTTGCCTCCTTCCCAGGGAAAAATCAATCCCTTCAAAGACGAATCGAAAGCATATTTGGAACTTCTGAGAAAGTTCCCTAATCGAGAAGTTCTGGCCAAAAACATCGTCAAAACGTATCAGGGCTTTTCAAGAGAAAGCGCGTTGATTTTGGCGGACCGCCTTCATGAAACAAGGGAGCTTGATGATGCCTTCGCTGCATTTTTAAGAGAAACCAATAATCCGCATCCGACGATTTTGGAAACCGACAAGGGCCTTGATTTTACGTGTTTCAAAGCATCGTCCGAGCATGTCGTGACCTTTGAAACGCTGAGTTTGATGATTGATGCATATTATCGCGAAAAAGCTACGAGAGATCGCGTCATGTCGCAAGGTTCAAAGCTGATTCACGTCATCAAAAACGATCTGTCGCGAAACAGAAAAAAACTCGTCAAGCTTGAAAAAGAACTCAAGGCAACGGAAAACGCTGACGAATATCGCATCAAGGGCGAACTGTTAACGACCTATCTTTATCAGATCACCCGCGGAATGACCGAGGTCACGCTCAATAATTATTACGATCATGAAAAACCGGTAAAGATTTCCTTGTCGAATCAGCTTTCACCGTCAGCCAACGCGCAAAAATATTTCAAGCGTTATCAAAAACTTAAAAATGCCGTTTCTTTCGTTACGAGGCAAATCGATTTGACGAAAAAAGAAATTGATTATCTCGAAACGATTCAGGCTCAGATTGAACTCGCTGAACCTAAAGATTTGCAAGACATCGAACTTGAGCTTGAAAAAGGCGGCTACCTTGAAACAAAGAACAAAGCAAAAAAGAAGCCTCGTCAGTCAAAAAGCAAGCCTGAAACTTTTGTTGCATCGGACGGAACGGAAATATCGGTCGGAAAAAACAATTACCAAAATGATCGTTTGACCCTGAAAACTGCCAAAAAGGATTATTATTGGCTGCACGTCAAAAACGTTCCCGGCTCTCACGTCATCGTCAATTCGGATTCTCCAAGCGACGAAACGTTGACCGAAGCGGCAATCATCGCTGCTTATTATTCAAAATCCAGAGCATCGGCCAATGTGGCGGTTGACTTTGTACAAGTCAAAAAAATCAGAAAACCAAACGGCGCAAAGCCCGGGTTCGTTATCTACGAAGGTCAAAAAACGCTTTATGTCACGCCTGACAAAGAACTTATCGAAAAATTGAAGCATGCAAAGTAAAAAAGCTTGAAGCTACGAACGTGGCCTCAAGCTTTTTTGATTTATTCATCTTCTGAATCATTTTCCTGACGGACGATCGTGACCAGACAAGGATTACCTTGAGAATCCGTGTCAAGCACGAACGATCCGTTTGAATAGCGATCGCATGACGGATGATCCGAAACGCTGAGTTCGATTTTTTCGCCTGCAGTCGTTTCGATAATCAGTTTGTCCGTTTCGATAACCGGCTTGGCAAAGAAGATTCGGTGCGGGTTGCGCTTCAATTCGCGCAAAATCTGAACACCGCGTCTGGCTCTTGAATTTTCCGGAATTTTGTCGACCTTCATCTTCTTGAAAGCTCCGCGTTGAGTCACGATGGCGACCTCATCATGTTCACTTACCAAAGAAACGCTGATCAAGAAGTCGTCTCTCAAATCCATGCACTTGACACCGCTTGTCCTTGCACCCGTGGTTGGCACTTCATTCAACAAATAGCGCAGTCCGTACCCGGCATGCGTTGTACAAAAGACTTGCAGATCTTCTTTTTTCGTCTCAACAAATTCGGCCATGATGACTTCGTCAGTATCAGTTTTAAGTTTGATGAACGTCTGTGCACGCGATCTGTACGTTCGTCCCGGTTTGAGATCTTTAAGCAGCGTCTGCTTGATCATGCCTTCTTTTGTGGCAAAAACAAATGCTCCTTCTTTTTCAAGACTGTCAAACGTAAAGGCTTCGATAACGCGTTCATCATCGCTTAAACCGACCGTTTGGCTTAAATGCTCGCCGGTATCCTTCCAGCGCGAATCAACGATGTCATGAATCGGTCGATAAATGACGTTTCCCTTATTGGTAAACATCAGCAAATGATCCAAAGTATTGGCGACTTTCATCAAAATGACGACGTCTTCTTCTTTCAGGCCGTTGTCGCTTTCATCCGAAGCTTTGAACGAGCGCAGCGAAGAGCGTTTTACGTATCCGTCGCGCGACACGAGCAGCATGACGTCTTCTTGAGCGACCATGACTTCGGTGTCGATTTTGAGTTCCTCAATTTCAGCCCTGATTTCAGTCAGGCGCGGCGTTCCGTATTTTTTGTCAATGGTCTTGAGCTCTTTTTTGATTACTTTGTCAAGTTCTTTGCCGTTATTTAGAATCTTGGTATATTCGACAATTTTACGTTCAAGGTCCTCGGCTTCGTTTTGCAATGCGGTAACGTCGGTATTCGTCAAACGATAAAGCTGCAGGGAAACGATGGCCTCAGCTTGCTTTTCGGTAAAATCAAACGATGAGACCAAGTTGGCTTTTGCATCCTTTTTATTTTTTGATGCGCGGATAGTCTTGATGACGTCATCCAAAATCGACAGCGCCTTGATCAGACCGTCAACGATATGTTTGCGCTCTTTAGCCTTGTTAAGGTCAAATTCAGTGCGTTTTGTCACCACGATGCGCTGATGTTCAAGGTATGATTCGAGAATTTTCTTCAATCCGACATGTTTCGGACATTTGTGATCGATTGCAACCATATTGAAATTGTATGAAATCTGCAAATCGGTATTTTTAAACAAATAATTCAAAATGCCCTGTGCGTTTGCGTCCTTTTTAAGTTCGACGACGATGCGAAGTCCTTCGCGATCGCTTTCGTCTCTGACCTCGGCGATTCCTTCTGCTTTCTTTTGCAGCCTGATTTCGTCAATTTTCTTGACCAGCAAAGCCTTGTTGACTTCATAAGGAATTTCTTCGATTACGATCTGCTGCTTTGCGCCGCGAACGTCTTCAATTTGCGTCCTGGCCCTCAGCATTGCCTTGCCGCGTCCCGTTTCATAAGCTTTTTTGATACCGTCCAAGCCGAGCATGATTCCGCCCGTCGGGAAATCGGGTCCCTTGATGAATTTCATGAGATCGTCCAACTCGGCTTCAGGATGATCCATCAGATAAATCGTTGCCTGAATTGTTTCGGAAAGGTTGTGCGTCGGAATCTCCGTCGCATATCCCGCAGAAATTCCCGTTGCTCCGTTAACCAACAGATTTGGAAATCGTGCCGGCAAAACGGTCGGTTCAAATTCGGTATCATCGAAGTTCGGAACCATTTCAACCGTTTTTTTGTCGATGTCTTTCAGCATCTCAGCCGCAATTTCTGACAGGCGCGCTTCCGTGTAGCGCATGGCAGCCGGAGGATCGCCATCCATGGAACCGTTGTTGCCGTGCATTTCGATCAAAGGCTCACGCAGCTTCCAATATTGGCTCAAACGAACCATCGCTTCGTAAATTGAACTGTCGCCGTGCGGATGATAATTGCCCATGACGTTTCCGACTGATTTGGCCGATTTCCTGAACGGCTTGTCAAACGTGTTGCCGTCTTCATTCATGGCAAACAGGATGCGGCGCTGAACCGGCTTTAAACCGTCGCGAATGTCAGGAAGGGCGCGTTCCTGAATAATATATTTGGAATAGCGTCCGAAACGTTCGCCCATTACGGCTTCAAGCGATAATTCCTGAATATTTGAATGTGTTTCCGTCAAAAATAGCCCTCCCGTTCCTAAATGTTTTCATCCAAGTCGTCATCGAACAGTGACAGACTCTTTTGTGCAATTTCCTGATCTTCTTTGCTTGAAGCATCCCCATGCGCAGATGAGGCAACGGCAGTATCAAGCAGGCTCCCGTCTTCTTCAAGCGTAAATTTGACGTTTTTTTCAATCCATTTTCGTCTTGGCTCAACACGGTCTCCCATCAGAGTTGAGACGCGTTTTTCGGCCAATGCATCGTCTTCGATTTTGACCCTGACCAAAGTTCTCGTTTCAGGATTCATAGTCGTTTCCCAAAGCTGATCGGCGTTCATCTCGCCCAACCCTTTGAAGCGTTGAAGCGTGAAGCCTTTTCCGATTTCTTTTTCGGCCGTTTTAAGTTCTGCATCGGTCCAGGCATACTTGACGACGGTCTTCTTTTTAACCGTTTTTTGAAGCTTGTACAACGGCGGAAGCGCAATGTAGACTCTTCCGGCATTGATCATCGGTCGCATGTATTTATAAAAAAACGTCAAAAGCAACGTTTGAATATGCGCGCCATCGGTATCCGCATCGGTCATGATGATGACCTTGTCATAATTTGCGTCCTCGATGTTGAATTCGGTCCCGACTCCGGCACCGATCGTATAAATCATGGTATTGATTTCTTCGTTTTTGACGATGTCTTGAAGTTTCGCCTTTTCCGTGTTCAAAACCTTGCCGCGCAAAGGCAAAATTGCCTGAAACTTGCGATCGCGTCCTTGTTTGGCAGATCCGCCGGCAGAATCCCCTTCGACTAAGAAAAGCTCGTTTTTCTTGGCATTCTTTGATTGAGCCGGTGTCAGCTTGCCTGAAAGGAGTCGCTCTTTTTTGTGGCGTTTCTTGCCGTTTCGGCTTTCATCGCGCGCTTTTCTGGCTGCTTCTCTTGCTTCTCTTGCCTTTAGCGATTTGCGCACGAGCTCTTTGGCAAAATCGCCGTTTTCCATCAGGTAGTATCCAAGCTGTTCATTGACAATTCCGTCAACGGCGGTTCTTGCTTCCGGCGTTCCGAGCTTGCCCTTTGTCTGTCCTTCGAATTGAAGAAGTTCTTCTGGAATTCTGACGGAAACCACGCAGGCCAAACCTTCTCTGACGTCGCTTCCTTCGAGGTTTTTGTCTTTTGACTTAATCAGATCGACCTTTCTTGCGTATTCGTTGAAAGCTTTGGTCCAAGCGGATTTCATTCCTACTTCGTGCGTGCCGCCGTCTTTTGTGCGCACGTTGTTGACAAATGACATGATCGTTTCAGAATAGCCGTCATTATACTGTGCGGCAACTTCGACTTCGATGCCGTCTTTTTTGCCTTCAAAGTACATGACGTTTCCAAGCGTGTCTTTTTCTTCATTAAGGTAGGAAACAAATTCCTGAATCCCGTTTTCAAATAAAAAGACGTCCTGGTCATCGTTTCTTTCATCGGTCAAAACAATTTTAACGCCTTTCAAGAGGAATGCCGATTCGCGCAAGCGTTCAGCCAGCGTGTCATAATTAAAATGCGTTGTCGAGAAAATCTTTTTGTCAGGTTTAAACGTGACGGTCGTTCCGCTTTGCTTTTTGGTTTTACCTATTTTCCGCAAAGTTCCAACGGGATGTCCGCCATCAACAAAGTCTTCTTCGTATTCAATCCCGTCACGAACGGTATTTACGGTCAATTTTTCAGATAAGGCATTGACGACGGAAGCACCGACCCCGTGAAGTCCGCCTGAGGTTTTATATCCGCCTTGTCCGAATTTTCCACCGGCATGAAGCACCGTATAAATGACTTCAACGGTCGGAATCCCCATCGCATGAATTCCGACGGGAAGACCTCGACCGTTGTCGACAACCGTAATTGAATCATCTTTGTGAATCGTCACGTCAATTTCTTTTCCAAATCCAGAGAGTGCCTCATCAACCGCATTATCAACGATTTCGTAGACTAAATGATGCAACCCTTTGGCATCAGTCGAACCAATGTACATCCCCGGTCTTTTTCTGACAGCTTCAAGTCCTTTCAGGACCTGAATGGAATCATCGCTATAATTTTCAGTACCCATAAATTCGACCCTTTCTAAAAATTTGTAACTATTTTATTCTAACTCAAAAATAAAAGCTTTGGCAAGTGGAGCAGCGAACTTAAATTCGCCAAATTGAAAGTAAATTTGCGCAAAGACGGTCTTTGGGGTTAAAATAATGTCTGTACTAGAAGGAGGAGTTTCTTTTGGATTCAAATACTCTGAAAATCATTGCGATGTGCGTCATCGGCTATTTGCTCGGTTCGATTCCTTCCGGCGTTTGGATCGGCAAATTAATGTACGGCAAGGACGTTCGCGATTACGGCAGCGGAAATATGGGTACGACCAACACGTTTCGCGTGCTTGGAAAAAAGGCAGGAATCATCGTTTTGGTGATGGACATGTTCAAGGGAACTTTAACGGCTCTGCTTCCGATGATGTTTGGCATGCATGTCAACGCTTTGCTGATCGGTCTTTCGGCAATCATCGGCCACGTCTTTCCGATCTTTGCCGGATTCAAAGGCGGAAAAGCCGTTGCGACGAGCGTCGGCGTGCTTTTGGTCTATAATCCGGAGTTCTTTTTGATTGCCTGGGTCATTTTCCTGATCACGCTTTATGTTTCAAGCATGGTAAGCGTTGCAAGCATGGTCGGCTTTACGCTGATTACGATCGTTTCGCTGTTTTATAACGATCCGATTTTGACGATCGTTGCTCTTGCTTTGACGATTTTCATTTTTATCCGTCATTGGGGCAACATCGAACGCATTAAAAACGGAACGGAAAACATGGTTCATTTCGGCTTGCTTTACAGAAAAAAACAAAAAGAAAACAAATGAGGATGGGAGAAAAGTCACGCTTCTCTCTTGAATTAAACGAAAAGCCGAACGAAGGCGGTCAATTTGCGACTGACTTCGTCCGGCTTTTTTAATTTCCAATGCATAAAAACTACTTTTTCAATCAGCAGGACTGCTCAACCAATCTATCCAAGATCTCACTCAGATTTACGGACAAACGGCCGTTTTGAACCATTTTGTCCGCAATCAGCATTTTGGGAACGGTCCGTTTATGGACAGCGTGCCCATTTTCATCGGTGTGTCCGTAACTGACAGCGATTTTGCCAAATGCAGCGACTGATAAATCAAGCTCATTTAATTTTGGGACTTATTCCTCCGCTATAGCATGCAATCGTCATGCATACGCAAAAAACCGGATGAGATTTGCAATTAATTGCAAATCATCCGGTTTTTCAATTTGAGGCAGAGTTTTTTTCCAGCCTTATTCTATCGCTATCTTGAATGAAGCATTGAACGTTTCATTCGGAGCAAGCGTTTTGATTCCGTATTTTTTTCTGAAATCCTGCGTCGTATCGGCAGTATCGGCAATGCTCCACCAAGGCTCAAGGCAGACATACTGTCCGTCTTTCGGGTAGCATGACCAAATGCCCAAAGCAAGCGTATCGTCCGACGTCATTTTCACTTGATGATTATGCTTTTTGCTCTTTAAGACCACTTCAACGGGTGCTCCGTCATTGCAAAAAACGATTGCGTCATTGCTGAAAGTTTCTCTTGAGACGTTGATTTCAAAGAGGTCTTTTTCTGTGGCTTTATCCAAATCGAATAACCCCTCTGCATTTAACGGCAAAAAGCGGCGTGATTTTTGCCCCGTAATTTCAACGACGTAGTCATCATATTCATCACCGACTTGAAGCTGCGTTGAAAATGCCGGATGGGCACCGATCCCGAAAGGCATTTCCTGACTGTTGGGATTTTCGACCGTATATGCGGTTTCAATGGTGTTTTCAAACAACGTATAGGCGATCTTTAAAACAAATTCGAACGGATAGGCTTTTTTTGTCTCCGAATCTGATTTTAAAACGAAAACAGCCCTTGTCCGCTGCTTTTCTTCAACCTCAAAGTCCATGTCGCGAGCAAATCCATGTTGATGCATGGAATAGCGCTTGCCGTCGATGAAGTATTCGTCGTTTTTTAATTTTCCGACCGTTGGGAACAACACGGGCGCATGTCTGCCCCAATATTTTGCATCCCCGCTCCAAAGATAATTTGCGCCTGTTTTTTTCAAAATAATTTCCGAAAGCTCTGCACCATGTTCATTGATGCAGACTCTGATATGTTCATTTTCAAGCATGACGGTCATTTGTCAAAATCCCCCTTCTACAGAATATATTGGCTGAGATCCCTGTCGTCAACGATTGAGCCGACCTTGTCTTCAACATAGGCTTCAGTAATCGTAATTTCGCCCATATGCATGTCCGGTCCTTCAAACAGCAAATCTTCAAGCAGTTTTTCAAGAATCGTGTGAAGACGTCTGGCACCGATATTTTCGGTTTCGTGATTTACTTTGCATGCAATCTCAGCAATTTTTTCGATTGCCTCCTTCGTAAACGTTACGGAAACGTTGTCCGTGCCGATCAAAGCAATATACTGCTTGACGAGCGCGTTTCTCGGTTCCGTCAAGATTCTGACGAAATCTTCTTTTTGCAAATCGTCAAGCTCGACTCTGATCGGGAATCTTCCTTGAAGTTCCGCAATCAGATCGCTTGGCTTTGATTCTGCAAATGCACCGGAAGCAATGAATAAAATATGATCTGTTTTGATCATGCCGTATTTTGTTTTGATTGAAGACCCTTCGACGATCGGCAAGATGTCTCGCTGAACCCCTTCGCGTGAAACCTCGCCGGAGTTTTGCTTTGATTTGGAAGTAATCTTGTCGATTTCATCGATAAAGATAATGCCGGTATTTTCGGCGCGCTTGATGGCGGCATCGGCAATGTCCCATGAGTTGACGAGCTTGGCTGATTCTTCGCGAACCAAAATTTCGCGTGCTTCTTTAACGGTTACCGTTCTGGTGATCTTTTTTTTCGGCGTGATCTGGGCAAGCGCGTCTGAAAGGTCGACGCCCATTTGGCCGAGCATTCCGTCGGCTGCTCCGGACGGAGAGCTTGGCTCATCCATCTGGAGCGTGATTTCTTCATTTTCAAGATATCCTTGACGAAGCTTTTCGGCAACCGACATGCGCTTGTCTGCAATCTCATCGGTTACGTCTTCAGGTTCTTCCTGCTGATTGAAGAGGTTTGCGTAATTTCCGCTTTGAAGATCGCTCATCATCTTTGAAAATGCTTGCTGCTGCGACATTTTTTCCTGTTTCTTCTGAGCGGGAACGAGCAGTTTCACCAACCGTTTGTCAGCTTTTGCGACGGCTTCTGCACGAACGTTTTTGAACATTTCGTCTTCTTCCATCTTGTAAGAAACTTCAACCAGATCACGAACCATCGATTCGACGTCGCGACCAACGTAGCCGACTTCCGTGAATTTTGTAGCTTCGACCTTGATAAACGGTGCATCGACGATTTTGGCCAGACGTCTGGCTATTTCAGTCTTTCCGACGCCTGTGGGTCCGATCATCATCATATTTTTTGGCGTGATTTCCTCTTGCATGTCCTCAGAAAGCTGCATCCTGCGGTAGCGGTTGCGTAAAGCGATTGCAACGGCCTTTTTGGCTTTTGATTGTCCAACGACGTACTTGTCGAGTTCGGCTACGATTTCTTTTGGAGTTTTTTCATGTCCTGTCAAATCCAGTCCCCCCTTAAAGTTCTTCGCAAATAATATTGTGATTCGTGAAAATATCAATGTCTCCGGCAATTCCGATTGCGGCCTTGGCAATTTCGGCTGCCGACATGCCATCAGCATATTTCGTCATGGCTTTTGCAGCAGCCAAAGCGTAGTTTCCGCCCGACCCGATTGCCAAAACGTCGTCGTCGGGTTCGATTACTTCGCCCGATCCGGAAACAAGCAGCAGATTCTTGGCATCCATCACGATCAGCAATGCCTCCAGTTTCTGCAATGCTTGATCGCTGCGCCATTCTTGCGCCAGTTCAACCGCGGCCCTTTGCAGATTGCCGCTGTATTGATTGAGTTTTTTTTCAAAACGGTCTTCCAAATTGAAAGCATCAGCCACGGATCCGGCAAAACCGACGACGACTTTGCCGTCATAAATCTTGCGAACCTTGTGGGCCGTCCCTTTCATGATAACTTTTTCGCCCATCGTAACTTGTCCGTCGCCTGCCATGGCCGTCTTGCCATTGTGGCGAACCGCACAAATCGTTGTAGCATGAAATGAAATTGCCATTCTAATTCCTCCAACAAAAATGTAATTTTATGCACGCGGGAAAAATTTTCGGTAGTCCCGCTTAAGATGTTCAGGCGTAACGTGCGTGTATATTTGAGTCGTTGAAATGCTGCTATGCCCCAAAAGCTCCTGAACCGAACGAAGATCAGCCCCGTTCGCAAGCATGTGCGTCGCAAACGTATGCCTGAGCTCATGGGGATGGATCGTCGTTGTCAAACTGCTTTTTTCAACAATTTTGTCCAGAATGTAGCTGACCCCGGCAGGCGTCAGCGGATCGCCGTAATGGTTTACGAAAACAAAGTCATGTTCCTTTTGATATTTTTCCATGACCGGCGTGCGCATTTTTTCAAAGTAAGCCTTCAACGCATTATCGAGATAGCTTCCAAACTGAACGTAGCGGTCCTTTTTGCCTTTCCCGTGAACAAGAATCGAACGCATCGGAAAATCAATATCCTGCATCTTCAAACCGACGCATTCGCTGACGCGCATTCCCGTTGAATACAAGTTCTCAAGCAGTGCATTGTCGCGAACGGTCAAGGGATCGTCCCCGCAAACGGCTTGAAACAGCGCATTCATTTCTTTTTCGTAAAAAAAATGCGGCAGTCGTCTCGGATGTCGTCTCAAGGAAACGTATGCAAAAGGATCCTGATCGGCTTTATCGTTTCTGACAAGAAAACGGTAAAAGGCCCGCAAACTTGAGATCTTGCGCGAAACGGTCGTCGTCTTGAGTTCTCTGTCATAAAGCCAGCTCATATACGCATGGACATCGATATTATTGATGTCCTTGAACGATTTCAAACCTCCGCTTTCATCAAGGAAACGGCAAAACTCGTTCAAGTCCTCAAAATACGAGGTAATCGTTGCCTCGGAGTACTGTCGCTCAACTTTGAGATATTGCTTAAATTGTTCAAGCCATTCTTTTTCCAAGGCTGACACCCCCTCATTTCATTTTCCTTCACAAAGCATATTAAGTCAAGGTCAGGCGATGCTTTGTGCCAAGTCTTAAGCAAATTTGAATTTTCTCTTGAAAATTCAAATATTTTGTCCTATCATTGTTTTTAAGTATTAACGACTTTTTTATTTGCGCAGATAAAAGTCTAAAATACATTTATTTTTAGACGTATTAAAGTATTTGATACTTAAACGGAGTAAAAAAAGCTTATGAGGTGAATTAATTATCATGGATGCTACACAAAACAAAAGCAATCTCAATCCCTTTTCAACTTTCCTGATCATCGGAACGGCCTGGGCCTTTGATGCCTTGGACGTCGGCCTGCTTTCGTTCGTCATGCCGCTGATCAGAAAAGAATGGCTGCTTACGCAATCCCAAACGGGCCTGGTGAGTTCTGTCAGTTCAATCGGAATGATTGCTGGCGGCTTTTTATTCGGTCACTTGGCTGATAAGGTCGGTCGGCAAAAAACGCTGATTGCTTCTTTGCTGCTCTTTTCGCTCGGAAACGTCGTTTTGGCCTTCACCCAAGGGTTCGTGCCCTTTTTGATCGTTCGTTTTATCGTCGGTGCCGGACTTGGTGGCGAACTTCCGGTAGCCGCAACCTATATAGCGGAACTGTACAGCGGCAAGAAACGCTCAATGATGCTGATTTTGGCAGACAGTTTCTGGGCCGTCGGCTGGCTTGTCGCAGCCTTTTTGTCATATGCTTTGAGCGGACTTTTAGGCTGGCGCGGGCTGTTGATCGTGACTGCCTGCTCTGGATTCTTCGTAGTCGCAATCAGAAAACACGTCTCAGACAGCGATGACGTTAAGCAAAACACGAAGGAAAAGTTTGATTTCAATGCTTTGAAACAGGCCTTTACATGGCGTACGCCATTGCTTTGGACGGCATGGTTCATGGTCATGTTTTCCTACTATGGCATGTTCATGTGGCTGCCAAGCATTCTTGTTTCAAAAGGAAACAGCTTTGTTTCAAGCTTCGGATACACGACATTGATGGTTGTTGCGCAGCTTCCCGGCTATTTTGGCGCGGCATGGCTGACAAAACACGTCCGGTTGCGTTATATCTTTTCAATTTATATGCTTGGGACCGCTTTGGGGGCCGTGATGTTTGGAAATGCAGTGTCCGTTTCCGCAACGATCATCGCCGGCTGCGTTCTGTCATTCTTCAACCTTGGTGCTTACGGTGCAATCATCGCTTTGACTCCAAGCCTTTACCACGTGAAAACGCGCGGCACGATGACCGGACTTGCGGAAGGCATGGGACGTTTCGGTGCCGTTGTCGGACCGCTTTTGGTCGGATTCTTGATGGACAAGGGCGTTTCAATCAATTCGATTTTTATTCTCTTCATGGTTTCATTGATCGTCGGTGCGATTGCCGTTTTGGCATTGCCTGACGAAAACCTTTCAAAGGACGGACAAAATCATGCTGAATAAACTGCTTGCAAAAGAAAAATTAGCTGAATTTCTGAAAGAAGACTTAGGTTTTGGCGATCTGAGCACCGCTTACCTTCCAGACGGTGAAACGGCCGGATCGTTCATTGCCAAAGAAGACGGAATCGCGTGCGGTCAAGAAATTCCGGGAATGGTCTACGAACTTCTTGGCGGTGATGCCGATTACATCCCTTGCGTCAAGGATGGTGATTTCATAAAAAAAGGCACGGTGATGGGAAAAGCTGTCGGAAACGCCAAAACTCTTTTAGCTGGTGAACGCGTTTCATTGAATATGATGCAGCACATGAGCGGAATCGCCACGAAAACCAAAAAGGCAATCGATCTTTTAGACGATGATTCAATCAAGCTTTGTGATACCAGAAAAACGACTCTCGGCCTGAGAATGTTTGACAAGTACGCCGTAATGATCGGCGGGGGTCACAACCATCGCTTTGATCTGACCGGTGCGCTCATGTTAAAGGACAATCATATCGCGCTTGCCGGCAGTATCAAAAATTGCGTTGAAGACATCAGAAAACATATTGGTCCGTTGACTCCAATCGAAGTCGAAATTGAAACGCTCGACGAATTAAAAGAAGCAATCGATTCCAATGTTGACGTGATCATGTTTGACAACCAGTTGCCGCAAACAATACGAAAATGGAAAGAAATAGTTCCTGCGCACGTTAAAGTCGAAGCTTCCGGCGGAATCAGCTTTTCGACTATTGCAAGTTTCAAAGGATGCGGTGCTGATTTCTTGTCAATGGGAGAGCTGACCAATGAAGTCGAACCGTTAGACATCAGTTTCCTGGTCAAAAATGCAGTTAAAGCAGAATTTTAAAAAACAAAAAGGAGATTTGCCTATTTGGCAAGTCCCCTTTTTGTTTTATAATTCGTTTTCCAATTTGTACTTATCAAGAATATCTAAAGCTCGTTTGGATAACGCCAGGTTTCTTTCACGCTTGTCGCGAATTTTTTGCGAAAGACGCGGCACGATTCCAAAGTTGGCATTGATCGGTTGGAAGTTTTTGGCACTTGCATGCGTAATATAATGAGCCATTGCCCCCATCATCGTCTCAACGGGGAAAACCAGCGGATCTTTGCCTTCAATCAACCGAGCGGCATTGAGCCCGGCATAAAGCCCGCTTGCAGCGCTTTCGACATAACCTTCGACGCCAGTCATCTGACCTGCAAAAAGCAAATCTGAGCGTTTCTTCGTCTGGTAGGTGTCTTTTAAGAATTCAGGCGAACGCAGATAGGTGTTTCTGTGCATGACACCGTAGCGAACGAATTGTGCATTTTCCAAACCGGGAATCATTGAAAAGACGCGCTTTTGTTCTCCCCATTTGAGATGAGTCTGAAAACCGACAATGTTATACAAATCACCAACGGCATTATCTTGGCGCAACTGAACTACAGCATAAGGCTCTTTGCCGGTTCTGGGATCTTCCAATCCGACAGGTTTCAGCGGGCCAAACAGCATCGTTTTCTTACCGCGTGACGCCATCTGTTCAATCGGCATGCATCCTTCAAAGAATCTTTCGTTTTCAAAGGCATGCAGTTCGGCAGTTTCAGCATTAATCAGTTCATTGTAGAAATTTTCGAATTCTTCTTCCGTCATCGGGCAGTTGAGGTAAGCGGCATCCCCGCGATCATAACGTGATTTAAGATAAACCTTGTCCATGTCAAGCGAAGCCTTTTCAACGATCGGTGCGGCCGCATCATAGAAATAAAGTCCTTCATCACCCATAAACTCTTTGATTGAATCTGCAAGCGAGTCTGAAGTCAACGGACCTGTCGCAATGACCGTCAACCCCTGCGGCAATTCCTTGAGTTCTTCTTCGATGACCGTAATATTTTCATTTTCATGCAGCGTTTTTGTGATTTCGCCGGAAAAAGCATCACGATCAACTGCCAAAGCCCCACCGGCAGGAACGCTGTTTTCATCAGCGGCTTTCATTATCAAAGAATCAAGCTGTCGCATTTCTTCTTTCAAAAGTCCTGCTCCGTTAGTCAATTGGTTGGCCCGCAAAGAATTTGTACAGACAAGTTCCGCAAAATTCCCCGTATGATGAGCCGGTGTGTTCTTTTTCGGTCGCATCTCGTAAAGTCTTACTTTGATGCCCCTTTTAGCCAGCTGCCAGGCTGCCTCGCTTCCGGCAAGCCCTGCTCCGACCACGTTAACGCATTTTTCCATTAAAATCCTCCATTTGGCTATTTTTGAATAGCTTCTTCATAATCGTTATTTGGACACTTGACCTGCATCCCTTGTTTTGTTTTCTTTTCAATCAAGAAATGCCCGCATTTAGGACAATCTCTTGCAATCGGCTTATCCCATGAAATGAAGTCACATTCAGGATACCTGTTGCAGCCATAGAAAAGCCTGTTCTTCTTTGATTTGCGCTCAATAATTTCACCGCGCTTGCATTGCGGACATTTAACGCCGATTTGTTTAACGATGGCCTTGGTGTTGCGACAGTCAGGAAAGCGACTGCAAGCGTAAAACTTGCCAAATCTTCCCATTTTGATGACCATCGGAGCCCCGCAAATTTCGCAGTCAAAGCCTGCAGGCTCATCTTTTATTTTGACTTTCGCCATTTTTTCTTCAGCAGTCTTGACTTCAGTTGAAAAAGGCTTGTAGAATTCATCAACAACTTTGACCCATTCCTGTTTTCCTTCTTCAATTTCATCCAGCTGATCTTCCAACTTAGCCGTAAATTTGACGTTGAGGATATCAGGGAAACATTTGCCGATCATATTGTCGACAATTTCTCCCAGCTCCGTTGGTTCAAATTTTCTCGCAGCCAATTTGACGTAGTAGCGCTTCTGAATCGTATTCAAAGTCGGTGCATACGTTGAAGGACGACCAACGCCGTTTTCTTCGAGCGTTTTGATCAAAGCTGCTTCAGTAAAGCGTGCCGGTGGCAAAGTGAAATGCTGATTTGGCTGATTCCTGCTCATGATGACCTCATCACCGTTTTCCAAATCCGGCAACATATTGTCCTTATGCTTTGAATCAGCATAAACTTTCGTAAATCCGTCAAATTTAAGCTTTGAACCGGTTGAACGATATGAAACACCGTTTTGTTCAAGATCAACGCGCATCGTATCAATAACGGCAGGCGTCATCTGACTGGCAACAAAGCGTGACCAGATCAGCGAATAAAGTTTCATTTGATCCTTGTCAAGGTATTTTTCAAGCGATTTTGGCGTTCTCAAAACTGAAGACGGTCGGATTGCTTCGTGCGCATCCTGAGCTCCTTCAGCAAGCTTGCCTTGACGCGGTTTGATTGCGGCATAATTTTCACCGTACTCAGAATGAATAAACTCCGATGCTTCATGCTTGGCAACTTCAGAAATACGCGTCGAATCGGTACGCATGTAGGTAATCAAACCAACGGTGCCGCTACGACCGATGTTGATGCCTTCATAAAGCTGCTGAGCAACCATCATCGTCTTTTGAGTTCTGAATTTCAAATTGTTGTTTGCGACCTGCTGCATCGTTGATGTCGTAAACGGAAGCGGAGGTTGTCGCTTGCGTTCTTTCTTTTCAACGTTGGCCACCGTGAACGGCTTTTTCGTATCGATGCGTTCCATGACGGATTTGACGGCATCGTTATTCTGCAAAGCAGTCTTTTTGCCGTCAATGCCGTAAAAAGAACCCTCAAATTTTGAGCGGCCTTTTTTGAATTCGGCATCGATCGTCCAATATTCTTCAGGCTTGAAATTTCTGATTTCTTTTTCGCGCTTAATAATCAAGTTCAAAGCGATTGACTGCACGCGTCCCGCAGAAAGACCCTTTTTGATTTTTGACCATAGAAGCGGAGAAATCGAATAACCCACCAACCGATCAAGCGCCCGCCGAGCCTGTTGAGCATCAACCAGATTCATATCGATTGCACGCGGAGTCTTGAAGGCATTTTTAACCGCATCTTTCGTAATTTCATTAAATACGACGCGATTCTTGTCCTTTGGATCCAGTCCCAACAAATAGGAAAGATGCCATGCAATTGCTTCTCCTTCGCGGTCCGGATCGGCTGCAAGATAGACGTGATCGGCTTTTTTGGCCTCTTTGCGCAATTCCTTGATCACGTCGCCTTTGCCCCGAATTGAAATATAGTGCGGCTCGTAATTGTTTTCAACGTCAATTCCCATCTTGCTTTTGGGAAGATCGCGAATGTGCCCTAAACTCGCCATTACTTTGTAACGATTGCCGAGATACTTCTCGATCGTTTTAGCCTTTGAAGGCGATTCCACGATTACAAGGCTCTTTTTGGGAGTTCTTCTGGTTGTTTTCTTTTTTGGTTTTGCTTTAGTGCTACCATCCTTAGTTGGCATGAACCCAACTCCTTTTGCTTTTCTATTACGCTGATATCCGTTCAAGCATTTTATTTAACATCTTAAATAAAATTTCGATACCAATGTTAAGGTAATTTAATGTGATTTGTCAAGAAATTTGAAAATTCTTCAATAATATCTTCCGAACACAATGCAGGTTTTGCACCGGCCGCAATCAATTCGTTCGTTCCTTGCGACAAAGATTCGGTAATTTTTCCGGGAATTGCCAAAACGTTGCGATTTTCTTGCAAAGCAACGTTTGCGGTAATGAGCGTTCCGCTCCTGTGTCTTGCCTCAACGACCAAAATAGTTTGAACAAGCCCGGCAATGATGCGATTACGTTGCGGAAAATGAAATTTCAGGGGCTGCGATCCAAGCGGGTATTCCGTCAGCAAAAGCCCCTTGGCAGCCACTTCATTTTGAAGCATCACGTTGCCCCTTGGATAAACAACGTCGAGTCCCGTTCCGATGACGGCAATCGTTTTGCCGCAATAGTTCATCGTCATTTGGTGCACGATGCTGTCAGTGCCCTTTGCAAGCCCGCTGACGATGACGATTCCCTGATTGATGACGTCCGGCAAAAGCAGCTTCAAACTGTCTTCTGCGTACGGTGAATGAACCCTTGACCCTACTACTCCCAAAGCCGGCTCGTTCGCCAATTCGAAATCTCCCTGAAAGTAAAGCACGACCGGGGGATGATAGATTTCCTTTAAGGCTTTAGGATAATTACGGTCGATAATCGTTGCGACTCCCGCATATTCAACGTTTTTTCGATATGCTCGTTCAACTTCGGAACTGAATGCTTTTTGATAAATTCTTTCAAGTTCAAACGATTTTCCTTCAATGAATCTGTCCGTTTCGGAAAAGTTTGGAATCCTGTCGTTTCGTTCGATAAATTCAGCGATTGAAAGCTGGATTGAATAAGGAACTCCCATGACGCTCAGCTTGATCAAAAATTCTCTTTTATTCATAACGCAAACCTGCCTTTTTTTACTCTTTATATATTAATAAAGGCGCAAAAAAGCAGCCGAGCTATTTAAAATATTTTGATTTGATCGGTTCAAAAGTCATTCTGTGAATCGGACACGGTCCCAACTTTTCTAATCCTGCCAAATGTTCCTTGGTTCCGTATCCGTCATTTTTGGAAAAACCATATCCTGGATAAATTCTGTCATAAAACTGCATCAAATGATCTCGATTTACCTTGGCAACAATGCTTGCGGCTGAAATAGAGGCAGATTTGGCATCTCCTTTGATAAGTTTTTTTTGAGGGATGTCGGTTTCAATCTGCATTGCATCGATTAAAAGCTGCTCGGGTTTGATGCGCAATGACTCGACGGCTTGTTTCATCGCAACTCGTGCTGCTTCATAAATGTTGATTCTGTCGATCATCCGATTGTCAACACAGCCGATTCCGACATCAATTGCGCGTTCCAAAATCAATCCGTAAAGCTTTTCCCTTTTTTCCGCAGTCAGCTGTTTGGAATCGTTGACGTCAATCAAATCAAAATCGTGCGGCAAAATTACGCAACAAGCGATAACGGGCCCTGCCAATGGTCCGCGACCGACTTCATCGATTCCGCCGACGTTTTCAATGCCAAAATTCCAATAAGCACGCTCAAGTTTGAGTCTGTTTTCAAACTCGGCCTGCTTTTGTAATTTCTTTTGAATTCTTTTGTCATACGACAAAAGAAGCTTTTGAATTCCTTTGCGCCCGTCTTTTCTGAACGTCTCCAATAATTCCGGTGTCGGGTCTTCTTCAAGAAGCCTTTTCGCCTGAGCGATCGTCATCTTTTTTTCCATGCCTCAACCCCTAAACCTTGGCAGGATCTTTGGGAACGGCATCCAACGTGAAACGTCCGAGTTTTCCCTTGCGACATTCAAAGATCAAACGCTCGCTTGCACGATCATAATCTTCTTTGAAGCCCATTTTCTTGGTAATTGAAAGCAATAGTTCGACGGTCGGCTGATCCAGATCCGATTCATCCAGTTTATAGCGCTCCGTCAATGCTTGAGGATGGTTGTCGACGAAATATTCCAATTCGTATAATGCAACGTCGTCTTTGGCATAAAGCGTATCTTTGACAGCACCCGTCAAGGCAAGCTTTTTGCCAACGATCGGATCTTCAAATTTTGGCCACAAAATTCCCGGAGTATCAAGCAGCAACAGGCTTGAACCGGCTTTCAGCCATTGCTGCGCCTTGGTGACCCCGGGCTTGTTGCCGACGATTGCGACGTTTTTCTTTACCAATCGATTGAGAAGGGTTGATTTTCCGACGTTCGGAATTCCGATGCACATCGCCTTGATGCGCGAATTCTTGATTCCGCGTGCTTCTTTTGCCGCAATTTTTTCTTTTAAGACTTCCTTGATTTTCTTTTCGATTGCGGGAAGCGTGCCCTGGTTGCTGTTGACGGCAATTGCCGGATGTCCGTTTTGCTCGTAATATGCGATCCATTCTCTCGTCAGTTTGGGATCTGCAAGATCCATCTTTGTCAAAACGATAATGCTTTTTTTGTTTTGCAGCAATTCTTCCAATTGAGGATTTCTTGAAGATTCCGGCAATCTGGCGTCAACCAGTTCCAAAACGATATCTACTGCATTTAAATTTTCTTTGACCTGGCGCAAAGCTTTTGCCATATGCCCAGGATACCACTGAATAACAGTCATTTTTGCCTCCGCTTTAATTGAATAATTTGAATGAAGTAATCGGCCAGTAATTCAACAGAACGCGGCCTGATATCCATTCGCTTTTAATGGTTCCGATCGTTCGAGAATCCTTGCTGATTCTGCGGTTGTCTCCCAACACGAAATATTGATTTTTAGGAACCCTTTTCTTGCCGATAAGCTCGTTCAAAGAAAAATCGGACGTATAGGTATTGTATTGTCTCTTGACGTCATCAAGAAACGATTCGTCAACTGCTTTTCCGTTCACGTATAAGGTGTCGTCTTTATAGGAAATCATATCGCCAGGAAGGCCAATGACGCGTTTGACGCATGTTTTTCCATTAGGAAGCGTAAAAATCACGATTTCAAAGCGCTTGACCTTGCCGTATTTTCTGACCAGCACCTCATTTCCGTCATGCAAAGCAGGTTCCATCGAGTTGCCGACAACTTCAACCGGAGTGAGGACGAAAGTCCTGAAAAACAATGCCGACAAGCTCGCCATTCCGACCAACGGAACCCAGTATTTCCAGTTGTTCAGCATCCTTTTCATGGAATTCGCCTCCTCATAAATTTGTTCACACTATTTAATCATAACAAGGATTTGCTTAAAAAAAAAGAGCGAACCTGCCGATATCGGCAGGTCCACCTTTAATTATCTCAATTCGTCTTCTGCTTTTTCAAGCACAGGATCGTTTTGATTTATTTTTTGAGAAATCTGCGTTTCAAGAGTCGTCAAAGTCTTCGTATCAGCCTTGCCGTTAACGGTCAGCTTATTTTCTTTTTGATAGGCCTCGACTGCTTTTTGGGTTTTCTCTGAGAAATAGCCGTTTTCTTTACCGGCATCATATCCCAGGAAATTCAGCATCTTCTGCAACGACTCAACCGAACTGCCGCTGTCGTCCAATTTCAGCTCTTTATTGACGTTAGGCGCTAAAACATAAGCTATGCTTGGATAGTCTGCCTTAATATCCGGTTGCAGTCCCTTGTGATGAATCCAAGTTCCGTTCGGAGTCAGCCATTTTGCAATCGTCAGCTTAAGTTCAGTTTTGTCCTTAAACGGCAACGTGTTTTGAACCGTGCCTTTCCCGTACGATTTCGTCCCGATGAGTTTGACGCCCGCTGACTGACGCAAGGCTGAAGAGAAGATTTCAGCAGCGCTTGCCGAACCACCGTTGATTAAAACGACCGTCTTTTCGTGAACCTTAAAGCCATTGTCAAACTGCTTGCCGGCACGATAAATCGTCGGCTTGCCTGACCGTGATGCTACCTGCAAAATAACTTTGCCGTCTTTAACGAACATTGACGACATTTTCAATGCCTGATCCATTAAGCCGCCTGGATTGTTGCGCATGTCGATGACAAAAGACTTTGCCCCTTGCTTTCGCAGCGAGACGATTGCCTGTTTCATTTCCTTTGCCGTGTTTTGCGAGAAAGTCGTCACTGCAATCACGCCGATTGACTTGTTTTTAGAATCCAACGTTTCCGTGACGGTTTTGACTGGGATTTTTGCTCTGACCAGAGTCTTATCGAAAGTCTGCCCGTTTCGTTTGATCGTAATCGTGACCTTGGTTCCGATCTTGCCGCGCATGATTTGGACAGCCTTGTTGAGCGTCATGTCGGATGTTTGGCGTCCGTTGATTTTAACGATCAGATCATTGGCCTTGATTCCGGCCTTTGAAGCCGGAGTACCTGCAATCGGCGCAATGACTTTGATCGCATTGCTGCTTTTTTCGACCTGAGTCCCGATGCCTCCGAAACTTCCTGACATCGTATCGTTTAAATTGGAGCTTTCTGTTTCGGACATATATTCTGAAAAAGGATCGCCCAATGCGCTGATCATGCCGTTAATTGCTCCGTCCGTCAGCTTCTTTTGCGAAATCTGCTTATAATAATTATAATAAAGCGTACTGTAGATCGAACTGATTTTGCCTAACGACTGGTTGGCGGTTTCAAGTTCTTTGACCTGTTTGTTCATAAAATAGTAAACGGAACCGCCTCCCACGAGAAGCGAGACAACGATTGATACAAAAATTCCGATAAAACCTAAACGTTTTTTAAAAAGCTTTTCTTTAAAAGAACTGCTTGCTTTTTTTGTCACTAGTTTTTACTCCCATCTGCTTATGCGTTTTTGTCCAAATACAGCTGCCACGCATCATCAAAAACCGTCATTGAAGACACGTAGCCTGCTTCAAGTTCCAAATAGTTCGAAATTTCATCATGGTCGACAGATTGCTTCGGAAATGCCGAATCATAAAATGCCGCATTCGCAAAAGTTGCCATCTCAGTGTTTTCATCCGGATTGCGCAACGTCATTAAAAATGCATAGAAAGTCATCGTGCCTTTAACCATCATGCCACCTACTTGTCAAGCGGAATCGACACGTTGAATCTGATGTCGTCGTTTTGAAGATTCAAACTTTCTCCGCGAACTTTGATGCCTTGCTTTTTAGTCAACTGGTTCAAGTCAAGCGTGATTTTTGATCTTTTTGAATCAATTTTGGCCCAGCGTCCAAGATCGTAGTTGTTTTTGACGTATCCCAAAACAAAGCCTGGCGGTGCATTCAAAGAACCGATCGCAACCGATTTGGCATTCAAAACGATGTTTCCGTCAGAGTCAAGCGCAGGTTTCGTATAAAGCGTAAAAGAAACCTTGGCTCCCAAAATTTTGGTCGTTCCCATTAAAATCGCGGACTTGTCGAGTAAAAAACGATACCTGATCGAATTTTTGGTTTGATTTTGTTTCAAATAATAATTGATTGCCGCTTCAAGCTGATCCTTGTTCATGCTGACCGACAAATCAGCATACTTGTCGGCCGAGACTTCCGTTTTTTCAACGATTCTGTTCTGATCAACGCTTGGAGTCGTAACTTTGACAAAGATAAACATAAAAAATGCAATTACCAGTCCCAGCAAAATGGCAAACGCCCATTTCCACGGATTGGCAGGCTTCGTCAGCTTAACGGTTTTTCTTTTGTGTTCCGTCAAAATCATTCATTTCCTTTCTTAAGCCACAGATCTTCATGTTTTTCCATCACTTCGTAAAGCCTCGATGTCATATATCTGTAGCCTTTTTTATTGGGATGAAAGTGGTCAGCATCAGACAGATAGTCATTCTTTTCTGATTTGTCGTTCAATGCGGTTTCAAGTTTTTGATTTGAAAGTTCAGCCAGATCAGAATTTGCCTCCTGCTTCAGTTTCTTCTTTGAATGGCCATAATATTGACCTTCGGACAACTGATCGCAAACATCGACGAACTCCATCTTATCATCCTTTTCAGCATGAGATTCGGCAATTTTATTCCATTCTTCAGTATATTCCTGCATTGGGGTCAAATTTGGAAAATATACGTAAAACGGATTGTACACGCTGATTAAAAAAATCGGTGCCTTGCTGTTGTATTTTCTGACTGCCGCAAACAAGGATGAAAGTTTGGCATCATATTTCTCTTCTTCTTTTGGCATCACCTTGTCAAGCTTGTTTGCAGCAAGTGCCATAAAGTTGTTTTGCATGACCTGCATCAGATCGTTTCCGCCGACCGTCATCGTAATCACGTCTGCATCTTCCAAGGCGTCTTGAAGCTTCTTGCTGGTTTCGACGCGCTTTTCGATCTGATCGCTTCTGTCGCCCGTTTTGCCAAAGTTATTGGTCGTGACCGAAACGTTGTGTTCCTTGTTCAGCTTTTGCTTGATCATGTGGACGTACCCGCCCTTATTTTCAGGATCGCCAACCCCATGAGTCAAGGAATCGCCCAATCCCACCAACGAAATGTCTTGTTTCGGAACTTTTTTGGAACTTGCTGCCTTGGCGGTATCCGATTTTTCCAAATCCACTTCGTTGTGAGTTGAAACCGTGCATTTCAATAACGAAAAAGCACCGACGGAAACCAACAAAACCACGCCCAAAAAGATTAATAAACTCTTTGCTTTCTTCACTTAATAAGTCACCCCGTCTAAATTACATATAAGAGTATTGTATAACATCTTGCCGCTGAAAATCAAAAACGATACCGGTTTTTGTTGTTAAATTCTGCAATTATATGTTAAAGTCTTTTTGAGGAGGCGTTTTTTTGAAACGTAAAGTACCAACAGAACATATTATTTTCGTCGGGGTTTGGACGGGGCTTTGCTTTGCCGTTTACGGCGGCATTGGCATCGTCAATATCGTCAAAGCTATTTTGGCCAAAGACATCGGCATGACGACAGCCGCTTCAATCATGTTCGGAGCATGCATGATTTATATAATTTTGCAAATTATTTCAGTCAGCATGGTCAATACCCGTGCCAGCACGACGATGGGCAAAATTTCGCTTGATTTCGCCATCATTGCTGTAATCAGCTCGCTTTTCCCGTATTGTTTCGGCTTGAAATTTTCGGCAAGCGGCTGGGTTTCGTTCGGATTGCTGTGCGGAGTCGCAGTTTTGATGATCATCTACACCAGCATCAGATATTTTAAATATTGGAATTTTGTCTATCCTGTCTTTGCGGTCATCTACATCGCCAGTTTCATCCTGGTTTTTTCGAAAATGAATTTTATTTCCGTAATCGCATCCGTCTTGACTTTACTGGGGATGTTCATGCTCGGCCGCGAGAAACTGTTCTTGATTTCAAATATTTTAGTTCCGACGGGAATCACGCTCAGCGCGCTGGCAACGTTATGCCTTTCGTTATCAGGCGAGGCCGTTCAATTGGTGTAATCGTCATGCAAAATCATAATTAAAAAAGCGCAACCAGACTCATGCGGGTTGCGCTTTTTTTTGGTTATTTTCTTTCATAAACGAAAAACGTGTGCTGATATTGATTCTTTTCGTCCGTCGTTCCTTTTTCTTCGTATTTTAAAGCAAAACGGTCCATGTCAAGGTCCGGCATTGTCGTGTCCGCGTCAAACTTTTCTTTAATCTTCGTGACATAAAGCAGATCGACGTCATCCTTGAACATTTTGAACAAGGATGCTCCGCCGATAACGAACGTTATTTCAGAATCGTGTTCCTCAAGCCACTTTCTCAAATCATTTTCGTTATGAACGACGACGACCTGATCATTGTCTGCATATTCTTTTTCAAATTCAATGCTGTGGGTCAAAATGACGTGCAAACGACCAGGAAGAAGCTTCGGAAAACTGTCAAACGTTTTTTTGCCCATAATCATCGGATGTCCCGATGTCTGTCGCTTAAAATAGGCCAAATCATTCGGCAAGTGCCACGGCAGTCTGCCGTTGATGCCGATATGATGCGCAGAATCTTCAGCCCATATATATGCTAACATTTCAGTCCCCCCTGTCAAACAGCAACCGGTGCCTTGATTGCCGGTGCCGGATCATAGTCGATGACTTTGATGTCATCAACGTCAAAGTCTTCCAAATGCTTCTTTTCAGGGTTGAGCCATAACGTCGGTGCTTTCTTCGGAGTCCTTTTGAGTTGTTCTTTAACCTGTTCGATATGATTCGAATAAATATGAGCATCACCCAAAGTATGCACGAATTCTCCGACTTCAAGGCCGCATTCGCGCGCAATCAGATGCGTCAGCAGCGAGTAGCTTGCAATATTGAACGGCACGCCCAAAAAAACGTCCCCGCTTCGTTGGTAAAGCTGACAGCTGAGTTTTCCGTTGTTTACGTAAAATTGGAACAATGAATGGCAAGGAGGCAGAGCGCTCGTCGGCACGTCTTCCGGATTCCACGCGGTAACAATCAGACGCCTTGAATCAGGATTGGTCTTGATTTCTTCAATCACGTTCTTGATCTGATCGATCGTCTCGCCATTGCTCGTCTTCCAGTGACGCCATTGTGCACCGTAAACGTTGCCCAAATCACCGTATTTTTTGGCAAATTCGTCATCATTGACCATTCTGTCGCAAAAAAGTTTCATCTGTTCTCGATAGACTTTGTCAAATTCAGGGTCTTTTTGGCAGCGCAAGCCAAAATCCTTCATATCCGGTCCTTCGTACTCGTCTGATTCAACCCATTTTTTGAATGCCCATTCGTCCCAAATGTGATTTTTGTGCTTAAGAAGATACTGAATGTTCGTATCACCGTTTAAAAACCATAAAAGCTCGCTTTTAATCAGTCCCAACGGAACCTTTTTGGTCGTCAAAAGCGGGAATCCTTTGCCGAGATCAAAGCGCATCTGGTATCCGAACAGGCTTATGGTTCCTGTCTTCGTCCTATCATCTTTTCTGTGTCCATGATCCAAAATATCGCGGATCAGTTGCAAATACGGTTCTTCTAGTTCTGCCATCATAATCCTCCCTATACGTACTGTCCTAAATACTCCCAACGTTCCATTGCTTCTTCGCTTCGCTGATCGATCTCGTCAATCTGACGCTGCAAATCGCCAAGCTTGCCGTAATCTGAGCCCGGAACGTTGTTCATTTCTTCCTGAAGCTCTGCCTTGCGTTCATCAAGATCGTCAATTTCTTTTTCCAGTTTGTCAAATTCCATTTGTTCCGCATAAGTCAGCTTGGTTTTTTCTTTTGAAACTTTCTTGTCTTCCGTTGAAGAATTTGCGCTGCTTTTTTGCGGTGTGACACTTTCTTTTTTAGCATGAGTTTCTTGACTCAGATAATCGGTGAACATTCCCGTATAACGCTCTATCCGTGCTTGACCTTTGAAAATCAAAAGATCTGACGCAACCTTGTCCAAGAAATAACGATCATGCGAAACAGTGATGACCGTCCCTGCGAACGATTCGAGATAATCCTCAAGAATCGTCAAAGTTCCGATGTCAAGATCATTGGTCGGCTCGTCAAGCAGCAGCACGTTTGGTGAAGACATCAGCAATTTCAACAGATAAAGTCTTCTCTTTTCACCGCCCGACAATTTTCTGATCAAGGTTCCGTGCATGAAACGCGGAAAAAGAAACTGTTCGAGCAGCTGCGTCGTGCTGACGCGTTCGCCGTTTTTGTTGACGACGCTTTGTCCGACTTCGTCCAAATAATTGATGATTCGCTTGTCTTCCGGAATTTTTTCCGTTTGCTGCCGATAGTAGGCCAGCTTAACGGTCTCACCGACGATCAGCTCGCCCGAATCAAGCGGCAAATCGCCTGCAAGCACGTTCAAAAAACTGGATTTGCCGGCACCGTTGACGCCGGTGATTCCGATTCTGTCGCCAGCTTTGACCAACAGATCAAAATCATTGATAATCTTGTGATTTTGAAGCGTCAGCGAGCCTTTTTTGACCTCGAGCACTTTTTTGCCGAGTCGAGCCTGCCCAAGATTGATGTCGACTTTTCCGTCAACCTGCACTTTGTTCAGGCCATCCTTTAACTCGTTGAAATGATTGATGCGAGCCTGTTGCTTGGTAGTTCTGGCCTTGGCTCCGGTACGCATCCAGGCAAGCTCTTTTTTGTAAAGCTGCTGCTGCTTGTGTTCGGCAACCAGTTCGCGTTCGACGCGTTCTGCTTTTTGTGCAACGAAATCTTGATAGTTTCCGGTGTAAAAATACAGTTTTCCAAACGAAAGCTCAATGATTCGCGAAGCAATCTGATCCAGGAAATATCGATCATGCGTAACGACCAACAGCGCTCCCTTATATGACGCAAGGTAGCTTTGAAGCCACTCGATCGAATCAAAGTCAAGATGATTCGTCGGTTCATCCAAAATCAAGAGGTCTGGTGCCTGAATCAAAACCTGAGCCAGTCCGACACGTTTCAGCTGTCCGCCTGAGAGCGTCCCGACCTGTTGGTTCCAGTCGCTGATGTGAAGCTGCGTCAAAATCGTCTTGACGTCGCTTTCTGCAGTCCATGCATCTTCTTGATTCATCTTGTCTTCAGCATCCGAATATCGCTTGGCGAGCTTTTCGTTTTCAGGATCAGCCCCGTATGCTTCCAACGCCTCTTCGTAATTTCTGACGGTTTGAAAAATCGGTCCCGCCCCTTCAAAAACGGCCTCGATAATCGTTTTTGAAGCGTCAAGTTCAGGCATCTGCTTCAAATACCCGATGCGATAATCGTTTGGAGCGATTAATTCCCCCGAATCAGCCGGATCGATTCCGCTGATCGCATTGAGCAAAGTTGTTTTTCCTGAACCGTTCGTTCCGATCAGACCGATGCGATCATGTTCGTTGATGATGAAATCAGCATCCTCAAACAACGTTTTTTCACCGTAGGTCTTGGTTAAATGTTCAATCCTTAATGTTTGCATAATTTCACTTTCTTCGTCTTTTCTGAGAACGTAATTAATTAAAATTATATCATATCTATTTTATATGTAAATTTGCTTACACATCATTTGCCAAAAAATATCCGTTCCGTTTTTTCAGCATCGATGAACACTGCTAGTCAACGGACTTCAATGCTTCCAGCATATCGATTTGTTTCAGCTTACGGTTGACGAAACATCCCAAAATAAAGAGGATGAAGACGATTGCCACCACGGGAATCAGATAGATTCTGAGCGGCACGCTCGGATCAAACATGATGTAATCGGACCCGATCATCTCCAGGATGATTTTATGCATGATCTGCCCGAAAAAAAGGCCTGAAACAATGCCGACGAAAGACAGCACGATTGTTTCGCGATAAATATAAAGCGTGACTTCCCTGTTGTGAAATCCAAGAACCTTAACTGTCGAAAGCTCGCGAATTCGTTCTGCAACGTTGATATTGGTCAAATTATAGAGAATGACGATTGCAAGCAAAACGGACAGGACGGTCAAGATTACCATGACCATTTGCAACGAATCAACGATGGAAGCAAGCTGTCTGATCAAAGACGTATTCTGGGACACGTTATAAACGTCAGGAAGCTTGATGAAATCCGCTGCGGTATTTTCGACGTTTTTGACGTCTTGATCCTTTAACCTGACGATCGTGACATTGGATTGATACGAATCATGCGTTGCCTTTTCATAATAGGCTTTCGTCATGTAGATAAAGTGTCCGGCATACATTTCGGCAACTCCCGAAACCTTGACCCTGACTTTTTTGCCGTTGATTTTAAGTTTGACCGAGTCGCCTTTTTTCACGCCGCAAAGATTTGCGAACTTTTCGGAGAATACGGCACCGGAATTTCCCAAAGGAATTTTTTGACCTCCTTTTCTTTCGCGCAAGTCAACGAACGAATTTATGTTGCCGTCCGGAAAAACGAACAGCGAACTGTCGTTTTTGCCATGAACCGATTTCAGCATGACGTTTTCCTGGGCTCTTGCTTTTCTGGCAAGCAACTGCTCCGATTTGGCCTTTTGACTGGCCGATTTCCTTGAATCATTGAACACAAGCATGTCATATTTAATAATCTGTCCGAACTGTCGCTTGGAAACGCCGGAAACCGATGTTTGAATGCCAAGACCGGAAAACAGCAAGGCAACCGAGCCTGCCACGCCAAAAATGGTCATCAGCATGCGCTGCTTGTAGCGAAAAATATTTCTGGCGGTTACCTTTTGCGTGAATGACAGCTTTTGCCAAAGAAACGCTATTTTTTCAAGCAAAATCTTTGAGCCCGAGGCCGGTGGCTTTGGCAGCATCAAATGAGCAGGCTCTTCGCCAAGATTGCGTGCGGCAACCAGCAATGCCGGCAAAACGGACGAGATGAGCGCTGCTGCAACCGTAAGAAGCGTATACGACCAATAGAAGCCGATTTCTTCAGAACCGACAACCGTCGTTTTCGAAACAATATCGCTGATCATCGGCGACAAAAAGAAGTTTCCGACCAAAATGCCGATAAAAGTCCCTGACATGCTTGTCACGAAACCATAAATGACAAATTTGGAAATCACTTGCCGTTTCGTATAACCCAAGGCACGGAACAGTCCCGCATTCAACCGTTCCTCATCCACAAATCTCGTCATCGTCGTCAAAGTTACCAGTGCAGCGACAAGATACAGCACAACCGGAAAAACGTTTCCGACCGCCGAGATGCTCGTTGTCGCATTCTTATAGGTTCCATAACCGTCCGATCCGGCGACGCTTTTCCTGTCATCGATCGTGTAGGTCGGTTTTTTCATCTGCGAAAGCTTGTTTTCGCTTGCTCTGACGCTTGACATTCCCTGATCGTATCTTTCCTGTTGTTTTGCAATCATCAAAGCAGGAACGCCATTTCTTTTTGCTTGTTCGATATTTTCTTTTAGTTCAGAAAGCTTTTGCTTCGTCCGTTCGATTTTGGCCAAGGGCTGTGCTTTGAGATGTTCAAGTCTTGTTTGCCCGATTTTTTGAAGCTTGTTTTTGAGAAGTCTTTGATCATCGTCTGCCTCTTTGTCATAGTCATCCGTATAATAGGGATGATTGCTCAGATCGTCGAACCTGATTCTTCCGATCGTATAAAATGCAGAGTCAAACGCTTTTTCGGATGCAAACGCATAGCCTTTCAGCTCGCCTGTTCCCGCAGAAGAGCTTCCCATGGTCGAATTGTCCCAAATATCGGCCGACTTGGCGAATCCGACAACCGTATAGGCGTTTTTTCGCAAAAGCTTTGCCTTGTCTTCAGAAAAAACGATTTTGTCGCCGACTCTGTATTTTTTCTGAAGAGACGGACCTAAAACGATCTCCGCGTTATTTTTTGGCATTCTGCCGGAAATCAGCGTACACAGAGATATTTTTTTCGGAACCGAAAAAATTCGAACTGCACTGTTCGTATGTTTGATGGTGACGTCGGTCAAATTCGCCAATTCAACTTGAACTCCTTTGATTTTGTTCAGTTCCGCCTTCTCCGTCTTGGTCAGCCCATAGTCCGACGTGACGTAAAAATCAGCCATTTTTGTTTTTGATGCATATTCTTGAGCAGTATTTTGCATATTGGGTCCCGTCACCTTCAAACCCGTCAATGCCATTGCGCCAAGCGCCAATAAAAAAACGATTGACAGCGTTCTTCCAAATGAGATCGTAAAAGCATGAAGAACGTCTTTCCAGTATTTTTTCTTTTTCATTTCCGTTCCCCCGCGTTAATACTCAAGCTTTTCAATATCCATCGGATGGTCGTTGATCTCAACGCGACTGACGGTCGCATCCCTCATATGAATCACGCGATCGGCAATCGGTGCCAAAGAAGAATTATGCGTGACGATCACAACCGTTGCACCGCTTTTTCGCGACATGTCCTGCAAGATCTTCAAAACCTGTTTGCCCGTTTCGTAATCCAAAGCGCCGGTCGGTTCATCGCATAACAAAAGCTTCGGCTGCTTGGCAACGGCCCTTGCGATCGAAACGCGCTGCTGCTCGCCGCCTGAAAGTTGAGCCGGAAAATTATCAATGCGTTCCTTTAGTCCGACTTCCGTCAAAACTTTGACCGGATCAAGCGAATCGGAGACGATTTCAACAGCCAATTCGACATTTTCCCTGGCAGTCAGATTGGCAACCAGATTATAGAACTGAAAGACAAAACCAATGTCGTTTCTCCTGTAGTCCGTTCGTTTTCGATCATTAAATCCTGCAATGTCGGTGCCATCGATAATGACTTCTCCTTCGTCAAAGACGTCCATTCCGCCCAAGACGTTGAGCAGCGTCGACTTTCCCGCTCCTGAAGTTCCGAGAATGATTACCAGCTCGCCTTTTTCGATTTCGAAATTAACGTCTCGATTGGCTTCGATGACGTTTTCTCCCATGTGATAACGTTTGTACAGGTGCTTCACTTCGATATATGCCATACTGATCCTTCTTCCTTAAAAAAAAGCACGCCCAAAGACGTGCTGTGCTTATTTCATTCTTTGCTTTGCCAGCTCAAGCAAAGACGTTTTTTCATTTTCCACTCGTCCAAACAAAACCTCTTCTTCAAGGTAATCAAGTATTTCTCCCATCTTCGGTCCCGGCTTGATGCCTGCTTCTTTAATCAAATCCCCGCCGTTTGCCTTAAGATCTTTTTTTGACTTGATCGGAAGAGTACGGTAATCATGAATCAATTTGTCTTCATCAACGGTGATTTCCATTTGCTTTGCAACTGCCAAAGCGGTCTTTAAACCTGTTTCTCCAGCATTATACAACGTAAAACGCGTAACGCGACGATCCGCAATGCTTTCCAACGCGGCAACCGCTTTTTCAGTTTGGGCAATTGTTTCGTTTGACGACTTCCATGCTCGCAAAAGCTTTGCCGAATCTTTTCCGTTCATCTTCAAACAGTATGAAAGAAGCGTCCAGGCTTCGATTTCATCTTGAATTTCCAGCTTTCTTTTTGAAAGTTCATTGAACGTTTCGCCGTATTTTGAGAACATCGGACAATGCTGATACAATTTCGTTTCATAGAATGCGCTCAGTCCGCAGCCAGGATTTTTTCCCATCAGCAGCTTGATCCATTCGACGTGAATTCGCTCAACGGCGATTTTTTCCAGCAAAGCCGCATTTTCTTCAAGAGCCTGAAATGTCTTTTCTTCAATTTTGAAATCGAGCTGACTCGCGAAACGAATCGTACGCATCATTCTCAAAGCATCTTCGTGGAATCGCTCATGCGCATCACCGACAGCTTTCAAACGCTTGTTTTGCAAGTCGCTCAAGCCGTCAAACATGTCAATGACTCTGCCCGTTTCATCCATTGCGAACGCATTGATCGTCAAATCACGCCTCTTTAAATCTTCTTCAAGCGAACGAACGAACGTCACGTGATCAGGACGTCTAAAATCCTGATAAGTCGATTCGGTTCTGAAGGTCGTAATCTCATAGCCCTCGCCATGATCCAAAACCATCACCGTTCCGTGCTGAATGCCGGTATCAACGGTCTTTTTGAAAATTTTCTTGATTTCCCGCGGGTATGCGCTCGTGGCGATATCAACGTCATGAATCGGAAGCCCAAGCAGCGTGTCACGGACGCTTCCGCCGACAAAATAAGCTTCAAAGCCGGCCTGCTTGATTGTTTCAATAATCGGTTTGGCATCAAGAAATTCTTGCGGAAGTTCTTTTACGATCATAAGAGATTTTCCAATCCGATCATCAATTCATCATAGTTGCGAATCTTTTCAGTTGCTACGGCAACGCCCGACATGAATGAAATTCGATCAAACGAATCCTGACGAATCGTCAAAGCCTCGCCTTTTCCTCCGAATAAAACCTGCTCGTGAGCAACGTATCCCGGCAAACGAACGGCATGAATGCGCATACCTTCGTAATCCGCGCCGCGTGCTCCTGCCAGGGTTTCTTTTTCATCCGGATTGCCCTGTTTATGTGCCTTGCGAACTTCAGCAATCATTTTGGCGGTATTGATGGCCGTGCCGGATGGAGCGTCCAGCTTATTGTCGTGATGCATTTCGATGATTTCGACGTCCGGCAAATATTCAGCTGCCTTTTTTGCGAACTGCATCAGCAAAACGGCCGAAATACCAAAGTTTGGCGCAATGAGCCCGCCGACATGTTCTTTTTTGGCAAGGGCCTGAAGTTCGGCAACCTGATCATCGCTCATTCCCGTTGTCCCGATTACCGGACTGATGTGATTTTCCAAAGCAAACTTCGCATTTTCAAAAACAGCGCTTGGCGCAGTAAAGTCGATCCAGACTTCGGCGTCCGTCTTGATTTCTTCGCGCGAAACATAGACGGGAACGTCCGTATCCTTATACTCTGCATTTTCATTAAGGTTCTTTTCCTTGGCGCAAGGATCAAACACGCCGACCAACTCAAAATCTTCATGTTCGAGGACCATTTGAACGGTCGTGTTCCCCATGCGTCCCTTAAAACCGGCTACTAATACTTTAACCATTTATATCATTCCTTCTTAAAAAGTATTCTTTGAATCCCTTTCAGGGAATCGCCTATATCACTACAATTTTACACATTTTTTTGCTTATTCGCAATCAAACTTTATCTCGTTTCAAAAGAACTTGATTCTAGTCCGACAACATACTAATATAGTATACTGATATATCAATTCAAATGATGGAGGAATTTTTATGCCGGATTATTCTCTTAACATGAGCATCGATCTGACCTGGTTCAAATGCAACATGCTTTATTCCAGATGGGCCGCTAAAAACGGAATGGGGTATCCCGAAATGATGGTGCTTTATGGCCTTTATGCTTTTAAATGCAGTTCCCAAAAAGAAATCGCCGAACATTGCGGCATCGTCAAACAAACCGTCAACACTGTCGTCCATGATTTGGAAAAATACGGTCTGATTGAAATGACGCCATCGAAAACGGACAAGCGCTCCCGCATCATTTCCTTGACGGACGCAGGCCAAGCCTATGCGATGGAAAAAATCGGACCTCTTCTTGATACGGAAAAGCAAATTTGTCATCAAATCGGATCTGACCGCATTTCTTCAGCTGTTGAAACGCTTGATCTGTTCAATGTCTTATTCGAACGAAACTTAAACGAGGTATAAAACATGTCTGACTTGAGAACTTTTATGAATTACGTCATCCCGTCCGTGCTCTCATTTGCTCTTTCAGGAGTCTATGCGATTGTTGACGGCTTTTTCGTCGGAAACACGATGGGCGACATGGGGCTTTCCGCCATCAACGTTGCCTACCCGATCACGGCCGTTATTCTAGCCGTCGGAACCGGCATCGGAATGGGAGGAGCCGTTCAATATTCAATCAGTTCGGCCCAAAACAAGCCGAAAAAGGCAATGAATTTTGTCAACGGAACACTTTGGCTTTTGATTGTTTCAAGCATCATCATCACTCTTTCAGCGGGACTTTTCCCTGAATTCTTCGTCAGCTTGCTCGGCGCGAAGGGAACCTTGCTTGAAATGGGAACAATTTATATTCGCGTGATTGCGCTCGGAGCCTTTTTGCAAATTGGCAGTACTGGTCTGGTCCCGATGATCAGAAACTATGGCGGAGCTTTTTTCTCCATGGTGGCCATGATCAGCGGTTTCGTCACGAACATCATTCTCGACTATCTGTTGGTTTGGGTTTTAAATCTGGGGATGACGGGGGCAGGTTTGGCCACGATTCTCGGAGAGGGATTGACGTTCTTGCTTGCACTGATCTATTTGCTTAAGAAAAGCAGCATCAGCCTGAAGATCCCACTAAGCATCATCAGGAAAATCAGCGGACCCGTGATCAGAGTCGGGATTGCTCCATTCGGGATGTCGCTTGCTCCCAATATTTCTCTTGTCATCATTAACTGGTTTTCGATCAAATACGGAGGAGACAGAGCCGTTGCAACGTATGCCTGCATTTCTTACGTCATCTGCATCATCTATCTGATTTTACAAGGCGTCGGAGATGGCAGTCAGCCGCTGATGAGTCGATATTATGGCGCTAAAAATCTGCATAAGCTGAAGATCACGCGCGATATGGCATATGTCTTCTCACTGATTCTCGCTTTGCTCGGATGTTTTGCGACGTTTTATACCAAGGGGGCCATCGGTGCATTATTCGGAACGTCCGCTTCGGTAAATGCAGAGATTGAAAAGATAATTCCGATCTTCTTAGTTTCTGTTCCGTTCGTTTCAATCAGCCGCATTGCCACTGCGAGTTTTTATGCGACCGAAAAGACCGCCTTTTCATATGTTCTGACGTTTATCGAACCCGTTTTGATGCTGATATTGATGCTGATTTTGCCCCCGCTGTTCGGCGGACAAATCATGGTTTGGTGGAGCAGCGTTTTTGCCAGAATAATTTCTGCGATCCTGGCATATGCCCTGAAGCTCGTCGTCGAAAAAAACGAAAAAACGCAATTAGGCTGAGCTTGAAACAAAATTCCGTATTAAATAATAAGTTTTTGCTCATATTCAACAAATTTTCCTCTAACGTGATATGATGAAAGATGTTAAGTTCGTCATACTATGGAGGTGTGGTCGTGAATAAAGACAAAATTCATGTCCTGGATTTCTTGATGATTGCATTGGGGTGCGCATTTTACGGATACGGACTGGTAAACGTCAATATTGCCAATAATTTGGCAGAAGGCGGAGTTACCGGCGTGACGCTGATTATTCGCTACTGGCTGCATATTGACCCGGCATATACGACGGTTTTGATCAACGTGCCTTTGATTTTGATCGGCTATCGTTATCTTGGCAAAAAATCTTTGCTGTATACTGTTTACGGAACGCTCAGCCTGTCCTTTTTCATCTGGCTGTGGCAACGCGTTTCCTTGCCAGTCAATCTCAACGTCCAGCATGACATGTTTCTTGCGGGAATTTTAGCTGGTTTCTTCGGGGGGCTAGGGTCCGGGTTGGTCTACCGATTTGGCGGAACCACCGGCGGAACCGACGTCGTTGCAAGAATTTTCGAAAAGCAAAAAGGAATTTCGATGGGCAAAACTTTGCTGTCGCTTGACGTTTTGGTTTTAACGCTGTCCCTTTCCTATCTCAATCTCAGACAGATGATGTATACGCTGCTTGCTTCATACGTCTTTTCAAAGATTGTTGATTTCATTCAGGAAGGTTCCTACTCTGCCCGCGGTTTGATCATCATCTCTCCGAAAAACGATGAGATCGCAAACGAACTCATGCGTCAGCTTGATCGCGGAATCAGCTTCATCAAGGCTGAAGGCGGATATTCGGGACAGGACAAAAAGGTAATTTACAGCGTCATCAGCTCAACTGAATTGACGATTGCCAAAAGAATTATCGAAACCATCGACAGCAGTGCTTTTATCTCAATCATTGACGTTAATGAAGTTCTCGGAGAAGGATTTACTTATGAGAAGAAGCCAACGAAGTTTCCTAAATGAATATTTTTAAAGTCAGATCGAAGGGTCTGGCTTTTTTAGAAGCTAATCCCTCCTGTTGATGTGAATTGGGTTTGTTCATTAGTTAAAGTAAGAATTTATTATTGTTAAAATTGATTCGTTCAGTTGTTCCCTTATGGTTAAAGTAACTATCTATTGTAACTTAGACTCGGCCCTGATACCAGCTTTTATTCAAAAAGCGCCCCCTTCTTTCAGGGAACGCCTGCTCAAAAATTTTTTGAATTTCTTAGCCTGTCCTTTTTCTTCAGCCGATAACTAAATTATGCCCTATCAATTGTTAAATAGTCTTAAATCAAAAATTTTTTCATCTGAATGAAACAAAAAACGCCCGTTCCAAATCGGACAGGCGTTTTTAACAGCAATTATTTTATTTATCTTTCAATAGTAAGCTTATCGGTTTCCGTCTTCAGGTGGCCGGAAATATCACGCAAATCTGAAACATGCTGCGTGAATTCGTCCATCGTTGCCAGAACTTCTTCGGAATTTGCGGAAACCTCTTCCGTTCCGGCGGCATTTTCCTGCGTTGAAGCAGAGATGCTTTCAAGACCTTCGAGCACTTTGGCTTGGACTTCTTCGATTTTCGTTGAAGACTCAGCGACTCCGGCAACTCTTTCGGCCATGTCTTGATTGCGCTTGAAGACTTCCATCGTTGATTTGATGGCTTCTTGAATCAGCTTGG
>OFMB01000063.1_pt1 | contig 76924 bp, 80 predicted proteins | sample 1541111 | NCBI WGS metagenome assembly OFMB01 (sample SAMN04209241, study PRJEB22552) | human gut metagenome | biome: gut; material: feces | host: Homo sapiens | place: USA: Oklahoma
GCTTTGAGTTGTATACCATGTCCTTACACTACTGTTTACCATGTTTCTCTTGACATTTTGCTCGCCCCTACAAGGAAATTGCGGAAAGCTTTGCTTGTAGGGGTCGACGACTCGACAACCCTTTGACGCCTCAGCGTCACTGATAACTCACCATACGGCACAAAAAATCAGCCGCAACAGTTCACCCGTTGCGGCTGCAAGCTCTTTATTAAATTACCGTCAGTCGGTGACGTTCTTCCAGAAGAAGTCGCGCTTGTCCTGAGTGTTGAGCAGGACAACGGGCTTGAGCTGGTTGAGGTTCGCGCCCTCGTTCTTCTTCATCTCGAGATACTGGTGATAAGTGCCCTTCTTGACGAAGTGAAGCTCGGTCTTGCTGAGGGTCTTTTCGTGCCAGGCATCGCTGATGAAGAGGTTCGAATCGCTGAGCTTTTCGTCAAATACCGCCGCGAACTCCTGACGTCTTGCGGGGTCGATTTCGTCCTCAGTCTCAACGAAGAGGACATAGTGGCCGGGAGAAGTCGTCTCGGTGTCGGGATAAACGCTGTGTCCGACGGAGACTGTGCCGAAACGGTCGCACATCTGCTCAACCGCCCAGTCAACCATGCTCTGGTCGGTCTTTTCTCCGCCGATGTTAAGCACCTGGTTGAGTCTGTACTTGAACATTACCGTAGGAGACTGCTTATAGAAGCCGGTGATTTCAACGACATCGTCAATGCGGTAGCGGTAGAGACCGGAGAGGTTTGTGATGATTATCTCATATTCCTCGCCGGGCTTTACTTCGCTTATGGTGAGCGGGCGGGTGCCCTCGGGCGCGCCGACGGGCAGGAACTCAAAGAAGCCGTTGTGAGGAAGAATTACGCAGTCGTTGGAGTTGAGCTCTATCGGCACTGCAACCAGATCCTCGGAAGCGCCGTAGCCCATGTTGTGAATCGGGAGATTTCCCGTGTAACGGCCCAGCTTCTTCGAGTATACCTCAAGCGAGCCTGCGCCCATGCCGAACATCCAGCAGCAGTTCTTCCAGATTCGGGGGACTATCGGAGTGTCAAAGCCCTTTTCGAATTCGCTGCGAAGCTCGGCGGCGCGGTCGGGCATGGGCTTAATGCGCTTCATGAGCTTTTCTTTTACCTGGGGCGGGCACGCGATGCTCTCGTTTATCGTGCCGTGCTCAATGTCGTCGCAGAGCATCTCCCAGTTGTCCTCAAGATAATGCATCATCGACTCGAGAACGGTTATTATCATTGTGCTCAGGTAGCTTACGTCTCTGTCCATCAGCGCGAAACGCAGCTTGAAATACTGCATATCCGTTCTGCTCGGATCCTCCGGGAACATTATCTCCGGGGGAGAGGTGACAAAGGAGCTGACTATGGGCTTTAAGTACATCATCGGGATACCGGAAAGGCAGCTGCAGGTCTTTCCGTTGGGAAGGCGGTGGGGCGTTATCTCGAGCGTCAACATACCCTTCTGAGGAGGCAGACGCTTGCCGTGCGCGTGGAACCACTTGACGGCGCAGCCGACGGGAGCCGAGAAGCTGAAGCACTGGCAGTTCCACAGCGACCTTGCGGCGAGGGGAACGAGCTTCGGCTTGCCGATGCTGCCGGAGGACTCGGCGTATCTGTGTATGCGGTATCTGGTTATAAGATTTCTTTCGCCGGTTTCAACCATGCGGTCGATATATTCCTCGTAGTCCTTGTAGCGCGAGAGAGGAACCTTTGCCTGATAGTCCGCAACGGAGTGAACGTCCTTGAAATTGTGCGCCTTGCCGTATACGGTGTTCTTGTTGTCGCGCATGAGCTTCTTGACAATGTGCTCCTGAACCTTAACGGCGTTTTTTGCGTAAATCCCGAGCTTGACGTGCTCCGCAAGACCCAGGAAGCCGCCGAAGTCGGTCATAAGGCGGCTGAGCGGTTTGATTTTCATATTTTCCTTGCATCTCCATCCCATGGCGGCGGCCGTCTGTTTGCAGCCTGTCCCACCTTAATATGCTGTTATTTTAGTATAAGTATAATTGTATTTTGTTCCTTTTATGAACTTAAGAAAGATTTAACAATAGAGAATGAAAACAGCAGGGGATTCAGAGCCAATCTGTTTTTTGATATTGAAAAGATTGTACTTATATGTTATCATCTTCTTGATATTCGCAGGGGAGGCGGAAAGGTGAAGAAAAAGAGTAATAATGCAGTTATTCAATACCTGAAATTCATCGTCGTCGGCAGTATAAACGCGATAGTCAACTATGTTGCGTATGCCGCCGTTGTTTTTGTCGGGGGTCACTATGTGCTTGCGACTCTTGTGGGTTTCGTGCTCAGTGTGCTCTCATCATATCTGATTAACAGCAGGCTTGTCTTTGAACGCGATGAGGGAGTCAAGGGCTGGCAGGTTCTGCTCAGGCTCTATATTGTGTATGCTTTCTCGGGACTGTTTTTGACAACATTGCTCACCTGGCTCTTCCTTGACGTATTGAACCTCGAGGAGGGTGTAAGGTCGTTGGGCGAGGCCATAAGGCAGTCGGGCGTCGATATGACCGACAGAAAGCTCGCGGAGTATATCGCCCCGTGCATAGTCGCGGTTATAGTAACGCCGTTTAACTTTGTGACAAACAAGTTCTTTGCATACAAAAAGCTCGGCAAATCCTCAAAAGAAAAAGCAAAAAAAGAAGAAGTGCAAAACGCATCGACCGGACGCGATCAGTGAAGCTGATTCGTCCGGCTTTTTGGCTTTTTAATATAAATTATAAATTTTTTCTAAACTAATGCAAATATTTATTAATTTCGCTATAGTAAAAAAGAATGCTCTGCAATCATATAAAATTATATTTTGAGAGAACTCTGTAAGGGGTACGGAGTTCAAGACCAGAGAAAATAAAATATGAGGGAAGGAATCAAAAAATGAAAAAGAAGTACAAGGACGTATACTATGATGTGCCCGATGTCAAGACCATAAAGGAGCTTGTCATCCACGGCGTCGGCGAGGGAAAGGATCAGCCTCTCTTTATGTATGACAACGTGAACGGCACAAAGGACAATCCGTTCATCACCAAAACATTTAACGACGTTTGGCACGATATCAACTGCTTGGGCACATATATGTTTGCCCACGGCATCAAGGACTGCAATGTCGCCATTATCGGCGAGAACTCCTATGAGTGGATAATCGCGTTTTTTGCGAACCTTCTCGGAAAGATAGTCAGCGTTCCGCTTGATCCCAAGCTCCCCGCAGAGGATCTTGCCGTTCAGCTCAACGAGAGTGAGTGCAAGGCTATCTTCTATTCCGAGTACTATGCTCCGACAGTCGAGAAGATAAAAGAGATAGGCGCTCCCATGAATACATATCTCTATATCCCCGATTTCCAGAAGTACATCGATGAGGGCGAGAAGCTCCTTGCGGACGGCTACACCGAGTATAAGGATGTCGTCGTATCTCCCGATGACCTCGCAACCATCGTTTTCACCTCCGGCACCACCGGCAAGAGCAAGGGCGTTATGCTCACTCACGGCAACCTCGCTTCTGTTGTCACCTCCTCCTGCAAGTGCTTCCAGGGCGGAAACTCCGTCGGCTTCCTGCCGCTTAACCACACCTTCTCGTGGGTTGCGACTATCTTTGCCGCGTTTATCATCATCACCTACGGCTATATCTGCGTAGATATAAAGAACCTCGTTAAGGATTTCCAGACCCATCATCCTCAGAACTTCTCCGGCGTTCCGCTGGTTGTCGAGACTATCTATAAGCGCGTCTGGAAGACCGCGAGAAAGACCGGCAGAGAGGAAGTCCTCAAGAAGGGCATCAAGATAAGCCGCTTCCTTCTCAAGTTTGGCATCGACGTCCGCCGCAAGTTGTTCGCTCAGGTTCATGAGCAGCTCGGCGGAAATCTGAAGTATATCATTGTCGGCGGTGCTGCGCTTGACCCCGAGTATGAGCAGGGTCTCTATGACCTCGGCATACAGGTTCTCAACGGCTACGGCATAACCGAGTGCTCGCCCGCAGTTACCACCAACACCATGGAAAATCATAAGTCCGGCAGCGTCGGCAGACCGCTTCCGTGCAACGAGATAAAGATAAACGATCCCGATGAGGACGGCGTCGGCGAGATATATGTCCGCGGCTCCAACGTCATGAGAGGCTACTACAAGGATCCCGAGGCTACCGCCGAGGCATTCGATAACGGCTGGTTCAAGACGGGCGACTACGGCAGAATCGATGAGGACGGCTTCCTGTTCTTCGTCGGCCGTAAGAAGAACCTCATCATCACCAACAACGGTAAGAACGTATCCCCCGAGGAGCTTGAGGATAAGCTTTCTCAGCGCTGCCATGCCATCCATGAGATTCTTGTCAGCCAGGAGGGCAACAAGATCGTCGCAGAGGTTTATCCCTACTACGAGGACTACGGCAAGGAAGCGGATCAGCTCATCAAGGACGCTGTCAACCAGTTCAACCGTGATATGCCCAGATGGAAGAACATCGACAGACTCGACTTCCGCACCGAGGAGTTCCCGAAGACCACCACTCTCAAGATCAGAAGAAACTACAAAGAGCTCGAAAAGGCCGGCAAGATCTAAGCCTTTTCCTCGGAATAACAGAAAAGAGAGCTTTCGGCATACGTCGGAAGCTCTTTTTAAATATTTTTATTGTCATTTCTCACAAACTTTTAAGGGCTGTTTTGTAGGAAATTCCAAAAAACTGCGCTGTTTTCGTTATAATCCACAACCAAACGCGCCTGATTTGTGCAATCTGCACACAAGAATTTAACGCAGTTAAATGCAATTATTTAAACCGGCAAGATTGAAAAAAGTCGCTCCTTTGGTGAAATTGCACAAATCAGAGTGCGCTCGTTTGTGCAAAATCACTTGACAAATCGCGTAAAGTGAGTATAATGAAAGCATACCAAATGAAAGGACTGACAGATATGATGAACATGCAGTATTACAAGATGGAACAGGACCTGTTTGGTGAGATTGAGAAAGAGAAGAAGTTTAGCCTTCACAAGCTCTTCATGCTTCTCGCACTTAGCTCCGTAGCAAGAAAGGCTGCGTAACTAAGCGGCGGCTCTCAGCCGCAGGAACTGGACAACAAGCCCGAAAGGGATAACATATCGGCACCGCACGGTTTAAGTGCGGCGCTTTTTTTATACCCGCAATTTAGATGACTCCTATTGTTTTTTTCGTCTCAAAATGATAAACTAAGCTTAAAGAGAAATACCGTATGGAGGAATCAGGATGAACAAGCCCGTATTGAAACTAAAATATTCTCTCGCCGGCGCGGTTTATGAGACGGTCGGTTTTTCGGGTCCGCACTTCTCGGTCATTTGCGTCAACGACGAGAGCGGCGTCAAGCTGACTCTTATTCCCTCGCGCCCGATAACGCTTATATCCGCCGCGCTTGAGTTCTGGCACGAGTATGAGGAAAACGAAAAATTCTTTGTCAACGGCTATCAGTCGTGGACGACTTCCGCCGAGATGTCCTCGGAGGATATCTATCCCTGCGTTACCTCGCTTGCGGGTATAACTAAAACCGTAAAGGATATGGCGATAACCTCCGGCGACTACGCCTTCACCCGCTACAAATCCCGCCCCGGCTTCTTCCACAGCTTTACATATACCTATTTCCGCCGCGGGGATGAGTTTGAGCTGTTCGGTTCGCTCAGCGAAAGAAACGGATATACTGTTTTTTATTCCGATATGGATAAGCATTTCTTCTCCATGGAAAAGGATGTCGAGGGGCTGACCGTGAGCGAGCCTTACGAGATGTTTGACGTTGTCCGCTTTGTCGGCAGCTATGACGAGGTGTTCGACAAATATTTCGCCGCCATGGGTTTGCCCGAAAAGAAGCGCATAGACAGGCTCACCGGCTATACCTCTTGGTACAACTACTTCCAGAAGATAGACGAAAAAATAATCCTGCGCGACCTCAAGGGCCTTTCGCGGGCGCATGACAGCGTCAATATCTTCCAGATAGACGACGGCTATGAGACCTTTGTCGGCGATTGGCTCGACTACAACGGCAAGGACTTCCCCAACGGCATGAAGACCGTCGCCGACGCTGTTCACAGAGAGGGCTACCTTGCGGGTATTTGGCTTGCGCCCTTCAATGTTCAGCGCGGAAAATCGCGCATATTGAAGGAGCATCCCGACTGGATTATCCGCACTCCCGAAGGCAAGCCTCAGATAGGCTGCATCGGCTGGGGCGGCGCATATACGCTCGATATCTATAACCCCGAGGTGCGGGAACATCTTAAAAATGTCTTTGACACCGTGCTCAACGATTGGGGCTACGATATGGTGAAGCTCGACTTCCTTTACAGCCAGTGCAGAACTCCACGCAACAACAAGACCCGCGGCACTATCATGTGCGAGGCTATGGACTTTTTGCGCGAGTGCGTCGGGGATAAAATCATCCTCGGCTGCGGAGTGCCGCTCGGCCCCGCGTTCGGTGTTGTCGATGCGTGCAGAATAAGCTGCGATGTCGATCTCACTTACGGCGGCAAGTTCTATAACTCCATGTCGATAAACAACGAGCTGCCCAGCGCGCAGAACGCTATAAACAACAGTATGTTCCGTCGCCATTTAAACGGCAGGGCGTTCCTCAACGACCCCGATGTTTTCTTCCTGCGCGACCATAACCTTAAATTTACCTGGGAGCAGAAGCTCCTGCTCGCAAAGATAAATAACCTCTTCGGGCGCGTGCTCTTTGTCTCCGACAACGCCGAGGAATACAGCGATGCGGAGCTGAAGGTGCTCAGGGAGACCTTTAACGACACAGACACGAAAATCCTTGACGTCAAATGCATCGGCAGCCGCAAGGAGGGGAATTACGAGATAAAATATATCGAAAACGGCGAGAAAAAAATGCTGTATTTCAATCTTTTCAGCGGCTCGGGCAATATCCTCGAGGTGAGATAACAGAACAGCTTTTAAAGCACTCCGCATTTTTGCGGGGTGCTTTTTTATGTCCTTTTTCCTGTTCTACACGGGGACAAGATTTCATATTATTTAGGGAAACGGAGGCGAGGCTATGCAGGCGGCGGATTCTTTTGACAGCGCGGCGAATTATCTCGACAGTCGGCTTCGGGCCGCTCTCGTCGGGGTGGATTCCCGCGTCAAGGAGAGCGCTTACGAGATACGCCTGCGCTCGGCAAGACCCGTTGTGATAGTCACGCGCGGCGGCTCTCTGTTTGTTTACGGGAGCGGCAGAACGGGGGAGGTGTATTCGCCGGGCGCGCTTACGGCGAGCCCCGCGGAGCTTCAAGCGAGCTTCTCGCGTATGTGCGGCTATTCCGTCCACTCGAACTCCGCCGCCGCGGCGAGCGGCTTTATAAGCCTTGCGCACGGCCACAGGGCGGGAGTTTGCGGCACGGCGGTCATGGCCGAAAACGGTACGGTGAAGGCGTTTCGCGATATCTCGTCCGTCAACCTGCGCATAGCCCATGAGGTGAGGGGCGCTGCGGATGAAATATATACGCGGCTCTTTAATAACGGCGCGGTATCGGCGATTATCGCGGGGCCGCCGCTCTCGGGCAAGACGACGCTCCTGCGCGACCTTGCACGCAGGCTTTCGGGACCATCCGGCGGCAATTTTTTTCGCGTGGCGGTCGTTGACGAGCGCGGAGAGATAGCCGCTTCAAGCGGCGGCTGTCCGCAGTGCGACGTCGGCTTTTCCGATGTGTTGACGGGCTACCCCAAGGATGCCGGCATATTGACCGCCCTGAGAACGCTCTCGCCGCAGATGATTATTTGCGATGAGATAGGCAGTCTGTCCGAAGCGAAGCGTATTTCGGAGGGAATGAGCTCCGGGGTGAACTTTCTTGTCAGCGTCCATGTCGGCAAAAACGAGGACTTGCGCCGCCGTCCCGCCGTGTCGGAGCTTATCTCGTCCGGCGTGTTTTCAAAGCTCGTCATGCTCGGCGAAGCCCCCGGCGAGATTGAGGGAATATATGACCTGAAGGAGCGTTCTTATGCGAATGACGGGAGCCTTGTTGACGGCTGTCGCGCTGTGCCTTGCGGGCGGATATGCGGCGCGTATGCTGACGCTTCGCGTGAGCCTGCTTGAAAAAATATGCGTAATGCTGCGCATTGTGAGAACGCAGCTCGAATGCTGTTGCTGTCCGGTCGGGGATGTCCTCGAGATACTCTCGTCGACTCCGGAGCTCAAAGAGCTTGTGTTTATCCCCGAGTGCGAACGGCTCTGCCTGAGCGAACCGTTTCCGCGGGCGTGGAGCGATTCGCTTTCCGCGCGGGAAAATACCGTCGGCTTAGGCCCGTCCGATGTCTCGCGGCTGGTCTCCTTCGGGCGTTCGCTCGGCACTACCGCGCTCGAGGGTCAGCTTGCAAACTGCGATATGTTTATATCCGACTTCGAGCTGCGTCTGTCGGGGGCGCGGGAGAAGAAAAAGAAATACGCAAAGGTTCTGCCGCCTCTCGGAGCGCTCGCGGGCGCGGTCATCGTGATAGCGGCTGTATAAAAGCTGTATAAAAAAGAAAGGAACGGCGTTCGCCGTGCATCGTCTATGGAAGCGGGAATAGTTATAAAAATAGCAATGGTCGGTATAATCGTGGCGGTGCTGAGTCAGGTGCTCTCGCGTGCGGGGCGCGACGACTACGCGCTGATAACCGTGCTTGCGGGTATCGCCGCCGTGCTGATAATGCTCCTGCCGTATCTTTCGCAACTGCTCGATGCCGTGAGCGGACTGCTCGGAGGCTGATATGACGGAGATACTGAAAACCGCCGCGCTCGCGGTTACGGTGTGCGTTATATGCGCCGTGATAAAGCAGCACCGCCCCGAATATGCGCCGATAGTCCAGATAGCGGCAGTCGCGGTGATAGCGGCTTATGCGGTGCGCGTTTTGCAAAATATAATCTCGCAGCTCGATTTTTTTGCCGATATGAGCTCTGCGGGCAATGAATGCGTGTCCGTGCTGATAAAGGCGCTCGGCGTTGCGGTTGCGGCTCAGATTACGGGCGACATCTGCCGCGATAACGGAAACTCCGCCGTGGCGGGCGCGTCCGAGCTTGCGGCAAAGGCGGCGATAATCGCGCTCGCCCTGCCGCTTATAAGGTCGGCGGTCGGGCTTGCAAAAGAACTTATAAATATCTGAGGGAAGTTTATGAGAAGCTTAAAAGTATTTGCGGCTCTGCTCATTCTGTTCTTTTTGAATGCCGCTGTGTGCTTCGCCGTAGGGGAGGAGACGACGGATGATTACTCGTCCTTTTATGAGTCGAGCGGCGCAGACAGGCTCGGCGACACCTTGCCGGATGATATAAAGGACAGCCTTGATTCTGCGGGAATTGATATTGCCGATTGGCAATCTCTGCTCTCGCCCTCGCCGAAAAAGCTCGTTTCGATGCTCGGCGATATGGCGCGCGGAAGCTTTTCAAAGCCGATAAAGGACATGGCTTTGATAGCGGGTATTGTCATTCTTGTCGGACTCATAAAGGGCACTGCCGCCGCCGAAAACTTCTCCGAGCCTCTCAATACGGTCATAGGCTGCGCGGTTGCGATAACCGTGTTCGCCTCGTCTGCGGGGGTCATATCTCAGGGGGTGAGCGCAGTCAAAGCTACCTCCGACTTTATGCTCGCGCTCATTCCCGTATTGGCGGGCATAATAACGGCCGCCGGGAATCCCACTCTCGCCCTGACTTACGGCTCCTTCGCCATGGCGGCGGCACAGGCGGCGGCGCAGACCGCGGGGAATGTGATAATGCCTCTGTGCGGCGCGTTTTCGGCTTTCGGCGTGTCCGCGTCGCTCAGCCCCGAGTTAAAGCTCACGAAGCTCGCCGAGATGATAAAAAAGCTTGCGATAGGCGTTCTGTCTTTTGCCGCGGCGGCATTTTCGGCGGTTCTGGGACTCAAGAGTCTGCTCGCCGGGAGCGCGGACACGCTGACCTCCAAGGGCATAAAGCTCGCGCTCAGCTCCGCCGTGCCTATAGTCGGCGGCGCTCTGAGCGATGCGTATTCCTCGATAATCGGCAGCGTGGCGCTGCTCAAAAGCACTGTCGGAGTGTTCGGCGTTATCGCCGTTGTGCTTATGGATCTGCCCGTTATTCTGCAGCTTACCGCGAGAATCCTGCTTTTGAAGCTTTTAGGCGTGCTGTCCTCGTCCATGGGCGACGACGCTTCCGGCGAGGTGCTCGAAACGCTCTCGTCCGCTTTGACGGTAATAAACGCGGCGATAATTTTTACGGCGGCTCTCTTTATTATATCGACGGGTATAGTTATCTCGGTGAAAGCGGGTGCATAGCATGGAGGAACTGAAAAAATGGGCGCTCGGCGTGTGCGCCGCGGCGATATTCTCGTCGGTCGTATATGCGCTTGTGCCAAAGGGGAGTATGCAGAAAATAATGCGGTGCGTCGCAGCTGCTGCGGTCATATGTGCCCTCGTTTTTCCGCTTGCAAACGCTCTGATAAAAACGGATTTTTCTCTTGATTCGTCCGACACCGAGGCGCTGATACCGAGCGGGCTCAACGACGAGGTGAACTACCGCATTACCGCCGCCTATGCGCAGCAGATGCAGGACTGTGTGCTCGAAATACTCTCGTCCTGCGGTTGCCCCGACTGTGAAATCGATCTTTTGACGGATATAGACGAGAGCGGCGGCATATTTATAAAAAAGGCGAATATCATATTGCCGAGCGGAGCTGTTATAAACGACGCGGCGGTCGAGAGGCTGCAAAAGCTGCTGGGCGACGCGGTGATAGACATAAGAAGCGGGAGTGAAAGCTATGGATATCAAACAGACCTTTGAAAAACTGAAGTCCGCGTTCACTTCCGACAAGAAGCTGGCGGTGCTCTGCGCGGTCGGAGTGCTCGGAGTGCTGCTGCTCATTATCTCCGAATTTCGGCCGTCCGACGGAAAGAAAGCGGAGAAAAAAGAGAGCGTCACTGCGGCGCAGAATCAGGAGACCTACGCCGAGGATATCGAAAAGCGGCTGACGGAGATAGTCTCATCGATAGACGGAGCGGGCAAGACCCGCGTTATGGTGACCTTAGACAGCGGCGCCGAGCAGGTCTACGCAAAAAACGAGAAGATAAAAAGCGACACCTCGGGCGGCACCGCAATAGAAAAAGAAAACTTTTCAAACGAAAAGGAGTATGTCCTCATAGAGACGGACGGGAACGAGGGCGGGATGATCATAAAGCTCATCCAGCCCAAAATACGCGGCGTTGCGGTCGTCTGCGAGGGCGGCGGCTCGGATGCCGTGCGGCAGGAGATAACTCAGGCGATAACCGCCGTGCTCGATATCAGCGCGTCGCGCGTATATATCACAAAAATGTCGGCGTAACCTCGCCGTTCAAATAAAAGAAACCCGAAAGGACTGATATCTATGGTCGTCAGGAAAAGGCAGATAATCGCCGCGGCGCTCGTTCTCGCTCTCGGCTCGGCAGTGTTTATAAACTGGTACTATAACCGCCCGTCGGTGAAGAACGCGAACACACGCCCGTCGGTAGAGGAGGTTGAAAACACGGGCGGAAACTTGGGCGACGCAAAGCTTGTCAACTCGTCGGGCGTTTCGGAGAGCGCGGCGGCAGCCGGCAAAAGCGGCGACTATTTTGCCTCTGCGAAGCTCAGGAGAAGCTCCGCCCATGACGAGGCCGCCGAAATTCTCAATAAGGTCATAAAGGACAGCTCGTCCGACCCGGCAGCAGTCAAGGAGGCGGCTGACGCGCTCAAGGCACTTTCGAACGCCGTGAAGCTCGAGGGCGATATCGAGTCGCTGATAAAGGCGAAAACCGGAAGCGAATGCGTTGTGATAATCAACAACGGTACCGTTGAAGTAATTGTTGCAAAAGGCACTTTAAATGACACGGTTATTCTCCAAATAAAGGAAATCGTTCTGAAACAGACAGGTTTTTCGGCCGAAAACATAACAATTGTTGAATTAAGTAGTTGAGAATTTTCAAGTTTGTGTTATAATATAGGGCAGAAGGAGGAATGCCCTGTGGAAGAAAACAAAACTGTTGACAATATCGGCAACCTCGTAATATCCGAGGATGTTATCGCAGCAATAGCTCTCAACGCCGCCAAGGATGTTGAAGGCGTGAGCAGCTTTGCCGCCAGGACCCCCGACGTGCATTCGATTCTCAGATTCGGAGAAGACGCGATAAAATCCGTGCGCGTCCTGCCGTCGGATAACGGCGTGAAGATATACATCCATGTCAATATCACGCCCGGAACAAAGATTCCGAAAGTCGCGTCGGAGATTCAGAAGAACGTCAAGAACGCCGTGCAGAGCATGACCGGAAAGATGGTCTCGAAGGTCAATGTCTCAATAGCCGGTATTGATATCAAGCCCGAAGGCGAAAAGTGATTTTCTCAAGCCCTCTCTTGCGGGAGGGCTCGATTCGGTTTTTATGCCGAATAATGCCGACCGCGGGAGAGCGGAATTTTAAGGGGAGTACAGAAAAAGTTTATGACCAGAAGCCAGTCGAGAGAGCAGGCGTTTGCCCTGCTGTTTGAAAAGTCCTTTAATCCCGAGACGGATATGGACGATATTATAACAATAAGCCTTGAAAACGAGCTTATCGAGCCGGACGAGTTTGCGTCCATGCTCGCCCAGACCGCATGGGACAAGCTGTTTTCAATCGATGATATCATCGAGAAATATTCGAAGAACTGGAAGAAGCACAGAATATCCCGCGTTGCGCTGTCCGCCTTGAGACTCAGCATCTGCGAGCTTTTGTACATACCGTCCGTTCCGGTGGGCGCCTCGATAAACGAGGCTGTCGAGCTGTGCAAAAAATACGCCACGGCAGAGGATGCGTCGTTCGTCAACGGTGTTCTCGGCTCTGTGGTGCGCGAAGAAAAGCTTGCCGACAGAAGCGGCGCGGAAGTCCCGGAAGGGGAATAAGCCATGGCTGTTTATCTCGGCATAGATACAAGTAACTATACTACATCCGCCGCAGCCTTTGATGATGTGAGCGGATGTGTTTTTCAAAAAAAGATGCTCCTGCCTGTCAAAAGCGGTGAGCGCGGGCTACGCCAGAGCGACGCCGTGTTTCACCATACTCAGCAGCTTTTCAGGGTGGTGAGCGGCGTTATATCAGAGTGCGGCAGACCCGATTATATCGGCGCATCGTATGCCCCGCGCGACGCGGAGGGCTCGTATATGCCGTGCTTTACTGTCGGACTCAATACCGCAAAGTGCCTCTCGGCGGCGCTTGATATACCGCTTTGCGAGTTCTCGCATCAGGCGGGTCATGTCGCGGCGGCGGTCTATTCGAGCGGGCATACGGAGCTTTTTGAGCGCGAGTTCATAGCCTTCCATGTCTCGGGCGGCACTACCGAGGCGCTCTTGGTGCGCCCCGACGAAGAAAAGCTGCTCCATATAGACATTGTCGGCAGGACGCTCGACCTCAACGCGGGACAGGCTGTTGACAGAGTGGGCGTCGCCATGGGACTGAGCTTCCCCGCGGGCGCCGAGCTTGAAAAAGCGGCGCTCGAAAGCCGAAAAACTTTTAAGCCCAAGCCCTGTGTCAAGGGCACGGACTGCTGTCTCTCGGGCATAGAGAACAAGTGCCTCGATATGATAAAAAGCGGAGAGAGCAAGTGCGATGTCGCGCTCTTCTGCCTTGATTCCGTGGCGGCGGCTCTCGAAAAAATGACGGAGAATATTATAAAAAAATACGGACGGCTTCCGCTGGTCTTTGCCGGCGGCGTGATGTCCAATTCAATAATACGCCGAAGGTTTACGGAGGAGTTCGGCGCATACTTTGCCGAGCCCGCATTCTCTGCGGACAATGCCGCGGGAACGGCGTATCTGACTTATCTCAGGGAGCGGAAAAATGCTTGAAACCGTCAGCGTAACAGTAAGCCAACTTAACAGATATGTAAAATCCCTCATGGATTCGGACTATAACCTGCGGTCTGTTTTTGTCAGAGGGGAGATATCGAATTTCACAAATCACTACCGCACAGGGCATTTTTATATGACCCTCAAGGATGAGAAGGCGGCAGTGCGCGCGGTCATGTTCAAGTATGACAACGAGCGCCTCGGCTTCATGCCCGAAAACGGTATGAAGGTTATCGCCAGGGGTCATGTCAGCGTCTTTGAGCGCGACGGTCAGTATCAGCTCTATATCGAGGATATGCAGCCCGACGGAGCGGGCGCTCTGAGCATAGCCTTTGAGCAGCTCAAGAAAAAGCTCGAAGCGGAGGGCTTGTTTTCTCAGGAGAGAAAGCGCCCGATACCGCGCTTTCCCCGTCGTGTAGGAATTATAACCTCGCCCACGGGTGCCGCGGTCAGGGATATAATAAACGTCATAACGCGCCGCAGCCCGTCAACGCAGATTATCATCTGCCCCGTTCAGGTTCAGGGCGCGTCGGCGGCGGGTCAGATATCGGACGCGATAAAGCGCTTCAATGCGGGGCATTACGCCGATGTGCTCATAGTCGGGCGCGGCGGCGGCTCGGTTGAGGAGCTGTGGGCTTTCAACGAAGAAAAGGTTGCCCGCGCGGTCGCGGCGAGCGATATCCCCGTGATTTCCGCGGTCGGTCATGAGACTGATTTCACTATCTGCGATTTCGCGGCCGATTTGCGCGCGCCGACCCCGTCTGCGGCGGCGGAGCTCGCCGTCAGCGACAGAGCCGAGCAGCACGCATATATCAATCAGCTCGGCAGGCGCTGCGTCTCCGCGCTGGATTCGTATGTGCGGTTCGGCTGCAATGAAATAAAGCGAATATCGGCAGAGCTCTCGGCATACGGACCTATGCAGCAGATAGTCGCTCAGCGCCAGACGCTCGATTCTCTGCTCTCCGATATGCAGTCGGCAGCTCTGCGGGTGCAGCATAGGGATAAGCTCAATTTGTCCGTACTCGCGGGCAGACTCGATGCGTTAAGCCCCTTGAGGATACTCTCGAGCGGATATGCGGCGGTCGAGCGCGGCGGGAAGCTGATTTCAAAAACAAACGTCCCCGAAGCGGGCGACGATATAACCGTGACCTCGGCGGATTTGAAGCTCACCGCCCGCGTCACTTCAGCTGTCAGAAACGGAGGAACAGACAATGGCTAAGAAAACCTACGAGGATTCTGTCAAGAGGCTCGAAGATATAGTCTCGGCTCTCGAGCGCGGCGATGCGTCTCTCGACGAGTCGCTGAAGCTCTTTGAGGAGGGGACGAAGCTGGTCTCTTTCTGCAACGAGTATTTAGACAAGGCTCAGACGAAGATAAAGGAGCTGTCCGAGCTTGAAAAGGAGAATGAAGATGAGTAAAAAATATACCGCCGACGAGTATATTTTGATGATAAATAACGCGCTGATGTCCCGCCTTTCGGTCGAGCCGTCCGGCGCGGGCGAAGCAAAAATGCTCGAGGCGATGAGGTACAGTGTCGAAAACGGCGGCAAGCGCATACGCCCGATGCTGACCCTCGAATTTTGCAGAATGTGCGGCGGCTCTGTCGAAGCGGCTCTGCCCCTTGCCTGCGCCATCGAGTTTATCCACACCTACTCGCTCATCCACGACGACCTGCCGTGCATGGACGACGACGATATGCGCCGCGGAAAGCCGTCGAGCCATATAAAGTTCGGCGAGGCGAATGCATTGCTTGCGGGCGACTCTCTTTTGACCTTTGCGTTCCAGTCTGCGGGCGAGGCCGAAGATATCCCCGCCGATGCCGTTGCAAAGGCGGTCTCGCTCCTTGCGCGTGCGTCGGGCTGCGCCGGAATGATTGCGGGGCAGGTTCAGGATCTTGAAAACGAAAATAAAACGGTTGCGGCCGACGACCTCCGCTCGGTCGATATTCTCAAGACAGGCGAGCTTATAAGATGCGCCTGTCAGCTCGGCTGCATAGCGGCGGGAGCCGATGATATGAAGCTTGAGGCCGCAAGGGTATATGCCGAAAATCTCGGCATAGCGTTCCAGATAGTCGATGATATTCTCGACGTGACGAGTGATGAAGCAACCCTCGGCAAGCCCGTCGGCAGTGACGCAGAGAACTGCAAAAACACCTATGTCTCGCTCCTCGGACTCGAAGAGGCGAAGAAAATAGCCGCTGAGCTCACCCGAAAAGCGATAGACGCGCTCGACGTGTTCGGCGGCGAGTCTGAGTTTCTTGTGTCGCTTTCAAAAAAGCTGCTTTCAAGAAATAAGTGACCGTCAATTCGATTAAAGCGAAAGGTTGAAGTCAAATGTCAACTGACAAGTACCTTAAAAATATACATTCCCCGGCGGATATAAAAGACCTGAGCTACGCTCAGCTCAACGAGCTTGCCGCCGAGATACGCACCGTTCTTATCGACACCGTGTCGAAGAACGGCGGCCACCTCGCGTCGAATCTCGGCGTTGTGGAGCTGACGCTTGCCATGCATAAGGAGTTTGATTCCCCGCGCGATAAGTTTGTCTGGGATGTCGGCCATCAGGCCTATACCCACAAGCTGCTCACAGGCAGATACGAGCGCTTCCACACCCTGCGTCAGGAGGGCGGGCTCTCGGGCTTCTGCCGCCCCGAGGAGAGCGAGCACGATATGTTTTACAGCGGCCATTCCAGCACCGCCGCATCAAGCGCCCTCGGTCTGTCTACCGCGAATACCATGCGCGGCAGCAAGAACACCGTTGTCGCCGTCGTCGGAGACGGTTCGATGACCGGCGGAATGTTCTATGAGGCGCTCAATAACGCGGGCAGAACGCATGACAGATTAATAATCGTGCTCAACGACAATGAGATGTCCATCTCCGAGAATGTCGGCTCTATGGCGCGTTATCTCGCCGTTGTCAGGGCAAAGCCCGAGTATTACCGCATGAAGGCGCACACCGAAAAGCTCTTAAAGCATATCCCGCTTATAGGAAACGAGCTCTCGGATGCGGCGTTTGACATAAAGAGCGCGTTGAAGCGCATTATCTATTCAGACTCGTGGTTCGAGGATCTCGGACTTCACTATATCGGGCCTATCGACGGACACAATATTCAGCAGCTCTGCGAGGCTTTTGAAATGGCGAAGAAGTATGATAAGCCCGTGCTTCTCCATGTCAATACGCTCAAGGGCAAGGGCTACGACTTTGCCGAGCGTTCGCCCGAGCAGTTCCACGGAATCTCGAAGTTCGATATCAATACGGGTGAACCGCTCTCGACTGGCACCAGCTTTTCGAGCCATTTCGGCGATATCATGTGCCGCTTCGCCTCCTGCGATGACCGCGTCTGCGCCATAACCGCGGCTATGTCCATCGGCACGGGGCTTGAGCGGTTCTCTAATGAATATAAATACAGATTCTTTGATATAGGCATCGCCGAGGAGCACGCCGTGGCGTTTGCGCTCGGCCTTGCAAAGAGCGGTTTTATCCCGGTTTTCGCCGTCTATTCTACCTTCCTCCAGCGTTGCTTCGATCAGCTTCTGCACGACGCCGCGCTGCAAAAGCAGAAGATGGTCATAGCCGTTGACCGCGCCGGCTTTGTCGGCGAGGACGGCGAGACTCATCAGGGCGTTTTCGATGTCTCCATGTTCAGGAGCGTGCCCGATATAACCGTCTATTCTCCCTCGTCCTATGAGGGATTGAAGCACGCCATGCAGCAGGCGCTCTATTCCGAATCCAAGCTCGTCGCGGTAAGATATCCGCGCGGCGCTCAGCGAGCCATTCCCGAGAGCATAAAGCCGACCTTTGAGGACTTTGACGTGTTCGGCGACGAGAAAGCCGAAAAAGCTATTGTGACTTACGGCAGAACCTTCTCGGCCTGTGCATTCGCATATGAGAAGCTCCTGAATGCGGGCGAATCCGTGAAGCTCATAAAGCTCAACCGCATAATCCCGGTCTGCGAGGGCGCGGTTGAGGCGGCAAAGACCTGCAAGGATGTTTATTTCTTCGAAGAGGGCATACGCCGCGGCGGAGCGGGCGAGGGCTTCCTGTTCGATCTCTCCAAGGCGGGCTTTGGCGGAAAATATCATTTAAGAGCCATTGAAAACGGCTTCGTCAAGCAGGCGTCCGTCGAGTCCCTTCTGCACGAATACGGCTTTGACGAGGAGGGTGTTCTCTCGTTTATCGCCTCCGCGGAGGACTGAAAGTGGACGAAAACAGAAAGCGTATAGACGCTCTTATGGTCTCCGTGGGCATCGCGCCGTCGCGTGAAAAAGCCAAGGAAATGATAAAAAGCGGCAATGTATATTTAAACGGCAAAGTGGTGTCTAAAGCTGGACTTTTGGCAAATGCCTGTGATATAATCGAATATAAAGGGGAGACCGAGCGCTATGTCAGCCGCGGAGGGCTGAAGCTCGAGAAGGCCGTTGAGGTTTTCAATCTCGATTTAAGCGGATATTTATGCATAGATATCGGCGCTTCGACAGGCGGCTTTACCGACTGTATGCTTCAAAACGGCGCGAAAAAAGTCTACGCCGTCGATTCGGGGAGCGGGCAGCTCTCGCCCGTGCTGGAGCGCGATCCCCGCGTCGTCAACCTTGAAAAGACAAATTTCAGATACATAACCGAAAAAGAAATTCCCGAGCGCGCGGATTTTGCGAGCGCGGACGTCTCTTTTATTTCTTTGAAACACATCCTGCCCGCGCTTTCGCCGCTGATAAAAGACGGCGGCAGTGCCGTCTGCCTGATAAAGCCCCAGTTTGAAGCGGGGAGAGAAAATGTCGGCAAGAAAGGCGTGGTCAAGGATTCGCGCATACATATAAAAGTTATCGAAAATGTCTGCTCTTATGCCGTGCAGGCGGGATTTTCGGTATCTGCTCTCGATTTTTCTCCGGTCAAAGGACCGGAGGGCAATATAGAATACCTTGTATATCTGAAAAAGTCCGAAGTGCAGACTCCGTCGACGCCCGATATCGCGGGAGTTGTCGGCGCGGCGCACGCACGGTTCAAGGCGGGAGAATAATTATGATTTTTGCGATAATTCCCAATTTAACGCGCAGAAATGCCGCAGGGGTGACAAGGCTCATCTGCGGGCGGCTCGACGAACTCGGTGCGGCATATTCTCTGCCGCTCGACACAAAGGAGGTTTTCTCCGACACAAAGGCGGTATTTTTGCCGGAAAAAGAGCTGCTCGAAAGCTGCGAGGCTGTTATAACCGTGGGCGGAGACGGCACGATAATCCACTCCGCAAAGAAGGCGGCGGTTTATTCGAAGCCCGTTTTGGGTATCAACGCCGGCCGACTTGCGTTTATGGCGGGTCTTGAGATACACGAGCTCGACCTGCTCGAAAAGCTCATAACCGGCGACTACAGCATGGATAAGCGCATGATGCTCAAAACCACCGCAACGGACGGAGACCGCGTGCAGAGCGGCTACAATATGAACGATTCCACCGTCATGCGCCCCTCAAGGCTCAGCAAAATATCCGAGATAAACGTCGATCTCAACGGGAACTTTTTCAACCGCTATCTCGGAGACGGGCTCATTGTTTCAACGCCTACGGGCTCAACCGCATATTCGCTCTCCGCGGGCGGACCCGTTGTTGACCCGAAGCTCGAGTGTATGATTCTGACTCCCATTTGCTCGCATTCTGTGTTCACCCGTTCGCTTGTTCTCGGCGAGGACTCCGTGCTGCGGATATATTCCGACGACGGGGGGCCGATATGCGTCTCGTGCGACGGAGACGAGCCGTTCACCGTGTCGGCGCAGGGGAGTATAACCGTCGAAAAAGCGGACATCTCCGCCGATTTTATAAGACTTAAAAATGACAGCTTTTTAGATATACTTAACAGAAAAATGATGAAGTGGAACAGCAGTTCCCACGGCAAACGGGAGGTAGAACTTTGAAAAAAAGAAGACAGGAAGCGATACTCGAAATAATTGAAAAATATGACTTGTCAACCCAGGACGAGCTTCTTCAAAAGCTCAGAGACAGCGGCTTTGACGCAACTCAGGCGACAGTTTCGCGCGATATCAAGGAGCTGCGCCTTGTCAAGATCATGGGTGCGAACGGTCAGTATAAGTACGCGGTCACAAAGACCGAGTCCGACGAGCTGCTTTCAAAGTTCAAAAGCATCTTCGCCCAGTCCGTCGTTTCCGCCGATTTTGCGGGCAACATCATAGCCATTCGCTGCTATACCGGCATGGCGCAGGCGGCGTGCGCGGCGTTCGATTCCATGCATTGGGAGGGACTTGTCGGCACGCTTGCGGGCGACGACACGATATTTGCCCTTTGCAGAAACGAAAGCTACGCTTCGCAGATGAAGGATTCCATAAAACGACTTATCGAAAAATGAGGTTTGAGCTATGCTTCTCAGTCTGAAAATAGAGAATATAGCAATAATTGAGAGCGCCGACATCGAATTTGATTCGGGGCTCAATGTCCTTACGGGCGAAACCGGCGCGGGCAAGTCGATTATAATCGATTCGATAAACGCGGTGCTTGGCGAACGTACCTCGCGCGAGCTCATAAGAACGGGAGCGCAGTCCGCAAGTGTCACGGCGCTGTTCTCCGGCGTTTCAAAAGCAACCGCCGAGAGACTCTCGGAATACGATATCGAGCCCGACGAGGACGGGAATATACTTCTTCGCCGCACCCTCGGCTCGGACGGCAAAAATACCTGCCGTATAAACGGTGTACCGACTAATGTCGCCGCATTGAGGCAGGCGGGGCATGAGCTGATAAACATACACGGTCAGCATGACAATCAGGCGCTCATGGCGCCCGAAAAGCATTTCGAGTTCATCGACTGCATAGCGGACGACGCCGATTTGCTTGAGGAATACAGAGAAAAATTCAGAGAGCTCTGTTCATATATCAGGGAGCGCGACTCTCTCAGAACGGACGAGTCGGAGAAGCTTCGCCGTCTCGACTTGCTCGATTATCAGATATCCGAGCTTGAGCAGGCGGATATAAAGCCGGGCGAGCGCGATGAGCTGAACGAGCGAAAGACGCTGCTGCAAAACTGCGAGCGCGTCACCGCTTCGCTCCGCGCGGCATATGATATCCTCCGCGGCGCGGATGACAGCTTCGGCGTCATAAGCGCAATAGACGACTGCGCCGGCAACGCAGAGGATGCGGCGCGCTTCTATAAGGATGTCGAGCCCGCCGCAAAGACGCTGCGCACCGTCGGCTACGAGCTTGAGGACTGCGCAGGGGAGCTTCGCTCGGCGATAGAGGATTTTTCATATGACCCCTCCGAGCTCGAGGAGATAGAGGCAAGGCTCGATGAGCTTTTCCGCCTTTCCGTAAAATACGGTTCTACGGAGGAGGATATGCTCTCATTCCTCGATTCCGCGCGCGAGGAGCGAAACGAGATAGCGCTCTCCGACGAGCGCGTCAAGGAGCTCGATTCGTTTGTCGGCTCAACGAAGGCAGAGGTTCGCGCCCTTGCCGAAAGGCTTACGGCGGCGCGTGAAAAGGCGGCGCGCGAGTTTGAGCGCGGAGTGACCGAGCAGCTCGAGTTTCTCGATATGCCGTCGGTCAGCTTCAAGGTAAACAGAGAAAAAACTGCGTTTACAATAAACGGCGCGGATAATATAGAGTTTCTTATCTCAGCTAACGCGGGCGAGACGCTGAAGCCCCTTGCAAAAATAGCCTCGGGCGGCGAGCTGTCGCGCATAATGCTCGCGATAAAGAGCGTCATAGCGGGCAGAGACGGGCTCGACACGATGATATTTGACGAGATAGACACCGGACTCAGCGGCAGGGCGGCGCAGAAGGTCGCCATGAAGCTCAAGGAGGTGTCCCGCGGCAGGCAGGTCATATGCGTCACCCATTCGGCGCAGATAGCGGCGCAGGCGGACTGCCATATGAAAATCAGCAAATCCGTCTCGGACGGCAAGACCTACACAAAGGTCGAACGCCTTGATACCGAGGGCAGAATACATGAGATAGCGCGGATAACCGGCGGACTTGAGGTAACGGAGCTTCAGCTGAAATCGGCGGAAGAGATGCTCAAAAACGCAGGAAATTCGTAAAAAATAAAAGGGGAGACAAATATGTCGGACAAAAAGAAAGAAAAACAGGACGTTACCGAAACTCAGAAGCTCAGCACAAAAGAGAATATTCTCCAGACCGTAAAGTTCGCTCTTTTCTCGGCGTCTGCGGGAATCATTCAGATAACGACTTATACTCTGTTCTTTGAGGTCTGCCATTTCAAGGAGTGGGTAGCTTATCTTATCTCACTTGTGCTCTCGGTGCTTTGGAACTTCACCTTCAACCGCAAGTTCACCTTCAAGTCGGCTAACAATGTCCCGATAGCCATGCTCAAGGTCGCGGCATATTACTGCGTGTTTACTCCGCTTTCAACCTGGTTTACAAAGTACGCCACAACCGACCTTTTATGGAATAACTACCTCGTCGAGGTCATCTGTATGCTGACGAACTTCGTCACCGAATTCCTGTTTGACCGTTTCGTGGTGTTCCGCAACTCGATGAACACCAACGATGTTGCAAAGAAAGACAGAGAAAAGGCGGAAAAGAAGGCTCAACAGGGCAAATAAATAAAAATAATAAATATCGTATACCCAAACGGAAAGAAGAAAACATGACGGAAGAAAAGAAATGTCCTCTCTATAAAAAATGCGGCGGATGCCAGCTTCAAAATCTGAGCTACGCGGAGCAGCTTGGCTTCAAGCAGAGAAAGACCGAAAGGCTGCTCGGCGAATTCGGACGTGTCGAGCCGATAATCGGCATGGACGAGCCGTATCATTACCGCAACAAGGTTCAGGCGGCGTTCGCCACGGCGAGAAACGGAAAGATAATTTCCGGAGTCTATCAGTCCGGCACGCACAGCATAGTCTGCGTCGATTCATGCCTGACGGAGGACAGAAAAGCGGATGAGATAATCGTCTCCGTCCGCAATATGCTGAGGAGCTTTAAGATTCAGCCGTATGACGAGCGAAGCGGCAGCGGCACGCTCCGCCATGTTCTCGTCAAGCGCGGCTTTAAAACGAATCAGATAATGGTCGTTTTGGTCACGGCGGGGCCGATTTTCCCTGCGAAGAACAACTTTGTAAAGGCACTTCGCAAGGAGCATCCGGACATAACCACAATAGTCCACAATATAAACCCCTATCAAACGAGCCTTGTGCTCGGTGAGCGCGAAAATGTGCTCTACGGCACGGGCAAAATCGAGGATGAGCTTTGTGGGCTTACATTCAGGATATCTCCGCGCTCATTTTATCAGATAAACCCGGTGCAGACCGAGGTGCTCTATAACACCGCTATGGAATATGCCGACATGAGCGGGAGCGAAAAGGTCATCGACGCCTACTGCGGCATAGGCACTATAGGTCTTGTCGCGTCGAAGCGGGCGGGCGAGGTAATAGGCGTTGAGCTCAATCGCGACGCCGTTCATGACGCAATATCTAATGCCAAGCGCAACGGCATAAAGAACGTGCGCTTCTTCTGCGACGATGCGGGCGAATTCATGCTCGGCATGGCACAGGACGGGGAGAGAGCGGACATAGTTTTTATGGATCCTCCGCGCGCCGGAAGCGATGAGTGCTTACTGTCGTCGCTTGTGACCCTCGCGCCGAAAAAGATAGTCTATATCTCCTGCAACCCCGAAACTCAGCAGCGCGACCTGCGCCTTCTGACAAAGCGCGGCTATAAAGTCGAAAAGATTCAGCCCGTCGATATGTTCCCGCATACGAATCATATCGAGACGGTGGTGCAGTTGGTTAGAAAAATTCCAGATACATATATCGACATTACAGTTGATATGGACGAGTTGGATTTAACATCGTCCGAAGCAAGAGCAACCTATGAAGAAATTAAAGATTACATATTTGAAAGATTTGGTTTAAAAGTTTCATCGCTCAACATAGCACAAGTAAAAACCAAGTGTGGAATTACTGAGCGAGAGAATTACAATAAGCCGAAATCCGAAAATACCAAACAGCCGCAGTGTACGAAAGATAAAGAAGAAGCTATTATGAATGCTTTAAGGCATTTCAAGATGATATAATTTTGGAGGTGATTACGATGTATAATAAAATCCTGTCAGAAATATCCCAAGAATACTACCAACAAAATTATCCAAATGACGGACAGAGATTTGTTGCTTGGTACCTTCGTAACATACATAACCTTGATACATACGAAACAAAAGATTGCATTACCGATGGGGCAGGCGATAAGCAAATTGATGCTGTATATATAGATAATCAATCGTCAACTATCTACATAATTCAGGGCAAGTTTTATAGCGGCGATTCCGTAGATTCTGCACCTTTACGAGAAGTACTTTCTTCTTGGATTCAAGTAAAGGATTTAATTCATCTGCAGGATGGAGCAAATCAAAAATTGCAAATTAAAATTAATGAAATGGCAAATGCTATTGAAGATGATTACGAAATTTGTTTTGAGCTTATTACTACATCAGAACTTACAGAGTCGGCAAAAGCAGACCTCTCTGCTTTTCAAAGAGAACTCGCTGAGAGTGAAGTGCTGCAAGCTAATCTCAATGTAATTGATAATGATACTCTAAAATTTAAATATGACGAAGCATTAAATAAAAACAGACCATATATTAATCACGAATTTGTGCTTGAAGACGGAAAATATATGGAACTTACTATCGGAGATACAAAAGCTGTTATAGTTGCTTTACCGCTTAAAGAATGTATTAAAATTCCGGGAATTAAAGACGGAAGCTTGTTTCGTAAAAATGTTCGTCAATCATTAGGTACAAGCAATAAAGTAAATAAAGGCATTGCTCAAACCATAAAAAAGAACGCAAGTGACTTTTTCTTCTTACATAACGGTATAACGGCAATCTGTTCACAAATGACAATTCACGATAATATATTATCGGTGAAAGAGCTGAATGTAGTAAACGGTTGTCAGTCGCTTAACACAATGTTTAGCTGCAGTGAATCGGCGAAAAAAGCAGATGATGCTTATGTAATGTTTAGATTTTATGAAATTAGCGATTCGGATAGAGCGGATAATATCAGCACCTCGACTAACAGCCAAAGTGCTGTTAAAGCAAGAGACCTTCGTAGTAATGATAAATCGGTTCTTGCGTTGAAAAAAGCTTACGAACAATTCTATACTGACGGATACTTTGTTACTAAACGTGGCGAAAAAGTGGATTCGGTCAAGTATAATACTTCTCATATTGTTAATTTGACCGATTTAGGAAAACAACTTATTGCTTGGCATTCACAAAGACCTACAATCTCATATAGTGAAACAAAAATATTCGACAAGTATTTTGACCAACTGTTTCACAGAGATTACTCTCCGGAAAATGTTCAAGCTTTAAATGTGATGTTTAATAAACTTTATGAAAAGTGGAATAAAGATAACCCAATGGGGTTAAATGAAACGCTTTTAGCAATGAAAGCTTATGCTCCATATCACCATCTTTATTCAATTTCTGTTATTTTATGTGAGATTAACAAGATGAACGATTCTGTTCCGTCGCCTTCTGTTGCTTTGAAAACACTTGCCTCTGAAAATCTATTAGATACCGTTATAGATATGGCAGGTAATTGTTTAAATATGGCGATGGAAAACGCATCGGCAGAGGCAATGGATAACGGTAAGATGTTCGTTCCTCAAAACTGGATTAAATCAAAAGCTTCTTTAAAAGACATAAGAGGTGCAATCCGCAATTATTTAACAACACTCAAAATGATGTCAAATGGCAAACAAATTCTTGAAAGCTTAAATGATGGATTAAGTATGGATAAAGATAATTTTGAATCCCGTTGGACTGCGGATTAATCCGTACATTCGACAAAGTAAAGACCTCCTTGTAAAATGGTGTTACCAAATATAAGGAGGTTTTATTGTGAACACAGAATTTGAAAATCGGAATGTAAATCACGAAATGCAGGGTGGTTATTATTTACCTTGCATTGTAACAAAAGAACAACCGGAACTGCATATCGGTGTATGGGCAAATCGTCACAGGCGGTATCTCAAACAACACCATCGTATCAGATATTACAATTTGCTTACATCGGAAAAGTTGTATCCTTATCTTGCCGACATCGAAGAACAGGCTCAAAATCTTTTTTCTCGGTTGGTAAAAGACCTTGCCGAAGAAGAAAAAGTTGCCGAAGAACTCAAAACAACCGATATGATGTTGTGGGTGCAAAAGATGAATAATATTCGCAATCGAGCAATGAAAATTGTTAATGAACAAGTGATTTATAGATGACGAGCGGGCGTATATTCTTCTTTCCGATCGCGTCGGAGAAAATCCCAAATCGGTCTTGCTCGAAATATCCGAAAATGGGGATATGCTAAAAACAGAGTTCGACTGCGATTTCCAGCTTGTCTTTAATATGCTCGTAAGCGACGGGAAGATGTTTCTCGGCGCAGATAAGGCGGTCGTTGTTTTTGACCTGCAAACGAAAGAAATAAACGCTTATACGCCGCTCAGCGTCGAAGCGGAGAAACATATAATCGGAATAAGCCGATGAATAAGCCCTGTAAATTTGGCGGATGACCGCACTTTTTTTAAACAATGCCTACTGATTTAGGATAATTTACTTTTTTTACCCTCGGACATTGATTTTCAAAAAAAATCTGTGATACTTTAAAGTCGTACAGTTTCTTGACTGTGCGGCTTTATCTATTTTGATAGAAGGATCAAAATGAAAAGGTTTATAAGCAGGACGGTCGCAGTGATTCTCACATGCGTATTGGCCTTCAGCTCCTCGGTCTGCTTCGCCGCGGACAGCACCGAGAGTGCAGACGCAAAGAAGTATTATGATTACGGCACATATGTGCTTCTGGGCGACAGTGTCGCCAGCGGTCACAACGACCTTGTGTATGTGGATTCTGAGTTCAAGCGCGTTGAAAATTCATACGGCGCGTATGTTGCCGATGCTCTCGGAGTGAATTATGTTCCGATGGCCTGCCCCGGATTCAGGACGATAGATATCCGCTACATGCTTGAGGATGATTATCCGGGAGACGATTATCTCTTCCACGATTCTCATGATCCCGAGGTCATGAAAACGAGGATCCCCGAGTATCGCCGCGCAATTTCACAGGCGGGTCTTATTACCCTCGGTGTCGGCGGAAACGATTTCGGCACTTATCTCACATGGGTCATCGCCGATATTCTCGAAAAAGAGGGCACTTGCAGCAAGTATGTCAAGGCTCTGCGCGATCTTCTCAAGGAGAACGGCATAGTCAACGATAAGCTCGACAAAATAGTTGAGCTCGCTAAGATTACCGACGCAATGCCCGAGCTTATCAGAGTTCTCCCGCGTGCGCTTAAATACGGGCTCGAAAACTTCTTTGAGAACTGGAACCATGTCATTGAGGATATATATGCTCTGAATCCCGATGTTCAGCTTCTGGTTATCGGAATGTTCGACACGAGCGTCAAGAGCGACGACGGAGCGACAGACACCGAGGAGAGCAAGGATGACAGCCGGAGCATCAATCTCGGACAAATGGTCGTCGATATAGCGAACAAGCCGATGAAGGAGGGCGCCGAGAAATACGGCCATATCTTTGTCGATACAACGGGCACGACCTGCGACACATACCATCCGAACGCAGCGGGCCACAGACATATCGCCGACAGAATCCTTGACGCTTTGCCCGATGCAAACTTCCCGTTTGCGGATGTCACGTCCGATTCGGAGTATTACGATGCAATCGAGTTTATGTACAGAAAAGGCTACATGGCGGGCACTTCCGAGACGCAGTTCAGCCCCGATTCCGCGCTGACAAAGTCGGCTCTTGTTCAAGCTCTTTACGGCATGGCCGGCTCGCCCGATGTCAATACTGAGAACATTTCCTTTGCCGATCTCGACAGCTCGGATCCTGCGTTTAAAGCCGCAGTGTGGGCTGTCGGCAACGGAATAGTCAAAGCGTCCGACGGCAAATTTGAGCCGGACAGCGAAGTAAGCATCGCCGATTTCGGCCTTACGATGATTCGCTTCTCCGCAAAGGTCGATTTCAACCTGAAGAGGGTAGTAAAGACCGTTTCGATGTCGTTCAATCTTGCTCTTGAGAACAAGTTTATGATTATCAAAAGATCTATAACCCGTGCCCGGGCCGCGCAGAAGCTCGCCGGATATCGCTATTATTGATAGAAGTATAGTAACATAAATAAAACAAAGCGGAGAGCTCGCAAAAGGGTTCTCCGCTTTTGTGATATATAATTGTTATCCCCTCGCTGCTTTCGGGCAGAGAGGGGATAGCTGTTTTTTACAAATCAATTGCGGTGGTTGTTTATGACCAATCTCACTATCTGCTTTTCTTCATCATTCAAGAATCTATATCCGGATATAACAAGATGTTCGTCATGCGTCAGCACAATGCTCTCTGCGCCGTCCATGCTTTCCGTTCGCCCGACAAGATAGTCCACTGTTGTTGAAAAATAATCTGCTATCTTTATCAGCGTTGATATATCGGGCTCTACATTTTGATTTTCATATTTATTTATGGATTGTTGGCTGACCCCCACAACATTGGCAAGTTGTTGCTGGCTTATACCGTGAAAATTACGGAGTTTTTTGAGATTCTTTATCATTTGCATCACCCATAATAATTTTAACAACGATTCGGAGTAAAATAAAAAACTTATTATTAGTTATTGACAACAACCTGAGGTTGTGATACAATCAAATTACTTTATTAAGGGAGGTCAAAAAAATGAAGTACTGTGAAAAATGTGGCAAAGAAATTCATGATGAAGCTGTAGTGTGTCCGTCGTGTGGATGCTCGACGCAGGCTAAGCCTGCACCGGCTCCCGCACCCGTAGCAAACGACATGGCGGAAAACCCGAAGACTGCGCGTTTTGCGCTCGGATTCGCGTTCCTATGTCCTATTGTTGGCTTAATTTTCGGTATCAAGGGCATCAAACAGTATGCATCAAACAAAAAGCTCAAAACGCAGTGTATAATCGCGATACCCCTTTCTATAGTTTTGTCTTTTGTTTGGGGTGCGCTGTTATTCGAAGGCTTGGGATGATTTATGGCTTTTTGTTCAAAATGCGGCAAGGCATTATCTCAGGGTGCGTTGTTCTGCTCCGGCTGCGGAAGCAAGGTAGAGCTCTCTGCACAGAATGCGGCATCCGGGAAAGTTATAGTTAACGGTGTTACCCAAAAAGCTCTGGTAGGTTTTACTATGAAAGTTTACGCGAACGGTGTCTTTAAAGGCGAAGTGAAGAAAATGCAGAAGCTGGAGTTTGATATCGACTGCGATTCTGTAATCATCGTATCGTGCGCGAACTTTTTCACTGATGAAACCATAAGGGTCAGAGCCGGACGGACATCGGTAATTGACTTCAAGTATAACAGAATTATCGGACAGCTTGAAAATCATGTAACGGAGTATATGTAAGCTGCGCTGTATAGGAATGAATACGCAAAAGGGACACTTGTTCATTCTGTGGCTCTTTTGCGTATTTTTTGCTGTGTGAAGGAGGATAATAAGTATGAAATACTGCGCGTATTGCGGAAAGGAATTAAATGACAATGCGGATGTCTGTATTGGATGCGGCTGCAGCACAAGAGTGTTGAACACATCCGGTCGCGAGACCGTATTCTGCACGCACTGCGGAAAGGAAATTTCCGCTCAGGCGGCAGTTTGCGTTAATTGCGGATGTGCTGTTAAGCCGAATTTTGCGGCAGAGGAATCGGCAAAAACTCCGGAAACGCTCCTGAAAGACCTTTCGGAAAAGATGAAAATTAACGCGATAATATGGCTCTGCATCGCAGGAGTTCAAATAATTGCGGGAATATATCTTTATTGGATACTGATAATTCCCGGTGTGCTTAATATTATCAGCGGAATAATGGATTTAAAATACAGCAAGGAGGTCCTGACCAATCCGGTCGGGATAGTCAAGAAGTTTGAACCGCTGGTTTCTCCGATTATAACTCTCGCATATAATGCCGTTATCGGCGGCGTGGTCGGAATCGCCGGTTCGCTCTATTATTTGTTTGTTATAAGAAAACTTGTCATGGATAACAGAGCGGCGTTTGACGAACTTGAAATGAATTGCAGAACTGTCAAGGATAAGTCGGAATTATAAGTATTTACAATATGAAAAATACCTGTCCGCAGATACACAGCTCCCGCGGACAGGTATTTTTTATTCGCCGCTTCCGATATTTTCTCCGCGATTTACGGCTAAAACATTGACATCGGGGAAAATTAAGAGTAGAATATTTGAGTAAATATTTTTGGCTGTGAAGAGCAGAGCCGTTTATTCCGCTCGCAGAGAGGCGCGCCGGCATTATGCCGCTGTGAGGTGCGCCGTGTCAGGAAGTACGGCAGCCGGCTCGGAGCCTCCCGCGTTGAACGGGCGTAGCCTGCGTTAAGGGCAGCAGAGGGGTGCAGTTTTGTGCAATCCGGGTGGTACCGCGGCTTCGGCCGTCCCGGGCAGAACGGCATCTATTTTTATTTTTCAAGGAGTTGTTATTATGGAATGGACGGGACTCAATGAACTCAGAGAGAAGTATCTGAGCTTTTTCGAGAGCAAGGGTCATCTCCGCCTGCCGAGCTTTTCGCTCGTGCCGCAGGGGGATAAGAGCCTGCTGCTCATCAACGCCGGCATGGCGCCGCTCAAGAAATACTTCACGGGCGAGCTGACCCCGCCGAGAAAGCGCGTCACAACCTGCCAGAAGTGCATCAGAACGCCCGATATCGAGCGCGTCGGAATCACTGCGCGCCACGGCACTTTCTTTGAGATGCTCGGCAATTTCTCGTTCGGCGATTACTTCAAGCGTGAGGCCACCGCTTGGGCATGGGAGTTCTGCACCAAGGTGCTCGAGATGCCCGCGGATAAGATATATATCAGCGTCTATGAGGAGGACGACGAGGCGTACGACATCTGGACGAAGGAGCTCGGCATTGCGCCCGACCATATGGTTCGTCTCGGCAAAGAGGATAACTTCTGGGAGCACGGCGCAGGTCCCTGCGGCCCCTGCTCGGAGCTATATTTCGACCGCGGCGAGAAGTACGGCTGCGGCTCTCCGACCTGCGGAGTCGGCTGCGACTGCGACAGATATGTTGAGTTCTGGAACCTCGTTTTCACTCAGTTCGACAATGACGGAAACAATAACTATTCCCGCCTCAAGAGCTGCAATATTGACACCGGTATGGGTCTTGAGCGCCTTGCCTGCATAATGCAGGGCGTGGACAACCTCTTTGAGGTCGATACGGTTCAGAACATCATGAAGCACATCATGGAGATAGCCGGCGTCAAGTATCATGAGGACGAGAAAAAGGACGTCTCCCTGCGTGTTATTACCGACCATATCAGAAGCACGACGTTCATGATAGGCGACGGCGTTATGCCCTCAAACGAGGGCAGGGGCTATGTCCTTCGCCGCCTGCTCAGAAGAGCGGCGCGCCACGGCAGACTCTTGGGTATAAACGGCACCTTCCTCTATAAGGTGTGCGAGACCGTTATCAAGGAGAATGCTGCCGCATATCCGAACCTCGTCGAGAAGCATGACCTTATCGTAAAGGTCATAAAGGCCGAGGAGGAGAGCTTCAATAAGACAATCGACACAGGTCTCAACCTGCTCGAAAATATAATCGCCCGGAGCGATTCCAAGGTGCTCGGCGGCGCCGATGCATTCAAGCTTCAGGACACCTTCGGATTCCCGATCGACCTTACAAAGGAGCTGCTCGAGGAGCGCGGCATGAGCGTCGATATCGACGAGTACGACCGCCTCTATGCTCAGAGCAGAGCGGCGGCGCGTGCGGCGCGCAAGGATGCCGGAGCTCAGGCGTGGAAGGACAGCAACGTTTCATTCAAGGATGTCGGAGCCACCGAGTTTGTCGGCTATACCGATTATTCCTGCGACGCCGAGATAAAGGCAATAGTCACAAACGGCGAGCGCGCCGAGTTCGCAACCGCGGACTCCGAGGTGGTTGTTGTGCTCGACAAGACCCCGTTCTACGGCGAGAGCGGCGGACAGGCGGGCGACACGGGCGTTATCAGAACCGAAAACGCGGCGCTCGAGGTCACCGCTGCGGGCAAGACCCCCGACGGAGTCATACTCCATGTCGCAAAATTCATAAGCGGAGACAGTATCGCTCTCGGCGATAAGGTCTGCGCTCAGATAGATGTTGAAAAGCGCGAAGCGACCCGCCGCAACCACACCGCGGCTCATCTGCTCCAGGCAGCCCTCAGAAAGCACCTCGGCAGCCATGTTGAGCAGGCGGGACAGCTTGTCAACAGCGAGGAAATGCGCTTTGACTTTACCCATTTTTCGGCGCTCACGGGCGATGAGCTCAAGGCAATAGAGCGCGAGGTGAACGAGACTATACTCAAGGGTATCCCCGTTGAGACACGCGAGATGCCCATTGAAGAGGCAAAGAAGCTCGGCGCAATGGCGCTGTTCGGCGAAAAGTACGGTGACGTCGTGCGCGTTGTCAGCGCGGGCGATTTCTCCGTTGAGCTGTGCGGCGGCACCCATGCGGACAATACCGCAAAGCTCGGTCTGTTCAAGATAGTGTCCGAGTCCTCCGTTGCCGCCGGCATCAGACGTATAACGGCAGTTACGGGCTTCGGCGTGCTCAAGCATATAGAAAACGACGAGCGCATCATGCAGTCCGCAGCGGCGGCGATGAAGCTCGGTAACGTCGCTGAGCTCGATAAGCGTGCGGCGACTCTCTCGGCCGAGGTCAAGGCCAAGGACAGAGAGCTTGCGGAGCTTCGCGGCGAGATATCCGCTCTCAAGGCGGGCAGCCTTATGGACAGCGCAAGACAGATCGGTGGCGTAAGACTCATTACCGCCGAGGTAGAGGTCTCCAATCCCGGAGAGCTCCGCTCGATGTGCGACACCGCGCGCGACAACGGCGCGGATATCGTCGCGGTCTTTGCGGGTGTCAATAAAGAGAAGGGCACTCTGAACTTTGCCTGCGCCTGCGGTGCGGATGCAATAAAGCTCGGCGCTCATGCCGGCAATATAGTTCGTGAGACCGCCAAGATAGCGGGCGGTTCCGGCGGCGGCAAGCCCGACAGCGCAATGGCGGGCGCCAAGGACGCCTCCAAGGCCGACGAGGCTCTTGCGGCGGTTGACTCTTTAGTCGGCGCCATGTTAAAATAAAATCGCAGCTCCGCCGACCCTCGCGGTCGGCGGGACGGGCGAATTACAGTGCGGAGGTTTTTTAAATGGATGACTGTATTTTTTGCAAAATAATAAGGGGCGAAATTCCCTCAAAAAAAGTTTACGAGGATGACAGTGTTCTCGCGTTCTATGACCTTGAGCCGCAGGCTCCGTTTCATATACTTATTATCCCGAAGCAGCATATAAAGAGCGCGGCGGAGATAACAGACGAAAACAGCGCGGTAGTTTCCAAGATTTTTGAGGCGGCGGCGAAGATAGCAAAGCAGTTTGACCTCAAGGACGGCTTCAGGATAGTGAATAACTGCGGCGAATGCGCGGGCCAGACCGTGAAGCACCTGCACTTTCATATGCTCGGCGGCAGAGATTTCGGCTGGCCGGCGGGCTGATTAATAAAGAACATATTAATTTTCAGGAGATGTTTATCTTGGCAAAAACCTACACCATGGAGATCGCAGGCGTAAAGAGAGAGCTTCCTCTCTGCGCGGTCAGCGACAAGCTCGATATCGCGGCATTTATCCTTTTCGGCGATGTCGAAATCACCGTAAGAGCGGCGGAGGAGCTGCTCAAGAAGTGCCCGGAGTTTGATTATATTCTCACTCCCGAGGCAAAGAGCATTCCGCTTGCCTATGAGATGTCCAGACAGAGCGGAAAGAAATATTTTGTCGCCCGCAAGAAGCCGAAGGTCTATATGACCGACCCCGTCAGCGTTAATGTGCGCTCGATAACCACCGACGCAGAGCAGACCCTTCTTCTCGGCAGAGAGGACGGAGACCAGCTTCGCGGCAAGAAAGTACTTATCGTTGACGATGTTATCAGCACCGGCGAATCCCTCGCAGCAGTCGTTGCCCTCGCCGAAAAATTCGAGGCGAACATAGTTGCAAAGGCTGCGGTTTTAGCAGAGGGCGACGCTGCGGAGCGCGACGATATCGTGTTCCTCGAGAAGCTTCCTCTTTTCTTCAAATAACGGATACTGAGAATGGCGCGCCCCTTCACGGTTATCGGTTTCACAATATTTTTTACGCTGACTCTTATTTTTGAACTCGGTCAGAAGGCGGCAGTCGTTATTCTTTCGGCAGCAGCTGCCGCCTTTGTCTTTTCTCTGTTCTTTGAGAGTGTTCGGCGTGATTTTGTTATCCCGACCGCGTGTATTGCGGCGGCTGTTGCGGTTCTTCTTTCTTTTGCCGCTTCGTCGGTTCACGTTGAAGCGTCGGAGCGCTTCTGCGAAAGCGCCCATACCGTCAAGGCGAGCGTTGTCTCGCTCGAGGAGCGCCGCGGCGAAAGATACTATACGCAGATAAAAACTTCCGAGATAGACGGCGAGGAATATAAGCTCAATATCCGTCTCTCTTCAAAAACGCGCCTCGGCTTTAAGCCCTATGACACAGTCGAGGGCGAGCTTCAGCTCTACGACCTCGGCAAGACCCGCAGCGCGAGGAATTACTACCTGTCCGAAAATGTCTTTACGGGCGGATACGCGAGGGGAGATATAACCGTATCCCGGCCGGAGAGCAGGCCACCCGGCTATTACTTCCTTTCGCTGCGCGCCTATATCAAAGAGACAGTCTCGCGCCTTGTTCCGGGTGAGCGCGGCGCACTTGCAACCGCGCTTTTGATAGGCGACAAGTCGGAGCTTTCCAAGAGTGTCTCTGCTGCGTTTTCCTCCGCCGGCATATCGCATCTTATCGCCGTGTCGGGTCTGCACCTCTCTGTTTGGTGTCTCTTTATTCTGAAAATTTTCGATATTTTCAGGCTCAGGAGCAGGATAGGAGCGGTTATCTCGGCCGTGTTTGTCATTATTTTTATGGCGGTCTCGGGCTTTACTTATTCGGTCATGCGCGCAGGGCTTATGATGCTCGTCATGCTCCTCGGAACGCTGATTTCCAGGCAGTCGGATTCGCTCAATTCTCTCGGAGCCGCGCTTGTTATACTCTGCTTTATTAATCCGTATTGCGTGATGAGCCTCGGACTTCGGCTGTCTTTTCTCTCGACGCTCGGCATAATTGTCGGTTACGGCAACATAGACTTTCCTTTGAATCCGTATATCGAGCGCGTCAAAAATAAATATGCAAGGCGTAGTTGCGAGTTTATTTTCGGTTCGGTCAGAAGCACCGTTTTAGCCTGTGCGTTCACTCTGCCCGTTATGATACTTGATTTAGGCAAGGTGTCCTTGATTTCGATACCCGCCAATATCATCGCCGACCTCCCCGCATCCGCCTGCATGATACTCGCGGGACTTACCGCCCTGACGGCAAAGCTTTCGTTTCTTCGCGTGATTACGGCGGGACTTGCGGATATAACCGGAGTATGTGCGTCTTTTCTGATAAATCTTTCAAAAGCGCTCGCGGCGGTTCCGCATTCGTCTTTAAACACAACGTCGTTTCTCTTCCCGCTGTGGCTCGTGTTCGTTCTTATCGTCCTTGCGGCGGTCGCGCTGATTTACAGATTCCGTAAGCGCAGCGTCCTGCGTGCGGCGGCGCTGATATGTGCCTTTACCTTCTTCGGCGTGTGCGCAGGCTCTTATGCAATCTCGCGCACGGCTACGGTTATAACCGTGGCGGATGTCGGCAACGGCTCGGCGGCAGTTGTCAGCTCCGGCGGCAAAACCGCCCTGCTCGGCTGCGGAGGGGACAGCTACTATGCCCTCTCGAATATTGAGTCCGCAATGGACAGCGTCGGCGCGGATAAGCTTGATTTTCTGCTCATCCCGCGCATCTCAAAGGGCGAAAGCTCCCTCGCTCTCGATGCGATAGACAGCTTTTCTCCCGATTATATTCTCACGGGTGAGCTTGACTCAAACCTTGAAGAAATACTAAAAACAGAAAATTATGCTCTCGCACCCGCTGCCGAGATAAGTGTCGGCAATGCGGAGCTGAAATATAGAACAACGGACAAAACGAGCATTGCGGTGCTCAAAGCGAAAGGCGCGGATACGGTCTTTGTTTTCAGACCGTCCTATGCGCCGAATATAAAAGGGGATATACTCATCCTGCGGGAAAATCTGCCGCAGGGCGTTTCCCCGGAAAATTTTAATCTTACTGCGCTCTCGGCGGATGAAAACAGAACGCCCGCCGTTATGGGCAAATTGCTCTCTTTGGGCGCAGACGCATATGCGACCGGAGGGCAGGGGAATATCAGAATTACCGTGTTCCCGTCGGGAAAAATATTTGCGGAAAGGGTGGATTGAATGGCTTCTATCGGCGAAAAAGAGTTGAAAGCGCTTATAAAAAGCGGCGATATCGGCGGAGCGTTTCTGTTCTTCGGAACGGAGAGCTATCTCAAGGAATTTTATTCCTCGAAGCTCAGAGATAAGGCCGTCAGTCCCGATTTCGCGGATTTTAACTATCATTTTTTTGACGGCGCGTCGTGTGCCCTCGAGGATATAGAGCAGGCCGTCGAGGCGTTTCCGATGATGAGCGGCAGCACCTGCGTGTTCGTCAAGGATATGCCCGTCGATTCGCTCGATGAGGATTCCTACGACAAACTCGAAAGCATAGTCGGCGATGTTCCGGACTACTGCACGCTGATTTTCTATGTCGGCAAAGCGGATTCGCTGAAAAAGACCGCAAAGGCAAAAAAGGCGGTCGCGCTTTTTACGAAGTGCGGCAACGCGGTCGAGCTGAACAAAAAGACCGCCTATGAGCTTTCAAAGCTGCTTGTCGGCGCGGCGCAGAAGCGCGGTTCGGAGCTCAGCCAAAGGAACGCAGAGTATCTTGTCTCCTGCGTCGGAGATGATATGGTGACGCTGCTCAATGAGACGGATAAGCTTTCGGCCTATGCCGAGGGGCGCGAGATAACACGCGCCGATATCGACCTTATGTGCGTCAAAACCATTGAGGCGAATGCCTTTGACCTGACAAAATATATAATCTCCGATAATTTCGACAAGGCGTATGAGACGCTCAATATGCTCTTTGCCCAGAGAGCCGACGTCATGATGATAATGGGCGCGGTGATATCCGTCTTTGCCGATATCTATCGCGTCAAGGTGAGCGTGTCGGCGGGCTACAGAGCCACTCAGCCTGCGGAGATATTTTCAAATTACCGCGGACGCGAGTTTAAATTGACAAAGGTTTCGCGCCAGGCGGCGGCGCTGAGCGTCCGTGCGCTCAGGCAGTGCCTTGACGAGCTGGACAGAGCGGATACGCTGCTTAAAAGCTCGGCGGTTGATAACAGGATAGTTATGGAGGAGCTGTTGGTCAAGCTGTTTGTGGCGATACAGTCCGGAAAATAACTGCCAGACGGTGTAGGGAGTAAAATGATAAAGATAAAGCAGGCGGTTATCGTCGAGGGAAAGTACGATAAAATAAAGCTTTCGACAGTCCTCGATACCGTCATAATTCAGACAGACGGCTTCGGCATTTTCAAAGACAAAGAAAAGCAGAGGCTCATAAAGCGCCTCGCCCAAACGCGCGGCATAGTTATACTTACCGACAGCGACTCGGCGGGCTTCAAGATACGCTCGTTTATCGGCGGCAGCGTGCCTAAAGGCAGCGTCATTCACGCCTATATTCCCGATGTGTTCGGAAAAGAGCGCAGAAAGGACGCGCCCTCGAAGGAGGGCAAATTGGGAGTCGAGGGTATTAATACGGAAACTCTGCTCGAAGCGCTCAGCCGAGCCGGAGTCACCTGCGAAAAAACTCAGGAAAAGAGCCGCACCGTCACCGTGGCGGATCTCTACGAAGCGGGGCTCAGCGGAAAAGCGGACTCGGCGGCTCTGCGCAAAAGATTTCTGCGCAGCCTGTCGCTTCCCGAACGTCTTTCGACGGGTGCTCTCGTCGATATGATAAATATTTTCATGACATACGATGAATTTCAGGAAAGTATAAAAAATTTTTCACTCAGCGGAGATGATGACAAATGATAAGAATAGGCAGCGGATATGACGTTCATAAGCTCGTCGAGGGGCGAAAGCTCATAATCGGCGGCGTTGATATACCTCATACCATGGGGCTGCTCGGCCATTCGGATGCCGATGTTCTGCTCCACAGCATAAGCGATGCCCTGCTCGGCGCGGCGGCCATGGGGGATATAGGCTGCCTGTTCCCGGACAGTGACGAAAAATACAAGGGCGCAGACAGCCTTGAGCTTCTGCGCGAGGTCGTGCGCGCTATCGGCGCTCGGGGCTGGCACATAGTCAATATCGACTCTACGGTTGCCGCCCAAGCTCCCAAGCTGCGCCCGTATATAGATGAAATGCGCCGCAACATAGCCGACGCCTGCTCGCTTGACGTCTCCTGCGTCAGCGTCAAGGCGACCACCGAAGAGGGACTCGGCTTTACCGGACGCCGCGAGGGCATAAGCGCCTCGGCTGTCTGCCTTATTGAGAAGTGATTTGATTTCGGGCGCGTTTTATGTTATTATAAGAATTGAAGAGAGGTATGCCTATGTTTACTGAAAAGATCGCATCTCTCTGGGATCAGCTGAGGGTCGTTTTCTCCGACTTCGCCTTCACCGACTTCCTGGATATCTGTCTCGTTGCGTTCGTTCTTTACAGTGTTATCAAGCTTATCCGTGAGACAAAGGCCATTCAGCTTGCAAAAGGTCTTTTGCTTTTCGGAGTGGCTTATCTTGTCATATACCTGCTCGATATGCAGGCGAGCGAGTTTATATTCAAAAAAGTTTTCGGCGAGATAATTATTGTCCTCGTCATTCTCTTCCAGCCCGAGCTGCGCCATATGCTCGAGTCCGTCGGCAGGCGAAGCATAACGAAGCTCAACCTCTTCGGCGTGCGCGACGAGGAGTCGGAGCGCAACCAGAGAATAAAGGAATCGATATATGCCGTTTGCAAAGCGTGCCACACTATGAGCGAGAGCAAGACGGGTTCGCTCATAGTCTTTGAGCATGACACTCTTTTAGGCGATATCATAAAGAGCGGAACGCCCGTAGATGCGATAGTCTCGCGTGAGCTCATAGGCAATATTTTCTATAACGGCGCTCCGCTGCATGACGGAGCCGCGGTTATCCGCGACGGCAGGGTAGTGGCCGCGGGCTGCGTTCTTCCGCTGACTCAAAAGGAAAATCTTGACACTCAGCTCGGCACCCGCCACAGAGCCGCCATAGGCATGAGCGAGCAGGGTGACGCTATGATAGTCGTAACCTCCGAGGAGACGGGAACGATTTCCATAGCCTGCAAGGGTCAGCTTACAAGAAACCTCACCGATTCCGACCTGCGCGAGCATCTTATCCGCTACCTGTGCGACACGGACAACGAGGAAAAAACCGCCGTCAAAGGCATACGCAAGCTGTTCGGAGGTTTTAAGAAATGAAAAAGAAAAAGATAAGCCTCAAAAATCTCATATATGATAACAGATTCGTCTTGACTCTCTCGATTATTGCGGCGGTTATAATCTGGATAGTCGTCGCCATTCAGGCGAGCCCCGAGGATGACCGCATAGTTAAGGACGTTCCCGTGAAGATTGAGATTTCGAACAATGTCTCGAATCTCGGTCTGCAGATGTTCGGCAATACGGATTTTACCGTTGAAGTCAAGGTTCACGGCAAACGCTACGATGTCGCAGAGAGTGTGCTGACAAAGGACGATATCTCCGTTGTCGCAAAAACGAACTATGTTGACTCCACGGGCAGCCAGACGCTAAAGCTCGAGGTGACGCCGAAGGATCCGAATAAGGCAAACTACGAGATAGTCTCGCTCTCGCAGGACTCGATTAATGTGTATTTCGATTATTATAAAGAGGGCGAATACACTCTCCAAACGGATATTATCTATGACGGAGCGTCATATGTAACTAACGGCCTGATAGCGGAAACTCCGGTGCTCTCGGCGAACACGGTCAAGCTCTCCGGCCCCGTGACCGAGATGGTGAAGATAAAGAAGGTAGTCGCACGCGTCACGCTTAACAAAAAGCTCAGCGCAACAACGACGCTCGACGCCGAGATAATCCCGCTTAGCGAATACGGCGGAAAGCTCCAGTATATCACCGTCAACGACGGCATAGCCGATATCACGATGACCCTCCCGGTTTATCAGCGCGCAGAGCTGCCGACTACGGTCACCTTCAAGAACGCACCCGCAGTCTACGCGAGTAAGCCTCCCGCGTTTACGTGCAGCCCCGCAAGACTCAATTTCACCATGGACGCGACAAAGCTCGCCTCATTAACCGAGCTGTCGGTGGCCGATATCGATTTCTATATGCTCGGCGCGGGCAAAAATGAGATAACGATAGATTTGACCACCCTGAACGGAGTCAAGATAATGAGCGGGGAGACGAAGCTAAAGGTAACTGTTGAGATGAGCGGCGTTACCTCGGAAAAGAACTCGGTAAGTGCCAATAACGTCTCGTTTATAAATGTCCCGACAGGCTATAAAGCTGTCTTGACGCAGACGAAGATACCGTCGGTTGAGGTTGTCGGTCCGGAATCGGAGCTCAAAAAGATATCCTCGGAGCAGCTCTTTGCGGAGGTTGACCTGAGCAATGCCGATCCCACCCGGTCGCACGGTACGGCATATGCCCGCGCCTATGTCAAGGACAGCAACAACTGCTGGGTGCATAACAGATATACGGTCAGTTACAGACTTGAAAAAGTCCAGTAACGGAAAAATCAAGCTTTCCGCAAATGCAGAGAGTGCCATAAGACAGATTCAGTCCCGACAGTATAATGCCTGTCGGGACTTTTTATATGCATTGAAGTTTTCTGAGCTTGATTGAAGAGATTGATAAAATTGGGATTTGCAGCGCTGTTGCAAAAGGTACACCGTGTATGGGCGGATATCATCCGCCCGCGGTTTATGCTGTGACTTGTGGTTATTCACTTTGTAGGGTGCGGCGACTCGACGCACCGCTGCCGCCGTAGGCGGCACAGGGGGCAAGCCTAAAGCGGAGAGCGTATTACATTACACGGGCGAAATAATATATTTTCGGTGACGCTGACGCGTCAAAGGGTCGTCGAGTCGCCGACCCCTACAAAGCAAAACTTTCCGCAATACCCTTGCAGAGGCGAACTTAGCTCGCCTGCCGTAGTTACCGGCAAAATCACGGGCGGATAATATCCGCACCTACACCCTGCCAATGCGTATACTTGTTTTTGCCAAAGCAAAAAGCGGGGCACGAAAACCGTGCTCCGCCTTTCGTTATGCTCTTTTCTGAAGCTCGCGCTCAAGCCATATCGAACCGATATCTATCGCGCTGTACAGACCTCTGCGCTCCGCTTTCTTGAGAATCCTGTCTCGCGGACGAAGATCTTCGTCTGTGCTGACGAGCTGCACGAGTATTTTGTCTGAGAGCTCCGCGCCGTTTACGTCTTTAGTCGAGGTTATCTGCATCATGATTATGCAGGGCTCATCCATATATCCGTAATAAAGCGTGTTGTCTTTTCTGACAAGGGGCTTGCCCTTGTACATGAGAAGCTTTTTGTTCTCCGCCACTCAATGTCACTCCAATCAGGTTATAGTCGCACTTATTTCTTGATGCCGAGATAATCCTCAACCATGCTCTGCAGCAGCTCATCTCTGTCGAGCTTTCTGACAAGGCTGCGGGCATTGTTGTGGGTGGTGATATAAGTCGGATCCTCGGAAAGGATGTAGCCAACTATCTGGCTGACCGAATTATACCCCTTCTCGTTGAGCGCTTTATAAACCTCAAGGAGTATCTTCTTCATTTCTTCGTCATTTTCATTCTTTATCGAGAACTGAATGGTCTCGTCGGCCATGAGTACCACCTCCGTAATTTTATTATATACCAAAACTTGTAACAAGACAATGGTATTTTGAAATTAATTTAAACTCTCAGCGAAACGCCTATTGCGGAAAGTCTGCGGAGTATCTCGTCTATCCAGCCCTGAACCTCTTCCATTTCGAGCGTGCGGTCATGCGAGGAGAAGGTGAAGCGAAGCGTGATGCTCTTTGTGCCGAGCAGCTCGTAGGTGTCGATGAGCTTAACGCTCTCGAGCTCCTCGATATTCATGCTTCTCCAATTCTCGGAAAGCTCGTCGTATGTGACGCCCTTTCTGAGCACGAGCGAGAGGTCGTAGTAGGTGGACTGCCTCGATGAGGGCTCCTTAAACGCAATGTCGTATGCTTTAGCATCGCTGAACTTGTCTATATCCAGCTCTATGCAGACCGCCGAGCCCGTCTTGTCGAGCTTCGCGGAGTTCTGCGGATGCAGAGCGCAGATAAAGCCGACCTCATTGCCGTCCGCAATAACGGCGGCGGTGTTCTTGGGATGCTGCCAGGCGTGCGTGGGCGCTTTCTTTGCGAACTTCGGCGCGCAGTGCTTTATCTGCTCAAAGAAGCAGTTGACGATTTCGACAGCCTTGTAGTAGAGGTCGCGCTCCCTCTGCGACTTCGAGAACAGCACAACGCCGAGGTGGCGGCGCTCGTTGCAGTAGCCGTTTTCGAGCGTGCCTTCAACAACTCTGCCTATCTCGAATATGCCGTAGCTGTCCGCAAAATCCTTGTTCTCATATGCCGCGACAAGCAGGGTTGGCAGCATGGAGTCGCGCAGAACGCCGTTATCCGAGCTTTCGATGTTGAGTATCTTAACATTGTCCTCAACCTCAATGCCGAGCTTCTTGTATTTCTTCTTGTCGCACCAGATGTAGGAATGAACCTCATGCATGGAGTATTTCTTGACGAGAATGTCCTTTATCTCGTCGGCTATGAGCCTCTCGGGCGCGCTGTGTACGGGCTTGAGGGGGCTGCGGGTGGTGGTTATCTCGAAGTTGTCGTAGCCGTAGATTCTCGTTATCTCTTCGATGATATCCGCCTTTATCGTAACATCCTTGGTGGCTCTCCAGGAGGGGACGGTGACGGTGAAAACGCCGTCCTTCTCGTCAACGCCGAAGCCGAGCAGGGTAAGAGTCTGAACAATTCGCTCGTTGCTGATTTCGATTCCGGTGTATCTGTCAACATACGCCTTGTCGAAGGTGAGCGTTATCTGAGGATATCTCTTAATGTATTCGTCTGTCAGCTTTGAGTCGATGACCGCGCCGCCGTCTATATCCTTGACGAGCTTTACAAAGCGCTTTATCGCAAGAACGGTCAGCTCGGGGTCGAGCATCTTCTCATATCTTGCGCTCGCGTCGGTGCGCAGACCGAGGCGGGAGGAGGACTTTCGAACGCAGATGCCGTCGAAGTTCGCGGACTCAAGCACAACGCTCGACGTGTCGCCGACTATCTCGGAGTCGAGTCCGCCCATTATACCGGCTATCGCAACGGGCTCTTCGCGGTTATATATGAGCAGGGTGTTGGTGTCCGCTTTTCTCTCTGCGCCGTCAAGGGTGACGAAATCGATTTCCTCTTTGGGTGTGTCAACTTTTATGCTGTCAACCTTGGAGGCGTCGAATGCGTGGGTCGGCTGACCGATTTCGAGCATGATGTAGTTGGTGAGGTCTGCAAGCAGATTTATCGGTCTCATGCCGCAGTAGAACAGCCTTATTCTTATCTCCATGGGGCTGACGTGCTTTGTGATGTTAGCCATTCTGAGGCAGGAATATCTGAAAACGTGCTCGGTGTCGCCGACGGTGACGGGGATAATATCTTCGCTGTCGCTGTCAAGCTCGGCGAGGTCGAGCGGCTTTAACTCGCGGCCTGTGAGGGCGGCGAACTCGCGCGCGATTCCGTAGTGACCCCAGAGGTCGGGACGGTTTGTGAGCGACTTGTTGTCAACCTCAAAGACAACGTCATCTATCGGGAACAGTTCTTTTATGTCGGTGCCGTTCTTATATGCGGGGTCGAGCTCCATTATTCCGGAGTTCTCGTCGCTTATTCCGAGCTCTTTTTCGGAGCAGCACATACCCTCGGACTCGTAGCCGGCCACGGTAGCTTTGCTTATTTCGCCCGCAACGACTCTGCCGCCCGCAGTCGCAAAAGCGACCTTCTGGCCGACCTTGACATTCGGCGCGCCGCATACGCAGTTTACGACTCTGTCGCCGATATCAACGGTGAGCAGGTGAAGCTTCTTTGACTCGGGGTGATTTTCGAGCGTCTTTATCTCGCCGACAACGACCTTCTGTACGTCGCGGCCCATATAATATATGTCCTCGACCTCGGCTGTAGCGAGGGTGAACTTGTTGATGAGCTCTTTTATATCGCATCCGTCAAGGTCAACATAATCCCTGATCCAGTTTATTGAAACAAGCATGACTTTAAGCCTCCTCTTTCTTCGTGCCGTCGGGCACGGTGAACGATGAATTGGTGAACTGCGAGAGCGACTTGAGATTGCAGCTGTTGAATACGCGGATATCCTTTACGCCGTATTTCATCATCGCAAGGCGCGTAAGTCCGAGACCGAAAGCGAAGCCCGAATACTTTTCGGGGTCGATTCCGCCCGCCTTGAGGACGTTCGGATGTATCATGCCGCAGGGGCAAAGCTCAAGCCAGCCGGAATCCTTGCAGGAGGAGCAGCCCTCGCCGCCGCAGATAAGGCACTGGATATCAAGCTCGAAACCGGGCTCGACGAACGGGAAGAAGCCGGGGCGCAGGCGCACCGTGACATCCTTCTGGAAAACTTCGGAGAGCATCGTCTTCATGAAATAGATAAGGTTCGAGATGGATATGTCCCTGTCGACCATCATGCCCTCCATCTGGAAGAAGGTGTTCTCGTGGCAGGCGTCAATCTTCTCGTTTCTGAAGCAGCGTCCGGGGAAGATTGCGCGCAGCGGAATACCCTTTTCAAGGTCGGCGGCGTATTTGCGAAGAATCGTGTTCTGCGCCGCTGAGGTGTGGGTCTTGAGCAGCTGACCGTTGCTCAGATAATAGGTGTCCTGCATATCGCGCGCGGGATGATGCTTGGGAATGTTGAGCGCCTCGAAGCAGTTGTAGTCGTCGGTGATTTCGGAGTAGTCCTCTATGGAGAAGCCCATGTTGAGAAAAATCTCGTCAACCTCGCGCTGAACGAGGGTTATCGGGCTGTAAGAGCCGGGATTCGTGTCGCAGGGGAAGGACTCGTCGTAGATCTCCGCGCTGTCGATAAGACGCTGCTCCTCGAGAGCCTTGAGCTCCTGAAGTCGCTCCTGCATGGAGCTCTCGATGAACTGCTTTATTGTGTTTATCTTCTGACCTGCCTCTTTTTTCTGATCGTTGGGCAGGGCGCGAAGCTCGCTCATGAGATTTGCTATGTGACCCTTTTTGCCGAGGAATTCTATCCTCAGCTCCTCGAGCTCAGAGACCTTCTCCGCGTCGGCGGCTTTCTTTCTGAATAATTCTTTGAGCTTTTCGGCGTTTTCGTTCATACTTCTCATCCTTTCAAAAAGCATAATTTACTTCATATCTGCCGGCAGGGGAGGCAAAATAAAAAATCCTCCGTCCCACTGAGGGACGAAGGAAACTTCGCGGTACCACCCTGCATTCGCGTCCGAGGACGCCTCAGCCTGTTCCGCGCGATGGCGGACAGCACCGTGTAACGGCGGTGAACCGTCTCAGCCTACAACCCGAAGCTTCAGCTGAGCCGCTCCGGAGTGAACTTCGGCGTGCTCTGACACGGGATCATTCCAGCCAAGTGACCCCTCTCTGCGGTGTTCGCCGCGCGCCTACTCTCTCCATCTGTGCGTTGTTATATCCTATCTATAATAGCACATTATTTTATTTCTTGCAAGTGCCGTGTGAAAAATTTATTTGCTGTCATAATCATCAAGGAAGCTGTGCTTTATCCCGTCCTTTTTGTAGGCGAGAACCGTGTCGATATTGACATTCTCAACGCTGCTGAATATGCACTTTTCAACGTCGGGATTGCTCTTTTTAAGCTCGCGGATGAGCTCCTTTGTCTCCTGACGCTTTGAGTGATTCTGCCCGTCGTTGCAGGTGGTGCAGGTGTCGGTAAATTTGCAGGCGCATTGAATAAAGTGCAGCCCGTTGTAGTCGCGCCACGCCTTTATGTCGTCCTCGCGCACAAGATAGAGCGGGCGTATCAGCTCCATGCCGGGGTAGTTCGTGCTGTGCAGCTTGGGCATCATCGTCTGTATCTGCGCCCCATGTAGCATACCCATTAAGATAGTCTCGATAACATCGTCGTAGTGGTGGCCGAGCGCTATCTTGTTGCAGCCGAGCTCCTGCGCGAATTTATAGAGATATCCGCGTCTCATCCTCGCGCAGAGATAGCAGGGAGATTTTTTGACATTGTAGACGGATTTGAATATGTCCGACTCGAATATGTTTATCGGGATGTTCAGTGCCCGCGCGTTGTCCTCGATTATCCTGCGGTTCTCGGGATTATAGCCGGGATCCATGACGAGATACTTGACGTCGAAATTAACATTGCTGTATCGCTTGAGCTCCTGAAAGAGCTTAGCCATGAGCATCGAGTCCTTGCCGCCCGAGATGCAGACCGCCACTCTGTCGCCCTCGTTTACGAGCTTGTAGAGCTTGAGCGCCTTTGTAAACGGGCTCATTATCGAAACGCGGAACTTTTTTCTCAGACTCTGCTCAACCTTTTTGCACAGCTCGCCGTCCTGCCGATTCTTAATATCAAGGCGCATCCATGCGAGATAGCCGCCCTCGAGACTGTATGCCTCATAGCCCTGCTCGCAGAGTCTGTCCGCAACATCTATGCTGAAAATTCCGTGCGCGCAGTAGATTATTATCTTCTTGTCTCTGTCCGTCGGCGGATTTTCGCAGAGCTCCTCGGCGGTTATGTGCACGGAGCCGGGAATAAACCCGTAGGCTCTGTCTGTCTCGCTTCTTATGTCGTAGACGGTATATTCTCCGTCCTTCAGTCTGTTCAGCTGTTCTGCCGATATTTCCATTGCCCGCGCTCCAATGCTGCGTTTTTGCCGTGTGCGGCGTATTTGATATTATACCGCGAAACATGGTGATTTGTCTATAAAAAGACGCAAAGAACAAGCGGAAATCTATTTGATTTGAGTTTAGAAGAAACGCTCTCGGCAAAATGAAATATAATCCTTGATAAAGCTCGGAGATTTTTATATAATAAAATCAAGAATTGCATCCGGCGGGTGTTTAGAGTTAGCATACATGAAAAAATGATTTTATGCGAGGTCATGATTATGTACAGCGTGCTTGTAGTTGACGATGAGATACGCCAGAGAGAGGCGGTTATACGAAATGTCGATTGGCAGAGAGCGGGCTTCGAGGTCGTCGGAGACGCCGAAAACGGAATAGAGGCGCTCGACCAGCTCGAAAAGCTCGAGCCCGATTTGGTTTTGACGGATATCAAGATGCCGCTCATGACCGGGCTTGAGCTCGCGAAAAAAGCCCGCGAAATAAGACCGGCGACTAAATTTGTTATCCTGAGCGGGTATGACGATTTTGAATACGCTCAGGAGGCGTTCAAATATAATGTAATAAGATATCTTTTGAAGCCCGTTTCCGCGTCGGAGCTCACCGATGAGTTCGAAAAAATCGGAGCTGAGATGAACAGGGAGTTTGACCTGCTCAAAAGCGGCGGGTCGAGCGAGGATATCTCGCTGCGGCTTGAAAAGGCCGAATTTCTGCTCCCGCTCCTGCTCGGCACGGGCGAGGATGTCCACGCCTCGGACGACCTGACGGAAAACGCGAAAAGGCTCGGCATAATCAAAAATGACGGCGACTGCTACAGCGTTGTAGCCTCGAAGTTCAAGACGAGCGCGGGCGGGACCTGCACCGCGCAGCACCATATAGACTTTGTCAACAGCATTATCAATAAATATGCCCTTTGTGAGAGCTTTTTTGTCAACGGCAGAATCATCACCCTTGTAACAAGCGCCCCGGAGGAGATGTCAACGAAGCTGAGACTTCCCGTTATCGAGCTTGTTCAGAGCGCGAAGAAGCTTTTGAATCAGAACTGCACTATCGGTATCAGCGAGACCGTGAGCAATCCGTCGCTCTTGGCGCTCGCCTGTTCGCAGGCTATCACCGCGCGGCGCTATACCTCCGACGGCACGGGCAGCATCCGCTATATAAACGACCAGGAGCGCAAGAGCACCTATGAGTTTGAAAGCGCCGAAAAATCCGTCAACAAGCTCGAGCAGCTCTTGAAAATAGGAAGCAAGGAGGAGATAACCTCGTTCCTTGACGAGATACTCTCCGGCAAGACGCGCGAGGGGATAGATTATATAATCATCCAGATTCTCGCCACCGCGCACAGGTGCGTGAGCGTCCTGCCCGATGGAAACGCCGCCGCGGAGCTCTTTACCGCCAACAACTCGTTCACCTCCCGCCTGTCGTTCGATTTTAACGAGCAGTACAAAAACGAGCTTGTGTCCCTCTGCCTTGACGCAAGGGATATCATCTACCGCTCGCAGAGGCACGAGAGCGAGGCTCTCTGCGACCACGCGCTGCAAATAATCAACGAGGAATATATGAACGAGGAGCTGTCGCTGACGGACGCGAGCGACAGGCTGGGCGTCAGTCCGAACTATCTGAGCGCTCTGATAAAAAAGAAAAAGTCGAAGAATTTTGTAACGCTTGTGACCGAAAGGCGCATGAAGGCGGCGAGCGACCTGCTCCTTTGCACCTCGATGAAAATATTCGAGATAACACAGAAGTGCGGTTACAGCGACCAGCATTATTTCAGCTACTGCTTCAAGAAGTATTACGGCGTTTCGCCGAACAAATACAGAGAGGAACATTTGGGTGCAAGAGATGCTTAAACATGCCAGAATAAAGCTGTCAACGCTTATAATTGCGGTAGTCGTGTTCGGCGTGCTGTTCTCAACGGTAGGCGCCACGCTTCTTTTCGGCGTGTTTTATCAGAGAACGATGTTCAACTCGGCATATGTCGCGTCCAAACAGTCGGTGTCCCAGACGAACGCCACGGTCTCCAATTATATCTCGTCCATCAAAAATAAGCTCGACAATCTCTGCAATGAGGTTGACAGCTGCGACAGTCTGCAATCGCTTAAAAACGCAGTCTCGACCGCGGCGCGGCTCGAGGACGATATATATTGCGTGACGGTTTACGATACGCACGGCAACATTCTCTTAACCGAGAACGACAGCGGCGACACCGCAAAGGAGAACGCCACCGACCTGTCCTTTGACAAGTCGCTTTTCCCGAATCTGAAGGACGGCTATTTGATAACTCAGCCCCATGTCGACACGCTCTATAAAAACAAGTATCCGTGGGTCGTGACTATAGCGAAGAAAAAGTATTCCGATTTGTTCCAAAAGCAGGTCTTTGTCGCCGTCAATTTCGAGTTTATGTCGATAGCGAAATATATCGACAGAATAAGCATCGGACAGAGGGGCTACTGCTATATCGTAGATTCAAAGGGCGGGATAGTCTATCATCCGCAGCAGCAGATGCTCTTCTCCGGCATAAAAAAAGAGAATACCGATGCGGTTTCAAAAATGACCGACGGCATCCACAGAGAAGGCGACAATATCTATACCGTGTCGTCGCTCAATTCGTGCAGCTGGAAGATAGTCGGCGTGAGCTTCACGGACGAGGTGACGCAGTCCGTCAAAAAGCAGATAGCGGTCGGCTTGACGTTTGCGCTTCTGTTCAGCCTTATCATCTCCGTCACGGTTTATTTCCTGCTCTCACGCACGGTTACAAGACCCGTCAGACGTCTCGTTTCATCCATGCAGAATTTTGAAATGCAGGCGGAAACATATAAATATAAGGCCGATAAGGCGAACGTAGTCGAATTCAGCACCCTCTCCGCGTCGTTTGAGCACATGGTTCATATGATACAGTCGCTCATGGAAAAGGTGCATAATGAGGAGATAGTCCTCAGAAAAACGGAGCTCAAGGCTCTTCAGGCTCAGATAAATCCGCATTTCCTCTATAATACGCTCGACTCCATCCAGTGGATGTGCGAACAGGATAACAGCAAAGAGGCGGTCGAGATGGTCGGTGCGCTTGCAAAGCTGTTCAGAATAAGCATCAGCCACGGCAACGAGTTTATCACCATAAGCGACGAGCTGCGCCATGCCGAGAGCTACCTCATAATCCAGAGCTACAGATACAAAAACCAGTTTACTTATTCGTTCGATGTCGACGAGAGCCTGCTCGGATATATGTGCAACAAGATAACCATCCAGCCGTTTATCGAGAACGCTATTTACCACGGACTCGACAGAATGGTTGACGAGGGCGAGATACGCATCTGCGTTCGCGCCGACGGCAAGGATATCATAATCACCGTCGCCGATAACGGACTCGGAATGACAAAGGAGCAGTGCGAGACTATCCTGAAAAAAGACAGGAGCGACTCGAAGGGCATCGGCGTTAAAAATGTCAACGACAGGCTTAAAATCTATTTCGGCGATGAATACGGAATTTCAATCGAAAGCGAGCTTGATGTCGGCACGACGGTTAAAATTAAGATTCCGAAGATTGAGAAAGGACGGGAAAATGAATATTAAGAGAAGTATCGCGTTCATGCTGCTCGCCTCATTCTTGCTCTGCGTGTTGTTCGGCTGCGAAAGCGGAAGCGGCTTTGCCCCCGAATATCCGAGAGTTGCCATAATAATAAAGGGAAGCGAATCCGATTTCTGGAACGACGTGAAAAAGGGTGCGTATTCGGCTGCGACCGAGTTCAACATAGATATCACCTTTGAGGGGCCGGAGAACGAGGAGGATTACGAGACTCAAAATAAAATGATAGAAAACGCCGTTTACCGCAATGTCGGCGCGATCATCCTCTCTGCAATCGATTTTGAGAAAAACGCTCCCGCCGTTCGCAAGGCTGCGGAGAAGGGTATAAAGATAATAACCGTTGACAGCGACGTTGACGTAGCCGAAAAGGAGCTGTATATAGCAACCGACAATTATTCTGCCGGTCAAAAAACGGCGGATGTCGCGCAGAAGCTCTGCGGAGACAAAGAAAGCATTAATATCGGAATAGTTAACTACGGCGAGAACACCGAAAACGGCAGCAAGCGTTTGCAGGGCTTTAAGGACGGTATAAAAAACATTAAAAACGCAAGGATAGTCGCCATGATAAGCATATCGTCGAACGCCCAAAGCGCGACGGCGGGCTCAAGGAAGCTGCTCGAGGAAAATCCGGAGATAAATGTTCTTGTCGGCTTCAACGAGTGGTCAACTTTAGGCGTGGGCACGGCGATAAAGGAGCTCGGAGTCAAGGACAGCGTCTGCGGCATAGGTTTCGACAACAACACGGAGTGCGTCGGAATGCTCGAGACGGGCGAGCTTGATACTCTCATTGTCCAAAACCCGTTCTCCATGGGCTATCTCGCCGTCATGAACGCGGCAAACATACTCTCGGGCAAGAAGACCGAGCACGAGATTAAAACCGATGTCTATGTCGTCGACCGCAGCAATATGTTTTCAGCGGACGTCCAGAAGATACTCTTCGGCTTTGACAAATACAAATAAAACAGCTGCCCGAACACGTTGAAAGGTGTTCGGGCAGTTCTTCTCGTTAAAGCGTCAAAGTCTATATATTGGTTCGACAAAAGCGTAAAATTTTATACATTTTAGATAGAAAATCTCATTCTGTTTTTGAAACCGCAAAGCTATAATAAAGATGCTGATAACGTAAGAAATTTTTTAAGGAGGTACTCTTATGAAAAAGTTGTTAGCAGTTTTATTGGCAGTTATTATGGTATTAGGCTTAGCCGCTTGTAAGCCCGGCGATTCCGGCGACAAGAACAAGAACAAGGGTGAGATTTCCGTTCTGTACTATTCGTTCAGCGACGCGTACATCTCAACCGTCCGCACCGCAATGGACAAGATCCTCACCGACGGCGGATACACCTTCAACGACTATGACGCAAACGGCAATCAGACCACGCAGACCGAGCAGGTTCAGACCGCTCTTGCAAAGGGCTGCTCGATGCTTATCGTCAACGTTGTTGACACCGGCTCGGACGACGCAGCTCAGAACATCATCAACCTCGCCAAGGCGAAGAACGTTCCCGTCATATTCTTCAACCGCTCTGTCGATCAGAAGGTTATCGAGAGCTATGATAAATGCGTATTCGTCGGCACAGATTATGAGCAGGCCGGCCATATGCAGGGCAAGATGATAGGCGAGTATGTCCTTGCAAACTATGGCAAGCTTGACCTCAACAATGACGGCGTAATCAGCTACGTTATGTTCAAGGGTCAGGAAGGCAACATGGAAGCTATCGCTCGTACCCAGTACGGTGTTGAAGATGCAAACGCAGTCCTCAAGGCTGCCGGCAAGCCCGAGCTCAAGTTCTATGACGCAGCGAACAAGAACAAGTATCTTGTTGACCAGGACGGCACATGGTCCTCCGCAGCCGCAACGAACTATATGAGCACCGCTCTTGCGCAGTACACCGAGTCCAACAAGAACATGATAGAGCTTGTTATCGCGAACAACGACGAGATGGCGCTCGGCGCAATCTCCGCTCTCCAGACCGCCGGCTATAACAAGGACGGCAAGACCGTCATCCCCGTATTCGGCGTTGACGCTACGGATGCAGCGAAGTCCGCTATCAACTCCGGCTCGATGACAGGCACCATTAAGCAGGATGCAGAGGGTATGGCAACCGCTATAACCACCGTTATGAAGAACCTGCTCAACGGCACGAACGCACTTGAAGGCATCGACGCAGCGAACACTGTCGGCAAGTGGAGGGTCAACATTCCTTATTCAACCTACACTTCCGAGAGCAAATAATTAAGACGTTGTCAATTTGCGGTTGGGGCGCTCCGCCCCAACCGTAAACTCGGATGAAGAGGAGTGAAACATATGCAGACCAATATCAATAAGCCGGATTCCGATAAAGACATATTGCTGAAAATGGTGGATATAGAGAAGTCGTTCCCGGGCGTCAAGGCGCTTGATCATGCGCAGCTGACGGTCAAAAGGGGAACGGTGCACGCGCTCATGGGCGAAAACGGCGCGGGCAAATCAACCCTTATGAAATGCCTTTTCGGCGTTTACAGCAAGGACGGCGGGCATATATATGTCGACGGCCAAGAGGTGAACTACAAGAACTCCAGGGAAGCTCTTGAAAACGGAGTCGCGATGGTTCACCAGGAGCTTAATCAGGCTCTCAAACGCAATGTTATGGACAATATGTGGCTCGGCAGATTCCCGACCGTTTCAAAATTCGTTCCGTTTACGAGCGAGAAGAAAATGTACGAAGAGACGGCACGGGTATTCAAAGAGCTTGAAATAAATGTCGATCCCAAAACAATAATGAGCACTATGCCGGTTTCGCAGAGACAGATGGTCGAGATCGCGAAGGCGGTTTCTTATAATTCAAAAATTATCGTCTTTGACGAGCCCACGTCGTCGCTTACCGAGGAAGAGGCGGAGCACCTGTTCCGCATAATCAATATGCTGCGCGACCGCGGCTGCGCGATTGTCTATATCTCCCATAAAATGGAGGAGATACTGCGCATAAGCGACGAGGTCACAATAATGTGCGACGGCAGATGGGTTGCGACAAAGCCCGCAAGCGAGCTTACCATGAACGAGATAATCAAGCTCATGGTCGGCCGCGAGCTGACAAACAGATATCCTCCCAAGGATAACGAGATAGGCGACGTGCTTTTGAAGGTAGAAAATCTCAGCAGCGAATATACGAATCTGAGAGACGTGTCCTTTGAGGCAAGTAAGGGAGAAATTCTCGGCGTTGCCGGACTTGACGGTTCGGGCAGAACAGAGCTTCTCGAGCAGATTTTCGGTATAACGACGCGCCGCGGCGGAAAGATTTATCTCGACGGCAAGGAGACGAAAAACAAAACTCCTCATGAGTCGATAAGAAACGGATTCGCCCTTTTGACTGAGGAGCGGCGCGCAACGGGAATCTTCGGCATTCTCAACGTCAGAGAGAATGCGACGGTAGCAAGCCTGAAAAAATATATGACAGGCCCGTTCGTCAGCAAAAAGAAAATGAAGGTAACTACCGACAAGTATATAAAGTCCCTGAAGATAAAGACTCCCAACCAGGAGACGAAGATAAGATCTCTTTCGGGCGGCAATCAGCAGAAGGTCATTTTTGCAAGGTGGCTTTTGACCGATCCCACGGTGCTCCTCCTCGACGAGCCCACAAGAGGTATTGATGTCGGCGCGAAATACGAGATATATCAGCTTATTCTCGACCTCGCCAAAAAGGGCAAAACAGTTATTATGGTATCTTCCGAAATGGCAGAGCTTTTGGGCGTTTGCGATAAGATACTCGTTATGTCGGGCGGCAGGCTCGCGGGCGAGGTAGACGCCAAAACGACGAACCAGGAAGAAATAATGACCCTTGCGGCGAAATATGTCTAAGGAGGAATCATCATGGCTGAAACAGGTGCAAAAAAAGCAAAGCGCTCGCGAATTTCCGTTTGGTTTGAAAATTTCAAAGCGGCGGAGCGCGGCGATAAAAAAAGACTTATAACGGACCTTTTGTTCAACAACGCAATGTTTATTATAATCGCGATCTCCGTGATTTTCATTGCCATAAAAGTTCCGGCGTTCCTGAGCATTTCATCTATAGTAAACATAATCTCGCTAACGGCGGCTAAGCTGCCCATCGCTCTCGGCATCGCGGGCTGTATCGTGCTGACCGGTACCGATATTTCGGCAGGCCGCTGCGTCGGACTCACGGCGTGCGTGGCGGCGTCTCTGCTCCAGATGAGCGGCTACGCCAACAAGATGTTCAAAGACCTTGACACCATGCCGCTTATCGTTGTTCTTCTCGCGGTTATGGCAATAGGCGCAGTAGTCGGTCTTGTAAACGGATTCTTCGTCGCAAAGTTTAAGCTCCATCCGTTTATAGTCACCCTTTCGACTCAGCTTATCGTTTTCGGTACGGTTCTCATGTACCTGATGATAGGCGGCAACAACGGACAGACCCTCTCCGGTCTTGACCAGTCCTACACGAAGTTCATCACGGGCACGCTGTTCTCCGTAGACGGTGTTGCGATTCCTAAGTACGTTCTCTATTCGATAATCCTGACGGCTATCATGTGGGTCGTTTGGAATAAAACGAAGTTCGGCAAGAATATGTTTGCGGTCGGCTCGAACGAAGAGGCTGCGAGAGTCTCCGGCGTTAACGTGTTCATGACCATAATTCTCGTCTTTGTTCTTGCGGGCGTTATGTACGGCATCACGGGCTTCATCGAGGGCGCGAGAATTGCCTCCTGCTCGGCAAACACCGGTCTTAACTACGAGTGCGACGCCATAGCGGCGTGCGTCATCGGCGGCGTATCGTTCGTCGGCGGTACCGGAAAGATAAGCGGAATAGTCGTCGGCGTTCTGCTCCTGCAGATAATTTTCGCGGGACTTAATTTCCTCTCCGTGTCCGCAAATATGCTCTACATCATCAAGGGTATGATAATCCTCATTGCCTGCGCTATCGATATGCGTAAATATCTCGCGCGCAGATAATCAAAACCTGAACCGAAAGGCAGTGAAACATCATGGACAATGAAAAAAGCACAATGGGTCTTACGACAGAGAGAAAGCCGGGCGGACTTTACAGGAACGTCAAGATGTCCGTAAAAACCGTCGACAAGCTCATAATAATAGGCGTCGTTGTTCTTATTGCCTGTGTTGTTTTTGCGATAAGCCATGCAGGGTTTACGGTCACCTTCGATACGAACGGCGGCTCGCAGATCGAAAATCAGAAGGTTATGCACGGTCAATTGGTTAGCGTCGAAAATGACCCCGTCAAAGAGGGCTATGTGTTCACAGGCTGGTATATCGACAAAGACTGCACAAGAAAGTTCGATATCGGTAAAGACACGATAAGCGAAAGTATAACACTCTATTCGGGCTGGGTCGAAGCGGAATAACAAGGGTATATATAGGAGATTTGAGATGTATTTTGCAAACGAAAAGAGATATGAGAAAATGCAGTATAACCGCTTGGGAAAAAGCGGACTGAAGCTGCCCGCCGTCTCCCTCGGACTTTGGCATAACTTCGGCGATACCGCGCAGTTTTCCAATATGAAAGAGCTGTGCTTTACTGCATTTGACAACGGTATTACGCATTTCGACTTAGCCAATAATTACGGTCCGGCGCCCGGCAGCGCCGAAGAGAATTTCGGCAGGATTCTCGCTCAGGAGATGGGAGCCTACCGCGATGAAATGATAATCAGCACCAAGGCGGGCTATGCCATGTGGCCCGGACCGTACGGCTGCCGCAACGGAAGCCGCAAATACCTTCTTGCGAGCCTTGATCAGAGCCTTAAACGCATGGGACTTGAGTATGTCGATATTTTTTATCATCACTGCCTCGACCCTGAGACTCCGCTCGAGGAGACAATGGGCGCACTCGCGCAGGCCGTTCACAGCGGCAAAGCTCTCTATGCGGGAGTCTCCAATTACGACGGCGAAAATCTTGAAAAGGCGTGCGGAATTCTTGACGACCTCAAGTGCCCGTTCGTGATAAATCAGAACAGGTATTCGATATTCGACAGAACCGTTGAGCAAAACGGTCTCAAGAGCACCGCCGCGCGGCTTAATAAGGGCATTATAGCCTTCAGTCCGCTCGCGCAGGGTATGCTCACCGACAGATATTTAAACGGCATTCCCGGCGACAGCCGAGTCATGACGGACGGCAGATTCCTGTCCGCCGACGCAATAACCGAAGAAAAGCTTGAAAAAGTTCGCGCGCTTTCGGAAATTGCAAAGGAGAGAAACCAGACTCTCGCGGAAATGGCTTTGGCATGGGTGCTCAGAGACGGCATTGTCAGCTCCGTTCTGGTCGGCGCGTCGAAGCCGTCGCAGATAGTCGATAATATAAAGGCTATCGAAAACATATCGTTCACGAGCGATGAGCTCGAGCGAATAGATAAAATCAGCCTTACCTGATTTTTCTGTAATCTCCCCGTAAATGTGAATCGCGCCCCGTTTATTAAGCTTAACGGCCTGATAAACGGGGTGCGGTTTTTATGTAAAATGTTAAATTGTACAAACGGTCGGGCGGGATTCGAACCTCCGGCAGGGCGGCGTTGGTTTTTGCCGCTTTACACCCTGCGGCAAGCACGATGTAAAGCACCGAAAGAGCGCCTGCGAATAGTTTTCTTCCTGTTTTCATCATGTTTTCCTCCGTTCGAAATTATCATTACGGCGGATTTCGCCCGCCGTATAACCTGTTGCGTCAATGGCGGCACGCAGGGCGTTTTCGTCCAATGGCTCTTTAGAGACGATTACCGTCTCTCCCTTGGAGTGTGAGGACGAAACCTTCTCCACAGAAAATACTCCGCGAATCGTGTCGTTGATGTGCGCCTCACACATGGAGCATGCCATGCCGGAAACCTTTATCGTTGTTTGAATCATTTTGGTACCTTCTTTCAAAATTAAATCCTATCCCAGCGCCACATCAAGCGTCATCATGACACTGAAGCCGACCGCAAAGAAAACCGTCCCTATGTTGGAGTGCTTTCCCTGCGACATTTCCGGTATCAACTCCTCTACTACGACATAGAGCATTGCGCCTGCGGCAAAGCTCAAAAGATACGGCAGCGCCGGAATCACGAGCTGTGCCGCAAGTAGTGTCAGCACTGCTCCGATTGGTTCTACCACGCCGGAAAGGACGCCGCCGAGAAACGCCTTGCCTTTACTCTCGCCCTCAGCTCGGAGAGGCATGGAGATTATAGCACCCTCGGGGAAATTCTGAATGGCGATGCCAAGAGACAGGACAAGCGCACTCGCCGCCGTGATCTGCGGGTTTCCCGCAAGAAAGCCGGCATACATCACACCCACCGCCATGCCTTCGGGAATGTTATGCAGTGTCACTGCAAGCACCATCATAGTGGTGCGCCCGAGCTTGCTTTTCGGCCCCTCCGCCTGGTCGCTCCCTATATGAAGGTGGGGGATAAGTCGGTCGAGCAGGAGCAAAAACAGCACTCCGACCCAAAATCCGATAAAGGCGGGGAGGAAGGACAGCTTGCCCATGTTTTCCGATTGCTCTATCGCCGGAATCAGCAGGCTCCAAATAGATGCCGCCACCATAACCCCCGCGGCAAAGCCCGCGAGCGCACGCTGCACCGAAACACCGAGTGACTTTTTCATAAAGAAAACACACGCCGAGCCTAATGTTGTGCCGAGAAAGGGGATTAATATTCCGAATAATACTTCCATTTGCTTCACCGCCTTTGCGTTGTGTTTTTATTTATTTCGTCTGAAACCAGCCTCATCCCGGTATTCGGGATGCTCCTTTAAGTACGGATCTTTATCGCCGCAGATAGTATAGTCGCATCGGCAGCCGTCCACGCAGGTGCTCGTCCGTACAAGCCTTGCATGGAGCAGCTCCATAGACGCAAAGTCCACATTACACAGGGCGGGCATAATATCCGTAAGACCGTGGCGGATAGCAAACTCCGCTGCCGGGCACGCCGTAAATTCATAATAAATCGGCTTATCTTTATCATAGGGCGCAACCGACATCTCGTAATCGTGCCATTTGTCGCAGCCGCTTTTCGCCCGAACAAACGCTTTGTACATCAGCTTCCTCCAGAACGGCTTGTTGCAGTCAACAAACCGCAGTTTGCGGAAGGTCGGCAGGATCAGATTTTCCTCCATCTCTTCAATCTCGCGGAACGATGTAACCGCTTTGCACACGGCATAATAACTCATAATGGCGATGCAGTCGTAAGTGCCGCCTACGCCGTTGTGAAAGTTCTTTTTGCCGCCCAAATCGGTGCGCCAGTCGGAGAGAAAGTCCGCATACTGCCGCTGTACTTTTTCCCAAACTGTCTCTCGCTCTGCTTCCGGATAGTGCAGGGCGATTTTCGCCAGGATTTCTTTCTTGCAAGGCTTTGAATACAGCACATGGCTTTTGCGGTCAAATAGAAGCTCGTTGTCCTTCATCTGATTGCCTCCCTCCTTGAAAATCGTGGCATACAGCAGTAATTTCATCGTTTCCGAGCCGTGACGCATAACCAGGTTTTCTTTTTGTATATCTGAACATCGAAAAAGCCCGCCTGCTCCAGACACGACTTTAATTCAATGTCCTTATAGATGGTCATGCCGCCGATGATTTCCGTCCACTTCTCGTCCTTGTCCGTATCGCCGTTGCTTTCATTGCAGATGAGAAAGGTTCCGCCGCTCTTCAGTACCCGCCAAATCTCTCGGAAGCATTGCGGCAAGTCAGGCCAGAAGTAGACTGTTTCAAAGGCTGTGACCGCATCGAACTGTTCCGATTCAAACGGCAGTTCCGCCACGCTCGCACGCAACACGGTGCAGCGTCCTTTTGTAACTGCGGTTTCGTTGACCCTTTTTGATTTTTCAACGCTGACAGGGGAATAGTCAATCCCTTTAACAACACCCTGTGGGCATTTTTTCAGAAGTCTTTTAATGTTCGCTCCGCCGCCGCAGCCGCAGTCAAGCACCTTTGCGTCCGGAGTAAGCTCCAAAAAGCGAAGCCCCCACCGCGCCACGGGACTGTGACCCAGATTCATCATGGTGACCATGATTTTTCCGCCAAGCCCTATAGGCTTGCGGGTGTTCTCAAAAAATGACATCTTATCGCACCTCCGATTTCACACATTCGGTATAAGTTAACGGAAATGACGCTTTCAGAATAACGCTTTTCCGCACCGCCCATCCGTTCTGCCTCAGAAAACTCCAGTATTCCTCGCTCGTCCACCTGCTGTGAAGGGGAAAGCCTGCGAGCTTCATAAAAAATGCCCTGACCTTGCCGGAAAACGAATTTTCCGCGTGAGTAAAGGTCGGCGCAATCAGCACGCCGTCATTTTTCAGCACTCTTTTAATCTCTTGCAGCGCTTTCTCCGGCTGCGGCACGATGTGCAGCGCGTTGGACACGATCACCGCATCGAAGGAATTGTTCGCATAGGGCAGACAAAACATATCCTGCACCGAAAAGTGCAGCTTCGCCGAGCGGTTATCACGCCTTGCCTCGGCGATCATCTCTGCGGAGACATCCGTCGCCTCGATGTGTGCTGCGGCGTTCACGATATTTTTTGCAATCAGTCCGGTGCCCGTTGCGAGCTCAAGCACCGTCTTATTTTTCACAATCGGTCGAATAAGTTCGTACATCTTTTCATATGCCGCCCGATCCTTTCGCATGAAGCGGTTGTAAATACGGGCATTTCTGTCCCAGAAATTCTTGTGTTCTCGCATCGCTGTCATTCCTTTTTCCGTCAGATTTTTCTAACCGATACATACACATCACGCGGTTAGTCGCGGCTAACTTGCGCGCCGTTGAAAAGCCGCATCTCTGCGGCGTTTCAGCTTATTCAAATAACTCCCTGCAAGCGCCGTGCACCAGCGTTTCCAACACCTGCGGGTACAGTTCTCCTATTTGCTCCTTGTGCGAGACGGTCAGAATCAGTCCGCGTACAGTCGCGGCGGCAAGGGAAGTACCCCGTTTCGGAACAAGGTCATATTTCTCCAAAAGCTGACGAATGTGTGTCTCGTCGTCGTGGTAGTGCACATTCTTGACCTCATCCGGCAGTCTCTGCAAAAGCAACTTCGCATCGTTTTCAATGAAAACCATGTCGCCGGTATCGGAAAGCCGCTTGCATACTGCAAGAACCGCCTTTGCCGCACGCTCCGAGGGAGACAAGCCGACATTTTCGCTCAGTGCCAGATCGGCAACCCCGTAAAGCTCGGAGTGAATGCCCTCCAAAACCGCGAAGAACAGCATTTCCTTGGATTCATAGAATCTATAGAACGAGCCCTTTGCTATACCTACAGCCTTCGTCAGCTGATCCACGGAGGTTTTCTTCATCCCCAGCGTGACCGCACAGTGCTGCGTTTCCTTCAGCAGTGCCTTGCGAAGCTGTTCTGTTTCGTATTCGGTAAAAGCCAAGGTTGAACCTCCTTAAAATATGACCGTTTCGGTTCTTTCGGTCATATTATATCATATGTTTTTCGGCTTTGCAAGAGGTGCGAGAAAAAACATACTCATTTTAACATAAAAATTGCTTTCAGGTTATCGGAATGAAGTGTCCCCCGTGTCAAGGACAATTTTAAGGGCGCAGGTAACAAAACCGGAATTAGCTTTTGTATAATAGAAAAGCTTTACCGGCAAGGAGGATGAGGCAGCGATGAGAATCGACCCGAGCGCCTTGTCGGGTTTGCGGGAGGGCGGCATTTCGCTGCCGATGTTACTACGGATTGGTGAATCCTTGAATATGTAATGTTTGGGCTTGTTGGAGTGCTGACGTTTCGTGAGCGCGTCCGGTATATAGACTGTAATATAGTTTTATTCGGGTGGTAATAATTGATTTTTTCAAATATATTTGAAGTAGATAGAGAAAAAGCCCGTAATCTCAACGATTACGAGCTTTTCCTCATGTCTATGGGCTGCAAAAAAGATATTTTCGGCAGTTTTGCGTAAGACCTCGAATATTTGAATTCTTGATATTTATTTATATCATTTATATCCATTTCCTGTTTCTCAGTTTATTAAATTTGAATTACAAACTCTGCAAACAACGATTTATTAAAATCATTGTACCATAATGCTGACTGTGAAACAAGAAAAGCCCGCCGTAGTCAAATTAGACTACGGCGGGCTTTTGAAATAAGTGCCCCATTTTGATACGAAATGCACACCCCTGCCGACCTTTCGTTAAAATGTACGGGGAATCGTTAAATGGTTTGCACAAACGAACTGCCTCCCATTTATTCTTCAACTGATCGCCTTGCGCACATACTCATATCATCGAATGCATCTTGGTCAACGGGATAATGTTGGTAACTCATATCATGGAAATTATACCCTATTACACCGGTACGATATCCGAAAAACAAAAAGTCATATTGATCCACACTATCTTTTTGGATTTCTGCAAATCATGTCATACTGGCTTCTAAATCGAATGGAATTGGCAGTTCATTAAAGAAGATAAACAATCCCATCTTAGCAACCCCCTTTGCCTTATATGTCGGTAGAATTATAATCTTTTTGCGCAATGCTTTTTCGAATATTTTCCACTCCATATCGCTATTTACGACTGGGTATGATATGCCAATAGTATCAACCGTACCACCATTTTTCTCAATTAAACGCTTGCATTCCTGCTTGTCGTGCACCGTCTGTTTACCAAAACGCCATTTTGCATGTTCACCATCGATCTGAGCGGTTTGAGGTGCTATAGCTTCCGTAATCTCAATCCCTATGGCCTTATCCTCGGTCTGCAAATCCGGTGAGTCTAACCAAATAAACTTAGAGGAGAACTCCGGCAAAATATATTTTAGCATAGAAAACGATAATTTCTCAATGTACTTTGTGCGGAGTTTTGCATCTAAAGGCTTCTTGAAAGCAGTGATATCAAACATTTTTCCTCCTCTACCACGGTAGTTTTGTCTTTATAGAAATAGGTGGTCTCGGCTGTCTTTTGTCATTCAGTTGATTCAACTTCGTCGAGCATAATTCTTTTTCTTATGTATTCATTCGTTAGTTCTTCGTCATAATTTACACAAATAAGTCGTACACCTTTTTCTTTACAGATTCTCTTTTTTCGGCTATCATGCTCTTTTTGTACTTCTAGTTTTTCTTTCCCTCCCCAGTGTTCAACTGCTTGAAAATGTTGTAATCCTTGATACTCAAAAGCAAGTTTTATGCTTGGAATATAAATATCTAATTCCAAACCCTCTAACCAATTAGGGCGGTGGTGGCGGATTATTTCTACATCTGGGTAGATTTCTTCTACGATATGGAACAACATCGTCTCACTTACCCATGCGTCACCAATTTTGGGATATCCAAACTGCTCTCTTACCAAATTTTCGATTGCATTTTGGAATTCTCGCTGTAGTTTATAGAGCTCGCCTTCTGTTCCAGTATTTTTATTCATAAGATGTGCCAATCGTTGTACGTAATCGTAAAAGGCCGGTGTACACTCATCTGGTAAAATACTCAATTCTCGAATCTGATAAGGATCGATACCTAATCTAAATTCTTCTTGCTTAATATACCATCCAAATCTTTGTTTAAAAACACCGCCATACATCGGGTGACAATATTTCATTAATGGAATCTTCTTATTGCAGCGAAAGCATAGGCTTTCCTTAAAGCCAAACGGCTCTAGGGGATGCTCTTTATGTGCTATTGAGATTTCAGCAATTGTCTTGGGGAAATAATCTGTTCCTAAGGGGAAAGCTTTAGACCCTGTATAATTATCAAGCGGTTGCCTTTTCCTCAACGCAATATAGTTTTCAATAGCCTGACGCTGGCACTCGCAAAAGTATATTTTTTCACCGATATCTTCGGAAAATCCAAAGAAAGCACCATAGTGCTCTGGATAATAGACAATCGGTAGAGGCAAATCTTCGTAGGTTATAGCCCCTAAAGATACTTCTCGTTCGTTATTGTTTCGAACAAGAGGCATGTATTTCCCTGCATTCCTTTTTACTTTTTCGATGAACTCATAATAATCGCATGCCGACTTATATGGCTTTCCGTAAAACAAAACTTTCGCATTTTTCCATTTTTGGATTTTATCGATCATTGTTAATACGATATCTTGAACACGCACATAATCTATTATGTCATCAACAAAGCATTGTGTAATTCCTTCACTACAAGCATAATTAGGCAGTTGTTTTGCCAAATTACATACTTTTTTATATTGAGTAGATTTTGAAATCCCAAATTCTATATAGATAATATGCATCTCTAGTCACCTCTTTTTTATTGTATCATACGAACGCCTTCGTTACAATTCTGATGCTAAGTATATTGTAACTGCTATTTTTTTGTGTTGCAATCCATCCACCGTAATCTGCACACCCCTTGAGGGTAAAATGCACACAGCAACGACCTTTCGTTAAATTGTTCAAGAATTTCATAAAGAAAAGGCTTTGTGGAAGCTGGTTGTCAGCGACCATAGAGCCTTAATTCTAGCTATTTATCTTGAAAACGAACAGAAATTCATAAAAAACAATTGGAAACCAGAACAAATACACATTGTATCAATACTGGTTTCCAATTATGGTACGGATGTTCATAAGGGATTTAACAAACACACCGGAACCGTACAATCATATTTATTAAAACGCACATTTTTCAATTATCCTCTTTTGCAGTACAATGTACTTGCAAAGGAGGATTTTGCATTATGAAAGTTAAAGATGTTAAGCACAAAGTAACCCTTGATGATTTTGAGCACCGCCTGCTCGTTGGTTGTGTAAACGTGGCAAGAACAATGTATCTTGAGCAAAACAAACCGACTGAGGATGTGGATGATTTGCTTGTCAAAATCATTAAAGCACCGTCAAAGAAAGTGAGTGCGAGAGTATGAAAGATGAATTTGTAAAGAACATAGGGGTTTGGGGACAGCGGCACTATGTTTACTTGAAAAAACACAGCCCGACAGTAATCAATGTTATGCGGATGAAAGGAACGCTTGAACAGTATCTGACCGACATCGACCGGGATGCACAGGAGATGTTCGAAATGCTGATGAGACAGTACGCCGAGATTGAGGGCATCACCGAACAACTGAAAGCTGAGAATCAGATGGACTGGGTTTGTAAAATGAATAATATCCGTGGCAGAATCAATGAGATTATTTATAAGGAGTTGATTTATGTATGAGTTGCACCATACCCAAAGAAGCACTTGAATCTTTTGCTCATGCCATTTATCCTGATATAATTGCTTTCTTTGAATCCGAAGAAGGACAACGTGAGTATGAAGAATGGCTAAAAACAGAAGAAGGTCAAAAAGCTATAAACAAAATTAAATAACAAGAATCTCGGCTAAAATCGCATCCAATCGTATTTTAGCCGAGATTTTTATTTTGGGAATAACTAACGCATCATTCGTTATATAAAACCTCTTGATATTATTCCCGAAATGTGATATACTACTAACGAATAAGGAATAATCAGTCGGAGGTAAACTCGAATGGATTATATAAAAGTATCAAAAGCGGCTGAAAATTGGGGCATTTCTCCCCGCCGTGTGCGTATTCTTTGTGCCGAAGGCAAGATTCCCGGTGTGATCCGCAAAGGTAAATTGTATATGATTCCCGCTAACGCCATCAAACCTGCTGATGGACGTTTAGCTCGTCCTGCCATTTTTGCAGTTATTGATGCTAAAAAGGAAAGATTGTCTCACCTTCGTCCTTTGACTGAAGGCGAGGTTGAGCGTTTGCGCGAAGAATTTATGGTCGAGTTTACTTACAATTCCAATGCTATTGAGGGAAACACTTTAACGCTCAAAGAAACCGCTATGGCATTAGAAGGTATGACCATTGACCAAAAACCGCTTAAAGACCATTTGGAAGCAGTAGGTCATCGTGATGCCTTCCTCTATGTGCAAGACATTGCTCAAAACGATACCCCTCTCTCTGAGTCGGTTATCAGAAATATTCACTCTTTAGTATTGATGAATCGCCCGGATGATAAGGGCGTATATCGTCGTATTCCTGTTCGCATTATGGGTGCCTACACCGAGCCGGTTCAACCTTATATGATTGAGCCTAAAATGGCTGAACTTATTTCTAAAAACGAAGGTCGCGAACAGTCAATGCACATTATTGAGCGTATTGCTCGCTTCCACCTTGAGTTTGAGGGGATACACCCGTTTATTGATGGTAACGGAAGAACGGGACGTCTGATTATGAATCTTGATTTAATTCGTAATGGTTTCCCGCCTATTAACGTTAAGTTTACCGACCGTAAACGCTACTACGAAGCATTTGATGCTTATTATAAAGAAGACGATGCAATGCCTATGATTGAACTTATCGCTGAATATGTTGATGCGAGGTTTGAGGATTATTTCAGAGTATTAGAAAAGTGATTTTATATTAATTACTTAATTAAGAAGGAGGAGAATTGATGACTCCCGAACAAGAAGCAAGAATAAAAATTGATGCTAAGTTAATACAGTCCGGTTGGGTAATTCAAGATGTAAAAACCTTAAACTTATCCACCTCTTTAGGCGTTGCCGTGCGTGAATTTCCAACAAGCACAGGACCTGTAGACTATGCTCTTTTCATAGGCGGCACACCTGTAGGCGTTGTTGAGGCCAAGAAAAGTGATGCGGGTGAAAATATCACTACTGTAGAAGCGCAGTCGGCACGATATGCCAACAGCACATTCAAGTGGATTAAAAACGATTATAAAATCCGCTTTGCTTATGAAGCTACCGATAAACTTACTCGTTTTACCGACTATGAGGATATCAAGTACAGATCCCGTACCGTTTTCTCTTTTCATCGCCCCGAAACTCTTCAAAAATTGTTGAAAAGTTCAACCACGCTTCGCAACAATCTGAAGAATTTTCCGGCATTTGATTCTACAGGTTTTCGCAAGTGCCAAATTGCAGCTATTGAAAATTTGGACAAGTCCTTTGCCGACAACCGCCCGAAAGCACTGGTGCAAATGGCTACCGGTGCAGGTAAAACATTTACGGCAATTACAGCGGCTTATCGTTTGCTTAAATATGGCAAGATGAATCGCATCCTGTTTTTGGTTGATACAAAAGGTTTGGGTGAGCAGGCAGAACGTGAGTTCCTTGCTTATACACCCAATGATGATCCGCGCTCATTTTCGCAAATATATGGCGTAAGCAGATTGAAATCCTCTTTCATCCCCGGCGATGTTCAGATTTGCATCAGTACCATTCAAAGAATGTATTCCATACTCAAAGGCGAGGACCTCGATGAGTCCACCGAGGAATCTTCTTTTAACGAGTATGTGACTGCTGAATCGAAAGCACCCAAAGAGGTCGTATATAACGAAAAATATCCGCCCGAGTTCTTTGATTGCATTATTGTCGATGAATGCCATCGCTCAATTTACAATGTGTGGAATCAGGTTCTTGAATATTTTGATGCTTATATTATTGGTTTGACCGCCACGCCCGACAAGAGAACTTTTGCATTTTTTAATGAGAATATAGTCAGCGAATATCCTCGTGAGCAGGCCATTATTGATGGCGTTAACGTTGGCGAAGATGTATTCCTCATTGAAACCAATGTGGGTAAAAACGGTGCACACCTTATGAAGCAAATGATAGAGGTGCGTAGTCGTCTTTCGCGCGAAAAACGGTGGAAACAGTTAGACGAGGATGTGGATTACAAACCTACACAGCTTGACAAAGATATCGTAAATCCGAGCCAAATCCGTGCGGTAATACGTTCCTTCAAAGAGAATGTATTTACCTCTCTTTTCCCACGTCGTAAAGAAGTGCCTAAAACGCTGATTTTTGCTAAAACTGATAGCCATGCAGACGATATCATTCAGATTGTCCGTGAGGAATTTGGTGAAGGCAATGAATTCTGCAAGAAGATTACATATGCCGCAGAAAACCCCGAAAGCGTGTTAAGTTCATTCCGCAACGACTATTATCCCCGTATTGCCGTTACAGTTGATATGATTGCAACGGGAACGGATGTTAAACCCATCGAATGCTTAATATTTATGCGCGATGTTCGCAGCAAAAACTATTTCGAGCAGATGAAAGGTCGCGGGACAAGAACGCTTAATAAGGATGACCTTAAAAAAGTTTCTCCCTCGGCTACCGAAAATAAAGATCACTTTGTTATCGTGGATGCCGTTGGCGTTACAAAGTCTAAAAAATCTGATACTCGCCCTTTGGAACGCAAGCCGTCAGTAAGTATGAAAGAACTGATGATGAATGTGGCGCTTGGAGATAAGAGTGAAGATACATTAACCTCTCTTGCAAACCGTGTCATTCGCTTGAACAGTCAGATGTCCGTTGGAGAAAAGAAATCATTTGCCGAGACAGTTGGTAATAGTGCCGGTCAGATTGCAGAGAATCTGTTAAATGCCTTCGATGAAGATGTAATTCTCACCGAGGCCAAGAAACGTTTTGCAACCGAAGAACCGTCCGAAGACCAACTTGCACAAACCAAAAAGATTTTGGTTACGGATGCTACTGCTCCGTTCCAAAATCCTGACGTGCGCGACTACATTGAAAATGTTCGCCGCAGTCATGAGCAAATTGTTGACAATGTAAATCTTGATGAAGTGCTGTTTGCAGGATTTGACTCGCAGCAAGAAGCAAATGCCGACCGTATTATCCAAACCTTCCACGAATTCATCGAGGAAAATAAGGATGAAATTATTGCTCTTCGTATCATTTACGATCAGCAATATAAAGATCGTCCGATGGCTATTGAAAAGTTAAAGGTGTTGCATGAAAAGCTCAAAGCCAAAGGGGTAACGATTGAGCGCCTATGGGATTGTTATGCCATTAAAAAGCCGGAAAAGGTTAATCGAGGTAATGTTGCACAGTTGACCGACCTTATCTCTGTTATCCGTTTTGAAATGGGATACAGCGATAACCTTACTCCTTTTGCCGATAAGGTGAACTATAACTTTATGCAGTGGACTTTACGCCGCAACGCAGGTGCCGTGCATTTTTCTGACGAGCAAATGGAGTGGTTGCGCCTTATCAAAGACCATATTGCAACCTCATTAAGCATTGTCCCGGACGATTTAGACCTCAATCCCTTTGATCACAAAGGTGGCCTCGGTAAGTTCTATGATGTGTTCGGCGATGCATACGAGGAAATTTTAATTGAAATGAACGTTGAATTGGTGGCGTAATTATGCTTTATTAAAGATATCGCTCGGGTAGCGAGTTGTCCATAAAAGAACTAATTTATGATGAACTGTACTGGAACGTCAGTTTTTACAAAGATACAACCCAATTTTACTCAACTATACGATGAATGGCAAAATGGTTGGGCGATTGAAATTAAAGCGAATTCTGCAACAAAGATACAACTTAATTAAACATATTGAATCATCAAAGGAGGAATATTTATGCCCAAGCATTTTGGAAAATGTGCTTTGTGCGGCAGCGAGTGTGAATTGACATTTGAACATATTCCTCCGCGCGCAGCATTCAATGCAACGCCGGCGAAACCAGTTACAGGTGAAGGCTTGCTTGAAGATGATAGAATGCCATGGGATACAACTGGACTCCCGTATAAGAATCAGCAACAAGGTATGGGAAAATATACGCTCTGCCAAATGTGCAACAATAATACGGGAAGTTGGTACGTCGAAGACTATCGGATTGTCGCAAGGGTTATCCATAACATTTTATCTGAACCTATGGATCCTAAATATCAGGCGTTTGGTATTCGAGATATACATCCCATGCGTTTTATAAAGCAAGTTTTATCTATGTTTTGCTCAATCAACAATTTTGAAGACGAGCGAATTGATACGCTCAGAAAATTTGTTATCGATAAAGAAGCGGTGGGGCTGGATAAATCCAAATACAAAGTTTGTATGTATCTTACTAAGAGTAATTTGATGAAATATGCGCCCCTTTCTGTTATTTTGAGAATGGGCGAAACAAAATGTGAGTCGTTAGCACTTACGGAGATTACTGCATATCCGTTAGGATTTGTAGTATATTTTGATCCGACCGATACATTTCATTACGATGGCTTTGATATAACGCATTTTGCTGATTGCAGATATGACGATGTTGCCGATATTCAAATGCCATTTTGCGTTTATGAAATGAACGACATATTCCCAACATATTATCGCTCGAAGGATCAAATCAAGCAGTGCGTTGAAAAGAATAAGGAACGGAGTGAAAGCGATGAGTAATTTGACAACTGAATGGACTAAATATGAACTTGGAGAACTATTGTCATACGAACAACCCACTCCGTATATTGTTGAATCAACTGACTATAATGATAATTATAAAACGCCGGTTTTAACTGCCGGAAAATCATTTATCATAGGATATACAAACGAAACCGCCGGTATTTATGATAAATTACCCGTAATCATTTTTGATGATTTTACTACTTCAACACAATATGTAAACTTTTCATTCAAAGTAAAATCATCAGCAATGAAGATATTAACCGCCAATACTGATTTGGTTTTGCCCAAGTACATATTCTGGCGGATGCAGCTGATTGAATTCGACCATAGTACGCATAAGCGGTACTGGATTCAGCAGTATTCAAAGATAAAAGTTAAAATTCCTTCTATACCGGAACAAGAAAGAATTGTTGCTAAAACTGAAGAACTATTTTCTGAACTTGACAATAATATTGAAACGCTGAAAAATACAAAGCAACAACTTGATGTATATCGTCAGGCGGTATTGAAATCAGCATTTGAAGGGGCTTTCACACACCACGAAGTGAGTGAACTGGATTTGGATTGGGCTTCTGAAGAAGAAACAAAAGACCTACCTACAATTCCAAAAGAATGGAAGTATGTTGCACTTTCAAAATTAGGTGATTTGGGAAGAGGAAAATCCAAGCATAGACCTCGTAACGACCCGAAGTTATTTGAGGGTGGGAAATATCCTTTTTTGCAAACAAGCGAGGTAAAAACAGCCAAGCGCTATATAACTGAGTACTCAAAACAGTATGGTGAATTTGGCTTACAACAAAGCAAATTATGGCCTAAAGGCACACTTTGTATAACCATTGCTGCAAATATAGCGGAAACAGCCTTTTTAGGGATTGATGCATGTTTTCCTGATAGTGTTGTTGGTTTCACCCCCTATGAACACATATTACCTGAATATATTAAGCATTTTATTGAATCGCAAAAACTAAAACTGTGGGCATTTGCACCCGCAACAGCGCAGAAAAACATCAATTTGGATACCTTGGAAAATCTAATAATTCCTTACTGTGATGTCAATGAACAAAAAGCTGTAATTGCAGAAATCGAATCCAGAATTACTATTTGCGATAATATCGAAAAAACAGTTGATATTGCTTTGAAACAAGCCGAGGCTATGCGGCAAAGCATTTTGAAAAAAGCATTTGAGGGGAATTTATAAATCATGAAAAAGAAAGTACATCCTATTGGCAAAAAGGCAGTAAGAGAAAAAATCAAATATCCCTCTGCTGAATTTTTGTATTCAGTTAGCCTTGAAGATTACAATCGAACCTTGAATAATTATGATAGAATTTATGACCGTATCAATATAGTCTTAACTGTATGTAGTGCGGTGTTGATTGTGTTTTTGTCAAACATTAATGTAAAATGCTTCTTAGATTGGCAAAATTATACCACTCACCTTGAAAAGATATCTGTGTTAATATACGCTGGTTTGGCTTTATCAAGTGCCATTCTGATGATAATTGCAGTAATTAAACTCTTGCTTTTATCGCGCAGTAAAGAATTGTTGTGTTTTGATAGCAATAGCATCAAAGAAGAAACTCTTTACGAGGAAAAGGTCGAAGATTCTGCATTATGGGTAACTTTGCAATACATAAAAGTAGTAAATGACATTCGAGCCAAAACCAAGGAGAAACAAAACAAATTTAATGCAGCGATTATTTTGATGATTATATCAATACTATGTTTTGCACTTTCGGTATTGATTTTCAACGGAGGATTATCATGAGTAAGGATAAAGATTTAGAAAGAATCAAAAACGGAGAGGGATTAAAGAATTCGAACACATCATCTTCTCATTCTTCGGGAACAACGACAGAACAGCGCGGATCTGGCGTGCGTATAGATCAATATACGCTAAATGATGAAAAGAAGAAAGGAAACTAATATGTCTGAACAATCATCATCCATAATTTCAAAAGTTTGGGGTATGTGTAATCCGCTCCGTGATGACGGCGTTTCATACGGAGATTACCTTGAGCAGCTTACATATTTGATCTTTTTGAAAATGTCGGATGAATATTCCAAGAAGCCGTATGAAAAGGAAACTGGTATTCCGACAGGCTTTACTTGGAGTGATATGAACGCCCTAAAAGGTGCAGAGCTTGAAGAACAATACAAAAAAACCCTTGAAGAACTTGCGAAACAAGGCGGAATTTTAGGTAAGATCTTCTATCAGGCGAGTAATAAAATCAGTAATGCGGCCATTTTATATCGCATCGTTCAGATGATAGATAAAGAAAAATGGGTATCTATGTCCTCTGACGTGAAGGGCGAGATTTATGAAGGCTTGCTACAAAAGAATGCGGAGGACGTAAAAAGCGGTGCAGGACAGTATTTTACTCCTCGTCCACTTATCAAAGCGATGGTTAAATGCCTTCGCCCCGAGCCAATGAAAACCATTGCCGATCCATGTTGCGGTTCGGGTGGTTTCTTCCTTGCAGCACAAGAGTATATTACCGATCCCGAAAATTATACCCTTGACCGTGAACAAAAAGAGTTCTTAAAGAACGGAACCTTCTATGGAAATGAATTAGTAAACAATACGTTCAAAATGGCACTTATGAATTTATATCTCCATAATATCGGTGATATTTATGGAAATGTGCCCGTTACCAAAGGCGATTCGCTTTTATCCGATCCCGGATACCGTGTGGATTATGTTCTCACAAATCCTCCTTTCGGTAAAAAATCCTCTATCACTATGACAAATGAAGAAGGCGAAGAGGAAGAAGAGGAACTCGTATATAACCGTCAGGATTTTTGGACAACAAGCTCCAACAAACAGCTCAACTTTATTCAGCATATAAATACTATTCTTGCGGCAACAGGTAAAGCCGCCGTTGTTGTTCCCGATAATGTTTTATTTGAGGGCGGCGCCGGTGAAATAATCAGACAAAAATTGCTTCAAACTTGCGATCTGCATACTATTTTAAGATGCCGACAGGCATCTTTTACAAACCCGGTGTAAAAGCAAATGTGCTTTTCTATGATAAGAAACCGGCAAGTCCCGAGATGCAGACCAAAGATATTTGGATTTATGATTTCCGTACCAATGTTCATTTCACACTTAAACAGCATCCGATGACTGATGCCGACCTGCTCGATTTTATTGAGTGTTACAATCCTGCGAATCGTTATGAGCGCAAAGAAACATGGTCGGAAGAAAATCCCGATGGTCGTTGGCGTAGGTTTAGTGCCGAAGAAATACTCAAAAGAGATAAAACAAGCTTAGATATTTTCTGGATAAAAGATAAATCCTTGACTGACCTCGAATCACTCCCTAACCCCGATGTGCTTGCGGCAGATATAATCGATAATCTTCAATCGGCACTTGATGGTTTCAATGAGTTAATGGGAATGTTGAAAAAATAAATATAATACTTGAAAAGTTGTCATGCGACTTCTTTTAGATATTGTGTGGCGACTTAGTATTTTATGGTCACTAATATCCGTTTTATGGTACACTTAATTTTGTAAGATGTATATACATAAAGCAAGTAATAAAGCCAAAGGGGGCTGATCACATGACAAATAAAGTAGAACTTACACCCGAGCAAAAAGATAAATTAGTCGCATTCTTTCAGAGCAATGACTTCACGGCAAATATGGCACTGGAACGAGAGCACAATTCCGAAGGCGAACAGGCTAAAATCTTTGTCCGCACAAAGAAAATCTTCGGTGAATACTGGCTCGGCAATCTCCATAAAATCGGAGTCAAACGGAAGATGAAAAACTTCTCCAAAGATCATCCGGTCAACTTTTTGGAGAATGCCGACGCTGACTATTTTTCCGAACAGATTTCTGAAATCTACACAGACCCGGAAAAGCTGAGCGAATATATTGATCGCTTTTTTGAAATGTACGGTGGGCCGGTTATGCTCGGTCTTGATTGCTATGCGAAATCGGTAGGCAAAGAGGCTGAAGATCTTACCGATGACGAGATACATACGGTTATTGAAAAAGTAGCCGGAGTGATTGACGAAACTCTGATTGAAATGGTTATGCAAGGACAGCAGGTGCCGCAGATTTTCGGCATTTCCAAAAAGATTCCGCAGCATGAGGATTTTACAGAAAAATTAAGTCAGGATAAAATCAACTTTTACAACAAGTGGACGCACGCAAAAACAAAGCTCGGCGCTCCGCTCCTTTTCAGCGAGTTGTCGGAGGATGAAGCGACCAATATTGAAGGCGCAAAAATGTTTTTTGCAAATAATCCGGAGGAAGAACGGCGGTATATATTCTTACGTGATGAGTTCGCCAAGACGCTGAACGGCACCGACAGAGAGATATATTACCTTTTGGAAAAGGGGATTACTCAAAAAGAGATTGCAAAACTCCTCGGCTACAAAACACATAGTGCAGTCAGCAAGCGAATGAAAATAATGAATAAGGATTTTAAAAAATTCATAGGCTTTGAAAACTGAATAAGTAAAAATCTACGGCGGTGTTCCACCAAATAAGGGGCACCGCCGTTTTTTATGCGCAAAAAATATTTTTGAAAAATCCGAAAATTTTTTTACGGACGCAGGAACATTTTTGTTTTTTCTCTTTGTACTGTATATGGATGGGGATAAAGCTGCAATCATTTTTTCAAATGTCATTGAAAGAGAGAAACAACAATATTTCCATAAAAACAAACAAAAAGGAGTACGATACAAAATGACGAATAGCAGTCTTTGGGAACAGGAAAATCAAGAAAAGCTTAGGGATGACTACTTTTACAGATGCGCACATGGAATTCAAAACAATTATGTTTATCCTATTCGACGGATTATTTGTGAAGGTTGCGGCAACATCTTTTATACTATGGTGCCTGTCAAAAAATACTGCAACGAAAGATGCTGCTATCTGGGCTTTTGGAAACACAAGCGTGAAAAAAGGTTGGCGATGAGAAAAGATACGGTCTGCAAAACCTGCGGAAATACTTTTACGCCAAAACGTTCCGATGCCGTATATTGCAGTAATGCCTGTCGGCAGAAGGCATACCGACAAAGTGTTACGGATAACGGCAAGTGCTCAAAATGAACACCTACCGTTATCTGTAACGTTTGAGGAGCCGAAAAGCTATTCCAAGGTGTCAAATTGTCACCTTGGAATCAGAAAAATTCAGATGCTTAAGTTAATTCAGATCGGCTGAAAAGTCGGTCTTTAATTATGCAAAAATTCAGAAAAGAGGCGATGAAAATTGATTGTATTAAAACGGAATCAGTGAGAGGCGTAGGTTTAGCAAGCACTGAATTTGGGTGTACCAAATTCTATTCGCTTGCAAATGGCATCGCATTAGCAAGCATCGCGTTTGGGTGCACACACCGCAAACACACTTGTTAGGGGACTGCTGTTCGCGCCCCTAACCCCCCCGAAGAAAAAATCTAATTATGAAAGGAAGTTGTTCACTATAGAAAAAAGAACTGAAAGAATTAAGTTTTGGCTGACGGATAAGGAACTGAAACAAATCGACCGTAAAGCCGGAAAGTTCGGTATGAATCGCTCCGAGTATATTCGCTATCTTATCGCCAACTGCAAGCTTGTTCACACGCCGAACATTGATTATGAGGGCTATTACAACAGACTTAAATGTATCAGTGATGAAATAAACCACCACTTAATTGTTCTAAATCAAATCGGTACATTGGATGAGCAACGGTTTAGTCATCTCTGTAAAGACGCGGTCAAAACAGCGAAAGAATTGTCTGACGTGCTGACCGAAAAGCTGGATATCGAAATTGAAAGGTCGAAGGAGGTGAACACTTGAGAAACGGAAAGCATTATGTCCCCGTTCGGATGACAAAAAGCGAAAAAGAGAATTTCTTAAAGCTCAGTGAGTTATGCCGTGCCCCTGAGAAAACAGTTTTGTATTGGCTTCTAAACGGTATGATTGTCTACGAAAAGCCGCCCGAAATCTTTTTCAAAATCACAAGATTGATGTTGAGACTGGAAACCAATGTAGCCCATATTTGGCTCGGTGGCAGTATTTTATCAGAAGCGATAAAAACGAAATATTACAAACTATCAAAAGAAATAAACAATTACGATTGCGAAATCACTTTCAAAGGATTATTTGCAGAAGCGCACTACGGCGAAAACCGAAAATAACAGTATTGAAAGGCAGTAATTATGACACAAGCAAACCAAACTGCCGTTTCAAGCATATTTTTCTATACACTCTTTTTTACAAAGGAAACGGCAGACAAAAAGAAAAATGAATTACGAAAGGATTATGTTGAATGAAAAACGAAACCAAAATGTCTGCCGAAAAGGTAGTAAAGCAACCCAAACCGAAGCTAATGAACATTAAACTCGAAAAGCTTCTCCCGTTTGAGAATCACCCGTTTAAGGTGCTTGACGATAGCTCCATGACCGAGCTTGTAGCGAGTATCAAAGAATACGGGCTGCTCAATCGCGTTATCGTCCGACCGATTGAGAACAACACTGAAGAATATGAAATCATATCCGGTCACCGCCGAGTACACGCCGCTGAGCTTCTTGAAATGAAAGAAGTCCCCGCGGTTGTTCATTTTATCGACCGTGATGAGGCCACGGTTATGATGGTAGATTCCAATTGTCAGCGTGAGAATCTAACGCTTATGGAAAAGGCTCGTTCTTACCGTATGAAAGCAGACGCATTATCTCATCAAGGCAAATCTTTGGGACAGAATGTCCCGAAGTCCGAGGACAATCGAACTACGGCAAAAATAGGTAATGAAGCCGGCAACAGCTATAAAACCGTTCAAAGACTTATTCGCCTAACCCACCTTGTTCCCGAACTTCAGGAGTATGTGGACAAAGGCAAGATGAAAATGCTCCCGGCATATGAACTATCATTCCTTGATGAAGATGCACAGAGAGATATTGTTGACAATATTGATGAAACCGAAACTTTTCCGTCACACGCACAGGCTCGCCGTATGCGAAAAGCATTTGAGGAAGGCAATCTTGACTATGATGCCGTAACGGAAATTATGAACGAGATAAAACCGAATCAAGTAGAAAAGCTCAAAATTCCAATAGACGATATACGCAAGTATGTGCCGAAATCTATGACACCCGCTGAAATGCAGGCATATCTCCTCAAGCTCGTAAAACAGGACTACGAACGTCAGCATAACCGCGACGCAAGATAAGGAGTGTGCTTATGGATAAGTTTATTGTTGGATTCGGCAGTACCCCTCGAGAGTACGTCATTAACGGAGTGAGATATGTAGTTGAGTCGAGATTTCAAAAGCCTGATTACAAAAAGCCAAGAGAAAACACCTTGTTGAATAACCGTATCGGGAATTATCTCACAAGCGATTTCGCAGATTTGCCGTCTGTCGATGCAGATAATATAATAGACACTGAATATGATTGTACGGCTGCCGGAAAGGAGGAAAACAATGCAGCCAAAAACTAAAAAAGACAAAATCGGGATAACGGCGCTTTATTGCCGGTTGTCCCGTGACGACGGAATGGACGGTGAAAGCAATTCCATCGTGAATCAAAAGAATCTGCTCTTGCAAAAAGCAAAAGAAAAGGGACTGACCGATACCAAGTTCTATGTTGATGACGGATATACGGGAACCAACTTTGTTGAGGTAAGATAACGATACCTTTTTTGCAGAGGGTGTTATCTTACCTCTT
>OFMB01000072.1_pt1 | contig 75055 bp, 63 predicted proteins | sample 1541111 | NCBI WGS metagenome assembly OFMB01 (sample SAMN04209241, study PRJEB22552) | human gut metagenome | biome: gut; material: feces | host: Homo sapiens | place: USA: Oklahoma
GCGGTCGGCGGGGCCATTGTGGCTCTTGACAGCGGATTGGGTCATATGAGCGAAAGCCCGCCAGAGCGAGCAAGGTGCCTTGAAACAAGGCGGCATTGACCTTCTGGTCATGCCGCCGAAGTTGAAAGGCAGATTGCCGCTCTGGCGGGTTTGCAGCGCCGAGCCGTTACGGCGTTTGGTAAAACGCCGTAACTAAAAACGGTTGCCGCGGAAGCCGCCGCCGTTGCGGCCGCCACGATCGCCACCGCGACCGCCGCGGTCGTTACCGCGGTTGCCGCCGAAGCCGCCACGGTTGCCACCGCGATCGCCATAGCCACCACGGTTGCCGCCAAAGCCGCCGCGACCGCCACGGTCGCCGCCACGGTCACCAAAGCCGCCACGGCCGCCGCGATCGCCACCGCGACCGCCACGGTCGCCGCCACGGCCACCGCGGTCACCAAAGCCGCCACGGCCGCCTCGATCGCCACCGCGACCGCCACGGTCGTCACGACCGCCGCGAGGACCGCGGTCCTCGTCCAGGCCCATGGCGACAAGCGGAGCGATGACCTTATCGAGAGCGGCCATCAGCTCGGTGGCCTCCTCGTAAGAAAGCTCGGGCAGGAGCTTCTCCTTCTTGTTGGCAAGCTCGACCAGGCCCTCAGCGGCATCCTCGGCAGCGAAGACGACGATCTTGCGCATATCGCCCTCGGCGTCGTCGATGCGGCCGACCAGATCGGCAGCCTCGGCCTCGGCCATCAGGCCATCGAGCTCACGGAGGCGCATGCCCAGCAGGTCGGACATTTCCTTCTGCTCCATCTTGGGCTTGAGGTCAAGAAGCTTGATGGCGCGCTCGATGTTCGCCATGCGCTCGGCCTTGGCCTCCTCCTCCTTAGAAATAGCAAAGCGACGGCTACGCAGCAGGCGGGCGGCCTTCTGCATCTTGTCCATCAGCTCTTCGTCATCGTAATCAACGGCGGCCTCGACAACCTCGGCCTCCTCCTCGGCGGAAACCTCGTCAGCAGCCTCAACCTCGGCAGCTTCGGTCTCCACGGTCTCGACTGCCTCGACCTCGGCAGCCATGGTCTCGTTCTCGGTCTCGTTCATGATCTCTTCGTTCTCGGACATGAGACTCCTTCTTGGCCCTCTCGGGCATCATCGCCCCATTCGCGGGGCCCGTCGCGCACTCTTTGCGCTTTAAACATTCATGCCTCTCGGCAAAACGTCCATTAGTTTATGGTGTCGCCATCCAATCTAGCTGCAGAATCTATGTGCACACATTAATGCGACATGTGCGACTCGCGATGAGCGTACACCAGCGACGTCGCGAACCCGACCACGGCAATCACAGCCGCCACACGCACGGCAGCTGCAAATCCAATCGCCTGGGCAACGTCGGTCGCAGCGCCAGCTGCGCCGGCGGTCGCAGCAGAACTCGAGAGCAGACCGATAAACAGCGATGGGCCAAACGATGCGGCAATCATGTTCCACGTGTCAAGCAATGCCGTTCCGTGGGGATGCTCAGCGGCAGGCAGCGTCTCCAAGCCGGCCGTTTGCGAGGGGCTCAGCACCAAACCGACTCCGGCATACACCACAACGGTCAGCGCCACAACGACGCCGATGTTCATACTCGCCGCCGTCATCGAGATGGCAGTCTGCCCCACGGCAATCAGGGCAAAGCCGACCGGCAGCAGCGGCCATGCGCCACGGGCGTCCATCACGCGTCCGCCCACAATCGAGGTCACGGCGTTACAGGCAATCGCCGGCAAAATGAGCAAGCCCGCAACAAGTGCGGTCATGCCGTATGCGCCCTCAAAATAGAGCGGCAACAAAACGCTCATCGAGAACGTCGTCATCATCGACACCACCACAAGCAGGCACGCAGGCCAAAAACGAACGCTCGCCATGGGACGCACGTTAAGCACCGGATGCTCGAGTTTGAGCTGGCGGGCCGCAAACAGGCCGAGCAGCACAATGGCGGCGATAAGCGTCACGATGCCGGCAATCAGATTGGTCGAGAACTCGCCTACGGAATACACAAATGCCGTAATGCCGGCGGCGAGCAAAACAACCGACAGAATATCAAGCGTGGTGTTCGAGCGCTCTCCGACATTTTGAACAAGCTTAACGCCCGCCGCAGCGACCACAATACCGCCCACCAGCGGCACTACGAACACCGCCCTCCAGCCGAACAACGTGCACATAAGACCGCTGATTACGGGTCCAAACGCCGGCCCTAGCGTAATGCAGGCACCGCCCAGGCTCAGATACAGACCGAGCTTCTCGCGCGGGGCGCAAGACAGCACCACGTTCATCATGAGCGGAAACAAGATGCCCGATCCCGCAGCCTGCAAAATACGACTTGGCAGCAAAACGCTAAACGACGGAGCGATCAGACACAGGACTTCGCCGGCGACCATACATCCGCATGCGAAAAATAACAGCTTGCGCGTTGAGAAACGGCCGGACAGGAAGGCCATGATGGCCGTAAAGATCGACGTCACGATCATGTAGCCCGAGACGAGCCACTGCGCCGTGGTAGCACTCGCCGAAAAGGCCGCCATAATGTCGTGCAACGCCACGTTAATGATGTTCTCGTTAAACGCGGCAACAAAGGCTGCAATATACATTACGACGAGAATCGCCGCAGTAGCCGATGGCGTTGCTTGAACTTGTTGCTGAGATTTGCTCCCCATGCATTTCCTTCCTCTTGGAACGACAGTCGCATCGCCCCAGAGGAACAGTCCAGGGCGAAAAATGAGCCCTAGACTTACGCCAAACGCCGTACACGACGAATCTGGCAACATGGTCCAACGTCGAAAGATTGTAACGCGGACGCACAGCTTTCCTTCCGCGCTATTATTAAAAGTCCACGAAAGCATAAGACATGAGGAGCCCGCCATGATTAAGCCCATCATGAAATCCGAGTTCTTTTTGCGCCTGCCTTCCGAAGACGCGGGACCCGACGATGCCGCGACCGGGCAGGACCTCCTGGATACACTCCACGAGCATGAGCACGAGTGCGTGGGGCTCGCCGCCAACATGATCGGTGTGCGCAAGCGCATCATCTGCGTAAAGGACGGCAACAGGACACTCCTGATGTACAACCCTCAAATTCTTGAGCAGGTCAATGCCTATCAGACGAGCGAAGGATGCCTCTCGCTGATCGGCGAGCGTCCCTGTACCCGCTATCGCCGCATTAAGGTTGAGTATTTAGACGAGAACTTCGTCCACCGCATCAAAAACTTCTCGAGCTACACCGCCGAAATCATCCAGCACGAAATCGACCACTGCAATGGCGTCGTGGTTTAGGCCACCTGCCAAAATGAGGGTACCGGAGGCCTCCCTATGGATATCAGCCGCTTTGGCGAATTCGCCATCTTAGCGCAGTCACGCACGTTTCTTGATGCGGCGGAACTGCTTTTCATGTCGCAATCAACCCTCTCCAAGCACATCATGGCAATGGAGCACGAACTCGGCTGCAAGCTCATCGATCGAAGCCAGCGCCACGTAACACTCACCGCGCAAGGTGAAGCGCTCCTCCCCTATGCGCAAAAAATTGCGACGCTTCAGCACCGCTATCTTGCCGCCATTCAAATAGGCGCAGGTGAGCCGCTCGAGCACCTCACCGTAGGTTCTATCCCCATTATGGCCCCTTATGGGATCACGGACGCCGTCATCGATTTTCAGCAGGCGAACCCCTCATATTCTGTCGAGCTCATCGAGGGCGAGGGCGACACACTCAAGCGCATGCTCCTGCACGAGGACATTGACCTGGCCTTCATCCGTGACAGTGGCGCCATCGAGCCGGAGTTCAAAAAGATTCCCTTTACGACCGACCGGCTCGTGGCCGTCCTTCCGCTCGACCATCCGCTCGCCGAACGTGACACCGTCGAGATAGACGACCTTATCGACGAGAATTTCCTCATGCTTCCCCAAGGCTCGTTCGTAAGCGAGCTCGTCCTTTCCCTTTGTCGCGAAGCTGGATTTGGCCCACGCGTTACGTTCACCGGCAAACGAGCCGAGAACATCATCTCTCTTGTCGCACGCGGCGCCGGCGTCTCATTCCTCATGCGCAAGCCGGCGGAATCGCTTGCCAGCGGAAAGGTAGCCCTGGTGCCGCTTGAGCCCGCGACGACCTCCGAGGTCAGGCTCTACCTCAAGCGGAACGCCGCGCACTCGCAGGCGGTCGTCTCGTTCATCGGCTTCCTCCCCTACCGTCAGCTCCTGCAGGGCGACCGTGCGTCTTCCACCGCGGCACGACCGTCATAATCCCCGCTGCTCCACAACCGCAGACTTGTGTCCGCAAACACGCTGACAACGGCACAAAACACAAATATGCCTCGGGCGGCACGTCGCCGTCCGAGGCATATTTAGTTAAAGTGCGCAGACAGACTAGTCCACCGAGATGTTGAGCGCCTTACCGCCCTCGTCCTTCCTGGTACCGATCACCATAGCGGCGACAAGAGCCAGAACGAAAGCGACCACACCGGAGATGACAAGGCCGATAAAGCCCATGTCGATGCCGGCAGGGTTAATAAAGCTCGGAAAACCGAGCGGGCCGGAGGCACCGAAGGCATAGAGTTTGGCACCCATGAGGCCGGCGATGGCGCCGCCTACACCAGCGGAAATAAAGGTTGCCCACATAAGGCGCTTACGCGGCAGCAAGATGGCGTAAAGCGCAGGCTCGTTGACACCGAAAATCGAAGAGACAAGGGCGGGAATGTTGACGGCAGCATTTTCCTCGGAATCCTTGGTTCGGATGATCATGCCAAGCACAGCACCGGCGATGGCACAACCGCCTGCATACACGAGCGGATTAATGAGGTCATAGCCGTAGGTTGCGACATCGAGGAACCACAGCGGGATGATACCCCAGTGCAGGCCGAACATGACGAGCAGGCTCCAGAACGTGCCGATGACGAAGCCGGCGATGGCGGGCTGGAAGTTGATGAGCATCAAGATGATCTGGGCAACGATGTTGGAGAGGACCGTCATGACCGGACCGACCACAAGCAGGCCAAGGATGCCGCAAATGAGGAGCGTCAGGATGTTGGAGAAGAACGAGCTCACAAGCGCGGGCAGCGCGTTAGAAAGGGCCTTGTGCACCTTGGAGGCAATCCAGACGATAAAGATCGCAGGCAGAATCGTCGATGAGTAATTCTGCATGATCAGCGGGATGCCAAAAATATCACCGTAGACATTGGACTCGAAGACCGTACCGGCGCCGAGCGTGTAGAGCGGATCTCCGCCCATAAGGGCAACGAGCGTCGGGTAGACGAGGATACCGCCGAGCGCCATTCCCATAACGGGCTTAAGTCCGAACTTCTTGGCCGACGTCCAGCCAATGATTAGCGGAAAGTAATAGAAGACCGAATCTCCGATTGCCGAGAGCGTCACATACGTATTGCTGTCCTTGGCAAGCCAACCGGCAACCGTGCAGAGCGCGAGCATCGACTTGATAAAGCCACCGGCCATAAGCACGCCAAGAACCGGTTGCAGAATCTCGGAGATGATGGCAAGCAGACGCGAGAATGGATCGCTCTTTTTGACGTCGTCGCCTTCATCGATATCGAGCGCGGGTTTGGAGTCGAACCCGCCAATCTGAACGAGGTCGTTGTAGACGGCCTCGACAGTGGCACCAATCACGACCTGATACTGTCCGCCGGCCTGGATGACGTCAACGACGCCCTTCGTCGCCTTAAGCTCATTGGTCTGGGCGAGCGATTCATCCTTGAGGTGGAAGCGGAGACGCGTAATGCAGTGGCTCACGTCTAACACATTGTCTCGACCACCGACCTTTGTGATGATTTCATCGCAAAGCTTCTGGTATTTCATGGAATTCTCCTTTTTCTGAGCGGGGTATAGCATCGATTTCATGCCTCCGTAGTCGACGTGGGAGGGCAAGGAACCCGCTTCCCCCTTTGAAATCCGCGGACGCACGTACGCCCGGGATGGGGAACGGCAGAGAAGATGAAAGATGCCGATCACATGGCAATGAGCCTCATTGGCCCATATCACGCAATCAGGCCTACAGACGCGAATCTGCTGCGCCGAGAAGTCTCGTCGTCTGGCAGAACTTGTCACACAGACGTTCCGGTTCGCCCTGGGGAATCTGAGTACGCTCGGTCTCAAAGGAGAGGCCGTACTCGCGTGCCGGAAGGAAATACTCAAAATAGCCGTTGGTGTAACCGCAGACTATTCCCTCGACCGGACATTCGCGCTTCATGCGAATGCCCAGGTCGCTGCCGAGTTCACTCGGGAACACAAAGAGATGCAAGCCGCCCAGACTGATGACGGCACACTTAAGCGTGAGTGAAAAGTCGTCACGGGCAACGGTGTGATAGAACGTCTGAGGCTCGATGCGATCAAGAACGACCTCGCAATCGAGCTTGATCTGGGAAATCGCCTCGGCAAGACCGGTCGAAACACGCTCAACCTCGGGAATGCCGCGTCCCTGGCGAAAATTGCGGTCGCTACAGTCGCCAGCAGCACCGACGACCATGGCCGGATAGTAACCAAGACTCTGAGCGAGCTTTTTGCCGGTAAGACCGGCGAGTTCGCTCGTGAGCTCTGTGCAGTCGGGTCCGACGCAAGCGGAATGCACCGCCCAGTTCACAAAGCCCGCAAATGGCTTGCCTTCGGTATCGAAGAACGACGCCACGATAACCTCATTGTCGGCAAGCTCACCGGGAATGATGCGGTTGTCGTAGAAACCGGTGATGACTTTTTTGCCCATGCGACAGGTCGCAGGTCGCGCGTTGGCGCGGCACTCTTCGAAGCATTGACAGATGGTATCGAGGAACCAGCGATAGTAGTCCTCGTTGAATTTTCCCGTCCACCAGCTGCGATGGTAGGCGACGATCGAAGTGTGGTCGTGCGTCGCGGAGAGCAGAATGCAGTCACGGTCGATTCCGTAGCGCTCGGCGAGCATCGTCTTAACCTCCTCGGCCATGCTCTCCTCAAACTCGAGAACATCGGCGTTGAAGAGAAAAACTTCGCGGTCGTCCTGTTGGAAAAGAATCGCGTTGGCGAAGACGTCGTCATGGACGCCTGTCGCAGGCTCCAGACGGTTGGGGAGGTTACGGTATCCGATTAGATAGATGTCGCCTTGCGGGGTAATCTTGCGGCGTGCATGTCCGATATTCATGCAAGTTCTCCTTTTTGTCGCGCCGCGTTCAAAGCGGCAAGGATGGTTTGGAGGAGGCGCTCATGGGAGCCGGCGGCAAAGCCGGAGTTCATGGCCTCATAGGTGATTTTCTCGTACGCATCGGGGGCCGGCAGGTACTTCTGTCCGCCGTTGACGAGCGTGGCAAAGAACACAGAGCCGGACCGAGCGGCGCGCACAGTGGCGCCGAATGCACTCGAGACCTCGGGTTGTACGCCGACAAGCTCGACGTTTCCCAGCCGGAGTAGATAGACCCTCGTGCGCTGCTCGCCAGCGGCATGAAACTCATACGTTCGGTGCGGAGCCAAAGAGTGAAAATCGGCGCGTGTCTGAGCGGGCAGGAGAACGTCGACCGTGCGGGCACCGATGCCGGTAGCGTCATCCTTACGCGCCATGCGAGCGGCCTCGATCAAAGCATCGCCCAAGGCCTGCCCCTGCTGGTGCAGCATGCGGTATCCGTCCTCATGGGCATCGACCGTCTGCTTAACGCCGGCCGCATCGAACATGACGTTCATGGCGCGCTCCGCCGGACCTTGGTCGCCCGCGGCGCCTGGCAGCAACAGGGCAACGCCGCCCAGCTCGCGCTCGAGTGACATGGCGGCAAAACCAAAGAGGTCTCCGCTCGCCATGCGCCTCCCCTCGGAGTCGCGCGACCCGTCGAGCACAGAGGACTGAACGTCCGCCGTCGCGAGCACGGCAACATACTCGCCCCCGGCATCCCTTATGGCGAGTACGGGCATCGTGTGGTCGGCAAACCCCCTGGGATTCGAGCCCAACCACCAGCCGGCAGGCGTCTCAATGTCGCGATTAACGTTCACGGGGCATTCGCCCTCCACAGCGGCGAGCGTGGCAGAGCGAATGCCCGCAACAGCGCGCTCGACAGCCGTGCGGGCGGCAGCGACGAGCGCTGCGCGATAGCGCTCGTTGCGATTGCGGGTAGCATCGTCGGCAAGATGCCCGGGAGTGCGGACGTGAGGCATGGAAAACGTGTGGGTAGGAACCACCCAAGAATAAGCACCGCTGCAATTGGCGGCATCCTCAACAACCTCACGCAGATCGGCGAGTAGAGCCGGAGCGATCGAGGTGACCTCAAGCGAAAGGACGCAGGCGCGTCGCCCCGTCCCCTCGATGATAAGGGCACGGGCGAAGACCTCATGACGGAGTTCGTCGAAACCGTCGAACGGCAACACGTCCCCAAGATCGATGGCCACACGAGCGGCCCCAGCCCTCATCTCTCCTTCGTCCATGGCAGATACTCCCCTCTGATTGCCGCTCACTCGACACCGTACAGTTGCTGCGCCGTACCGCCAAGCACAAGGTCGCTGTCTGTATCGCTCAGATTTGCAGCGCGAACGCAGGCGACACCCTCGGTGAGCCACTCGCGTTTAACGGGATAGCTCGTGCCAAAAACAATATGGTCTGCACCCAGCACGTCAACCGCGCAGGCAAGGAGTGTCTTGCCCCAAGGCTGAGCATGGGACATGTCGAAATAGATGTTGTTCTCGAGGCGCCTGGAAACGGTCTCGGTATCGACCTGAAAACGGCCAGAAGCATCAGGGCGCTTGGGACCATGAGGCAGCAGCATCTCCTTAAACGCAAAGTATGCGCCGCCGAGCATGGAGTGGACCATCTTGATATTGGGGTAGCGTTCAAAGAAATCGCCAAAGATCTCTCGGCCGATCGCCGTAGTTTGGTCGACGCAGCGGCCATAAGAGCGGCGAAGGTTGTCGTACGCGAGAAGCGATTCGTTCTCGACCGGCACGGGAACATGGTGCACGTAAACGGTGACATGGCGTTCGTTCAGGTGCTCGAAAAAGCTCGAGAAGACCTGGTCGTCGAGATAGCGCTTGCCGTAGTGAGCGCAGAGCTGCACACCCGCAAAACCATCGTCGAGCCTGCGGTCGAGCTCCTCCAAATTCGCTTTGGTGCCAAAGGGCGGCACGGCGACAAGCGGAATCAGACGGCCACTTGACGCCTTCGCGTCAGCAGCCATACCGTCGTTGAAACGCCGGCACATCTCGAGCGACATCCACTCATGGCAGCCGGGGAGCTTGAGAATCGCTTTATCGACCCCCGCCTCGTCCATGTCTGCCAGACGCTTCTCAAGGGTGTAGTCTCCCTCGATATAGTTGAGGCCTGGGAAGCCAGCGGGCTTTTCGATCACAATCTGTCGCTTGCCCGTGGGGCTTACGGTCAGGTAGCCCTCGGTGTCGTAAGCGCGGGGCACCTCGGCCAAAAACTGTTCACAGAGTGTCTCGTCATGGAAGATGCGCTCGTCAAACCAGTAGGAATTTGCATCGATAATCATTGGTGGGGACCGCCTTTCATCTTGTCGAGAACATTCTAAAAAAGCGGACACACGGACATCAATTCCAGTTGAAGCACACTGTATTCCATTTTGGAATATAGTTTTCCGTTCACACGCGATTCCCACTCGCCCAAACGATCGAGACGCTGACAACGCGAGCTTTAACAGAAAACGGGCGACCCGAATCTGTTACGGGCCGCCCGTTAAATGACAGACTATCTCTGTCGTTATGATTGACGGTAATGGTCAAAGAAGTCGGCGAGGTCTTCAAGGGACTCTTTGAGTACTTCCATGCGCGGCAGGTACACGATGCGGAAGTGATCGGGCTCGGCCCAGTTAAAGCCGCCGCCGCGCGTGATCAGAATCTTCTTCTCGTGCAGCAGGTCAAGGGCGAACTGCTCGTCATCGGTGATGTTGAACTTCTTCACATCCATCTTGGGGAAGATGTAGAACGCCGCGCGCGGCTTAACCACCGAGATGCCGTCAATCTTGTTGAGCGCCTCATACACAAAGTTGCGCTGCTCGTAGACACGGCCGCCAGGACGGATGTAGTCGTTAACGGACTGATGACCACCGAGTGCCGTCTGAACGATCGACTGAGCCGGCACGTTGGAGCACAGGCGCATGTTGGAGAGCATGTTGATACCCATGATGAAGTCGCTCATGCAGCGCTGGTTGCCCGAAAGCACCATCCAGCCAATACGATAGCCCGCAATCATGTGCGACTTGGAAAGGCCGCTAAAGGTGACACAGGGCAGATCGGGAGCGAGCGAGGCAATCGAGACGTGCTCATAGCCGTCCATGCACAGGCGGTCGTAAATCTCGTCTGCAAAAATCATGAGCTGGTGCCTGCGCGCAACCTCAACGATGCCCTCGAGCACCTCACGCGGATAGACGGAACCCGTGGGGTTGTTAGGGTTGATGATGACGAGGGCTTTGGTCGCGCTCGTGATCTTGGACTCCATATCCTCCAGGTCGGGATACCAATCCGCCTGCTCATCACACAGATAATGTACGGGATGACCACCAGCAAGGGTTGCGCACGCCGTCCAGAGCGGATAGTCGGGGCTGGGGATCAGAATCTCGTCGCCATTGTCGAGCAACGCGTTCATCGAAAGCTGAATGAGCTCGGACACGCCGTTGCCCGTGTAGATATGCTCCATCTGAACGTTGGGCAGGCCCTTGATCTGCGAATACTGCATGATCGCCTTGCGCGCGGAGAACAGGCCACGCGAGTTGGAATAGCCTTCGCAGTCGGGCAGCTGCTGGCGCATGTCCTTGATGACCTCATCGGGCGTGCGGAAACCGAAGGGCGCCGGGTTGCCGATATTGAGCTTGAGGATGCGCTCGCCCTCGTCCTCCATACGGGCAGCCTCGTCGACGACGGGACCGCGCACGTCATACAGGACGTTATCGAGCTTGGTGGATTTAGAAAAAGTACGCATGGTGGTGCTCCTTGCAATTTGAGCTGAGGGATGGGGTTCGGGCTTGGAATCGTTGCGGGGTGATGATGCCTCGCTTTGATCGGCGTCGCCGGCAAGCAGCCAGGTAACATCGACCTCCAAAATACGGGCGAGCAGCTCGGCCACATCGCGTCGCGGGATCGTCTTGCCGCTCACATATTGGCTCATCTGACTCTTGCCGAGTTTTTTGCCGAGCATCTCCGATGCGCGGATCACGTTCGACTGGCGAACGCCGCAATCGGACATAGCCTGTCGCAGGCGATCGCTAAACGTCTCTTGGGCCACAGGAACCTCCTTGCTGGCAAAGTTCAATTTATAGAACACGAATTGAACCGGGGTTCAATTTAGCAAGCAGTATAGCGCCGCGCCTCATTCGAAAGTTCAATTTCATAAGAAAACGTACCGAACTCCGAGATTTGCCCAAAGCGGACAATGACATGCACGCGTTTAGAGGTATTCAAGGAATCGAGCAGTGGCAAGCGAAACGTCGGCCGTTCGATATATGGCGTTGATCTGCCGATGAGGATGTCCCTCGAGTGGGCGCACGGCAACATCGAACTGACAGCGGCGCAAGATGAGCGCGGGAAGAATGCTCACGCCCAGGCCGTCCTCAACCATGGCCATAATCGCATAGTCATCCCAGGTCGACAGCTTGGAGCGCACCGTCAGCCCCGCCCGACGGAACAGCGGCGTAATCTCGTCATCGGTACCTCGTTCTAGCAGAATAAACTGCTCGTTGGCCAAATCGGCAAGAGAGACGACCCCCGCCGTGGCAAGCAAAGAATCTGCCGGCACTACCGCCATCAACTCGTCGCGCACCAAAGACCGCGATGCCATGCCGTTTTCTCGTGGCTCACGCGGGATAAAGCCCAGGTCGCAACGACCCTCAGCCACCCATTGTTCAATCTCTGAGTAATCGCCCATCAGCAACTCATAATCGACGTCCGGGTGATCGGCGCGAAAGCGCGCAATCACTGGCGGCAGCATGTGGGTCGCCACACTCGAAAACGTACCGATGCAGATTTTGCCGCGCATGAGCCCACGCATCTCATCCACGCGTCGCTGCAGGCGGCCAAACTCCTCGCATAACGCCTCAACCGCAGGCATAACTTGCCGTCCATCGGCAGAAAGTACTACGCCCTCGCGACTGCGGTCGAGCACCTTAAAGCCCCAATCGGCCTCAAGATCGGCCACCATGCGGCTCACGCCCGACTGCGAATAGCTCAGGCGCTCGGCGGCGCGCGTAAAACTGCCGGCGCGCACGGTCTCGAGCAGCACCTGCATCTTTTGAATATTCGTTTCCACGACACCCCTCCACCTTTGCATGAGTTTTTGTCATGTTATCCATGCATTATATTCGCTTTTCTTCTAAAGCCAGTTCACCCATAGTGAACATGCTCGGATATAGAAGGGACGGAAGCGCATGAACAACGGACTGTTTACGTACTTAGCAGCATTGCTATTGTTTGGCTCCAACGGCATCATCGCCGCCGCCATCGCGCTGCCGAGCTCGGATATCGTGCTACTACGCACGTTTTTGGGCGCACTCTCGCTTGTCACCATTCTCGCCATCACCCAACGCCATAAGTTGCAGGCGCCATCTCGCCCCCGCGAAGCCGCAGCCCTCCTCCTCTCGGGAGCTGCGCTGGGCGCCAGCTGGATTTTTCTGTTCCGCGCCTACCAGACGATCGGCGTCGGCGTATCCTCGCTGCTGTACTACTGCGGCCCCATCATTGTCATGGCACTCTCCCCGCTCATCTTTGGCGAAAAGCTGACCGGCGGCAAAATCGCCGGCTTTATCGCCGTTGCTTGCGGTGCTTTTCTCATTGCAGCGCAAGGTCTAGGCGGCAATATGCCCATTGCAGGTATCGCCTGCGGCATCGCCTCGGCATTTTGCTATGCGCTGATGGTCATCGCTAGCAAGGGCGCGCCACACATCGAAGGCCTCGAGAACTCCACGCTCCAGGTGAGTGCCGCCTTTGTGACCGCGCTGGTCCTCACGCTCATCACGCAGGGTGCACCCTCATTCCTGTCCGCCGGCGTCGCCGCAGGCATCGATTGGCGCGCCGTCGTCATGCTCGGCGTCGTCAACACCGGCATTGGTTGCCTGCTCTACTTTAGCGCCGTCGCCAAACTGCCTGTGCAGACCGTCGCCGTTGTCGGCTACCTCGAGCCGCTTTCGGCGGTCGTGTTCTCCGCCGTCCTTTTGGGCGAAGCCATAACACCGGTCCGTCTGATGGGTGCCGCGCTTATCATCGGCGGCGCGATTTTTTGCGAACTCGCCGGCAAACGCGCAAGCGCCAAGGCTGGCATAGCCCAGACAGCACGTGCTTAAAAGCCCCTGTTTTGAAATGCTACCTACGTACATAAATAATCCCCAGCTGGGGATTATTGTCTAAAATAACCTGATGTGCCAAACTGCTCTTGTATGTATAAAGACGGCATAAAGATTATCTGTCCTAGACAGACAACCGGATGTCTAAGGGAGTCCACGTGGCACACAACAAACTGGAGGCAAACCCCCAAGACCAGCGTGGTCAAGGCGGGCACGGAGCCATCCCCCTCTCCGCTGGCATGCTGCTCGTAACGCTCGGCGTCGTCTATGGCGACATCGGCACGAGCCCCATGTACACCATGAAATCAATCGTCGCCAACAACGGCGGCATCGGTACCGTCAGCGAGGACATGATCCTGGGCGCGCTTTCGCTCGTCATCTGGACCATGACGCTCGTGACCACGGTCAAGTACGTGGTAATCGCCATGAAGGCCGACAACCACAACGAAGGCGGCATCTTCGCCCTGTTTAGCCTGGTACGCAAGGTGGCACCGTGGCTGATTCTCCCCGCCATGATCGGCGGTGCGGCACTGCTCGCCGACGGCATCCTCACCCCCGCCGTCACGGTTACCACGGCCATCGAGGGTCTGCGCACCATCGAGTGGGGCCACGCGCTGTTGGGTGACGGGCAAACTAACGTCATCATTATTACCATCATCATTATCTGTGGCCTGTTTGCCATGCAGCGCGCTGGCACCTCGTCAATCGGCAAGCTGTTCGGTCCGCTCATGACGCTGTGGTTCCTGTTCCTGGCAGGCGCCGGTCTATTCAACATGCTCGGCAACCTGTCCATCTTGCGCGCGCTTAACCCCATCCGCGGCGTCATGTTCCTGTTCTCGCCCATCAACCACTCGGGTATCATGGTGCTCGGCTTCGTCTTCCTGTCGACGACCGGCGCCGAGGCGCTCTATTCAGACATGGGCCACGTGGGCAAGGCCAACATCTACGCATCCTGGCCGTTTGTTAAAGCGGCGCTTATCCTTAACTACCTGGGTCAGGGCGCTTGGCTGCTCGCCAACAATTCCAATCCCCAGTTGCTCGCGATGGATATCGTCAACCCGTTCTATATGATGCTCCCCGAGCCCCTGCGCCCCTTTGCCATCGTGCTTTCGGCCGTGGCGGCCATCATTGCCTCGCAGGCGCTCATCACCGGCTCGTTCTCGCTGGTATCCGAGGCAACGCGTCTCAACCTTATGCCGCATCTGCGCATCCACTACCCCAGCGACACCAAGGGCCAGCTCTATATTCCGCTCGTCAATAACATCATGTGGGTCGGCTGCATCTTCATCGTGCTGCTGTTCCAAAACTCCGAGCGCATGGAGAGCGCCTACGGCCTCGCCATTACCGTGACCATGCTCATGACCACGACGCTTTTGACGAGCTACATCGCCGGCATCCTCAAGCACAGGCTGGGTGCCTGCGTCTTCGCCCTGCTCTTTGGTGCCATTGAGCTGTGCTTCTTCGCCTCGTGCCTCACCATGTTCTTTGACGGCGGCTACGTCATGATCTTCCTGGCCGCACTGCTGTTTGGCCTTATGTACGTGTGGCGCCGCGGCACCGCCATCGAGCGCACGCAGACGATTTTGCTGCCCGTCTCCAAGTACATCGACCAGCTCAACCGCCTGCGCAACGACGAGACCTATCCCGTGCTCGCCGACAATCTGGTATTTCTCACCAACAGCCCCGACCCGCTCACACTCGACCGCGACGTGCTCTATTCCATCCTGGATAAGCATCCCAAGCGCGCCAAGGCATATTGGTTCATTAACGTGCACGTTACCGACGAACCCTATACGCACGAGTATTCCGTCGAGACCTTTGGCACAGACTTCCTGTTCCGCGTACGCTTGGACCTGGGCTTTAAGGTCAATCAGCGCATCAACGCCTACCTGCGCCAGATCGTTGGCGACCTGATGGCATCGGGTGAGTTGCCGCCGCAACATCACACCTACTCCATCTACGAGACACGCGGCAACGTGGGCGACTTCCGTTTTTGCATGCTGCGCAAGATGCTTGCCCCCGAAACGGACATCAACCGCAATGACCACCGCGTGATGGCCATCAAGTACGCCGTCCGCCGCGCTTGCGGAAGCCCGGCGCGCTGGTACGGTCTCGAGAACTCTGCCATCATCATCGAGTACGTGCCGTTGTTTGCCCGCATGCGCCCGGCCGTTAAGCTCGTGCGCACCCAGGTGCCGCTCGAGGTTCAGATTGAAGAGGCCGAGGAAATGGAAGTCGACATCTTCTCGGACGACCTGGTCAACGGCAACGAGGCCGGCAAGAGCATGAACGTCGATCCCACCGAGCTGCTCGAGAGCGTCGCCGATACGCCCGAGCAACAGCAACTCGACGGACTCGAGAGCACCCAGCTCAACGACGCCAACTTCTAGCGACGTCATAAATCAACGACAGCGGCCCTGCACCTCACGAGAGACGCAGGGCCGCTTTGCATTGCAGTAAAGCTAACGGCTACGAACGACGCGGCTCGGGAACCACGAGCCTATCGGGGCTTGCGCCCTCGGCATCCATCAGGCTCACGTAGCGAATCGACGGATCCCCATACATCGCGTAGTAATAATTGCCCGTGCGCGCGCTAAAGCATCCGGTGTAGATAGTCTTCTCGAACTTGCCATCGCCCATCCTGGACGCCCCCTCGATCATCACCACGCCCTCGAGCGAGCGGAACATGCGGACGACGTTTTCGGTCTCGCTCTCCTTTTGCGGGTAATTGGCATTGAGGTACGCCGCCTTTACAAAACGGCTCGGCGAATAGCAGTCACCCGGAATACCGCGCATGCCGGCACCCGCACCATAGGGCTTGAGCTCGGCGCCACGCCATGTCGCCGTCTGCGGAAAATCGCTTGTGGCCGTGATATAGGTGCGCAGGTTTTCCATGTGCCACGGGAAGGTGGGCTGATTGGCAAGGGTGTCGACCGGATCGTCGTATACATGCAGGCCGTCAGCCATCATCTCGACCACGATGCTACGCTGGCTGTCGCCGATAATCCAATGGAGCAGCGACACGCCCAGCCCCTCTCCGGCAGATTTGGCGACAATCACCGTGTCGCGCAGCGCGGCCTCGACCTCATCGACCGTCGAGAACGTCGCTGCCACCCACAGGGGAAACTCATAGGCTGCGATATTGGTCTTGCCGTCGACAGGGTCCTCGGCATACTCGGCATAACCCGGGAAATTGAGACCCGCCACGGCGAGGCCCGCATCGTTGCCGCAGTCGAAGAACATGGGATAGTTCTTGTAATCGATGCACATACCGATCACCGCGTGTGCCGCTGTCGCGTCGTCGATAAACGAATACGGAATGTGAAACCCGCGAGGCATCACGCGAACCTGTTGGCCATAGTCAAAGCTCCAGTCGAGGTTGCGGCCTAGATACATGTGGCCAGAATTATCGGTAAATCGAATGCTCGTACACATGGCGCCTCCTAGCTTTACGTTCTTGCTAAGGTTATTGTCTCCAAACAAAAAGGGGCTAAACACAAAAGCCCGGACATGACAACAATGTCACGCCCGGGCTATTCAAGCAGGATAAACTCAACCAAGTTAACCCCGCAGGTCGTCTAAGGGGTCAAAGTGCCGCAGATTGCCACGAAAGAGGAGCGAAGCGTACTTAAGGTACGCGAGCGACGATTGAGCGGCAAGGTGCGGTGCTTTGACCCCTTAGACCAACTTGCCGAGGCAGTGGTCGATCATATGCTGGATCATCTGTGCCTCGAAGCCGACGAAGTCCTGCTTGCGCTCGCGCATCTTGCCGTCGACGATCTGGTCAAAAGCAACCTTGCACTTGATGTAGCGCGTGGACTTGGTGATCTCCTCGTGCGTCAGGCAGCTCTCCTCCATCTTGCTGGCACCCAGGCCAAACACCAGACGGGGGTTGTAGAGCACATGGGACTCGCCGGCATCGTCCAGGTAGACGCAGACCTTCTTGGTGATGCCGATCTGGTTGGCGGCAAGGCAGCCGGCATCGTCGAGCGACTTGATGGTATCGATCAGGTCCTGTGCGACCGACTCGTCTTCGACGGTCGCGACCTCGCAACGCTGGGACAGAATAGCCTCGTCGTGGCAGAGCTCTTTAATCATACGTTCCTCCATAGGGGTCGTTGTAACCGCTTAAGTATACGGTACCCACACATTTTCATGCGAAAAATACCGTCCGTCTGCTACAAAGCGCCGAACATCAACATGCGAGGAACAACAGCGTCGTAAAGGGGCTATAGTGGGTGAGTTCGTGTCAATCGGCCTAAACTCGGGGCCGAACAAGGAAAGGGTATGCATGGACGAACTATTTCACGTCAGCGAGCGCAAGTCCACAATCGGGACCGAACTTCGCGCTGGACTGACAACGTTCCTGGCAATGGCCTACATCATTGCCGTCAACCCCGCGGTGCTCTCGGGCGCCGGCATCGATGCGGGAGCGCTCGCCTGCGCCACCTGCCTGGGCGCCGGCATCATGACCATCTGCATGGGCATCTTCGCCAACCGCCCGCTCGCCTGCGCGTCGGGCTTAGGCGTCAACGCGATGATCGCTGGAATCGCCACCACCGTCTGCGGCGGTGACTGGCACGTGGCCATGAGCGTCATCTTCCTCGAGGGTATCGTCATCTTGCTGCTCGTGCTTTGTGGCCTGCGCGAGGCCATCATGGACGCCATCCCGGTTGTCCTGCGTCACGCCATCTCGGTGGGTCTGGGCCTGTTCATCGCCATGATTGGCCTGTGCGATGCCGGCATTATCACCGCTGGCGCCGGTACACTCGTCGGTCTGGGCGACATCACCTCCCCCACCTTCATCGTCGGCATCATCTCCATCCTGGTGACGGTCGCCCTCGCCTGCCGCAACGTCCCCGGCTCGCTGCTCATCGGCATCGTCGTCGCCGTCATCGCCGGTATCCCCCTAGGTGTGACCCAGGCTCCGACCGGTATCATCGCCCCGCTCGACTTCTCGAGCATCGGTGGCCCCATCGCCGACGCCGGCGGCGTGCCCGCCATCGTCAAGGTCCTTACCGACCCCGCGCTCCTCGTCATCTCGTTCTCGCTGCTCATGAGTGACTTCTTCGACACCATGGGCACCGCGATGGCCGTGGCCAAGCAGGGCGAGTTCCTCACCGACGACGGCAACGTCGAGAATATCAAGGAGATCCTGATCGTCGACTCCGCCGCCGCTGCTGTGGGCGGTTTCATGGGTGTCTCCTCCATCACCACCTTCGTCGAGTCCACTTCCGGCGCCGCCGACGGTGGCCGCACGGGCCTCACCTCCGTCACCACCGGCGTGCTGTTCATTCTCGCCGCGTTCTTCTCCCCCATCGTCACCATCGTTTCCAGCGCCGCCACCTGCGGTGCTCTGGTCTACGTCGGCTACCTCATGATGAGCGAGGCCTCCGAGATCGACTGGTCCGACGTGTCGCAGGGTTTCCCGGCGTTCATGATTGTCGCCGGCGTGCCCTTCACCTACTCCATCTCTGCCGGCATTGGCCTAGGCTTTATCGCCTACGTGATCGTCGCGCTCTTTAAGGGCGAGGCCTCCAAGATCAAGCCGCTCATGTGGATCGCAGCTCTCGCCTTCCTCGTCTACTTCTTCGTAGCGTAACGGCATAGTCTGCTAAAACAGAACACCAAAGCGCGGAGTCGCATCGAGCGGCTCCGCGCTTTTCTTTTAAAGCCAGGCAACGCACAGACGCGCGATGTTTTGCTTCCCAAGTTTTGGACATTTTGCCCTCCAAACGGCACTACCGCCGGCTACATCCTGCAGATATGCTGGGCTTAATCGCATAGGCCCTATGAGGATGGGAGTAACCATGGCCGCCTTGTTCACGACCCCCAAGCGCAATGACAAAACCTCTGGAGCCCATTTTGTCGAGCCCGACGTGTGCCGTCGCACGCTGCTCGCACACGGCAGCTGGCGCCGCGTGACGCGCCGCATCGTCTGCGGCCTGGCCTGCGCGCTCACGGTGAGCTCGCTGCTCATGCCGAGCGTCTCGCTCGCGGCCGAGTGGGTGGACGTCGGCGGCGTCCGCCACGAAGCGGCCGCGGGGCCCGCGGGAGACGCCGCCGGCACCTGGAGCTGGGACGGCGCCGATGACATGAAGCTCAACGGCTATAACGGCGGCGCGATCGAGGCAGCGGGCAAGCTCAACGTGAGCTACGAGGGCGACAACATCGTCACTAACGGCGACGGCCGCGGCATCAAGGTTAAGGATGGCGCGAACGAGAACGCCGAGCTTAATATTCAGGGCGACGCGTCCAGCACGCTCAACGTGACATCTTCTCGTGACGCCATCACTTCCGTCGGCAGCATCAACATCGACGGCGCTGGCACTGTCAACGCCACGAGCACCGAGCACGATGCCATCGATGCCGGGGGCGATGTCACCATCAAGGGCTCGGGAAACGTTAACGCCACGGGCGATTCGGATGGCATCAGGGCCGACGGCAACATCACGATCGACAACAGCGGAACCGTCACCGCCAAGGCCACCGAGGATCAGGGTATCGATGCTAACGAGAACCTCATCATAAAGGGCGGCGGCAAGGTAGAGGCAAGCTCTATCAAAGACAATGCGATTTGGGCCGACGGCAACATCGAGATCTCGGGTGGCAGCCAGGTCAAGGCAAGCTCCGAGGAAGACGCCACCATCGACGGTAAAAACAGCCTCACGGTCACGAACGCTTCCCTCAACGCAAGTGGCGTTGGGTATGGCATCTATGTCTACAAGGGCATCACGTTCGATGGCGCAACCGTAACGGTCCGTGCAAGTGCAGGGAACGATGAAGCCAGCGCCCTCTTCACCGACGAGGACGACATCGTCATCAAGAACGGCTCGATCGTGGATGCGTTCGCAGAAGGCCAGTTCTCGACCGCAATCTTCACCAGAAACTACTACCCCAACGAAGCGGGTGGTCACATCTACATTAGTGACTCCGTTGTCAAGGCTATAGCCCGCTATGTCGAGTCCGGTAGCGACGGCCCCGATCACTACAGCAACGACCAAAGTGGCGCGGTCATTCCCGAGCATAGGGGCATGAACATCGGCATCTTTGCCCGGACCAAGGAGGGCATCACGCCCGCGACCATCTCGATTGTCCGCAGTAAGGTCACAGCTGAGGGAGACACGGCGGCAATCTTCGCCCTTGCCGTGAGCGCGGACGGCGAGACAATCGGCACCATCGAGATCGAAGGCGCTCCCATACAGACGCCCACAGGCGGCAAGATCATTGGCTATCGCAACAAGGAAGAACTCGATGACGGCATCTTCTACGTGGTGGGTCAAACCATCGGCACGGGCGACGCTGTGATCGACTCCCCCTATAACGAAGCTGTCGCCAAGAGCACGGTCATCGCGCCTCCCGAGGAGATCAAACCCGAGGAGAAGCCAGGCGAGACCAAGCCCGAGGGTTCCAAGTCCGAGGGCACGAAGACGACCAAGACCGTTGCAGTTGCAGCCACGGGAGCCAAGATCGCCGGCAAACTCGCAGCAACCGGCGACGCCTCGAGCGCAGCCATCGTGGCAGCCGCCCTTGCGGGAACAGCCGCCATCGCCGCGGGCGCCGTGGTGAGCCGCAAGCGCTCGTAAACACTTTTTCGCACGGGACGGGTGGATCGCGGCCCTTGCCTTCCTCGTCTACTTCTTCGTAGCGTAAGGGCAAGGCTGCAAAAGCTGAACAATAAAGCGCGGAGTCGCCATGCGGCCCCGCGCTTTTCTTTTAGCGCCGGTCCCTGCGCCGGCGTGCGGCCTATTTCTCCCCCATTTTGGCCATTTTGCCCTCCAAACGGCACTACCGCCGGCAACATCCAGCAGATACGCTGAATCTAGTCGTATAGGCCCTATGAGAACGGGAGCAACCATGGCAGCCTTGTTCACGACCCCCAAACGCAATGACACTACCGCCGGAACCCATGTTGCCGAACCCGACGTTCGCCGTCGCATAGGACTCGCGCACGGCAGCTGGCGCCGCGTGACGCGCCGCATCGTCTGCGGCCTGGCCTGCGCGCTCACGGTGAGCTCGCTGCTCATGCCGAGCGTCTCGCTCGCAGCGGAATGGGTCAAGGTCGGCGGCAACAAGTACAACACCGCGGCGAGCGACGAGGCCGGTACCTGGTCGTGGGACGGCGCCGACGACTTGAAGCTCAACAACTATAACGGCGGCGAGATCCAGGCCGCAGGCAAGCTCAACGTGAATTACTCGGGAACCAACATCGTCACTGCCGAATGGATCGAAAGCATCAACGTTTCTCATGGCACTAACGAGAATGCCGAGCTCAATATCCAAGGCGACGAGGGCGGCACGCTCAGCGTGACATCTACTGAGGACGCTATCCTCACCACGGGTAATATCAACATCGACGGAGCCGGATCCGTCAACGCCACGAGCACTGGGTTTGATGCCATCAATGCCGGAGGTGATCTCGCTATCAAAGGTTCGGGCAACGTCAACGCCACGGGTGCATCGGATGGCATCAGGGCAAACGGCAATATCACGATTGACGACAGCGGAGCCGTCACCGCCAGGGCTACCAAGGACAAGGGTATTGGAGCCGACAAGAACCTAACCATCAAGGGTGGCGGGACGGTCGAGGCAAGCTCAGCCGATGGTGAGGCCCTTTGGAGCGGCGACAATATCAACATCTCGGACGGCAGCCAGGTCAAGGCAAGCTCCGAGGAAGACGCTGCCGTCGAGGCCAAGGGCAGCCTCGCAGCCACAAACGCCTCCCTCAACGTAAACGGTGTTGAATATGGCGTCTATGCCCACAAGGGCATCACCCTCGATCATGCAAACGTGACGGTCCGTGCAAGTAAAGGCAGATACGGTGGCGCCAACGCCCTCTTCACCTACCAGGACGACATCGTCGTCAAGAACGGCTCCACCGTGGACGCGTTTGCGGAAGGCGAGGTTTCGGCTGCATTCTCCACCAGAAACGATCGACCCAACGAGAAGGGCGGCCACATCTACATCAGCGACTCCGTTGTCAAGGCCATAGCCCGCTATGTCGAGAACGGCGACGGCCCCATCCCCTACAGCGAAAACCAAGATGGCGAGACGAGGCGCGAACCCCAAGGCGAGAACATCGGCATCATCGCCCAGACCAGCGAGGGCGTCACACCCGCAGTCATCTCGATCATCCGCAGCAAGGTAACGGCCGAAGGAGATACAGCGGCAATCTTTGCCCGTGCCATGAGCGCTGACGGCAAGACAATCGGCACCATCAAGATTGAGAACGCCGCCATCCAGACGCCCGAAGGCGGCAAGGTCATTGACTATCGCAAGCTCCGTGACGGCATCTACGAGGCAGGCCAAGCCATCGGCACGGGCGACGCCACGGTCGACTCCCTCTATATCAAAGCAGTCGCCAAAAGTACGACCATCGCACCTCCCGAGGTAGCCAAGCCGGAAGACCCCAAGCCCGACGAGACCAAGCCCGCAGAAAGCAAGCCCGCGGAGTCCAAGCAGAACCCCAAGCCTGAGGGCTCAAAGCCGACCAAGGCCGTTGCGGCTTCAACCACGAAAGCCAAGACTACCGGCGTGCTCGCGGCAACCGGCGACACCTCGGGTGCGGCCATCGTGGCAACCGTCCTTGCGGGAACAGCCGCTATCGCCGCAGGCACCATGGCGAGCCGTAAGCGTTCTTAGACGCCTCTGCGCACATGGCAGCTCCCGCGAAGGCCCCGAACCCCAGCACCGTTTAACAACGCCACCGCCGAGCTCCCCTCCGGCGGTGGCGTTTTCCATATGCGTCCGCAGGGGATGCACGAGATTGTCTTTGGTCTAGCCCAACCGGCATACGCTGGCGTGCGACAATTGGGGCTGCCGATATCACAACACTGAGAGAAGCCCGTCATGGAAGCGCATCAAAAGCAGATAACCGTTTATTCGAATCATACGGAAAGCGCGCCTGTCATCTACCTTCCTGTGGTCGTGGGCGACGGCAGCGAGGTTTATAAGTGTTGCCGAGAGCTCGACTGTCCGCCATTCGCCCTCGTCACCATTGGCGGGCTCGATTGGAATCGCGAGCTGAGCCCCTGGGCATGCGACGGGACCGTACGCGATGCCGAGCCTTTCGGCGGCCAAGCTGCCGATTTTCTTGATGAGCTGCTGAATCAGATAATCCCCCAGGTCGAGTCGTCGCTTCCTCAGCCGCCCACCTGGCGCGGCATTGCCGGCTACTCGCTCGCGGGCCTCTTCGCACTCTGGTCCCTCTGGCAAACCGACGCCTTTGACCGCGCCGCGAGCGCATCGGGGTCGCTATGGTTTCCCGACTTTGTCGACCGTGCCAGCACGGCCCCTTTTGCCGGCAGCCCGCAAGCCGTCTACCTGTCACTCGGCAAAAAGGAAACCAAGACGCCCAACCGCATGATGCGGCATGTACTCGACGACACACGCGCGATGGAAGCGTTGCTCGTCGAGCGCGGCATTCCAACAACGCTGGAGCTCAACCCCGGCAATCACTTTGCCCAAACCGACTTACGCATGGCCCGCGGCATCCACTGGATACTGACGCATTAAAAATGGTGCCCACACGCATATACGCATGGGCACCATATCTTGTTTTAGCTGAACGCAGCTGCTACTCAGCAGCCTCCTCAAGCTCGGAGACATCAAACTCAAAGTCGTTACCCGGCAGGATGGCGTTGAGCACGATGCCCACCAGTGAGCCCACGGCAATGCCGGACAGCGAAATGGTCACGCCGCCCAGCTCCAACACGATGGCGCCGGCGGTGCTGTACGCGATGCCGAGCGAAAGCACGAGCACCAGCGCGGCAACCAGCACGTTGCGGTTGTTCTGGAAATCGACCTGGTTCTCGATGAGGTTGCGGACGCCCACAGCGCTGATCATGCCGTAGAGCACGAGCGACACACCGCCGATAACGCATGCCGGCATGGCGGCGATGACTGCGGCGAACTTGGGGCAGAACGAAAGCACGATGGCGCAACACGCGGCAATTCGAATTACGCGCGGGTCGAACACGCGCGTCAGGGCGAGCACGCCGGTGTTCTCGCCATACGTAGTGTTGGCCGGAGCGCCAAAGAGCGAAGCCAGAATCGTGGCAAGGCCGTCGCCGAGCAGCGTGCGATGCAGACCGGGATCGGCAATGTAGTTGCGCTCGCAAGTCGAACCGATAGCAGAGATATCGCCGATATGCTCGATCATGGTCGCGAAGGCCAGCGGCATGATGGTGATGATGGCCGTCGTGGCAAGACCGTTATCGAACTGCGGCCCAAAGAGTGCAAACACGGTGTTGTCCCACACGATGGGCAGACCGACCCACGGAGCGGCGGCAACGCCCGAGAAATCAACCTCGCCGAGCGCAGCCGCAACGGCATAGCTCACCACAACGCCCAGCAAAATCGGCACGATCTTGACCATGCCACGGCCCCAGATGTTGCAGATGACGATAACGGCAACGCCAATGACAGCCACAAGCCAGTTGGTCTGGCAGTTAGCAATAGCGGAGCTCGCCAGGATCAGACCGATCGAAATGACGATGGGGCCAGTCACCACCGGCGGGAAGAAACGCATGACACGCTTGGCGCCAAAGGCGCGGAAGAGCGCCGCAAGCACCGGATAAAGCAGGCCGGCGCAAGCAACGCCCAGACAAGCGTAGGGCAAAAGCTCGGTCTCGCCGTTGGGCGCGATTGCGGCATAACCGGCAATAAAGGCAAACGATGAGCCCAAAAATGCCGGCACCTTACCGCGCGACAGGAAGTGGAACAGCAGCGTGCCCAAACCGGCAAACAAAAGCGTTGCCGAAACCGAGAGACCGGTGAGCACGGGCACCAGCACGGTGGCGCCAAACATGGCAAACAGGTGCTGCAGACCGAGCAAAAACATGCGCGGGCGGCCGAGCGACGATGCGTCGTAGATGGCATCGCTGGCGGCGGGCGTCGAGGACTGGGACATGAGAGTCCTTTCAAAATGGAAGGGCGCTCGAGCATAGCGGATTACCTGCCCGAACGATACGATCCGAACCATTGTACGCGATACGCAATGCCTCGCACGCGCCGCCACCTGCAAACGGTAGCGTTACTCCCAAACGCGCTCGGCAATGCGCTTGACCAGCGCGATCTTTGCCCACTGCTCGTCCTCGGTCAGCTTGTTGCCAATCTCGCAGCTGGCAAAGCCGCACTGGGGCGACAGGTACAGATTCTCGAGCGGCACGTACTTTGCGGCTTCGCGGATGCGCTCGACGATAACATCCTCGTTCTCGAGCTCTGCCGCCTTGGTGGTTACCAAGCCCAGCACGACCTTCTTGCCGGGAGCGACGTACTTGAGCGGCTCAAAGCCGCCGGCGCGCGGCGTGTCGAACTCCAGATAGAACGCATCGACATTCTCATGTGCGAACAGGTACGGTGCGATGGGATCGTAGCCGCCTTCAAAAGCGTAGGTGGAGTGGTAGTTGCCGCGGCACACGTGCGTGTTGATAACCAGATCGTCGGGCTTGCCCTCGATGGCGGCGTTGTTGAGCGCCACGCCCAGCTCGCTTACCTTTTGCAGGTCGACCGGGCTCATGCCGGTTTTGGCGACAAAATCGGTATCGCAGTAGATGCCCCAGGTGCAGTCATCAAACTGGATGTTGCGGCATCCTGCTGCGTACAGGTCGGCGATCACCGTGCGATAAGCGTCTGCAATAGCGTCGGCAAGTTCCTCATCGGTCTTATAGACAGCGCGCAGGCTCTCCTGCTGGCCGTCGCAGCGATCGAGCGTGACCTCAGAGAACGTCTGGATCGGCGCCGGAATGGTCTGGCGTGCGACCTGGCCCTCCTCCTCCAGCGCCTTGACGAACTTAAAATGCTCGACGAACGGGTGGTTCTCGCCGCTAATGAGACCGGTTACCACGGCGGTGTCGGCCGTCGTCTCCTCGTCATGGAACATATAACCCGTGCGTGAGGTGCGGCGCTCAATGCCGTTAAGGCCCCACATAAAATCGAGGTGCCAGTAGCTGCGGCGGAACTCGCCATCGGTGATCACCCGCAGGCCGGCGGCCTTCTGCTTGGCCACCAAATCGCGAATAGCATCGTCCTCGACGGCCTTAAGGCCGGAAGCGTCGAGTTTACCCGCGACATAGGCGGCACGGGCCTCCTTTACAGCCTGCGGACGAAGAAAACTGCCGACGATATCGGCGCGAAACGGCGCGTTCGGATGAATCGAAGTGCTCATAGATATCTCCCTTTGCATTGGATGCTCTACTGGGACAGAGTATGAGCGCTCATATGACCATCGTAAAATATACGTTTATAACAGTTTGATATAGATGCTTCCTATATCAGTCTGGACTGCCATAAAGAGACTTGAACTGTGCGGAGCACAGCAGCCTAGATATGCTGACGAATCGCGTCGATATAGGCCCGACCGTAGCGCGTGAGCGTCGTGTTCTTGCGCGTGATGATGCCAATCTCCATGTATTCGTCCACATCGAGCGGAATCGAGATAATACCGGGGCCGTTAAGTTCATGGCTGATCACGCCCGAGCATACCGTGTAGCCGTTGAGGCCCATGGCCAAATTGAACAACGTCGCACGGTCGCGCACGCGGATATTTTTGCGACGCTCGAACGTCGAGGTCAGCTCCTCGGAATAGTAAAACGAGTTGTAGCTGCCCTGCTCGTAGGACAGGAACGGGTAGTCTTCCAGATCCTCGAGCGTCACGCTGGAGCGGTCCGCCAGCGGATGGTCGGCGCAGACGAAGACATGCGGCGTGGCGCAGAAGAGTCCTTCGAACACGAGCTCGTTGGCCACCAGCATGCGCTCGATGACCTCGCGGTTATGCTCGGATAAGTACAGGATGCCCAGTTCGCTTTTCATATGCGCGACATCCTCGATAATCTCGTGAGTCTGCTCCTCGCGCAGGGTGAAGTCGTAACGCGCGGCATCGAACTCGCGGATCACGTCGACAAACGCGTTGACGGCAAAGGAATAATGCTGGCAGCTCACACTAAAGTGCGGCACCTGCTCGGATGCGCCCTTGTACTTGCCCTCGAGCAGGTCGGCCTGGTCGAGTACCTGGCGCGCATAGCCCAAGAAGGTCTCGCCTTCCTCGGACACAATGACGCCCTTGTTGGTGCGCTCAAAGATGTGCACACCCATCTCGTTTTCGAGATCGCGAATCGACGCGGTAATCGAAGGCTGCGACACAAAGAGACGGCGCGAGGCCTCGGTAATGCTGCCGCATTCGGCAACTTTGACGACATATCTGAGCTGCTGGAGCTTCATGACTGTCTCCTTAGCTGTTCGTGAGATTCGCGTCGGCAGTACCCGGCAGGCGCATAAACGGCGGCATCTCCCCCGTCGCGGCGCAGGCGGCAATCTGATGCAAAGCCCCGGCGACCGCATCATCTGCCGCGGCGCCGATATGCCAGCGCGCGGCAGCCGTGACGGCCTCGTTGGCGTTGGCGACTGCAACGGAGTTGGGAACGGCATCGATCATGGGCAGATCGTTATCGGAATCGCCAAATACGGCCACCTCGTCGGGCGTCAGGCCCAAGGCGCGCGCCAGCTCCAGCGCAGCGCAGCCCTTGTCCCAACCATCCGGAAGGATGTCGAACAGGCGCACTCGGTTGTTGGGAAACACAAGCGAAAGTTCCGGTACCTCAACGGCAACGCGCTCGCGTAGCTCCGCGAGCTCCTCACGCGAACGGGCACTCCAGATATTCGCCTTAAACACCGGCGCGCCATCGACAACAGGACGGCACGGGGCCTCTTCGCCTTTGAGCCACGCATTACCGCCCGACTCCATGGCGCGACGAACGCGCTCGGGATCGCTCGTCACGCAGTAGGCATCATTATCCCAAAAGTCGTCACCCAGGCTGTAGACTTTTAGAAATGTATCGTCGGTTTCTTGCTCCAGATAGTCAGCCAAACGTATCAGAGCATCGTTGTCGATTGCGCGCGAAGCGACTACTTCGCCGTCGACAAACATCACCTGGCCGTTACAGAACGCACCGGTCGAAAAACACTCGGAACGGTTTTTGAACATCCAGCCCATCGCGGACGGCTGACGACCCGAAACCGGCCCAAAGTGCAGACCCGCCGCCTGCATGGCATGAATACCCTCAATGGCGTAGTCGCTGGCGCCGTCATGCCCGGCTGGAATCAGCGTATCGTCCATATCGGTCAGCACAAGTTTGATCATAGAGTCCCCCAGTCATTTTCACCGCAACCATTGTAACGGTGCGCTAGTATAGGGAACAACAGATTCGATGCGGGAGTGCCGGCGGTGCAAACCACAAGGCTGAGAGGGCATGGGGCCCAATCCTTTGAACCTGTCAGTTAATGCTGGCGTAGGGAGCATGCCGCCTTTACAGGGGCGCTGTCTATGCACAGCGCCCCTTTTCTATGCCAAGGAGGCATGTGCAGTGATTGATTCGGAACAGCTTAAGCAACATATGGTCAAGGCCGTAGAGGAAATTCGCGCCACCAATCCGATGGCCGGCTCCATCACCAACACGGTGACGATCGACTTTGTCGCCAACGCACAGCTCGCCGTGGGCGGATCGGCCGCCATGGTCTATCTGCCCGACGAGGGCGAAGCGCTCGTTGCCGGCGGCGGCGCCATCTATCTCAACATGGGCACGCTCTTCCCTATCTACGAGCAGACGATTCCCCGCGCGGCGAAGGCGGCACACGACGCCGGCAAGCCCTGGGTGCTCGATCCGGTGGGCCTGGGTATCGGCAGCCTGCGCACCCAGCTGGTAAACGAGCTCAAGCAGTACAAGCCCGCCATCGTGCGCGGCAACGCCTCCGAGATTATCGCACTCGCCGGCCTGTGGGGTCTTGAGGGCGAGGCGGCTGATCTGAGCCGCGTGCGTGGTGTCGATACCACCGACACGGTCGACGCCGCCCGCGATGCCGCCGTGGCGCTCGCTCGCCACACCGGTGGCGCCGTTGTGGTCTCGGGCGAAGTCGACCTAATCACCGACGGCACGACGGTGGCCAAGTCTCACGGCGGCAGCCCGCTCATGTCCAAGATCACCGGCTGCGGCTGCTCGCAGGGCGGCGTGCTGGCCGTGTATGCCTGCGCCGCCGACCCGTTTACGGCAGCCGTCTGCGGCACCGCCGTCTACAACGTGGCCGGCACGCGTGCCGCCGCTGTCGCCGACGCCCCGGCAAGCTTTAAGGTCGCCTTTATCGACGAGCTCTACCGCGCAACCGCCCAAGACATCGCCGATAACCGACTCGAGCTCGAGGAGGCATAGGCCATGTCCGAGCCCGCAACCAATGCCGGCATGAACACGCTCGTCGCCGTGGCCATCGCCCCGTGCGGCACCGGCGATGAGCTATCCGCCGAGGTCGCCGAGGTCGTGCGTGTCATTCGCGAGAGCGGCCTGCCCAACCGCACCACCTCCATGTTCACCGAGATCGAGGGCGACTGGAACGAGGTCATGCAGGTCGTGCGCGACGCAACCTTTGTGTTGGCGAGCAAGGGCATCCGCACCGAAGTCGTGCTCAAAGCCGATATTCGACCCGGATTTACCGACACCATGACCGGCAAACTCGAGCGCATGGAAGCACAGATCAAAAAGCAGGAGGAAGCACGATGAGCATCCGCGACAACCTTGATATCTCGGCCTATCTGGTACTCGGCCCCGAAAACACGCTCGGGCGCCCCGTGGGCGATGTGGTGGCCCAGGCGCTCGACGCCGGCTTTACCTGCATCCAGGTGCGCTCCAAGGTGGCAAGCGCCCGCGAGATCATTGCGCTGACCGGCGACGCCGCGCAGGCAATCGCTCAGGCCGGCAAGACCGGTCAGGTCGCCTTGCTGATCGACGACCGTCTGGACTGTGTGCTTGCCGCGCGCGAGCAGGGTATTGCTGTCGACGGTGTGCACGTGGGCCAAAGCGATATTCCCGTCGAGGTCTGTCGCAAGTTGCTGGGCCCCGACGCCATCGTGGGCCTTTCGGCCCGTTGCGAGGAGATGCTCGAGTACGTCAAGACCGCCGATATGAGTTTGGTCGACTACCTTGGCATCGGCCCACTCCACGAGACCGAGACCAAGCGCGACTGCGGACGCGCGGCCGACGGCTCTATCATCACCAAGAGCTTTGAGGACCTGGCCGCGCTCCATGCGGCAAGCCCCGTGCCCATCGTGGTGGGCGGCGGCGTCAAGACGGCCGACCTTCCGCAGCTCAAGGCTACCGGCGTCGACGGCTTCTTTGTGGTGAGTGCCGTCTGCAGCGCCGATGACCCCTACGCCGCGGCCAAGGAGCTCGTAGACACCTGGCAGCAGGCATAGGCATAAGCCGAGCAGTTGCTCCGCGGCCCCATAACTTCAGCAATGGAAAGCGCATCCCAGTTTGGACGTCCATTCTGGGATGCGCTTTCCGCTGAGCACGCGGCAGTTTGCCCTACTCTGCCAGATATGCCTCCAGTGCCGGCAAGGTCGCCTCCGCATCGCGGCGACCAATCTGGTAGATGCGTTCAAGTTCATCGGGCTCGCGACACAGCGACGGCACCTTCACCGATTCGCTCGGCCGCACCACAAAGATCTCGCCGGCAGCCTCGCGACGTGCCAGGTCATCGAGCGTGGTATTGTAGACCTCATGCCGATGCTCAAGCGCTGCGACAAACTCCGGATAGTGACGGAACACGCGTCGCAGCATGGGCATCACGCTGTTGGGCTGCTTCACAAAGCCCGCTGGCTGCGTGAGTACCACGATATTGCGGTCATACCCCTGCGCAAACAGCCATGCGCTGGGAATAGAATCAGCCACGCCACCATCCAGATACTTATGCCCGTCAATAGCAACGGGACGCGTCGCCACGGGAATTGCCGACGACGCCCGGATCCACTCGATATCGCGCTCGTCGCCATACGGCAGATCGTGATAGACAGCCTTGCCCGTCTCGATATCGGTACACACGCACGTAAACCGCATGGGGCAGGCGCGATATGTCTCCAAATCGATGGGATCGCGCTCGATGGGCACCTCGTGATAGGCAAAATCGGCATTGAACATATCGCCGGTCCGCAGCCAGCTTGCTACACCCGCATAGCGCTTATCGGCACAATAGGCCTTGTTATAGCGAATGGCGCGGCCGATCTGGCGCGATTTAAAGTTGTAGCCAAACGCCGCGCCCGCCGAGACACCCACCATATGGTCGCAAGTTAAGCCGTGCTCCATCCAAACGTCGAGCACGCCCGCCGTATACATACCGCGGTAGCCGCCTCCCTCGAGTGCCAGCCCCACCGTGCGCGTCGTATTTGACTGTGCCATGCGACCATCTCCGTCCCCACAAATTCAAACGGGACAAGTATACCCGTCAACATATATCGTCCCAGTCGCATTTTTATCAAACATCGCATCGTCGCGCTACCGCTTGTCGAACAATAGCCGCCCACAGCATGTGCACCCATATATAATTGTGCACTATTGTTTACACTACTCAGCTGTTATCAACAGCGAACATTAGCCGGCAAATTAACTCAACAACGCGGCAAGGCGGGGGCCTGGATACATGCAAAGCGCTGAGCAACGACGCGTGTACACAACGAGCTCGCCCGACGCAATCCGCCCCGACCTCAGAAAGCCACTTAGAACATGGAAACTGTCAGCAATTACACCGAAACGCTCGAAAAGACCGTCCGCGACCTTCTCGAGCGGCAGGAGGATCTGATCAGGACCGCCTTTACCGACCAGCTTACCGGGCTTGGCAACCGTGGCGGCTTTGCCCGTTCCCTCGAGGAGCTCTGGGAGCAGGACGCCCCCGTTACCATGGCGTTCATCGATATCGACAATCTCAAGCACTGCAACGACGTCTTTGGACATGACGAGGGCAACCGCTATATCTTGCAGGTAAGTCTCTATCTTAATCTGTATATGAAGGTGGGCGAAGCGGCGTTTCGCATAGGCGGCGACGAGTTTGCCATCCTATCTACGATTGCAACCGAGGACGACCTCGCCGAACGTCTGAAACACTGCCGAACGGTTCTGCTCAAAAACAACGATTCCGAGATGCCCCACTCGTTTAGCTACGGAGTGTCACATGCCGACCCCGCCCTGGGCGAAGCTTCCAATCGCATGACGCTCGATGCCGACCATCGCATGTACGACTACAAGCTACGTCATGCCATGCACCTCGATCGACGCAATATCACGCAAGTTCACGCCGACGACTTCGAAATAAGCGATCGAATTTTTGACGCCTTTTCGATGCTCAATGAGGGCCGATATTTCTTTATCGAGAACTTGGACAAACATCGCACCCTTTGGTCACAAGGTGCCTTGCGCGATCTTGGCCTTCCCTCGGAGCACATAGACAACTGTCGCGATTACTGGAAAACGCGCGTCCATCCCGACGACCTTGAGGCCTGCATCAACGACATCGACCAAGTCTACAACGGCACCAAACACCGTCGCGTCATGCAGTATCGTGTGCGCAACGCCGTCGGCGACTACGTCCTTTGCCGTGCTCGCGGGTTTCGTATCGACGGCGACGGAAATGTCCCCTCGCTCTATGTCGGCGAGCTCGTCAACCACTCACTTGCCGAAACCGTCGACGCCGCCACAGGCCTCGGAACGCAGCGCATGCTGGCCAACGCCATCGACGCCTGCCGCCGCGATCGTTGCGAGACAGGGCTTATAGCGGTGCGCGTTCGTGGCACGACAACGCTCAACGAGCTCTACGGGGCCGAGGCCGTCGACAACATGCTTGCCGAATACGCAGGCCGTATGCTGTCGATCACTCGCGGCAGGAGCCGGGTCTACCGTTCACGAAGCGTTCAGTTCGTCGTGCTCAGCAACGACCTAGACCACGAGGCATTCGAGCAACTGACCCGCCACCTTAAAGAGGCCGTTTTCGCTCCTGTTCGAATCGCAGGCGACACCATTACTCCCGTCTGCCTTGTCGTCCCGGCCTTTTACGAGCACTTAACCCATCAAGCGACCGCCGTTTTAGGCGAACTCAACCGTCGCCTTCGCACGGCCGGCGGGCTTGTTCCCAACGACAGCCTCCCCATACCCGAGGCGGAGCGCAAAAGCGCCATAGCCGAACGTATCGACTCGCTCACGGGTCTCTATCGACCCAGCGAGTTTATGCGGCGCGCCAACGCTTTTCTCGAGGCAAGACGCGACGGCGCCTGGTGCATCGCCACAGTCGACATGGGCCACATGCGCCTGTTTAACGAATGGTATGGACAGGCCGAAGGCGACCGCCTGCTTGCCGATGTGGGCACGGTCCTCAAGGACATCGAGAATGCCGACATGGGCGTCGCAGGGTACTGGGGCCAAGATGACTTTTGCGTACTCATCCCCTTTAAGCACATCGCCGTCCATCAAATCTACAACCGCGTTCGCGAGGCAGTAGCCAGGTATGATGGCGGCGTAGGTTTTTGGCCGTCCATGGGCGTTTACCCCATCGATTCCAATGAGGAGATCACCATCGATGCGCAGGCAAAGGCCATGTTTACCAATCGGCGCGCAAAAAACGACTTTAAGGAGCGCATTGCCATTTTTTGCCCCGAGGAGTACAAGCGCGAAATCGTGTTCAACCGCACGCTGACCGAATTCCAGTACGCGCTGTCAAATGGTCGCATCACGTACTATCTTCAGCCCCAGGTCGATATGGAAACCGGCGAGATTATTGGTGCCGAAGCACTCACCCGCTGGATTAACAAGGACGGCTCTCTCATTTCGCCCGCAACGTTTATCCCCGCACTCGAGGAAAGCGGCTTTGTAGTGACGCTCGACAAATATGTTTGGCAGGGCGTCGCCATGTGGCTCCGCGAGCGCCTCAATCGAGGACTTCGCGTGGTTCCGATTTCCCTCAATGTGTCGCGCGTAGACATTCTTGCCTGCGATGTCGCCGAGCATATGGGGTCGCTCGCCGCCCAGTACAACCTGCCGCCCGAACTCATGCACATCGAGATCACCGAGACCGCCTATACCGGAGAGTCCGAGGCCGTGGATAAGCTGACCGCGGATCTGCACACCCGTGGCTTCTCGACCTACATGGACGATTTTGGCACCGGCCAGTCCACGCTCGCGATGCTCAAGAACGTCAACGTCGACGTCATCAAGCTCGACCGCACCTTTGTGCCCACCGACCGCGATCAAGGCCGCAGCACGCAAATCATTTCATCGATGCTCGAAATGGCGCAGTCGCTCCATCTGCCCGTCGTGGTCGAAGGCGTCGAGACAAATGAGCAGGCGAACATGCTACGACAAATGGGCGCCCGCTACGCTCAGGGCTTCCTCTACTACCGCCCCATGCAGGCGAAGGATTTTGAGGCATTGCTCGATGGCGGCAATAACAACTGATACGCTCGCGCGCAAAACGCCACCGTCGAAGGGGATATTTGTCTCCATTAGCTAACTTATATCCCCAATTCAAACCGAATTGGGGATATGATACAAACCGTTGTTCCGCCCAAGGAGGTTATCCATCATGAACGAGTCGTATCGCCTGGGCGAGCAATCGATTATTGCCTATCTTCAGCGACTTGCGAACGGCGTCTCGACCGCCGAACTCGATGTTGCCGCGCTGCCTGCTGGGCTACGCGCCGTTGGCGAGCAACTGCAAAAGACGCATGCCATCCTGCAACAAGAGCGCCAGCTGCTTGAGCGCAACGCCTATATCGATCCGCTCACCAACTTGGGCAACCGCAACGGATTCGACCGTCACGTCGAGCAACTCTGGCGCAAAGGCGACCCCTTCACCTGCGCCTATATTGACATCGACCATCTCAAGCATTGCAATGATAGGTTTGGCCACGCCGAAGGCAATCGCTATATTCTGAGCATCTGCCGCACGCTCTCCGAAACCATGGAGCACGATGAGATGCTGTTCCGTATCGGTGGAGACGAGTTTGTGCTCATCTCGCTCTCCGCAAACGAGATTGAACTCGAGCAGCGCTTGGAGCAGGTACGTACCAGGCTGATCGAGGCGAGCTCAGGTGGCAAGGCGCCCATGATCGGCAGCTTTAGCTTTGGCTGCTCGCGCGTCGATCCACTTGCTGGCGACACGCGTCGCCAGATGACAATGGATGCCGATCGCAAGATGTATCGCTATAAGCTTATGCATCGTGTGCAGCAACCGAAAGACGATGACGCGCCGCAACGCCCAATCGTCGATCAGCTTCCCTGCAACGACCGGGTGTTCCAAGCGATCTCCATGAGCTCCGAGACGCGCTATCCGTTTATCCTCAATCTCGATACGGGAGAATCGCAATGGTCGGTTAACGCCGTGCGCGATTTTGACCTGCCCTCCCAGCACCCTTTTAACTCACTCGACATGTGGCTCGCCCGCGTTCATCCCGAGGACCGCGACAACGTACGTGTCGAGCTCGACATGGTGATAAACGGCACGTGGCACTTCCACTACATGCAGTATCGCGTAATGGATGCCACCGGAAAATACGTGCTTTGCGACTGCACGGGCTACCGCTTGGACGGCACCGATACCGAGCCCGGCATGTATGTGGGCATTATCATCAACCGAAGCTTGGCAGATACGACCGATTCCGTGACCGGCTTGGGCGATGTTCACGCCCTGGTCAACGCCATTGGCGAAATGCGTCGCGTGGCGCGCAAGGCTGGTTTGATCGCCATCAAAATCGACGATATCGCTCAGGTCAATGCCCGCTTTGGCTTTGATGCGGGCGACCGCGTTTTGGCAGAATGTGCCGCCTGTCTGGTGGAATGCTCGCGCGGTAAGGGTCGTATGTTCCGCTCGACGGGGCCGATGTTCGTGGCTCTTTTCGACGACTTTGATCCCGAAGAAACCGATGCGATTGCAGAGGAAATCGAGCGGTTCCTGGGTTCGCCCGTGCTCTTTGGCCCATTTGAATATCAGCCGCCCATTCGCGTGGCCACGCTCCATCTGGACGGCGTCGACCGTCAGCCCGTTTCGATTTTGAACGAGCTCAAAGCGTTGCTCGGGAAAGCCGTGCAGGTGCCAGGTACCAAACTGGATTAGCACCGCGCCCACACCGCCTCCCCCATCGTGCGATAATCCTCTGCAGAAGTCACCGACAGCAGAGGGAGTTTGTGATGAAGGTTCTTTTGGTCAATGGCAGCCCCAAGGCAAACGGCAACACCGCCCGCGCACTCGCCGAAGTCGCCGAGCAACTCAATGCCGAAGGCATTGATACCGAGGCGTTTCAGCTGGGCACCAAGCCCATTCGCGACTGCATTGGCTGTGGTCAGTGCGGCAAGCTCGATTGCCGCTGCACCTTTGACGATGACGTGGTGAACGAGCTGATCGCTGCCGCCGAGCAGGCAGATGGCTTTGTCTTTGGCTCGCCCGTCTACTATGCGCACCCCAGCGGGCGCATCCTTTCGGCCCTCGATCGCGCATTCTATGCCGGCAGCAAAGCCTTTGCACACAAGCCGGGCGCTGCCGTCGCCGTTGCCCGTCGCGGCGGCACGTCGACCACCTTCGACGTGCTCAATAAGTACTTCACCATCAACCAGATGCCCGTGGTAGCCTCCACGTACTGGAACAACGTGTTTGGCGCCATGCCGGGCGAGGCCGCCCAGGACGCCGAGGGCCTGGCCACCATGCGCAACATCGGCAAGAACATGGCCTGGCTCCTGCATTGTATCGAGGCAGGACAGGCCGCCGGTATCGAAGCCCCCGAAGCCGATCGCGAGCGCACCAACTTCATCAGGTAGAACGGCGGAACAAATACATGAACGTGCAAATTTTTGGCACCAAAAAGTCTTTCGATACCAAGAAAGCACAGCGCTTCTTCAAAGAGCGCCGCATTAAGGTGCAGTTTATTGACCTTAAGGAAAAGGAGATGAGCAAGGGCGAGCTCACGAGCGTGATGCAGGCGGTCGGCGGTATCGACAAGCTGCTCAACCCCAAGGCCAAGGACGAGGAGACGCTCGCGCTCATCCAGCACCTCACCCCTAGCCAGCGCTTCGACAAGCTGCTCGAGAACCAGCAGGTTCTAGCCGAGCCCATCGTGCGCAACGGCAAAAAGGCCACCGTCGGTTATTGCCCCGATGTATGGGGAGCCTGGGAGTAGCTTGTGTTATTTGCCGGCGCGTGGGTATAAGAGCAGGCGTTTGGCATAAGATTCAGCTGTAAGCCATGTCTAACAAAGGAGGGCACATGCCCAACAAACCCGTGAAGATCATCATGCTTACCGGATACCTCGGTGCCGGCAAGACCACGCTGCTCAACCACATCCTCGCTAACGACGGCGGCATCCGCGCCGCCGTGATCGTCAACGACATCGGCGAGATCAACGTCGACGCCAGCCTCATCGCCGACGGCGGTCTTTCCGAGACCGACGACCTCATCCCGCTCACCAACGGCTGCATCTGCTGCACGCTTTCGGATGACCTGGCCAACCAGCTGCAGGGCATCGCCGATTCGGGCAACTTCGATTACATCATCATCGAGGCATCGGGTATTTGCGAGCCTATCCCCATCGCCTACACCATCTCGAGCTTCTGCGACGAGGCCAAGGTGGGCGGCGAGCCCAAGCTCGCGCTCGACAACATCGTGGCCGTGGTCGACTGCGCCCGCATGTATGACGAGTTCAACGGCGGTCGCGACCTGCTGGCAGAGGATATCGACGAGGACGACATCGAAAGCCTGCTCATCCAGCAGATCGAGTTCTGCTCCACACTGATCCTCAACAAGACCGATACCGTGAGCCCCGAGCAGATCGCCGAGCTCAAGGCCATCGTGCGTAGCCTGCAGAAAGACGCCGTGATCGTCGAGGCCCAAAACGGCGAGGTTCCCATGGAGGAACTGCTCGACACCGACCGCTTCGACTTTATGCGCGCCTACAACTCCGCCGCCTGGATCGAGGCCATGGAGCATCCCGAGGAGCACGACGACCCCGAGGTGCTCGAGTACGACATCGAGACCTTTGTTTACTCGCGCCGCAAGCCATTTGACCTGCAGAAGTTCACCAATTTTGTTGAGCAGGAGTGGCCCGACGAGGTCATTCGCGTCAAGGGTCCGCTGTGGCAGACCGGCAATCCGGACATGTGCTACATGTTTGAGCAGGCCGGCCACCAGATGCGCCTGATGGAGAACGGTCTGTTCGTTGATTCCGCGCCCGAGGGCGAGAAGCAGAAGATCATCGACGAGAACCCCGAGATCATGCAAATTTGGGACGACGAGACGGGCGACCGCATGACGAGCCTGTGCATCATCGGCCGTCACATGGACAAGGACGCGCTCATCGCCTCCCTCGATGCCTGCCTGACCGACTGGCACCGCGCCTAGGTTTATCCAAGCGGGCATTTTTCCGCCTACGTAACCGCCAAACCACCACGAAGGTGCCCTTCGTGGTGGTTTTTCGTTCTGAGCCAAGGAGATTCATGTTCAATATCGTGCTGTATGCGCCCGAGATTCCGGCCAATACGGGCAATATCGGCCGTACCTGCGTGGTCACCGGCGCCCGCCTGCATCTGGTGGAGCCGCTGGGCTTTTCGCTCGACGACAAGACGGTACGTCGCGCCGGCCTGGGCTACTGGCAAAACTTGGATGTGACGACCTATGCCGGCTGGGAGGATTTCCTTGCGCGCAACGGCCTCTCCCCCGCTGACGAACGCCTGCATCTGCTGACCAAAAAGGCACGCCGCACCTATGCGCAGAGTACCTACCGCGATGGCGACTACTTGGTCTTTGGCAGCGAGAGCTCGGGCATTCCCGAGCCACTGCTTGCCGCAGCGCCCGAGCGCTGCGAGCGCATCCCAATGCTGCGCGATTGCGACTCACTCGATAACGCCGAGGCTTGGGAAGCTCACGAGGAATCGCTGGGGCATACCGAGGACAGCCACGAGGCCATCCTTCAACAGGACATCTGCGGCAACTTCGTCAACCCTGACGACTACCGCATCAGCGCACTCAACCTCTCCAACAGCGCTGCCATCGTCCTCTACGAAGCTTTGCGCCAGACAGGCTTTCCGGGAATGTGACAAAGGGACTGTCCCGTTGTCATATCGGACAATTGTCACATTGACACCCTTCAAACGAAATCAGAGATGCCCGCTATCGCAACGTAAGGCATCGCGATAGCGGGCATTCAGCTGAATCAGTAATTTGATTTCAAAGGTAGATATTAATCTTCGAATTCGACATTGACCCTTACGTCTGGACCACAGAACGTCGACACCTGCTTTTTCACCAGTTTTACTGCACGTTCATCAGAATTTTCCAGCATGCCACTTTCTTGAACCTTTTGCCTCTGGTCCTTATCAGCCTGCTGAAGCAATTAATTTAAATCGTCCGTACTGACCTGATTCCAATTAAGAAAACCATTGTCCTCAACGTACTTTTTAAGCGAGTTCGGATCCGTTGACAACGTCACGATCTCGGAATGCGGAAGCGTAACATTAACAGATTTTATTACCGACTCGTTGTTTTTCGAACGATGGACTTTTACCTTCAGGTTCTCATCGTCTACGTTCAGGCCGATATCCGCCTTGCCATCGATGGTCGCTACATATCGCTTAGTAGTAAATGGGTTGTTAAAACCAAACGGATTCCCTGCATCGTCAATATATAGAACCTGAGTAAAATCGTATTCGTAGGTAAGCAGCTTCGTTACCGGCTTAATTTCTTCCCGAATCGAATCATCGCTTATAACGGTCTGATCGCGCGTCAACCACAGGTACACGCAGCCGCCGCAAGCTGCAATCAAGCCTAACGCCAATAGGGCGACAATTATCTTCTGGCCAATTGTTTTAAACGGATTGGAAACGCTCATTTAGCCCTTGTCCTCCAGTTGTCCTCAGGGTAATTACGGATTCAATTCATTTATATTGGGTTTTGATGTCAACCAATTCAGAAAGGAAGGACTTAAATCCAACATAATATGAATACACATTCATACGTTAATTTAATACCTATTCTGCTGCACGTAACTTTAGAAAGATTGGGGCACAGACCATAGGCCGGCACCCCAATCCATACATAGGCATCATAACGCGTTGATCATTCGATCATATGCCCAACTTAATCAACTGAAACGCTGACGTCCATCCGCTGATCTCGGTCGCTATATCCGATCATCAGTTCCCGTCCCTTTTTATCCTTTGCGCAAAAACTGCTGTCATACGAATATTCGATGTCCTTGTATCCCTTTTTCTTGCAAGCTTTGATGTATTTGTCGTACCCATCATGATCGATGCCAAATGCGACAAACGAAAGGCAGTCTTTTTCGTCTAACGACGTATAAACGATAGGGCAGTCAGGCTTCGGCAAGGATTTTGCAAGGGTTTTTGTTGGCCAGTCATACGCCTTGACACCGCCTTTTGATGAAGTCGTATAGGTTTTCGACTTGAAACTATAGTACTCGAGATATATCTTTCCATCGCCGCCTAGATAGGCAATAGTCGCCACTGAAGGCTCCATCGGGTCATATTGATTCTGCTGGGCATTGGCGACATAGTCACCATGGGTAATGCACGGAACGCTATCAACCGATTCTCGCTTCTCGACGATTCGCTGGCTATCCGCCGTCATTTTCAGCGTTGAATAATCGTGCGTAGCCTCTTCCTCATCAAAAACGTCAGTAAACAGAAGTTTCTGTTCGTCAGTCAACTCCCCTTTCGGCTCAAACTGAATAGTGAACTGAGCAATATCGAAGCTCGATTTATTGTCATATTCAAATGTCATCATCTCGACGCCATCAACAACGCCTTCTGAGACACTCCAGTTTAGTTGATCGATTTTTACTGAATCCTTCTTACCTGGCTTTGGCTTCTTTCCGCTTTTCTTAGTCGCTGCAAATGCGCATGTCGGACTCCAGTCGCGACCCGTAATTCCGAGTGGTAGAGAAATGCCGATTAGCGCCGCCGCGCTAAAAGCCAGAACTGCCGTAAATAACTTTTTCTTCATTACATATCCCTTGGTAGTCGTTTAACCTCCCCCTCGTCAAATAGCAGACGAATTGGCGACGCAGTGGCACTATTTGATTCAAGGGCGTGAACTGGATAAACATCGAGGGAAGGAGTGGACTCCGTGCAATAAACTCCCCTCGTCAAAATGTCTAGTTAAAGAGGACGGACAGACGGCGAACGGTCATATCAGTTCGTATCCGCCCGTCTCCAACGATCGAACGTCGATGCGCTGACGTTCAGGAGCATTGCGGCCTCTCGCCTCGTAACTTCACCTCCTTCGAATGATTTGATGACATCGCGGTAGCTATCCGGACGTTCGAGCGTCGGTCTCCCAAATCTCACACCCCGCAGACGCGCCGACGCGATACCCTCCGCCTGGCGCTGCTTTATGTTTTCGCGCTCCACCTGAGCCACATAGCTCAAAACCTGAAGCACTAGGTCGGCAATAAAAGTCCCCGTAATCCCATTGGGCTGTTCGCGTGTATCAAGCAATGGCATATCGAGTACCACGATGGCAACGCGTTTGTCCATCGTTATGCGACGCCATTCATCGAGAACCTCCCGGTAGTCGCGGCCTAATCGGTCGATACTCTTAATCACCAGAACGTCCCCTTCGCGCAGACGACGAAGAAGACGCTGGTACTGAGGACGCCTGAAGTCCTTTCCGCTCGCTTTGTCAGCGTAGATCAAATTCGTTTGGACCGGAAACCGCTCCAGCGCATCCAGTTGGCGATCCAGGTTCTGATCTGCTGACGAAACTCGAGCATACCCATAGATTCTGTTTTTCATGATTGCCCCCATCAGCCGCACGATGGCGGCATCAGCTCATTTGAGAGCCCACTCACAATAGGGCGTGCAAATTTCGCGAATGGATTGAACCCATTTTCGGGCTCCAACGTAAGTTATTCAAGCACCACTTCGATAACGCGCGACGCCAGCCTGATACTTTGAAATAAAATTAATCGTTTTTAACTGAAATTAACTAAAATAAAATGAAGTTAAACGACGGTGTGAAAGGAGAGCCTTGTGGAATATCTCGAGAACCCGTTTACCCCCAGTTTTGGCGAGGTTCCTGCCCATCTCGCTGGCAGACAACAGATTATTCGGGATTTGGACCGTGCCTTCTTGAGCCAGCGCAGGCGCCCAGAATTGACCTCGATCTTCTCGGGCGCGCGTGGAACCGGTAAAACCGCTCTCATGTCGTCGCTCGCGACGAGGGCGGAATCCCACGGCTGGATAGCCGTAAAGGCAACCGCGCTCCCGGGAATGCTTGAGGAAATCGAGCTCGGGACGAAACGTGCCGCAGCCCATCTCATCGACTCGTCCACCCACTTCGAAGTCACCGGCCTCGGAATTGCACCGCTCGGCAGCGTCGAGGTCAGTCGCGTTCACAATGCCTCAACCTGGCGTTATCGCATGAGCGACATCATCGACCAGCTCAACGAGGCGGGCACCGGTCTGCTCGTCACGGTTGACGAGGTGGACCCGACACTCGACGAGATGATTCAGCTCGCAGCGACGTATCAGCACTTTGTGACCGATGGGAAACGTGTCGCGCTGCTCATGGCGGGACTTCCCAACAACGTCTCGACGTTGCTGAACCACAAGACGGTCTCGTTCCTTCGCCGCGCCCAGCAATATCATCTGGGTCGCATTGCCGACTATGACGTACGCGAAGCCTTGATTCGCACAATCCAGGAAAACGATCGCCTGGCAGATGCTGAGGGAATCGATAGAGCCGTTCGCTCGATCTCTGGTTTTCCCTTCCTATTGCAACTCGTAGGCTACCGTGCCTGGGATCTCACAAGCGATTCGAAGGAAATCTCGTCACGCGACTTTGACCTGGGAATCAAAATCGCGCGCGACGAGATGGACGACCGAATCCTTGCGGCAACCTATCGGGAACTCACTGCAGAGGACAAGCGATTCCTCATCGCCATGCTCGATGACGAAGAAGAGTCCACCACCGCTGACCTTGTCGAACGCCTTAAGCGTTCGCCGCAGCAGGTCTCCCGCTACCGACGCCGCATGATAGATGCCGGCATCATTGGAGAACGCGGGCGCGGAATCGTCGCTTTTGAATTGCCATTCTTCCGCGACTATCTCGCAGCTCAATGCGTGAAATAGAAGTCAATGTGACAAAGAGGCAGTCCCTTTGTCACATCGCCTATAGATAACGTCCGGTAACACTCTTGGAGCAGGCCGCGATGTCGCCCGGCGTGCCGGCGCAGACGATTTGCCCGCCGGCGTCGCCACCGCCCGGGCCCATGTCGATCACGTAATCGGCGTTACGGATAAGGTCGAGATCGTGTTCGATCACGATAACCGTGGCGCCCTTGGCAACGAGGCCGTCAAACACACTCAGCAACACCTGAACATCGAGCGGATGGAGTCCGATCGTGGGCTCGTCGAACACGAATACGGCATCATCCTGAACACGGCCCATCTCGCTCGCGAGCTTAAGGCGCTGTGCCTCACCGCCCGAAAGCGCCGGTGTCGGCTCGCCAAGTGTGAGATAACCCAAACCCAGGTCGTGCAAGGTCTGCAAGCGCGCCTGAACCTTCTTGAGTCCCACCGTGGCGTCGATAGCCTCGTCCACACTCATGTCCATGAGCTGCGGCAACGTAAGCAGGCTCCCATCCTTGCCCTCGCGATGGATATGCGAGGCGGCCTCGGCGTAGCGCGAACCACGGCATGCCGGGCAGACGATTTCGACATCGGGCAAAAACTGCACGTCGAGCGAAATCGAGCCCGTTCCATCGCACGTAGGGCAGCGCAAGGCGCCGGTATTGTAGCTAAAGGCACCCGCCTTGTAGCCGGCTGCCTTGGCCTCGGGCGTACGGGCGAAGGCGCGACGCAGCTCGTCATGGATGTCGGCATAGGTCGCTACCGTCGAGCGAACATTGGCGCCGATGGGCGTGGCGTCAATCAGGTTGGCACGTGCAATGCCCTCGGCATCGATCCAGCGCACGTGGCGCGGCAGGCGCTCGCCGGCTGCCTGCGCCTTAAGCGCCGGGATGAGCGTCTCGAGTACCAACGTCGTCTTGCCCGAACCCGAAACACCCGTAACCGCGACGAGACGGCCGCGCGGGATATCGACTTCGAGCGGCTTGACGGTATGGATGGCATCAGTTGCCATGCGGATATGTCCCTGGTCGAACATCTCGTCGTCAGTCACCTGCGGACGCAAACGCTTGGGGTCCGAGCGCAAAAACGGGACGATGCGGCTGCCCTGCGATTGTTCGACCTCGTCTACCGTACCAGCGGCGATTACGTTGCCGCCGCCTGCTCCAGCAACGGGGCCCATCTCGACCAGATAATCAGCCTCCGCCAGCACGCGCGTGTCGTGGTCGACAACGACCACGGTGTTGCCGTCATCCACCAGATCGCGCATCACACCTACCAGGCCGTCGACATTGGCAGGATGCAAGCCGATCGAGGGCTCGTCCAGCACATAGAGCACACCCGTCGATCGGTTACGCACCACGCGGGCGAGCTGCACGCGCTGGCGCTCACCCGTGGAGAGCGTGGCACCGGCGCGGTCGAGTGAAAGGTAATCGAGGCCCAGATCGACCAGACGACGGGCCGCGCTCAAAAACGAATCGCAGATATCCGTCGCCATGGGCCGCATCTCGGGTGGCAAGGATGCGGGCACCCCGCGCACCCACTCAACCGCATCACCAAGCGTCATGGCCGCGGCCTGCGCCAGATTGATACCGCGCACCTGGGGCTGGCGTGCAGCCTCGCAGAGACGCGTGCCGCCACAGTCACGGCATGGCCCCTCGCGCAAAAAGCGTGCAACGCGCTTGAGGCCCTTGTCGTCCTTAACCTTGGCGAGCGCATTCTCAACGGTATAGACAGCGTTGTAATAGGTAAAGTCGAGCGGCGTGGCGCCCTCGCCGTTTTTGGGAACGTAGAGAATATGCTTTTTAACCGCCGGACCATGGAACACGACGTCGCGCTCTTGAGGCGTGAGCTGGTTAAACGGCACGTCGGTACGCACGCCCATCTCGCCGGCCACCTGCTTCATCAGATCCCACATGAGCGTGCCCCAAGGAAGCACCGCGCCCTCGTTGATAGTCTTTGACTCGTCGGGCACCAGGCTCGCCTCGTCCACCTCGCGCATAACGCCGGTGCCGCCGCAGGTGGGACACGCGCCACCGCTATTGAAAGCCAAATCCTCGGCACTCGGCGCGTAGAACTCGCGGCCGCACGCAGGGCACGTGAGCGACAGGCCCGCAGCCACGTTAAGGCTCGGCTCCACGCGTGCCCCGCAGTGCGGACACACGTGATGGGCGCAACGGCTAAAGAGCAGACGCAGGCTGTTGTTGAGCTCGGTCATGGTGCCAAAGGTCGAGCGCACGCCCGGCACGCTGGGGCGCTGATGCAATGCGAGCGCCGCCGGCACATGCAGCACCTCGTCCACCTGGGCGTGCTCGGCCTGCGTCAGACGACGGCGGGTATAGGTGCTGAGCGCCTCCAGGTAACGGCGCGAGCCCTCGGCATAAAGAACTCCCAGCGCCAGCGAACTCTTGCCCGAGCCCGACACGCCGGCAATACCCACGAGCTTTCCCAGCGGGATATCGATATCGATGTTTTTGAGGTTGTGGACACGTGCACCACGCACCTCGATAGCACTTGGTTGTTGCGACACCGCCATCGCTCCCCTTCCAGTTGATCGAATATGACAAGAGGGCTGTCCCTTTGTCACATTACTCGTACCGTGCCTGCCTGCGCCAGTCTTCGCAGGTCAAATACGTAAAGCACTCGGTACGTACATCGCCCATAAGCTCGCAGGGCACGTCGCGCTCAACGTGATGTGGCGCGAACCCACATTTTTGCTGGACGCGTAACGACTTGTTATTGCCCTCATAGTATCCACACCAAAGCGCCTTGCAGCCAAGCGTTTCGAACGCATAGCGCTGCATGGCTCGTACTGCTTCGGGAGCAAAGCCTCGGCCCCAGAATGGCTTGGCGATCCAATAGCCCACTTCGAGTTCGAGACCGTCATCTCGACGGTTTGACTCGCAGCGAGACGGCATGAGACCGATGCTACCCACGGGCTCATCTGTCGCAGCTAGGCATACGGCAAAGGTATGGGGCGCCGCAAAGACCGTCCGAATGATCTCTCTGCTTTCCTCAATGCTTCGATGGGGCGGCCAGCCCGCAGCCGGCCCCACATCCGGGTCGCTCGCATATGTAAACAGGATCGCCGCATCCGTCTCGCGCCACGGACGGAGCGTCAATCGCTCAGTTTGAATCACCATGTTTTGACCTCACATCTATCGATGTGACAAAGGGACCATCCCTTTTCACATTACTCATGCCATAAAACTCGATCGCGAATGTACGCGCCCAGCATGGGCACGGTAAACCGGACGAGGCCGTATCCGGCAGCCTCGATGACGCGCTCGCGAATCAGGCTTGCGCGATATTTACTCGCCCAGCTCTGGGTGCGATTGCAGCGCTCAATGATATCCGCCATGCGCGTCGGTTTGCCCTCGTCAACCGCCATGGCCTCGATAAAGAGGCGTTGCGGACTGCGCAGCCCGTAATACAGAGGCGCGTCAACCGCTTCGTAGAACTCGGAGACGGCATCCGCATGGCCATCCTCGACATCGCGCCTTTCGATGACCTGCGAGCCACGCCGGACAGCAGACCGCCACATGTAATATCCCACCAGCTGAACCATGTAGGGATGCCCCATGCTCTTGCGCGCCGCAAGGTCCGCCGTCTCCGCGTCAACGTAAAGTCCAGCGTCTTTGACCGTCTGGATATACGAATCGCGCACCTTGGGCAAAGATATCGCCCCCAACGTACGCTGCTGGGCACGTCGCAAAAACGTCACGCTCGGATCTTCGAGCAGATCGTCAACCATACTGGGCAAGCCGGCGAACGCCAGCGCAAGACCGCGCTGGTCGCTATCGGGCAAGCCCGTGGCATCCTGGTCTCCGAGCACCTGCTGATAGAGAACGGCAAGAGCCGCCAGTTCCTCGATAGACGCCGATTGCGCCCCGTCAATCGCAAACAGTATGCCCTTGCCTGGACCGAGCTTCTTGAGGCGCTCGTTGACCAGCCCTCGCAACGTTTCGCCCTTTGCCCGCGCCGCCTCGACCGACATCCGGCCAAACGACGGACCGAACTCCATTGACGTCACAACGGGCTTATTCGAGCGAAGCGCGTCGGCCAATCGGTCGCATAAGCCAAGCGAAGCGGAATCGGAGACAACCGCCCATCCGCGCTCATTGGCTAGACGTTGCAGCTCCCGCAGGAGAACCGTCTTGCCGCAGCCGCGATTTCCCGTAATGAGCATGAGCCTACCCGGCGCTCCGGCGCCGTTATCGAGCCCTTCCTCAAAATCCTCGATGACCGACTCGCGACCGATGAGTATCGGAGGCCGCTTGCCAGCCGTGGGCTTAAAGGGATTTGGATTCATGTCGGCCTCCTCAGATTGGCAAACCCTGGTAACAGTTATACCAACTTATACCGAGTTATACCAACAGGATGCGAAAAAGAGACTGACCCTCTATCACCTATGGCCGAAAAACTCGGCGTCCGCCGCTCGCCAGGGGTGGAAGGTGGCGGGATCGACCTTTACATGAGCTGCGGCGGGTACGTCGTACCATCTGACCGTGTAGCCGGCGCCGTGAGAGCAAAAGACCGAGTCGGGCGTGTTGGGCAGATCGGCCTCGGGCTCATAGGCGGCCGTCTCGATTACGCACTCGGCATCATGGCAAGGCGCATAGCCGGCGAACTCCAGGTACAGATGCCCACGACCACTCGTGTAGGCAGCCACCTCCAGCGCGTAATCCTGCACCTCAGATGCCGGCACGCGACCCACAAGCTTCGCCCGGTCTCCCGCCATCGTCGGCGGCTCGTACTCGGCACCCATGCGCGTGGCATCCGAGAGCGCCCGGCCCACGCACTCCCCCGGCACCTCGAGCTCAAAGCGATACCACGGCTCCAACAGCACCGCCGCGCCGGCCTCACGCGCCTGCATGAGCCCCTGGCGAATCGCGCGGTACGTGGCCTGGCGAAAATCGCCGCCCTCGGTGTGTTTGGCATGCGCGCGGCCACCCGTGAGCGTAATGCGCACATCGGTGATGGGCGAGCCGGTCAGCGCGCCCAGATGATCGCGCTCCATGGCGTTGGTGAGCGCCAGACGCTGCCAGTTAAGATCGAGCTCGTCGGTCGAGGTCACGGTGCCAAACTGTACGCCCGAGCCCGCCGGCAACGACTCCAGGCGCAGATGCACCTCGGCATAGTGGCGCAGTGGCTCAAAGTGGCCCACGCCCTCGACCGGCTGCGAAATAGTCTCCTTATAGAGAATGCCGCCAGACTCAAACGCAACCGAAAGGCCAAAACGATCGGCCAACACCCGCTGCACGATCTCGAGTTGCACGGCGCCCATCAACTGCAAATGAATCTGCTCAAGATGCGTATTCCAGCTTACGCCGAGCATGGGATCTTCATCCGCCAGCTCAGTCAACGCTTTGAACACCGCGTGGACATCGTGTTCGCCCGGAAGCACCGTATAGGTGAGGACCGGCGCAATGACAGGCGCATCGCCCGCGGGCTCCGCGCCCAGGGCGTCCCCCGGGCGAACGTGCGCAAGACCCGTCACGGCACAAATACCGCCAGCAGCAACTTCTTGGGCAAGCTCATACTTTTCGCCGTTATAGATGCGTACCTGATCGACCTTCTGCTCCCATGCCTCGGCACCGGAACGTCCGCCAATCATCTGTTTGGCGTGCAGCGTGCCGCCGGTCACTTTAACCCATGCCAAGCGCTCGCCGCGATCCCCGCGGCTGACACGATAGACGCGCGCGGCAAACTCCGGGAGCCATGTCTGTTCACGCATCAGCGCACATATGCCATCCAGCAGCTCGTCCACGCCTTGGTCCTTGAGCGCCGAGCCGGCAAAACAGGGAAAGAGCTTGCGCTCGGCAACCATGCGTGACAGCGTTGCGACAGAAAGCTCACCCGCCTCAAGAAACTCCTCGAGCGCCGCCTCGTCCAACGCAGCAGCGTCCTCCTGAACGGCGCCGCCCGTCAGCAGCTCGTTGGCATCCAGGCAGCCCTCGGAAAGACGTTGCCTAAGTTGTGCCAGCAAAACATCGCGGCCGGGATTCTCCAAATCGATCTTGTTGATGAAGATGAACGTCGGGATGTCATAGCGTGCAAGCAGGCGCCACAGGGTTTCGGTGTGCCCCTGCACGCCATCATTGGCGCCCACCACCAGAATCGCGTAGTCCAGGGCACGCAGCGTGCGCTCCGCCTCGGCAGAAAAATCGACATGGCCGGGAGCGTCCACGAGCATAACGTGAGTTTCGCCGTGGTCAAGCACAGCCTGCGACGAGAAGATCGTAATGCCGCGCTCGCGCTCGATCGCGTTAGTGTCCAGATGCGAATCGCCATCGTCCACGCGGCCGCGCTTGCGGATGCGACCCGCGTTGAACAGCATGGCCTCGGCCAACGTGGTCTTGCCGGCATCGACATGCGCCAAGATTCCAACGACCGCTTGCTTCGACATGGCTCTCCTCTTATTACGAGCCCATCGCACGCGGCAACGGGCGTTCACGCTCCACACTGGATGATACAATTTACGAGCCGGCGGGCGAAGCGGGCCCTATCCCCCGACCGAGCTCATCGCTCCGCGTTGCCGCGCGGCGATTTTCGTAGGTTCGCGCCTTACGAAAGCCGGCTTTAAATCAGCGCAGCGAACGAAAATGGCCCCGGGTGGTGCCATTTTCGTTCGCGCGAATTATTGATACGCGCCCTCGCTCTTACACCTCGCGCAGCCAGTCAAACGCAACACGCGGTGTACCATCCGACACATACACGATGCCGGCGCGCTCAAATCCGGCCTTGAGGCTCGCACCCTGCATGGGCAGGTTGTCTTGATGCGTGTCGATACGCAGGTGATCGGCACGCTCTTTGGCAAAGGCAAACATCGCTGCTGCGACGCCATGCGTGGTGCCATCCGACGCCACGCGATGCAGCACGGCGTACGGAGTGTCGCTGCGCCATTGCCCGTCCTCAATTGCGTCATAGCACTCGTCCGGGCCCGGTAAAAAGGCAAACGTCGCCACCACGCGACCGTCGACTTCGCACACATAGCTGCCACCGGCGGCAATATCGGCAGCCAGTTGCTCGGCCGAAGGCGTGCCCTCGGGCCACTGCGTGGCGTTGCCATGTGCGCGCATAAAGGCGCGGGCCGCGTCATAGATAGCCATGACGGCGGGAATGTCGGTATCGAGGGTTTTTCTGATCATCACGCGGCGACCTCACGTTTATTGGTATCACTTTGATTGAGCAATGATACCAACGTTTGCAGAGGGGCGCGATGCAGATGGGAAGCAAAAAGCGAGCCGCCTGGTCAAAGGCCAAAAGCGAGTTTTTGGGCGCTGCCACCGGCGGCGATATGAGCGACCTGTTTGCACGCGAGGACGAGCGCCGCGACGCCCTGGACGCCGAGCGCGATGAAGCCTGGCGCTACAAATCGTGCGAGCGCAAAAACCGTTACGACACACGCGCCGAGGCCGAGGCCGTTATGGCCGACTGCGAAAACCGCGGACGGCGCGGTTTGGCCTGCTACAAATGCGAATACTGCGGTGGCTGGCACCTGACATCGCACCCATGGAAATAGGCGCCGCATCGGCACGGCATTGACGGAGTGCCAGCCATCGAACGCAAGCTACGGGCGCGGCGGCACCAAAACATCGTAACGAACGGCCTTGCCCGCAAGTTGATAGCTCGGCTTAACGCCGGCAAGCAGCGGCCCCTTCACCGGCCGCTTGATAACGACCTTGCGCGGGCGCGCCGCAAGCGCAGCTTCGACCAGCGTCTCCTCATCGGCGCACGGCTGTTCCAAATGGTGCAAGAGTTGGAACTTCTTTTTCACCGCCGCGCTCTTGGTGCGCTCGGGAAACATGGGGTCCAGATACACCACGTCGGGAGCGGCAAGCTCGCCCTGCCCGATCAGCTCAGCTGTATGGCGAAGGCCAGCAATGCTGTCCTCGCCCGCATGTAAGCGCATACGCGACACGGCAACCGCAAGCGCCGGATCATCTGCCGCGCGATCCAAGGCATCCTTGAGGAGCGCCGCGATCACGCAATCCTGTTCATACAAATCGACGGTAAAGCCCGCGGCAGCCAGCAGCAGCGAATCCTCGCCAAAGCCTGCCGTGGCATCAATCGCCCATGGTTGCTCGATGCCTTTTGTGCGCGCAGCCTTCACCAGTAGCTCTTGCTGCAAACGGCCCTGTTTGAGCCGCGGAAGCATGCGAGCGAAATCGGCGCGCAGCTCCATCGTGCCGTCGGTGAGCGTTAGGCCCTCAGACGTCCGCACGAGCTCGAGTCCAGCAGCCCGAGCAACAGCAATAGGATCGACGACGCCCATGGGTACTCCTTAGCAAGCAAAACGAATACGCGAGCGCCGTTCATGACGACACCCGACCGTCCGCTATTGTCCCACATGCGACATGGCCCACAGCATCCCAATGCAAAGCACCGCCATCAATCCCGTGCACACGGCAGCGATCACGGAATCACTCATGCGCCTTCCCAACGACCGCGGCTCACGCACTTGCTTGACTCCGTACATCATGGCTCCTCCTTCGGTCCAGCTCTTACCATGGCCCCATCATCGCAGCGCCGCGCATACGCTGCCATCGATTTGCCTTACAGCCGGCTTTCCTTTTTGAAAGATTGCCCTGTACAGACGAGAATCGCTTTCTAACACACACGCCGTCGCGTTGAACTACAATGTGCTTCACGATATGTGCCGCAACCTGGGTGCGACAGATTCTCAGCGCCCGCATCGAAAGGACCAGCTATGAGCGCCGCTCGCAAGACACTCAAAATCCTTGCCCTGATTTATTTTGTTTTGGGCATCGCCAGCCTCGTCATCGCCGGCGTCGGTATCGCCAGCGGCAACCTCGATTCCACGTACGGGTCGAACGCCATGCTCGCCGCGGTCGTGCTGGTCGCCAAGGGCGTTGTCGATCTTGCCGCAGGTGTTGCGGGCATCAAGGGCGCCAACAAGCCTTCGCAGGTGGATGCCGCGTTTAAGCTCGGCATCGTTGCCGCAATCGCCACGATTGCGCAGGCCGTGCTCACGCTTCCCGCGCTCGGCGGCAGCTCCGTCAATATCGTCGCCTTTGTCATCGTGGTGTACGACCTGTTCTTTGTTCAGCAGGCGCACGCCGTTAAGGCCGAGAACAAGGACCGCCTGTAAGCACTCGCTTCTCATAACCTCTGCAGCCAAGCAACTAAAAAGGGCCGATCGCGCATCTCCGCGGTCGGCCCTTTGCGTTTGCCTAGATAAAACCTACCAAAATAAACCTGTCCCTTTTTGGTAGGTTGTTAGCTGTGGCGGTACTCGGCGATGATGAAATCGATGTCGGTTTGAAGGGTGTCCCGGTTTGCCAGGCGCTCTTTGTCGGCGGGGCGCGTGCGGTAGTAGTACGGCGTCATCTGGAACACCGCCTCGATGTCGGCCTGGGTCTGGAGCGTTATATTCGCAGACACCCGCTGCGTTCCTACTAACTCGAGCTCGGTAGTCTTCGGCAGCTTCTCGTCATTGAGATATGGCGTGTCGTAGAGCACCTCCTTGAGCCCAAACAGATGACGGGCACCCGGCACCACGGTATAGAGCGAGCCCTCTGGCGCCAGCACGCGGGCAAACTCACGCTCGTTAAAGGGAGCGAAGAGCTCGGTCACCATATCGAAGGCGCCGTCCGCCACGGGAACGTCCTTCATATTGGCCACGAAGTAGGTCGCATCGCCGCGCTTGGCGGCAAGGCGCACCATCTCTTTGCCCAGGTCGAAACCGTAAGCATCCACGCCCGGCACCGCGCCCATGGCGCTGGTGTAGTAGCCCTCGCCGCAGCAAATATCGAGCAAGGTCAGCTGCTTGCCCGTAGACACCCCGTGCTCTGCCGCCCGCTCGTGCACCAGCTCGACCATCGCATCGCGCAACGGCGCGTAGTATCCACGGTTCAGAAAGTCACGACGGCTGCGTGCCTGCGACTTGGGATCGCCCATGGAGTCGCCGCTCTTGGACGAGCGCAACAGATATAGATAGCCTTCGCGCGCACGGTCAAACCGGTGTCCGCCCGCGCATGCAGCACCGCGCTCGTCGTCCACCAACGGCTCATGGCAAACGGGACACAACAACATGGCAACTCCTTAGCGCGAACAACACAACGCCCACCATTGTCGCACGCCTTCCCCACCTAGTCATAGAAGAGACAAGGAGTGTCCCCAAGTGCCGGCAGAAAAGGAACGTCCCCAAGTGCCGGCTGAATGCATTAGGAGTATCATCGTCTGCGCAAATAAGCACGAAATAGCATGTTAGAGATTGAGAGCGCATGGCTGACACCGTATCTAAGCACATTGACATGACCACCGGATCGCTGTGGCGCAATATTCCCCTGTTCGCCTTCCCCGTGGCCGCCACGAGCATCTTGGAGCAGCTGTCGAACCTCATCGCCACGGTCATCATCGGTAACTTCTCGGGCGACCAGGGAACCCTCGCCATGGCGGCGGTCGGCTCCAATGTTCCGCTTACCAGTCTTATGCTCAACCTGTTTATTGGCATGTCGCTTGGCTCCAACGTGGTCATCGCCAACGCTATCGGCCGCAACGATCAGAACATGGTCAAACGCGCCGTCCATACCTCGATTTTGATGGCGCTCGTGGGCTTTGTCGTCATCGCACTGGGCGAGATCTTTGCCGAGCCCATGCTTGCCGCGCTCAACGTTCCCGCCGAAACCATGCCGCTCGCTTCGCTCTACCTGCGCGTCTTTTTGCTCAGCATGCCCTCGATCTTGCTCTACAACTTTGAGGCCGCGATCTTCCGCTCCGTCGGCATCACCCGCATGCCGCTGCAGGCGCTCGCCGTGTCCACCGTCCTCAACATTGGCCTGGATCTCATCTTTGTCCCCGTACTCCACTGGGGCGTCGCGGGCGTCGCCATCGCCACCGCCATCGCCTACACCGTCAGCGCCGCTACGCTCTTTATCCGTCTGCTCAAGACCGACTCCGTCGTCCGCGTCACCCCGCGCGACCTGGCTATCGACCCTGTCGCCCTCAAGCGCATCGTCAAGATCGGCCTGCCCGCCGGCATCCAAAGCGCCGTCTTTGCCATCGCCAACATCATCATCCAGTCTGCCATCAACAGTCTGGGCACCGAGGTCATGGCCGCATCGAGCGCCGCCATGAGCCTGGAGTACGTGTGCTACAACCTGCTCAACAGCTTTAGCCAGGCGTGCACCACCTTTGTGGGACAAAACCACGGTGCCCGCCAGATTGACCGCTGCACCAAGACGCTCAAGGTCTGCCTGGTCGAAGGCGGCATCGTTGCGCTCACCACGATTGTCGTCATTGTCGGCCTGGGGCGCGAGATCTTGTCGCTCTTTAACAGCGATCCCAACATCGTCTCGATCGGCTATATCCGCGTGTGCTCGATCTTCCCGGCATACGCCTTTAGCATGTTCTACGAAAACATGTCCGGTTATCTGCGCGGCTTTGGCATCTCGCTCACGCCCGCCCTCATCACCATGATCTGCGTCTGCGGCATCCGCTTCTATTGGGTGTTCTGCGTGTTCCCGCACTTCCGCACTTTTGCGAACATCATGATGGTCTACCCCATCAGCCTGGGCACTACGGCGTTCTTTATGGTCGTGGCGGTACTACTTTGCCACCCGGCACGCACCTATCGCGCCACCCAAGCCAAAGCGACAGCCCGCTAAACACCGCGCTCAACGCCACGCCAGTCATTAATTGACAATATGCGAGCTCATATAGTCGATAAAGCGCCTCGTGGCGATGGGCATGGTGTCCCAGCTGCGCCAGGCGGCCACCACGTCGCGCGAGGGGGCATGCACGATGGGACGCACGCGAGTATCGGTCTGCATGCCCTCGACGGTACGGCGATACAGCATGCTCACGCCTAGGCCCTCCTCCACCATCGCCATGATGGTGTAGTCGTCGGCCACCTCGCTCGTCACGTGCGGCGACAGCCCATGCGCTGCAAACGCATCGAGTACTAGGCTCTGTTCGCCCTCATCCAGCAGCACAAACGGCTCGGACGCCAGGTCGGCGAGCGTTACCTTTTCCTTTGCCGTCAGCGGATGCGTGGCCGGCAGCAATGCCACCAACTCGTCGTGATAGACCACGCGCTTCTCGAGCCCAGCGGTAAATCCGCGCGCCGTAAAGCAAAAGTCAACCACGCCATCGTGCACCCACTGGGCGTTGCGCGTGTAATCGCCCTGCTTGAGGGTAAAGTGCACGCCCGGGTGCAGAGCCCCAAAGTCGCGAATCACACGCGGCAGCACGGTACGACTCACGTTGGTGAACGTCGCAATGCGAATATCAGTCGAAGAGAGCCCCAGCAGCTCCTGGCGCTTGCCCTCAAGCTCGGCCTCGGCGGTCACAATCTGGCGCAGGAACGGCAGATATTGTTTACCGTCGCGCGTAAGCGAAACGCCCTGCTTACCGCGCTCGATAAGCGTAGTACCCAGCTCGCGCTCGAGCGCCTTGACGGCCTGGCTCACCGCACTTTGCGTATAGCCCAGCTCGTCCGCCGCGCGTTTCAGGCTGCCGCGATCGACCACCATACAAACAATCTGATACCGCGATGCCATCGTGCCTCCATATCAATGCAGCCGTAAAACGTTTTGCCAGGGCTTTTCCCGCCAACATTAGCATTTCTTAATCATACTGAAGATACATTCGCTTTACTACATCTACATCTGGGAGCAGAATCCTTTTTACGAAACCGTTCTGTAACAACAAGGAGTCCCATGGACCGCAAAAAAGCAATCGCGCTCTCATTTTCCGTTCCCGTCGCATGGGGCTTTTCGTACCCCCTTATGAAGATCGGCATGGACAGCATGAACGCCACGAGCATCGTCGCGCTGCGCTGCATCATCGCCTTTGCGGCCTGCCTACTGCTCTTCCACAGGCGCGCGTTCCGTATCAACCGCGATCTTATGGTCCGCGCCGCCATCATCGGCGCCATTATGGCAACCGAGCTCACCTGCATGTGCCTAGGCTCCAGCCTCACCTCTGCCTCCACCGCCGGCTTTTTGCAGAGCCTGACGGTCGTGATCGTGCCGTTTGCCAACGCCGCCCTGCTGCGTCGCGCCCCCGAACGCAAAGTGCTCGTCGGCACCGCCATCGTCACCTGCGGCATGCTGCTGCTCTCGGGCGCCGACTTTACCAGCCTGAATCCCGGCGCGATCATCATGCTGCTCTCGGCCTTTATCTATGCCGGCCATATCATTGTGGCGAAGCGCTTTGTCGAAGATGTCGACCCGCTGGCCCTGGGCGTTTGGCAGCTGGGCTTTGGCGGCTTGTTCTCGGGTATCGCCGCATTCACCTTTGGCGGTTTCACGCTTCCCGGCACGCCGGGCGAGGTCGCGGTCGTCGTCGCACTCGCACTCATCTGCTCTGCCTATGGCTTTATCACCCAGACGCTCGTGCAGCCCCACGTGCCCGCCGAGACCACCGGCTTCGCTTTCTCACTCGAGCCGGTCTGCTCTGCCGTCTTCTCGTTCTTCCTGGTCGGCGAGGTCCTGAGCCCCATCGCCTTCTTTGGCGCCGCCCTCATCCTCACCGGCGTCATGGTGGCAACCGTCGAGCTTCCGCGCCTTCGCGCGCATGGACAGGCTCGTATGGCAGGAGCGCCCGAGCGCGTCTCGTAATCCCCACTCCTTATGCAGCCGCGGCATAAAGGCAACCGGTGCGCCTTTACAATAGATGCCAACAGAGCATCTGCCATAAAGGAGCCCCATGGACACCGCAACCCGCGACCGCAACATAGCAACTTGGTTGGGCGATGCGCCGCAGCCGGTACGTGACACTACGAACCAGCTGCTCGAGCGCATCGCCCTTTTGCGTGCCGAGCAGACTATCTACCCGGCACAAGACGACATCCTCAATGCCCTCGCCTACACGCCGGCCGACAAGGTCAAGGTTGTCATCTTGGGTCAAGATCCCTATCACGGACCCAACCAGGCCATGGGACTGTCCTTCTCGGTCCCCGCGACGCAAACCAAGTTGCCGCCGAGCCTGCGCAACATCTATAAGGAACTCAAAGCCGATCTGGGCTGCCCTATTCCCGCCACGGGAGATCTAACACCATGGGCACAACAGGGCGTCCTGCTCCTCAACACCACGCTCACCGTGCGCGAGCATGCCGCGAACTCGCACGCCAAGCTGGGCTGGAGCACGCTCACCGACTACGTTATCGAACGCTGCTGCCAGCTGCCCCAGCCGGTAGTCTTTTTGGCATGGGGCCGCTTTGCCCAGCAGATGGTCGAAGGCAAGCTCGCCGCGACCGGCGCGGGCAAGGCGACCGGCAAGTTCTGCCTGGCCTCCACGCACCCCTCACCGCTTTCGGCTAACCGTGCCACGGCAGAACTCCCCACCTTTATGGGGTCGCGCCCCTTCTCGGCAGCCAATCGGCTACTCGAACAGCACGGCTCGACCCCCGTCAACTGGACTTGCATCGGCTAAAAATCGATACATCAAAAACGCGCCCGACGGCGATCTTGCCATCGGGCGCGTTTTGTTACTCGGGCCAAATAAATTGTGTGCGGCCGGCCTCGCCGCCATCGATCAGCAGACTCTGCCCGGTCATAAACCGGTTGGTCACGCCCACAAAGTAGATCCACTCGGCGATCTCTTGGGCGGTGGCCCAGCGCTTAAGCGGCGTGAGCTCCATAATCTGGTTCCACAGCTGTTCGTCTTCCATCACGCAACGGTTGAGCGGCGTGATAACGCCGCCCGGGTCCACACTGTTGGCGATGGCCTGCGGTGCCAGGCGGTTTGCAAGGTTCTTGGTGTAGGCGATAACGCCGCCCTTGCTGGCGGCATAGGCGGGAAACTCCGATCCCGTATGCCCGCTCGCCGACCCCACATTGACCACGGATTTAATAGCCGGCGCCGGTTTGGCGGCAAGTCCCTCCCCCACAAAGGCGTAACGCTCGGTCACGTTGATGGTGCCACACAGGTTGGCGGCGATGTCATCGGCCGAATCCTGCGTACCAGCAACGTTCACGATTACCTGGGGTTCAAGGTCGCCTGGAAACGAGTCAGGCTCGCGGACATCAACGATCAGATGGCGGTAGCGCTCGTGTTCGATCGCCGCCGGCAGCAGATCAAAGCCCACGACCTCGTGGCCCTCGTCCAAAAAGCGCTGCACGCACGCGGCTCCGATACCGCCCGAAGCGCCCGTGATCAAAACCCGCATACTTGCTCCTTAGGCGGTTGCGTGGCGCTCGAGGTACTCGGAACCCACATTCTCGCGCTCCCAGCCGCGCACGACCTTGTAGCCCACGGGGCTCAGGAAGACCTCGCACAGCAGCTCGGCGACAGCGCCGGTCAGCGAACACATAAGGACCTGCACCCAGGTCCAACCAAAGAACGTGTGGCTCACCACAATGGCAAAGACCAGGTTGTCGATAAACTGGCCAACACCCGTAGACACATAGGAACGGAAGGCGAAGCTCGCAAAGTTATTCTTTTTGAGCATACGGCCGAGCGACTGGTTGAGCGTGGAGTTAACCACGGCAGAAACGAGCATTGCCAGCGAAGAGCCCAGCACCACGTACCAGGTGCCGCCGATGGTGGCGTTAAGGGCGGTGTTGACCTCGATCATGCCGGTGTCGTAGTAGGCGCCCCACATACCGGGCGTGAGCGAGCATGCCCAAAAGCACAGGCTCACGGCCAGGTTAACCAGCAGCGCGAGGATAGAGATTTTGATGGATGCCTTGGCGCCAAAGCGCTTGCAGATCATGTCCTGGCACAAAAACGAAACCCAGCTCACCACAAAGCCACAGTCGAGCGCCAGATACGGCAGGCTGATAAGCTCTTTGTTGGCCAGCAGATTCATCATGATGACGCTCACGAAAAACAGCGAAACCGTTGCCGCGGGAATGCTCCGCAACAGGACCTTGTAGTCCTCCATGACCTTCTTGATCATTATGTACTCCTTTGGTTTTAGGTTTAACGAGCAGGATATCGGACCCGAACTGCTCGGACGCCCCGGTCTTGAGACGACGGTGGGTATGATAGCCGCTCACACGGCATCAGGCAAGTAAATGGCGCGGCAGCCCCGCAGGGTCACCGCGCCGATGCGTTAAAAGGCCACGTTGCCAAACTCCGACAGGATAAGGTCGGGGTTGTGGTCGGTTGCCCAGTCCACGTTCCACGGGCTCGTGAACAGCAGCAGCTTACCGCCGCGCATGTCCTCGACGCGCAGCGTGTCGCGCGTGAGCGAAAGGCCCGGGATATCGATGGTATCGGGGTCGTTCTGGATCCAGCGGATGTCCGTATAGGGCAGCGGCTGGCGACGAACCTCAACACGGTACTCGGCCTTGAGGCGGCGCTCGAGCACCTCAAACTGCAGCACGCCGACCACGCCCACGATGACGCTCTCCATGCCGGCACCCAGCTCGCGGAAAATCTGGATGGCACCCTCCTGGGCAAGCTCCTCCATACCCTTGACGAACTGTTTGCGCTTGAGCGTATCGACCTGCGTAATGCGAGCGAACATCTCGGGGGCAAACGTCGGGATCTGCGGGTACTGCACGTGGCGCTTGCCGGAGCACACGGTATCACCGATGCTAAAGATACCCGGATCAAACAGGCCCACGATATCGCCCGCGTACGCCTCGTCCACGATGGCGCGGTCATCGGCCATCATCGAGGTACCCGTGGCAAGCTTAAGCTTGCGGTTGCCCTGCACGTGGAAGGCATCCATGCCGCGCTCGAACTTGCCCGAGCAAATGCGCACAAAGGCGATGCGGTCGCGGTGGTTCTTGTCCATGTTGGCCTGGATCTTAAACACAAAGCCGCTAAAGTCGTCGCGGCAGGGATCGACCGGTTCGCTGGTGAGCGTATCGGTATAGGCGCGCGGCGTCGGGGCCAGACGCAGGAACTCCTTGAGAAAGGGCTCCACGCCAAAGTTGGTAAGCGCCGAGCCAAAGAACGCCGGGCTCAGCTTGCCGCAGGCCACGGCATCCAAGTCGAGCTCGTCGCCGGCGCCATCGAGCAGCTCGATGTCGTCCATCAGGTTCTTATGGTTTTCCTCGCCGATGAGCTCGTCCATGGAAGGATCGCCCAACTCGGCTTCGACCTCGGCGACCTTTTTGGTGGCGTTGGCGTGGCCGTCGCCCTCAAAGGCAATGACGTGACGAGTCTGACGATCGAACACGCCGCGGAAGTTGCGGCCGCTGCCGATCGGCCAGTTCATGGGATACGTATTGATGCCCAGGACATTCTCGATCTCTTCCATGAGCTCAAACGGATCGCGAGCCTCGTGGTCGAGCTTGTTCACAAAGGTGAAGATGGGAATGTGACGCAGTGTGCAGACCTTAAAGAGCTTTTTGGTCTGGGCCTCGACGCCCTTGGCGCCGTCGATGACCATGACCGCGGCGTCGGCGGCCATGAGGGTACGGTAGGTATCCTCCGAGAAGTCCTGGTGGCCGGGGGTATCGAGGATATTGACGCAGGCGCCGTTGTAGGAGAACTGCAGTACCGAGGAGGTAACGGAGATACCGCGCTCCTTCTCGATGTCCATCCAGTCCGAGACGGCATGCTTGGCCGAGCTCTTGCCCTTGACCGAGCCGGCGGTCTGGATGCTGCCGGTATAGAGCAGCAGCTTCTCGGTAAGCGTGGTCTTACCGGCGTCCGGGTGGCTGATGATCGCGAATGTGCGGCGCGACGAGATTTCATCCGACAGGCTTGCCATGCGGATCCTTTCTTGCATTGAGTGCATTACGTCGATGTAACCGCCCTATTGTAGCCGTGATGCGCCGTGCCAGGGCACCTATCAGGACAAATTCATCAGTCTTGCCTTGGCCGCAGTGGCAGCTTGTCTCGATCTGTAACATCTAGACGGGTTTTGGGCTTCTAACTGTTACAGATTGAGACGAACGAACAGGCGGCTCGGAAAGATCTCAATCTGTAACAGTTAGACCCGATTTAACCCGCTTGCTGTTACAGATTGAGACAAACGGTTGAGTCCCTCGGCAGAATCTCAATCTGTAACACCTAGCCGCCAAAATCGACCCTTGCTGTTACAGATTGAGATATTACTGAAGAGCATAGAGCATAGAGCCTCAGTGTTTTGCCTACCGACAAACAATCCCACATCTCCTCTTGCGCAACTGTGCATAGTGTATATATACTATGCTTACCGGTTATATACACGTGTAGCCCATCAGCTAAGGAGCCGCTGTGGACATCATCCTATCCAATTCGAGCGATAAACCCATCTACGAGCAGATATCCTCGCAGGTCAAAGCCCAAATCCTTGCGGGCGCGCTTGCCCCGGGAGCCAAGCTTCCCAGCATTCGCGCGCTCGCGAGCGGCCTGGGCGTAAGCGTCATTACCACCAAGCGCGCCTACACCGATCTGGAGCAGCTCGGGTTTATCTGTACCGTGCAGGGCAAAGGTTGCTTTGTCGCCAAGGGCAACCAGGAGCTCTTGCGCGAAAGCCAGCTCTGCCATATCGAAGAACTACTTGCGCAGGCGGCAACCCAGGCCGAAACCCTGGGCGTCACACGCAACAAGCTGCACGAGATGCTCGATCTTGTAGCGCCCGAAACCATGCAGTAGCCATCTGCAAGAAAGGCTATACCATGCAAAACCTGCTAGAACTCAAGGGCGCGTCGCGCCGTGTTAGCGACCGCTTTTCGCTGCGCGATGTCAGCCTTAGCGTAGAGCCCGGCCAGATCGTTGGCTTTGTGGGCGCGAATGGCGCCGGCAAAACTACGACCATTCGCGCCGCGCTTGGACTTATAAAGCTCGATGCGGGCGAGGTGCGCCTGCTGGGACAGAAGTGTAGCGCGGGGGCATCGAACGAACTGCAGCGCAACGCCCGTTCTCGCATCGGCCTCGTGCTAGACGCCTGCCCCTTCCCTTCCACGCTCAAGGTTGCCGAGATCGAACGCGCCGTGGGGTCCGCCTACCCCACCTGGAGTCACGAAACGTTCCGCGGCCTTATTGATCGATTCGGCTTGGAGCCCAAGGCAAAGGTCAAGGCCCTCTCCCGCGGCATGGGCATGAAACTGCAGCTCGCCTGCGCGCTCAGCCATAAAGCCGAACTGCTCATTTTGGACGAAGCCACGGCCGGTCTCGACCCCATGGCACGTGAAGAGCTACTCGACGAGCTGCTCTCCTTTGTCGCCGACGGGCAGCACGGCGTTTTGTTCTCGAGCCATATCACATCCGACCTTGAGCGCGCTGCCGATCGCGTTGTCTGCATCGATAACGGGGCGATCGTCTTTGACCTGCCGCGCGAGGACATTACCGATCTCGCCGGCATTGCCCACTGCACCCAGGCTCAGGCCGCTGAGCTTTTGGCCTGCGTCGACGGCGCCCGTGCTGCCCGCCACACCTATAGCGTGGATGTGCTCGTGCCCAACCGACACGAAGCGCTCGAGGCCTTCCCCGAGATTCCATGCGACCGCGCAACCATTGATGACTATCTGCGCCTTACGCTGAAAGGAGCCTCCAAATGAAACGTGCCATTATGTCCGAATTCGCCATCATGCGCTCATTCATCCCGAGCATTGCGGGGGTCGGATTGTTCATCTTCGCCATTCTGACCATTGCAAACATGTCGGATGGCGATTCCGGCATGAGCGCCGGGGCCTGCGCCGTAAGCGCTATGTCGCCCATCATGGTGATGAACTCGTTGGCCGGCTACGACAATCAAAACGGTTGGGAGCGCTACCGGGCAACACTGCCCTTCACGCGCAAAGACATCGTCTGCGCGCGCTATCTGTGCATCATTGTTTTCTCGGCCAGTATGGCATGCGCTGCTGCGCTTTTGAATATCATTGCCCTTCCGCTCTTCAACGGCATGGGCATCTCCTCAACCGGACAGACCATCTTTGAGATCGTGAGCGCCTCGTTCGCATCGATGCTCATCTCACTTGTGCTGGTGTTCCTAACACAGCCGCTGTTCTTTCGATTTGGGCATATGGAGGCATTGCGCTTGTCCGTCGCTCTGTTCGCGCTGCTCGGTTGCTTCACCATGGCAATGTTGAGCTCCTCCAACTCCATCACCAACTGGCTCATGTCATTTGCCGGGGCGAATCCCGATCATGCCGTTATCGGCTGCCTATGCGCCGGCATCGCCGTCTTGGACTTCGCGCTTTTCACCCTCAGTGCCACCATCAGCACCAAGGTCTACCAAGCGCGCGACCTGTAGCCGCGCGCGGTATCATCGGACGTGCGTCATAGATCTGGCGCAGTCGTTCTTGGGGAGGCACCACACCCATGTCATGGGTCGCTGCGGCACTAGCCTCGGCATTCTTTGCCGGCATCACATCCATTTTGTCTAAATGCGGCATCAAGCACACCGATTCCGATGTCGCTACCGCTATCCGGACCTGCGTGGTGCTCGCTTTCGCTTGGGCAATGGCGGGGATTTCCGGTTCTATTGAAACCATTGACAGCATTCCCGCCAAAGCTTGGCTCTTTCTCGCCCTCTCGGGACTTGCCACCGGCGCATCGTGGATCTGTTACTTTAAGGCCCTCAGCGTCGGCGACGTTAACAAGGTCGTACCCGTCGATAAGATGAGCACCGTGCTCGCCGCGCTTATCGCCATTGTGCTTTTTGGCGAAACAAGCAACCTGGCAGTTAGGCTCGCGGGGACCGCCGTCATCACGCTCGGCACGTTTTTGATGATTGAGAAGAAACAGCCGGCCGGAACAAAGCAAAAACAAGACCGGGCCTGGCTCGTCTATACGATCGGCGCCGCCGTGTTTGCGGCCTTGACCTCAGTCCTCGCCAAAATTGGCATCGAGGCAGTGGAGTCCAACCTGGCGACGGCCATCCGCACCTGTGTGGTACTCGTTATGTCGTGGGCGATCGTCGCCGCCAAGGGCAAACTGGGACAGCTCACACATATCGACCGCAGCGAACTTGCATTCCTTGCGGCATCGGGTATTGCGACCGGTGCGTCATGGCTGCTCTACTACTACGCCATTGCTGCTGGTCAAGTAAGTGTTGTGGTCCAAATCGACAAGCTCTCGATTTTCGTATCGGTGCTGTTTGCACGCCTGGCCTTTAACGAAAAGCTCTCGCGCCGCGGTATCGTCGGCCTCGTCCTCATCATTCTGGGCACCGCCACGCTGTCTATCTGGAAATAGCGCCGATGCCGAGTAAGGCCCAGGCCGCCCACAAACTTGTTACAAATGACATACCCCAGCGCGGGCACATCGTTCTACAATGAAGGCGTCACGGGTCTCGGCCCAATTTCGATCATCCAAGGGGATGTCTTTTTGGTCATTGTTCTTTAGGGAACGGTTAATCGCATACCAATAGGAAAACGGCCATCTTGCGGCCGTGATTTGTTGCGCCGTTCCCGCTCCATCATCTGCCAACATTGCACCTGATAGGAAAGAACAATGCAGTCTTTGGAATCTCATTCCTTCCCAAAAGCCAACAGCTTCGACACGACGCTCGTGCGCTCTAAGATCATGGGGCCCAACCCCCTCAAGCTCTGTGAAGAGTTGCTTCGCGATGCAGATATCCCCCGCGGAGCCAGCGTCTGCGACCTTGGATCGGGCACCGGCATTACCAGTGCCCTGCTCGCCCGCGAGTACGGGTTTAACACCTACGCCGTCGATCTGTGGAGTGACCCCGTCGAGAACCGAGCGTTCTTCGATTCGCTTGGCATCTCACCTGAAACAATTCATCCCGTACAAGCCGATGCTTCGCAGGGTCTACTATTTGAGCATGCCTTTTTCGATGCGGTCGTGAGCGTCGACTCATACAACTACTTTGGCCGCGACCCTCGGTATCTGGGCGAGCGGCTGCTCCCCTACGTTAAGCAGGGTGGCATGCTTTATCTGAGCATCCCAGGCATGGTCCACGATTGCCACGATAACCTCCCCGATTGTCTGCTCAAATCATGGACGCCCGAGCAGCTCGACTACATGCACGACATAGCCTGGTGGCATGCCATGATCGAGCCCACCCCTGGCGTCGAGATCGTTTCGATGCGCCCCATGCTCTGCACGGCAGAAGCCTGGTCTGATTGGCTTGTCTGCGACAACGAGTACGCAGCAGGCGACCGCACCGCAGTTGACGCAGGCGCGCTCGATTACCTCAACACCATCGCAATCGAGCTGAGAAAGCTCTAAACAGCAGCCGCCCGAGGTCGTTTAAATACGATCTCGGGCGGTTTGTTAATCGAATGGTAAGCGAGTCGAAATAGACTATTACTTCCGCAGCGGTTTGGGCAGCGGAATGCCCGCAGCGATAACGGCGGCGATGATCATGCAGACGATGCCCTTGAGCGGGAAGCACATGAGCAGCAGGCCCACGACCATAACGGGCTGGCGCATAACGGCACCCATCGTCGAAGCCGTGCACACGGCGACGCAAAAGACCGGATCGGCGCCGGTGAGGATGGCAAGGCCGTAGCCCAGGCTCACACCCGAGAAGATAACAGGGAAGAAGTGGCCGCCGCGCCAGCCCAGGTTGATGAGGGCAGGCGTCAGCATGGCTTTAACGAGGCCCGTCGTGATGAGCACGCCGGCGGGGATCGTCAGATAGGTTTCCATGAGCACGTCGGCCTGCGTCTCGCCGGCAAACATGGTGTAGGGCAGGACCGTGCCGCAGATGGCGAGTGCCAGACCGGCCAGCATGGCCTTGACGACGGGGCGGTCCCCTATGGCGTGGGCCAGCGCCTCGCTCGTGTGTTCGGAGACAAAGTAGAGCCAGCCGCAGACGGTGCCAATAAGCGCCAGGGGGATGAGCCAGGCAATTTCCAAGTTGCCCACCTCGGCAGCCTCAAACCTCGGCATGCCCATGCCGCCGCCCATAAGCTGGCCGAGCAACAGGTAGGTGCCCAGGCCGCCGGCAATCGCGATGCCATAAACCACGGTCTTTTGCGCTTTGGGCAGCTTGATGGTGATCTCGTCGGCATCGGACTCGCCATCGCCGGCGTCCTGGCCGTCGGCACTGCCGGCAAGCGGCGCCACAAAGCCAAAGACGGGCGCAGTGAAAAGTGCCGTCAAGGCAGCCTGGGTGCCCAGCAGCGTAAGCTCCCTAAACTCGGCACCAAAGCGACGCATGCGGTCGCCGACCCAGCTGCATAGACCCGCGATAACGCCGGTCAGGCCGGCCTCGGGACCAATGCTTCCGCCAAACAGCAGCGGCAGCAGCGCCGCGACCGACAGCTTGCCCAGGTTGTCATACGGATAGCGACCGTCCTGCTTTACCTTGGCCATCACCTGGTTGAGGTCGTCGGTCTTGGTACCCGTTACCTTTTCGTACAGGCCGATCACTAGACCACCAAGCAAGCAGACGAAAAACGGATACGGCAAAAAACCGAACGGGCCACTGGCGAGCTCGGGCGAAGCGACGCCCAGCATATGCGGAATCTCGGTCCACAGATAGTCGATGCCGTGCTCCATCGCAAAAAAGAACAGCCAGACCGCGGCACCTGCGAACGCACCGGTCACGGCAACGCTAACTAAAAACAGCGCGCGGTTTGTGGGTTTGGCAAGGTTATCCATCGGGTCCTCCCGCGGTCAAAGTCGACATAGTTATGTTTTATTGTAGAGCGAGCGTTGCCCGAACGAGCTAACCGTCTGCGCCGCAAACGGCACCATTGGGGGCCATAGTGGGACAGGCTCAAGACTTATCCGTTGATAATCGAGGCAATCTCGCGCAAATCGTCGGCAAAGTAAATGCCTTGCTGGCGCTGCGGGCTCGATAAACCCTTATCGATCATGTGCCCGAGCAGCGCCTTGAGGTCGTTGTAGTAACCGTCCAGGTTATACAGGATGCACGGAGCACTCAGGTGCCCCAGCGATACGGCGGACATGATCTCGGAGATCTCCTCGAGCGTGCCCGTGCCGCCCGGAAAAGCGATAAACGCGTCGCCGAGTTCAATCATCTTGGCTTTGCGCTCCGCCATATCGCTCGTCACGATCAGGTCGTCGATACCATCGTGCTGAAACTCGGCCTCGATAAAAAAGCTTGGCTCCACGCCCGTCACGTGCCCACCGGCGGCAAGCACGCTATCGGCGAGCGCACCCATCAGGCCCGACTTGGATCCGCCGTACACCAGCGCATGCCCACTGGCGCCAATCCATGCGCCAAGCTCTTGCACTGCCGGCAGAAACACCGGGTCGTTGCCGGCGCTGGCGCCCAGATATACGGTGATGTTCAATTTCAGTCTCCCTTGCCGCCGAGCGCGGCGTTCGTTTTAGCGCTGACGTCGACGATACTCGCGCACGCGACGCGATAGATCGGCGAGCTCGTCGCGATCGAGTTCTTCCAGATGCTCCAGGTCGTCCATAAAGCGCGCCATAGTGTCCTTTTGACGCATCTTGATGAGCATGTTGCAGTAGTTCACCGCCACGCCCGTGAGCATGGCGATGTAGAAGATGCTGATGACGCTCAGGATGACCGTGATGGCGCGGGCAACCGGCGTTTCTGCCGGAATATCGCCAAAACCGATGGTGGACACGGTCTCGAAGCTAAACCAGAGTCCATCGCCAAAGGTAAGGGTTGTAGGCTCGGACAGCCAGACAGCCGTTGAGCACAGCAGGTAAAAGATAAGAAACAGGCCCGTGATGCGCGCAAAGCCAGCCTGGCGTAACACGTCGGCCAGCGTCCTCAGTCTTTTCATCGCAGCCCCTTTTCCCAGACGTCCAATCACGTTCGCTCGGTATTGTCGCACAAACCGGCAGTTAGGGACGTTCCTCTTGTGCCGGCAGAAAGGTACTGTCCCCAACTGCCGGGTGCCCAATGACTACCTGAACGAGTATCTTGATATAGACATACCGCCCACCGTCATGCCCGCAGCAGGCAAATAGAAAGTGAGTCCACAATGTTTAGACCTCTTCGCAGGAAAAAGCGCGCCATCACCGATGAGCAGGCGCGAGAGCTGCTCGCCGATTGCAAGCGCGGCGTTTTTTCCGTCAACGGCGACGATGGCTACCCCTACGCTATTCCCGTTAACTATTTCTTTGATCCCGAACACGACAAAATTTATTTCCATGGAGCCAAGGCCGGCCACAAGGTCGATTCACTCAGACGTGATGACAAAGTCTGCTTTACCGTTTACGGCAACGAACGGTACATGGAAGATGACTGGGCTCCCTACGTCATGAGCACCGTGGTCTTTGGCCGTTGTCACCTGGTTGATGAGACTCCCGCGTTTGTCGAGGACAAAGTCCGCCAGCTCGCGCTTAAGTACTACCCTTCTGCCGAAGAGGTCGAGGAGGAAATTGCCAAAAGCATCAAGGGTGTCCAACTCTACGAGATTTCAATTGAACACCTTTGCGGCAAGCAGATTCACGAAAAGTAACTAGTCGTTGGGAACGTTCTTGCAACCGGCAGTTAGGGACGTTCCTCTTGTGCCGGCAGAAAGGGGCTGTCCCCAACTGCCGGCAGAAAGAGAACGTCCCCAACTGCCGGGCATTAGGCAGGCTGAGCTGGTATCCTTATGCGGTACTGCCTCGATTCGATAGGATTGCATGTGAAACCTTCCGCCGTCCTTCGCTTAGCTCTATATCGCACCCTAGCCGTCGCGCTTGCCGCACTCGCCATACTGAGCACCGTCATCCCCGCCCCGGCCTTTGCCGCCGACTCCGACCAGCAAGTCAAGACGGTCCGCGTCGGCTGGCTCGTAACCAGCCAGGGTTACCAGGAAGGCACACCCGGGGAGCGCCTCTCGGGTTGGGGCTATGACTACCTGCAAACCCTCTCGTATTACACCAAAGGATGGAAATACGAATACGTCAGCGGCACCTTTACCGAGCTCATGGACATGCTCGAGGCCGGCGAGATCGACCTGATGCCCAACATCTCATACTCTGCAGAGCGCGCACAGAAGCTGCTCTATTCTTCAAACCCCGAAGGCACCGAGCGCTACTACATCTACGCCAAGCCTGATCGCGACGACCTCTCTAAGGGCGACCCCGAGGCACTCGAAGGTCTCACCATTGGTTGCAACCCCGGCGTCATGCAAACCACTGTTGGCAAGCAATGGCTCGCCAACGAAGGCATCACCTGCACGTTTAAAGAAATCGATGGCGGCAGCGCCCTTTTTGACGCACTCGCAAACGACGAAGTCGACGCCATCATCATGAACGACACCATTTCGTCCCCCGACGCCTCGCCCATGTTTTACGTTGGCTCCAGCGACTACTACTTTGCCGTCCCCAAAAGCCGGCCCGATCTGATGAATGACATCAACGCCGCCATGACGGCAATCAACCGCGTCAATCCTCGCTATAACGATGAGATCAAGTCGAATTACTCCACCCAAAACAGTGGATCATCATCGCTCGCCAGCTCTGAGACCGCTTGGCTCAAGGCACACGGCAACAGCATTACGGTCGGGTATCTTACAGACCTGCTCCCCTACTGCGCCCAAAACGCTGACGGCGAGATGGAGGGCTCGCTTGCCTCACTCCTCACAACACTTCGCGACAAATTTGGAATTAAGGTCAAGACGACCGTCTTTACCGACCATAAAAAAATGTCAGAGGCCCTCTCGAAGGGAAAGATCGATGTCGCTCTGCCAATCTATCGCGACTATTATCTCGCCGAGCAATGCGGTTTCATTCAATCCAACTCGCTCGGAACGGTCCCGCTTGTTGCCCTCCATGTCGGTGGCGATCTAAACGAAAACCTTAAGAAAATCGCCTGCACAACGTCATCGTTCGTTAGCTACCGCGAGCTACAGACCTTGTACCCCTCTTCGACCATAACTAGCTACCCCTCCAAGGAAGCAGTGATCGATGCCCTTAACAAAGGTGAAGCAACGTGCGCCATCGTACCCAGCTCGCGCCTTGAAACCGTTCGCGACCTCTACGATATCGATGAGCTCAAGACGTCGGAACTCCCGTACACCGCCGAGCTCTCGTGTTGGATGCGCCGCGGTAACCCCGAACTATTGGGGATTATCAACAAGGGTATTATCAATGCCGGCGAATCGCTCTCCGTCAGCAGCTACTCCTCGTCATACTCAACCCAAGAGTCCGACATGTTCCGTTTTATCTACCGCAACCGCAGCGCAATCGCCACCGTTATCATCGGCATGCTTCTTACCTTCATTGCCATCCTTATCTGGGCACTGAAGCGCGCGCAAACCGAAGAAAACAAAGCACTCGCCGCCAACGCCGCCAAAACAGCGTTCCTTACGCGCATGAGCCACGATATCCGCACGCCGCTTAATGGCATCTTGGGCCTCATCGAAATCGAGGAATTAAAGGAGGGCGACATGCAGGTCGCGCGCGAAAGCCGCGCCAAGGCACGCGTTGCCGCCAATCACCTGCTTTCGCTCATCAGCGATCTTCTCGAGATGGGCAGGATCGAAGAGCAGAAAGTAACGCTCGAACATGAGTCGTTCAATCTAAAAGAGCTGTGTGACGACGCGCTGATCCTGTGCAAGCTCCGCGCAACGGATCGCGGCATCACCATGCTGGACACCAGCGACCCCTACATCGTCAACCAATACTTAATTGGCAGCCCCACCCACATCCGGCGGATTATTATCAATCTGCTGGACAACAGCATCAAATACAACAAGCATGGCGGTGCCGTCACATTCTGGTCCACCGTCAAGCCGATTAACGATGAGCACGCGCTCTTTTGTTTTAGCATCTCGGATACCGGCATTGGCATGACGCCTGAGTTTTTAGCGCACATCTACGAGCCGTTTGCCCAGGAGGGCAACGTTGCCCGTAGCAAGTTCCAAGGGACGGGCGTCGGCATGGCAATCGTTAAATCGCTCATCGATATGATGGGTGGCACCATCGAAATCTCGAGCGAACTCGGTGTGGGCAGTACGTTCGATGTTGAAATCCCGCTCGATATCGACAAGAACCCTCAAGCGAGGGAATGCGTAAGCAAACTGGCAGATAGCTGCTCGCTTACCGATATGAATGTCCTTCTGGCCGAAGATAACGAACTCAACGCCGAGATTGCCCAAGCACTGCTCGAAACCGAAGGAGTTATCGTGACACGCGCCGCCGACGGCAGCGAAGCGGTCAAGCTTTATGTTGGGCGACCCGCCGGCAGCTTTGACGCCATTCTGATGGACGTTATGATGCCGGGCATGGACGGCTACGAAGCGACCCGCGCAATCCGCCTGAGCGACAAGTCCGACGCCGCCGACATCCCCATCATCGCACTCACCGCCAATGCCTTTTCCGAGGACATGCAGGCGGCCCACGATGCCGGCACGAACGCGCACTTGCCCAAGCCGCTCGACTTTGACAAGCCCAAAAGCATGCTCGCCCGCATCAGGCAGCACGGTGCCGCCTCGCTATAGCGTTCCGCAACGCCCGCGCTGAAACTCTTCGCTCATGCCGATGCCGTTGTCGCTATCCGTTTACCGTCGCCTTGCCATACGGGGCCTTCCAGCAAATCCAGCCAGAAGGCCCCGTTCGCGAGGTCGTTAGCTATGCATTGAAAACGTAGCGGTCCAGACGCTCGCACGCCTCCTTTACGCGCGAAAGCGGCAGCGCCAGATTCACGCGAATATGGCAGGGCCCGTGGAACGGACGGCCGTCCTGATAGCCCACGCCCACACGCGCGCCCTCGTCGAGCAGCCATTGGATGTCGCGGCCGTGCACGCGGCACCACTCCGCGCAGTCCAGGAACACCATGTAGGTGCCTTGCGGGCGCGAATAATTCACGCCCTCAAAATGCTCGTCCACATAATTGCAGAAGTAGTCGACGTTGCCCTTGATAACCTGGCTGAGCTCATCGACCCACTCGTAGCCCTGCGGCTGGTAGGCGCCGATAAGCGCGTGCATGGAGAGGACGTTCATCTCGTTGTAGTGGGTTTTATCGGACACGGCGCATACACGGTCGCGCAGCGTCTCGTTGTAGATAATGTGGTAGCTGCCAACGAGGCCCGCCAGGTTAAACGTCTTGCTCGGCGCGTAGAGGGCAACCGTGCGCATGCGGGCATCCTCGCTCACCGACTGTGTCGGGATGTGCTTGTGCCCCGGCAGAATGATGTCGGACCAAATCTCGTCCGAAATTACCACGCAATCGTGCCGACGATAGATGTCCATGGCGCGCTCGATCTCGTCGTGCTCCCACACGCGGCCGCAGGGATTGTGCGGCGAGCAGAAGACCGCGGCATGGATGCAGTTTTGCTCGAGCTTATGCTCCATGTCCTCAAAGTCCATGCGCCAGATGCCCTGCTCGTCGAGTTTAAGCGGGCTATGGACAATGCAATAGCCAGCGGCTTCGATGGACTTGGTAAAGCCGATATAGGTGGGGCTATGGACGAGCACTGCGTCACCCGGCTGCACGTGGGCGCGCAACGTCGACACGACCCCGCCCAGCACGCCGTTCTCGTAGCCGATATGCTCGGGGAGCAGGCCCTCAACGCCGTTGCGACGGCTCTGCCACTCGATGATGCGGTCGAAGTACTCGGCGCGCGGATGGAAGTAGCCAAACATGGGGTGCTTGGCGCGCTTAATGATGTGCTCCTGAACCGTTGGCACCGTGGCAAAGTTCATGTCGGCCACCCACATGGGGATGCGGTCGAAGCCCTCGTCGGGCACGTTCGGCGCCATACCGGGGATCTCGCCCCAGGAGTCGACGGCGATGGCATCCATGTCGTGGCGGTCAATGATCGAGGTGAAGTCGTATTTCATGCTGCGCTCCCGTGCAAGGTTGATTGTTTTGATAGGCGTTATTGTCCACCAGCGCGGGCGGTTTTGGCACGGGTTTTGCTATTGAATTTGACGGATGCAGACGAATGACCGGCTAGCCCTGCGCGTCGCTGATGGCGGTTACCGTCAGTCTGGTTCCGTCAACCGTAAAGGATATGTCGAGCCCGGCGTAAGCCAGATGGTAAACGCGGTTCGGCTCGTGTTTGCTGCCCGCGCGGCGCGGGTCCTGGCGAAGGACTTCGATCAAGCCGGGGAGTTTTGCGGGCGGGACCATATCCTGCAGCGTTTGCGGGAAGTCAGCGTCGAGCTCTTGCCACGGCGCATCTTCAATCCAGCCGCCGGCCGCATCCTGATGGCAATCCGCAAACGGAATGTAGGGCTTGATATCGTAAATGGGCGTGCCGTCGCGCAGGTCGGCCCCGAGTACGTGGATGATGGGACCGTCGCCGGTAAGTTCAACGCGGCTGAGCTTGACGCAGGTAAGACCGATGGGATTGGGCCGAAACGGGCTGCGCGTGGCAAAGACGCCCACGTGCTCGGCACCGCCCAAGCGCGGCGGACGCACGGTCTTCGACCACTTGGCGTTGGTGCCGGACCTGTCCTGCGTCTTGGCATCGGCGGCGATGTCTTTGGCGGTACCGCCGGGCGTTCCGTTTTCAAAGCGCCACAGCAGCCACAGGTGAGAGAAGGAGTCCAGGCCCTCAACTGCCGCGCTGGAGGCAAATTCCGGCTCAAAGACAATGCGTCCCTGCAGATGGGGCGCCAAAAAGCTGTTGCGCGGAATGCCGAACTTCTGCGGCAGGTCGGTATGTATGTATGCAATAGGTTCCATGTCGGTCATTGTACGGCACAGGCGCGCAGGCAGCAGGCGGCGATTCCCCCTCATCGCCATCTGCATGCAACCAACGGTTGCTTGGAAGGATGCGTGCCGCCGCGTATGCTTAACTCAACAACCAGCAGAAAGGAGCCGTTATGGCCTTTGCAGAAAAGCTCATTGCCATCCGTCGCGCCCATCACCTTACCCAAGAGCAGCTCGCCGCCAAGCTCTTCGTCACACGCCAAGCCGTCAGCCGTTGGGAGCGCGACGAGGTCACACCGGGCATCGACATGATGAAGCTCATTGCCGCCGTAACCGGCGAGCCTCTGTCTCATCTGCTTGAAATGCCCGAGCACTATTGCCAGAGCTGCGGCATGATACTCACGCCCAACGACTGCGGCACCGATGCCACGGGCGCCACGACCGACCATTACTGCAAGTGGTGCTACGACCGCGGCAAGTACACCTACGACACCACCATGGAGGCGATGATCGAGGACTGCGCCCCGCGCCTGGCGCAAAACACCGGTATGTCGCTCGACGATGCCGTCTCGCTCATGGGCGCCGTGCTGCCGCAACTGGAGCGCTGGCGCACCGTGCAGGAAAACGAGGAGCGCTACGGCGCTGAAGCGCGGGCGCGCTATGGCGATGAGGCTATCGATGCAGCAAACGAAGCACTGCTGGATATGGACCCCGAGACATGGAACGACATGAAGGAACTTGAACGCGCTATTCTGGGCCAGCTTTCGATTGCCATGGGCGATGGCGATGCGAATGGAAGCGAGGCTCGCAAGCTTGTCGCGATGCATCGTCGTTGGATTGGTCTCAACTGGGGACGCGAACCCCAGAACGAAGCGTACCTGGGCCTCGCCAATGGTTATCTTGCCGACCAGCGCTTTGTTGACTACTACGACAAGCCCTGCGGCACCGGAGCCACGGCGTTTCTGGTCCAAGCCATCGAGTCGTCACTGGTCCGCGCATAGACCGCGGCAGCTTTGGGTATTTCAATCGAAACCTCAACCGATTGGAGACCTATGGCTACTGATCACGAGCTCGCGCTCTACGTTATGACCGGCTGCCCGTATTGCATAAAAGTCAAGCGCTTTTTGGCCGATAACGGTGTGACCATTCCCGAGCGCAATATCACGACCGATACCGAAGGCGAGCAGACACTCATCGCCGTCGGCGGAAAACGCCAGGTTCCCTGCCTGTTCATCGACGGCAAACCACTCTACGAGTCGAGCGACATCATCGCGTGGGTGCAGAAGAACCTGCTCTAGCACGCGCATTGCAACCGGCCCACCCCAACCCATACGGCCGAACATGTACGCCAGTATCCAAAGTCGACATTTTTCGACATCTTTGGATGCTGGCGTACAGCTTTTGGGTAGTCACGGACGCTCTTAGCCGGCTAATTGTTTGAGGCGACGGTCGCGCGCGCAGACGTGGTGTAAGAGCGTCCTGAGGTCCGTCGCTGCAAGTCC